>Ga0315308_1000046_pt1 | contig 58170 bp, 87 predicted proteins | sample TDP3_MG_FD_203078 | JGI IMG/M metagenome (GOLD analysis project Ga0315308, IMG submission 203078) | Freshwater sediment microbial communities from Lake Towuti, South Sulawesi, Indonesia - TDP3 | ecosystem: Environmental > Aquatic > Freshwater > Lake > Sediment | place: Indonesia: South Sulawesi...
CGCGTTTTCTCCATAGTTGATGACGCATAAAAGTCCATGAGTCCATATAGCGTAGCATATTATATGCGTCATGAGGCATGGTAAAAATGAGTAACTCACTCAAAATTTGAGCGTCATCGTACATGGTAAAAATGAGTAACTCATGAGTAGCAAAAGAGTAGCAAAAATTACTTATACCTCATCATCCTAACGTCAGAGGCAAAGGCCCGCCGTGGCTTGCGGAGGGTTCTCGTCAATGAATAGGCAATGTTCCCCTTATAAGCGCTTCGGTAGACCAATAAAACCCCGTCGGTCAGTCCAACGGCTAACCCGAACAGAAAGAAAAATTCTTGAGTTCTTAGTCGAAAAGTTTAAAGAGATCCCAGACGGGTACCACACATATTCGAGCGACCCACAATTGCTAAAGGCCTCGAGGAAAAGCCAACAGCAACTAAGCCGGGCGCTACGAAAACTTCATGGCTGGAAGCTACTAGAATCCTCTGGAGGTGGGATGCCGGTTCTATTTTGGATCGACCCTGAAAATGTGTGCCTTGTCAGGCGAGTATTAACAAACGAAGGCTACGTCAGCGCGATACTAGTCCTAAACTGGGCTAGACACCAAATGGGCTGGTTCACAACAAGAGACGTGGCCAAACTCTTAAACGTAAGCAAAAGACATGCCCAAAAAATCGTGAAAATCCTCGTGGACCGCCAATTGGTTAGAAGATCGCGACTCTCAGGCCGAGGCTATAAAGGAAGGATAGTCTACTCCGAAGCAAAAGGACAGCTCCCTTTAGACCATTTTACAAGAAGTCATGATGTACTCTCGAATTTAAAATGGAAAGTCTACAAGACACAAAATGAGTTCATGTGAGGCTATCTTGGTGTGGAAGTGTAAGAATCCTGAATGCGGTAAAATTTTTCCCATCCTAGCAAGGATCTCGGTGGAAAAGCGTCTACAACAAGCATACTCCGACGTAACACGCATAATAATCGACAAAGCATGCTGCCCCTACTGCGAATCAATAGAATTCGAAGAAATACCGCATCAAGAACCATCAAAAACACCATAAAAGAAAGGCTTTTAAACTTCTGCCAACTTATCCATTTAGGCAAATAGGAAAAACGGAGATGATAGGGTATGAGCGTCAAAAAAAGTCTGGAGCTGTTGAGTAAGGAACTGAGAGCAAAAGGAGAAATACTTGTTGGGACAGGCAAGAAGGAAGAAGTATGCGTAAGAATATCAGAGGTGGGCGTGGGCTTTCCCTTCCCGTCATGGTGTGTGAATGTGAGTGTGGACTATTCAGCCAAAACAACTAAGTCTTTTTGGCGGTACAAATCCGCTTTAAAACACTTCCAAAAAATAGTTGAAACGTATGCGCTCAAGGTGATCTAAATTTGAAAGTTAAGATTGTTGGATTCAAGGTTGGGGTAGCTCATGAGGCTTCAGCCAAACCAACATTCAACAGAACATTTGACCTCTCAAGAATTCCAGAACAATGCGGATATGAGGACTTAGGACATGCAATAATGAGCGCCTTAGAGAAAAGCGATTTTCTAAGTATAAGGAGGGTTGAGTAATGACTGAGAAAGACTGGAAGAAAGAAGCCTACCAAATGCACACAGCCTTCCATCAAACCGCACTACAACCACTTGACACAACCATATCAGATATATATAGCAGCGAAGAAACAAAAAGCAAACTTCAAGAAATAAGCAGCCAAATACACAGCATGTTCGACACACTAATAATGTGGGTAGAAAAACTAAGCGACGAAAAGCTGAAGCTTGAAGGTCAACTAGAAGAAGCTAGAGCAGTTAGAGATCGCCGTTATCTCAAACGTCCGAGCGAATCATAGCGAGGGCTTGAGGTATGGACTTAAAGCAAGAAATGAGCAAACTAAAAATTAAGCTAGAGGGCGATGAATTTGATGCGCTTTGCCGTGACCTTGTAGACTTGGCGATTGAAGCTGAACCTAAAGATTGTCACGTCCTCTTACGGCTTCTGCAACTGCTATTATATGGAGAATGGGAGGAGATTGACTGCCATGGATGTGCTCATGAGGCTTCAGAACCATGTAAAATCCATAATGAGCATCGGAATAGTGGTGAAACTGCTTGTATGCTATGTATTCGTGCGCCAAAAGCTGAAACGGAGAAAAAAATGGAACAAATTGTTAGAGCAAGAGGATGGTCAATAGGTGATTTTCCCAAAGACATGTATATCGCCACTGAAAGATTCGAGTTTGAGAGAAAATACAGAAGCTAATAGGGAACAGGAGTTTAATCAATGAAGAAAACAGGACAGGTTCAAGGTGAACTAACGGAAAATCCATATGATAAGGAGCCTTTTAGAAAGAAGCAGCAGAGAGCATTGTCTAATCAGACACCTAGAAAGAAGACTTCAAAGCAAAAACTGGCTAGAGTTCGTAGAGGTTAAAAGTTATGTCTGAAACTCTTAGAGAAACCGCAACAATCCAACCTGACGGCAGAACCACGATCCCAGACGGGATCCGCAAAGCACTCAACATCTACAACCAAAAAGCCTTCATCGAAATCGAAACATACGGCAAAGACAAAGCAGTCATACGCATAATGAGCCGATGGACACCAAACAAAAGAGGACTAGGAAAAGATGTGATACAAAAATGAATGAGATAGATTTGATAGGTGTCCCAAAGGTTTCCTGTCCAAGAGAGAAAAAAGAAGTTCCAGTGTATTACTGTCTCGGCAGCTTTGCAGAAAATCTAGAGCCTTGTCCACATTGCAAAGGAGCAACGGTGAGTCCCCAAAAAGCTACGGTAAAATGTAGTTTTAAGAAGGCGAAAAGCCGTGAGTGACAAAATTTGCGCTAAATGTGGAACATGGATTCCAGCGGGAAAATACTGTCCCGAATGCGGTCAACAGCTCTACCCCGACATAGGCCAAACAGTATGGTTAGACTATGCGAACCCACCAAAATCTCTAAAACCCTGTCGCCAGTCAAAATTTGACGTTTGGAATGGCAAACCAACAAAGGAGGCATAAAATGAGTGAACCAAAGGAAGGCTGGGGATGGACTCCAATTTCTAAGAAATGGCACTACTTTGTTAGTGGAACGTCTCTCTGTGGAAAAATAGGTTTTTATCGTGGTAAATTAGAACAAGGCAACGATGAAAGTGATGATAACTGCACAGCTTGTAAGAAAGCATTGAAACGCAGAGGAGAACGTGAACGACTTGAACAGTTGAAAAAGAAGGGAAAAATAGAGCTATGAGTGAGGGTCTTGACCGTTTCTTGCCTCCAACTGCTGTGAAGCCGAAACATGACCAGGGCATCTTCGTAGAGGAAAGATGCTCCAACCCCCAATGCAGAAAGATTCTAGGTCCTAAAGTGGCCAAATACACTCTTAGAATCAAGGGAAAAGAAGAGCCCTACTGCCCAGACTGCGCCAAAAAGATTCTACGACCACAAGAAAACACGGAGCAAAACTTATGACTAAATATAAAGGCTGAGTTGATCAAGAAACTCAAATCCTTTGTGAGGCAGCACACAAGTTGAATATTAAGGGTAATGTTGTTTTGATATGCCCGCAAACAGGCAAGGAAGTGAGACTTTACGAAGACTGCTTGAAAGGAGCGGACCCGAAAAAGAAGTGTGAATTCTACAAATACTTCGGAATCGAAGGATGCAAAATAGTAATAACTTGCACATACGACCAATTTAAGCAATACCGAAAAGACATAGGAGTCGAAAAAGAAAATGCTACCTAAAGAAGTCTTCGACGAATACAGTAAAAAATACATGAAAGAGTTGCTTGAAAAAGGACACCTTCCCACTGTTATTGGTGGTTTCATAGATTACTTCGGCGATGCAAAAACAGTAGACTGCGTAGTATGTGGTACACCAGTCTTTCTCCGCCCTTGGCTCGCACAAATCGTCCAAGACCGCAACCTAAGAGTCCAATGCATCTGCTGTGCAGACCCCCAAGAAGTTAAGTCTCGAATAATAATGGACTCGGCAAAGATAGAAGCCGAAGTCAAAAGTGAAAAGGCAAAATGAGCGATCTCTTGTCTAAGTGGAGGAACGCACAGGAAAAGCTTATCCAAGCAGGACAAGCGATAGACGAGTTTCAAGCTATCGTGAAAGAACTACAAGAGCAACACGCCCGCCAGATGGAGTCTCTGAAGCTGCCCTCTATTCCAAACTTGGACCCTAACAATCTTAGAAACTTTCTACAACAACCCTACCTAATCATGCCAAAGAAACACAACACATGGTACGTCATTGTTCCCAGATTCATCGACATGCAGCTAGGCTGGCTTGAGTATGCCACACCAAGCTTCAACGTCTTCATCATCAACAAATATGTGCGCATGTCAACCCCACTGCCCTCAGACATTGAAGAACGCCTAGGTGTCCAACCAGCAACCGAAGCCAAAGTGGTTGATGGTTTACTTAAAACTTCAGCAGGAATGGAAGAACAAACATGGCAACGCTACCGCAAATTTCTCACTAAAAGAGACCAGTTTGGTTTGCACATCAAGAAGGGCTACGAAAGATATCTGCTTGCTGCTCTGATCGCGGACGGCTACCTACCCTTTACACCGCAATCTGTCGACGCAGAGGACCTCAATTCACCGCCACCCAACTTTCAGTTTGAACTACACCAGAAAGAAGCCTACGAAGCTTTCCTTAAATGGGGCGCAATCGGCATCTATTGGCCTGGCGGCCAAGGCAAGACCTACTTTGGTGCTGCCCTCTGCAAAATTGTGAAAGGCACTAAGCTTGTTGTCGTTCCAAACGTAAGCGAGAAAGAACAATGGCAAAGATATCTCCAACATTTTAATGTCCAAGGGACTGAACTACTAACTTACCAAGCCTACCATAAAATTCAGAAATGGTATAAGTTAGTAATTTTCGACGAATGCCACAGATTACCAGCACCCTGTTGGAGTCGGTTCGCCACCATCAACAGCAAATACCGCGTAGGCTTAAGCGCAACACCATACAGAGAGGACGGCCATGAAGACTTGATCATAGCCTTAACAGGCTATCCAGTTGGCATGTCTTGGGAACACTTCATGAAAGTTAAAGCTATGCGCAAACCAAGAATCACTGTAAAAGTCGTAAACAACGACAAGGAAAAAATGAGCATTCTCGAAGAGATGCTAAAGATTCCAATGAAAACACTCGTTTTCGTGGAGCTAGTTGCTTCAGGCGAGAAAATCGCTAAAAACTTCAACATTCCATTCGTGTATCAAAACACCAAAGACCGACTTAACGTAATCGAAAAGAACTTAGTAACGGTTGTAAGCCGAGTTGGGGACGAAGGCATAAGCATCAAAGACTTGGAACGAACCATAGAAGTCGAATTCCTCGGAGGGTCCCGCAGACAAGAAGCCCAACGCGCCTACAGACTACTCCACAGCGTCAAACCCGAAATCAGTCATACAGTCATAATGACAGTGCAGGAATTAGACCAGCTCAGCAGAAGATTTTTAGCGCTTGAAGAAAAAGGCTTCCAAGTCGAGTACGTAGCATAGAAGAGAGGTTGAAAATGAGATGGAAAGACCATGATGCACAAGTGAAGCTTATGCTTACCTAATCTGAAAATCTGGCCCCCGCAACCAAAACAGCAAAGCTTTTCTACTTAGCCTATGAAAAGGCTAAAATACAGAGGTGCAAAACCATGTCTGAAGAAGAAGGCGAAGAAGGGGAAGAGGAAGAAGAAAGCGAAGACTAAGACAAAAAACTAAACATAGCATACACAGCCCTCTTTTTTATAAAGTGAACCAAAAAATGGAAAACTGCGCAATATGTGGACAACTCTGCAACCCAGCTCTATACCGGAGAAAACCAAACGGAACAACCGAAGCCCTCTGTGAAAACTGCGCTGAAAAATGGCTCGACAGCGACGAAAACTGGCCCGAGAACACAGAAAAAGAAAGCAGTTCCTCTATCCGACGCACTTACAAGTCCGCTTGAGTTGCTTTACACTTGTCATATCCTAATCTTACAACAAGACATACGAATCTCTGTAGACGTAAAAAAATTAATATACCTTATTATTACATAAATCTAACATCAAATCATAAAGGAGACCCCAAAAATGTGCGACTTAACCCCCACCGAAGAAAAAATTCTGGTCAACCTAACAGGCAAAGAAAAACGCTTAGCCGCCACACAACTTGGCATCACAATATCCACCCTAGACGTACACCTCAACCGCATCAGAAAAAAAAGAGCAAAATGCAAAAAATTTCTCCAAAAAACAGACCAATTCAAAAGAGAGATATATCCAAAGAGGAAAGGTGAATGAAGGAGGATTTAATATGAGAAAGCGTAAGACAATCTTGCGTGTTACAGTAGACATTGAGACAGACAAAGCACTCACTAGTGGTGATTTCGAAGATCTGAGGCGCTGGTTTAAAGAAATTGGTCTCGTTGCTGGCAGTATTGCACAAACCAGAATTTGGCGTTGCCCACATTGTCATAGGGAACAAGATATAGACTTTTAGGAGAATGAAAGAGATTAATTGAAGGTTCTCCTTATTCAAATTGATGGTAAAATGCCTAATCTTGCTCTTATGAAGATTAGTGCATGGCATAAGAAAAAAGGCGATGAAGTTTTCCTTCAACATGTTACTCAACCAGACGGCATTGAAATTCTTACAAAAGCTGGGGTAGCCCCGCATCATCTAATGTTCTATGAGTTAGTCGGCTTCAACACAACATTCGAAGAAGACTATCACCGCTTTGAAGTCCTAACAAAAAAAGGCATCAAACCCTTCATAATGATTTACAACAACCGCAAAGACCAACCCATACTACGACACTTCGCAAGATGGGTAAACAAACGGTACTACAAAGTATGCGAATTTAGAAACTACAAACCCGCAAGAGATGTTAAGAATCTAACGTTTTCTGTTTGAGCAGATCCTTTGCGTAGACGGGCTGGTTTTGGAAATAAAAGGCTGCACCGCCTTTCTTGAAGTTTTTCTCAAGTTCAACAAACTTTTGGAATAACTCGGGATATTGTGCTTTTACCCTCATCATTATTTTTTTCGAGCTGAAACATCCGCATAGGCAAGTTTCGGGAATTCCTAATCTATAGTGTGGGGGCATGGGAAGGTTTTGTTGTCTGATGTAGGTATTAACCTCCTTCTCAGACCAGTCGATCAGAGGCGCATATTTCCAGACACATGACTTTTTAAGGTAATATAGCTCTGGCAATTTTCTTCTTCTAATGCTCTCTTCTCTTCTTAATCCTGTTACCTCAGCCCTTTGCGGGCGTAGGTCTTTTACGAAGTTTGCGATCGGCTTCAGTTTAAGCTCATGGCAACACCATCGCCTATGCATTGTCGGCATAGGCATTCCTGTCCTCACTTTTTCCTCAAACGTTACTTCGGGTCTTAGAATCTTTAAATTCCATCCGAACTGGTTACACACATCCTTAACGAAGGGTTCTGCTATTGGAATCATAATAGTAGTGTCCACAAAAGCCACATACTTCTGAATATCGAGGTCTTCAAGCTCAGACATAACCAAATGCGTGCTTACAAGAGAGTCCTTGCCTCCGCTGAAACAAGCCACCAAGCTTTTAATACAATACTCTTCAACAAACTCTCTGGGCTTCATGTTTCTCTCTCTCGATGAAAGTGTCTAGACGTTCAGAAACAATGGACAGTCTTCTCTTGGCCATTTCAACGTAAGCGGGGTTAATTTCGATTCCGATGAATTTTCTGCCTAGCTTTTTAGCAACTAGACAGGTCGTTCCACTTCCACACATAGGATCTAAAACTATCCCATTGGGCTGACAACTGCTCTTTATTGGGCGGACACAGATGGCTTCGGGATAAACGGCGAAGTGAGCGCCCTTAAACGGTTTAGTGCTGATACTCCAGAAGTCGCCAGGATTCTTTCCTTTCTGATGATACGCTTTAACGTGAAGGGGATCTGCGTAACCTAATCCGCCTTGCCGATTAACTGTTGGAAAATACCTCACAGCAATATCTTGCTTAGTGAATACAATGTCTCCTGGATTTTTGCCTTTAGGGTGTCCTTGATGGTTGTGCCACCAAGTTCTCAGCTTTGACTTTGTGCTTTCAGAAATATCTAAAGAGTTTATAACGGTATTCATAGTTTGTCTTATGCCCTTATTCCAGTCCGAGGCGCGATGGAAAGACTCTGGAGCTTCTAAACCGCCTTTATGATCATAAGCCATTCGTTTCTTCGTTGCTTTCTCATATTCTTGAAGGCAATATAACTTGAGGGTCTCGAGGTCGTCCCTAACACGGAGGTTGAATGGGACGATGCCGATTCTCCCAGCTCTCTTAATGGAGCTTGTTTCATGCGGTTCTCTTATGGCGTCAATCTCGTAGTAGTAGTCGAAGCCTCTCCAAAGCGGTTTCCAAACTAAATACCTGTTGCCTAACTCATCAACTGCGTATCTCTCTTCTTTAGGCGGGCGAGCATCTCTTAACTCGTGAGTTTCTACGTGGAAGTAGACTTGTTTTGGTCTTTTGTCAATCCATTCTTCTGTCAGTTCATTACGCCAAAGCAGAGCTTTCAAAGTATTTCTGACAAAATGCAATATCACCTCGCAAGTTTGCGTTAGTCTGTCCTTCTGGCTGCCTGGCATCGGATTATCCTTGTGCCAAACAATTCGTTCCCGCAAAACCCAGCCGTCATCTATCAAGGCGAAGGCTACACGCCAAGGGACCCCCATTAAACACTTAGGCTGATAACCGCTAGTTTTCGCTTGAGGACTTGGTTTCTCATATAAGTTATCTGCAACTTTTAATCTTCGATAATTCTGAAAAAGAGTTTTGTCATGTCTTCCACAATGAGAACCAGCATAAGTGTCTCCAAGCACAATATACATGCTGCCTGTCCGCTTTAGGACCCTCTTCAATTCTCGGCAAACCATAACCATATGTTCAACATACATCTGCCATGAAGGCTCTAAACCCAACTGTCCTTTCCAAGCACCGCAGTTAACACATGAATTCCCAACAACGTTTTTGCCTGTACGAAAATCGAGATTCTTATTAGAACCAACTATTGTAGCAGGACTAACCTTTGATGGTCTAAGGTTGTCATGCAGAGCTATTTCGTTTACCCATTCATGTTGACAGTTCTTTTTGCCACCCCAAACTCTTTCTGTAGTCTCACCGTAATTTCTTAAACCCCAATACGGCGGCGAAAACATCACAAAATCAATGCTTTCCTCTGGCCACTCACGCATAACCGCGAGGCAATCACCACATATGATACTATTCACAAATTCTTCAGTTTTTTGCATTCTGCTGATTTACAACCTTTTAATTTGAACAATTTGGTTTAGAGGAAGATTCATAATCTTAAATAGGCTTTCTAGCGTATTTTAAGTTTATGAGTTATGATATTGTGAAGGCTTTACGGGTTGAATGCGCACGCTGTTCCAACCTAGACTATGAGAAATGTCATGCTTGCAGAATATACCTGCTTCTTAACACGCCTTGTCACTACTGTGGCAAGATTCCTGCCCCTTACCCTTTCACTCAGTACACTGGGAAAGGACGCATCAGCCATCAAGTCTGCAAAGTGTGCCTCGAAAAACTTTCTTAAGGAAACAATTAAAATATGACATATAAAATATTTAGCAGAGGTGTTCAAATATGTCTGAAGAAACCCAACCTGAAAAAGCGGTTGAAAACCTTCTCTCCGCCGTCGAAACCATGCTTCAAGAGGAAGAGAAGCGCCTAGAAAAACAGAAAACACGTCTTGAAGTCTTGAAAGACCTTCAGAAAGCAATGATTGAGCGCATAAAACTCCTAGAACGCAAAGCAAAAGAAGAAGCCGAAAAGGCAGAAGAAAAAGCTGAATGATTCCTACTGAATCGTTAATACAAGCTTTAGCCACAGGGCTTATCACCGCAGCAGTTACAGCGCCCTTCCTCATACTCTACTTCTGGATAGGTGGAAAAATAACCTACCGAGTCATCAAAAACGAAGCCAAAAAAGACTTGGAAAAAGCCTTAAACATCAGCTTCAAAGATAACCCAACAGCCTATGAAACCATGAAAACCGTAGCAGCCACCTTCATAGAAGACATCCTAAAAGAACTAACAGAAAAAGCCAAAAACAAGAAACCCCCACCCAAAAAAGCAACTTAACAATGATGTGAAGAAAGCATCAGTGAATCTCGAAATTATGTGGTGAACTGATGCAAACCGTTAAATATTAACATTAATAATGTTCTCCTTTAGGTGTTGTGTTGACTCGCAAGAAAGCAGGTCTTCATCCTTCTCCTGAGCGTATGGAGCAGATTCGTGAAGCCTACAAGGAATACACGGATCCAGAAATCGCAGCGGAAGAACGCGCAACACAAGAGGACCTAGCAATCAAGTATCACATTCCCCAACCAACGTTAAGCTATTGGTTCGATAAGTTTGACCGAGAAGGCACAATGCCCGAACCCCAAACACTTTACCCCACCGTCAAAAACGAGCGCCCCCCAACCTTTGAAGAATGGAAAGAACACAGAGGACCAGAAAGAGGATCACAAGTCGCAAGCCGCGCAACCATGAAACACGCCATCAAGAACATAAGCGAAAAAGCGAAATCAAGAGCCGAACAAGCTTATATCATAGGGGACTTGGTCACGACACGCTACTTCGACCTCGTAAACCTCGCATTAGCCAAAGGTATGAAACTCGAAGACCTTATCAGCGATGTGTTCAACTGGTATGAACGCAAAGAAGAGATCGAGAAGGAAGTAAGCGATCTAAAAATCACCCTCAAAAATCTGACGCCTCTCACTGAGCCCAACTGGCGCTTCCAACAAAAGTCAAACGTCTTGCTCAACTTCGCCAACCAGCTCGTCAATGCCAAGATTTACGGAGCCCGCATAAATGTCCGTGAAGCAACACGCGCCTTTCAAACAGAATTACAGAAAATAGATGAAATGGAGATGATGTGAAATGACCAAAGAGAAAACATTAGTTTTGGAACTTCCAGAGGAGTTTCAAGAACGTTTTGGAGCCTTGGCGAGGGCTTTCGAACAACTTATAGCAGCTCAACTGGCTACGAGCAGAGGAGTTTCCCCACCGCTTTCTGCGCCAAGCACAGCTACGTTTAGTCCACTCGAACCCCCGACAGAAGAAGAAAAAGCATGGCTTGAAGATTTCCTTAAAGAACTTGAACCAGACATCCAAAAACAAACAGCCGAACTAGTCAAGTCGCAGATTAGAGAGTGGATGCTCATGGGCGGAAACATCAAAGCCATCAAAGAGCGACTGAAGAAAGGAAAAGAACCAAAGATAGTGCGCAAGAAAGAAGGCAGACGAGACCCATTATATCTACAATTTGGAGACGGAATCGAAGAACCTATAGAAGAAGTTTATCTGCTAGGTTGATGTAAAAATGACAGGTGAACATTTTTCGTCTGCAACTGGGAAAGACCTTGACAAAAATAAGGATGCTTACGTGCGCTTCAGATGGGAAACAAAAAAGGGCGAGAAAAGACCGAAACAGACTGTTCTGGAACAAGAAAAAATCAAAGAAAACAAAATCCTAGCTGCATACCTAAACAGCCATTATACGGATGACCCTAGTAAGTGTATGTGCTGCCATGAACCTAAACGCTGGCCTCTTCTGATGTTCGAGTTTTATAACTGGGAGAAGAAAGCGACTGAGAGAGAAACCTTTGCACATATTGATTGTTTGGAGAAAGTAAAAATGGGGCAGCTCTTCGAAGGCTTGAGGATGATAGGTAAAAACCCCACATTACAGATTGAGCTCAACTGTCTTTCCGCTGATAAATGCGGGTTCTTCGAGAAAAGCTCAGACTTCCGCAACTGCCAACACATGGCCTTAAGGTTTGATAGCATACATGAGGATAACCATGATGGTACAGTCTCCATTCATATGGCTCCGCTTCTGTTCTGCAAGCGCGCTCATCCCGGAGAATTCATCTTGGAGGCGGAAGAGGAGACTTGGTACAATGTTGAAGACGTAGGTTTAGCATTAATGGCCAAGCGACTAACAGAATCTTTCACCACACCTCAAATAAGAGAGCAAATTGAAGCCTACAGAAAACAGAATCCCCACATAATTACGGAAGTTAGAAGAGTTCTCGCCGAAAACCCGAGCATATTCAGATTGATTTCGCCACAAGCCACATTTCTAGCGCAACTAATGACAGGCCAGACTCCTGAAGAATTATGGGAAATGGTGTCTGAAGGGAATGACTACTATTAAATAGGGAGTGGAAACATGGTTACAAAAGAGTTTAGAGTTTTGGGCTTGTATGCAGCCTTCGATGAAGGCGTATATATTCGCATTGAACCAATTTTCAAAACTGAAGTTACAAGAGAAGAACCAGAAGAACCAACACCAGCACCTACGCCACCTATATTGGAGAAAGTAATCGCTGGACGTATACCAAAAACTGAAGAAGAAAGGATTGTGCGAAACATGGTTAGAGCAACAGTTGAAGAGTATCAAAGACTAGGCTTCCTTCCTCCGAGCCCGCAAACAGATACAGCACAATGTCCCCCCATACTTGCACCAAGGCAAATACCTTCCTCAATAACCCTGCATCTGAATAAGGAAGAATATGAAGAGCTTAAACCCATGGTAGGACAGATAATCACGGTAACATTAAACCTAAAAGGCAAGACAATGAAAGGTGAGAGTCATGTCTGAAGATGAAACAGCCGTAATCCTTGAAGAGTTGAAGAAAAAGTACCCGAACCTAACTGAGGAGCAACTCTTAGACATCTACGAGACAGGTATGCGCAAAGCAATGGAATCGCAAGGAGAGACAACAGAGGAGAGGCCACCTGCCCCAGAGCTTGCACCAGGCTTCGACCTAGTCAAAGCCTTAAAAGGCGGAGAAATCAGCATTGGCGAAGCCATCGTTCTGGACGGTTATTTGGAAAGGAAAACGGGCAAATCAGTCAGAGACGAAATCATAGCATTGCAAAGGGAGACTAAAGGCGGTAAAGAGTCTGGAACCGACCTTGACAGAATACTGAGCGAGCAGATGAAATATGACCTTTTAGAGTCGTTCATGGAAGCAAGAAGAGAAAGAGCACGCGCTAAAACACAACCACAAACCACTAAAGAAGTTGACATTGAAAAGGTCATCAGAGAAATCGGCGACAAAATGGCTGAAGCCTTGAAAACCCATAAACTTGAAGACGAAAAAGCAAGAATGGAAGAAAAAGCCAATTTTTACGAAGCCAAAGCAACAGAAACCGAGAAAAAATTAACGGAACACTTGAAGGATGAAGAAGAAGAAAGAAAAATCCAGAAAAAAGTCTTCGAACCCATTTCTAAACAAGTTGAAGAAAAAATACGTGAAGTGAAAAAGGAGCTCTTTGAACGGCTGCCAGAAAAAGACCGCAAAGACTTCATATCATCTGTAATAGACGAAGTTGAAGCAGACCTCAAAACTGAAATCAAGACCACAATCACCAACCGCTTGCTAGGCAAAGAAGAAGATGAAGAAGCAGGAAAAGTCGCCACCACTTCCACAGGCACAGTCGACTGGGGACAAGAAGCCGTGAAATTCGGAAACCGCGTCATCAGAATCCTAGATAACATGGCCAAAAGATTTCCCCCACCAGGCTACAAACCAGAAAAGAAAGAGATGAAAGAGATGCCCTCAATCCCGACAAAAAAAGAACAACCGCCACCTCCGCTTCCAAAACCAGCAGAAGAAGAACAAGCTCAGAAGCCTCCTTCACCACCACCAGAAACACTAAAAGCCGCAGAACAACCAAAAAAGCCCGAAGCACCAAAGCTTTTCAGAGAAACCACGCCTCCAGCACCAAAACTAGAAGCAACTGAAGCCGAAACACCAAAACCATTAAAGGAAGAAACATCAGAAACAAAAGCAGAAAAGGACGAATCTAATGCCGAAGAAAGAGCCGAACAGCCAAAACCTACGGAATCTGAGCCCGCAACAAGTAGCAAACCGCCTAGCAAGAGCAGTCGAAAGCCCAAACCCAGACAAACAGATTGAACGTGTATTTCTTTGGCTGATGCATGAATGGATAAACCCTGAACGCCTCAAAAAACATGTCGAACAAAACGTAGACATAGTCCAACAAACCTTCAACGACTACCATATTGGCAGCCCAATCGTTGCCCCAGTAGCACGACTACTCTTTCAACTCTGCTGGGACGCTATCGAACCCATCCTAACAGACATGCCAAAAGTCTATAACGAACTAAGCCTAAACCCCAAAAACAAAGAGATCCTCGACACAAATGAAGGTAGACAGTATATGGAAAATACAATGAAAAAAGCCTACGATTTTATTTATTTCTTTACTTGGGAGGCTTGATGTGAAGGTCATAACCGATCTGGATATAGACACAAAAGAAGCAACCATAACAATTGACACTGGAACAAAGGCCTTTCGTATGGTCTTCAACTTACCTGACGTAGCTCAGAAACTAGAAACCCTAACAAGCAACATCATACTACAGCGAATAAGCGAAATTATAGGCTTCAGAGTTGAAGTTGTCAAAGAGACTAGCCAGAACCGAAAACCTTAACGATGTCTTCTGGAAGCGTTTTCTTCAGATAAAGCTCTAGCGGAAAACTGAGGACGTAAAGCAACGTTCCCCACTGCCAATGATGCGGGCGATCCAGCTTTCCAACATCTTTTATGTCATCTTGCACAAGCATCACTCCCAACTTACGCATCGCCGAAAACGGGTCAAGCAGTATAGCTTCATCTTCTGGCGTCTTAGTCACGACTAACCCACCAAGCATAGACCACGCCGCCAACCACAATCAAGACTAAACCACCGATTAATCCGTAGACAAGCAATGCACCAGCCTTCTCTGCTGCCTCTTCGAAGCGCTTCCGCATCTCCTCAACTTGTTCTGCCAAATCAAACGCACCAAGAACTAAGATAAGCAAAACTACCTAATAAAACCAACCACGTAGTCGCGGTTCTGTCGTACAGCGTGAGCGTAAAAGTCGGCGTTGGGCAGTCTATCCATGTTTTGTTTGTAAAGTTCAATATAATATGTGCACTTTTCTCTGTAATCCCTTAAAGCCTTCTCCAATGCTTCCTCTGGGCTTCTTCTAGCATTAAGCGACGCGATAAGGCTACGATAAAAAGTGAGTGTATAATCAAACCAGTCCGATGTGTAGTTTCTCTCTGCCTCCGAAAATTGAGCATACATCTCCTCCTTAGAACCTACGAAAGCTTTAGCCCCAGCCAAAACTGAGGTCGGTCCAAGCCTCTGCGCGCTCAAACAAGCTGGCATTCCAACAATAATTCTCTCTTTTCCTTCCGCAACATTATCAACTGCAAACATCCCTGGACCGAACACTTCCTCACCAAGAAAAGCTGTTGGGCTAGCGTGCCCAAGATACGCTATAATCGTAGCATCTGGATGAGTCTTCAAAACAAAACTGAAAATGACTCGCAAGTTCTGAGGCCCACTCAGTCGCACAACTTCCCAGCCGTACTCTCTGAAAACTTTCTCAAGCTCACTCGCCAACGCATACGACAGTTGCGTAGGCGGGAGAAGAAAGGGGGACGCTATAATCGCCTTAGCCATCTACAATACCGCTTTTTCTAGTTTGACTTCAAGTTCGTATCGGCGTTCTTCGCGGGCATGGAAACTATAGCTCCAAGGTCGATAAGCTGCATGTCTGATTTTGACCGAAACTGACTTGCACACAAGCACTTCAAAAATGGAAACTCCATCTAACCCAGTTGGAACCACTCGTCCTTCTACATCAACATAGACCCAAGGTAAAACAGAACCAGTAACTGCATCGACAACTTTAATCACAAGGGTAGCCATCACTTTATCACTCCTAATCTTTTTAAGGCTTCAACTCCTTCTTTCGCAACTATAGGCGCGACTGAAGCAGCTACAAAGGCAACTGGAATAGCGAAACTGCTTACGGCTTCACGCCAGTTAGCCGATAAAACGTCAAAGCTCCACATAACCGATGCCCCAAAAGACAATTTGTCACGTTTCTTCCACTCTTCAATAGTTAATCCTTGATTCCTTGCACACATTGTTAAATCTTTCAAATCAACCGCACCATCATCGTTTAGGTCACAAGCTCGGCAACGCTCCCACTCTGGATCACCAGCCTTCTTGCCATAACACTCCTTAATGCCCTCATAGTCCGCATCGCTTATTATGCCATCCATGTTCACATCGCCAAACCTTCTGAACTCTTGGCGCTGCTCAGACGTAATTTCATGTGGCGGGGTTGGCGGTGTTGGTGTTGGCGGTGGCGGAGCAACTTCCGGAGGCGCAGCAGGAGGCGGAACAACTGTAGGAACGCCTAAAACTGTGCATACCCCATCTCTGAAACTGTTAAACAAGCCCCAATCGCCAAATCGCTTCTGGCACTCACTCAAATCTTAGCCCTCAATACTAAAAATAGGAGAAAAGCTTTTTAAAACTTTAGTACATATTACGAGTGTATAGGGTGACGTTCATGTTTGAAAAACTTGATGAAATGGATTTCGTACGGAAATGGGAAGAAGTTTTAAGAATTCCATATGGACAAACAAGCGCCTATTGGGTTCCAACCTACATAGGCCGAATCTTGGAAATGGCGTTCGATGCTTTCATTGAACCAGCAGGGGGAAAATTCGTCAAAACCGCATCAGGAATTGCCATAACCCTCATTCCAGGCTTCGTTCCCGGAATGAAGGAGAGAGACATCGTTGAGTTTCAAGGTATAGGTCGACACCTAGCCACAGAAATTGCAGATCCCTCTCCTGAGGAACTATCGCGCATCGCAGAAGCCATAAGCGAACTTCGGCTAGGCATAACCTTTGGAGACTGGTCGCGCATAGCAAGAGCCTTCGGCTTTAAGAGTCCAGAGCAAATCACAAGAGAGTGGACAGATGTTATAAACCGCTTTAGCGTAGCCTTCGGTATTCCAACACCTACGCCTGCAGGCGGGGCCGCACCCCCAATGGTAAGAGAAACACTCACAAGCCCAACCCCACCAGCCACCCAAGCCCCACAACCACCAGCACCAGGGCTCCCAGTATTATTCAGGATGACAAGCGACACATTGCAACCAGCAGCCCCAGCAGTTCCCAAAAAACTCTTCAAACTAACCCTAGCCTAACCTCTTCGTTTCCCCTTTTTTAACGCCTCAACTCTCCCAGAGTCCGTAAGCCTAAAAAGTGAAACTGGCTTAGCCTTCTTGATGTAAATTTTACCGTCAACGGTCTGAATCCAAACAACCTTGTCGCCATCTTTAAGGTGCAGTCTTTTCCGAACCTCTATAGGAATCTGGATCTTTCCCTTCTGAAAAATCGTTGTGAGTTCAATTATTTCTTCCTTAACCTCAGTCATATACAACCATGTACACTGTGCTACGGAATAATTTAAAAGACTTTCCAAATGAAACCTAGGCTTGGAGGATAACTGAATGTCTGGTTTCGCTAAAGGTTTGACTGCAATGCCTGAGTGGCTAGCTAATCAGCTTGCCTCTCTCGAAGAACTAGCACTCACCAAAACAAGAGAGTGGAGCCCAGCAGCCGATGGAGTGCGCCCCCTGCGGCCTGAAGACGTGGGCATATCTGAAGGAACAATGGGTTTCGCCGTCACACCTGGCGCGTACACAATCCTATCAAGCTACACGCTCCCATCAGGCTTAGGTTTGCTCTTTGTCGGATGGTTCCTTGACGGAGACTTGGGCTACAACAGCTACCTAAAAGTCGCTATCAACGGTGTCAAAAGGCAGGAAGTAGCATCTCGCGTGCCCTATCAACAGGCAACGAGAATAGTTCTTTGCCTTGAACAAATAGCCTACGCTCGCGAAAACGACAAGATCACGCTCACCGCCTACAACTCAGGGACAGTAACAGTGTCTTGCACTGTGTGGCCAATAGCATTCATAGCTGGACCTAGAAAGACACTGCTCATCGAATAAAAGGAGCTGTCTCAATGTCTACACAACTTCACGGTTTGCCTTTACCCTACGTGCACTTGGTCACTGAAAACAAGGCGACAGACGCTGAACAAGAATTGCCCCTAGACTATCCACCTGTTTCCAGGCTTGTGAAAGCGTGGCAAGTTGACTTGACAGGCTCGCCACCAACAACCAGAGAATTAGCAATAGTTACAGCGAACCCTACAACAAACGAAATTCAAATGCTGACGCAGAAGAAGTTTCGATGTGGAAGCAGCCTAACAGCGCCACAACTCTTAATCCTAATCTTCGTCATCGACTAGTATAGACCCGGTCTATACCACATAGCGAGAGCTACCCTTAACCCCTATTTTTTTCAGCAATTCCTCAACTTGCTTAGCGACAACTTTAACGTCAAACTGTTCTGCCCGTCTCTCTACTTTAGCGTTTCTTTCATACCAAAGTATTTTATCTTCCAGAAGCCTATTTACCTTAAGGTTCAACTCTTCAACACTAGAATATAAGAATCCCCACTCCTCAGCATGTCCCACAATTTCAACTGGACCCCCAGCCCTCGGAACAATAGGCACACATCCCGCAGCCATAGCCTCACAAATTGTGATTCCAAAATGCTCAGGCTCTGACTTCTTTCCATCACCGTACAAGCCAAAGCCTTTCCCATGAACATAAACCTTGCTTCTTGAAAGCACATCAACAACCTCTTTACATGTTGCGTTTTTGAAAAGCGTCACCCAACTAGGTAAATCCTTCTCATATCCGTAAGCAGAACCGACAACAGCGACTTTAAAAGCTTTTAGAGAAGCTAAGACACCTTCCATTTTGCTTGGGTCCAATCGGCTAAACATAACCACATCAAACTCTCTACCATCAAATCCATTATTGTTCTTGTAGCAATCACAATGCAAAGGTGGGTTCACAACGCTCGCCTCTAGTCCCCAAAACTCTTTAATGTGCTGTCTTGTAAATTCAGAATTACACCATATAGCTTTCGGCTCTTTCCCGGCAACAGGCTTAAGCGACTCTGGCGGAAAATGGCAGTAGACAACCAATTTGCTTTGGATATCTAGAATTTCAGGTAGCTTAACGTAGATTTCAGCATCAGTCACCACTAGGTCTGCCTTCCATAGCAACCGTTTAACTCTCTCTGGAAAGTACATGAAAGGATGCGAAACTGGAATCGGCTCCAACATAATGTTCTCAACAGTCAAAAACTTAACAGGATGATAGTTTCCAAACTCCTCTATTTCGTACTGCCTTCTCGTTAAACCTTCTCTTACATTGAGTATTTGAACTCCAAACGTTGTCTTGAGCGCTACCTTGGCCCTAGTCTCCTTTGCACTCCTTCCAATTAACGTAACATTGTGACCCAAAAACTTGAAACAGTCCGCAAGCATATATGTTAGGCGCGTCATTCCTGCCATAACGCAGAGGTTAGGCTCCAACATTACAATTTTCATCTTAATCACTGAAAAGGCATTTATTATTGAGGCAGATAAATATGCTTTTCTCATGCTTAAGGTAAGCGTGATAATGCCATGCGCGAGAGACAACAACAGCATAATCGCCATGCCGAACACACACATTTTTGAACCTACCTTAAAAAGCTTGGAACAACAAACCTTCAGAGACTTTGAACTCATAATAATAGATGCGCTTTACGAGCACCGCAAAGACTACTTCAAAGATAAGACATTTTCATTTCCTATTAAACACTTGAAACCTAAACCTTCTATTTGGAACCAAATAGGCGCATGGCAAGTCTGCAACCAATTAAACACGGGCATAATTCACAGTGAAGGTGAATTAATCGTCAGGATCGACGACTGTTCTTCCTTTAGTTCAGACTATCTTCAAAAGTTCTGGGATTGGTATGAGAAAGGCTATTTTGCACAAGCCTTGGTCGTATATCATCACGGCGTCAACCCTCTAATCTACAATGAAGAAGCAAAACGCCTCTACTGCGAAACCTCCACATCTCCAGCCGTCAAAGGTGAAACCTACAAAGAAATCGTGGAAAAACTTGACAAACTCTACAAACTAGGCGAAATCATCCGAGACAGCAGATGGCAGTTTGTTGGAGGAAAAGGACCAATCTACGGAAACATGAAAGACTGGTGGTATGGATACGGGGGAGCAAGTCTAGAGGCATTGCTTAAAGTAAATGGCTACGATGAAAACTTTGACCAATGCAAAAGCCTTGAGGAGATGGACGTGGGCTCAAGATTAGAAATGGCAGGCTATGGAAACTTAGTTTTAGATGAAACATTAACCGTCATAGAACACTTTCACGGGCCAGTCAGCAAGAAAGCCATCTGGCATGAAGGCAAACCAGCCAAGTGCAACTACGCACTATATCTCTTAAACCGAAACAAAAGACAGTTCAGAGCAAACAGTGACAGATTAACCGAACAAGACTTAAAGTATGTTTGGGAAGAAACATGCCGTAGCCCATGTAGCCACTCGGGGGGGACTGATTATGACGCAGAAATGTTTAGAACTTGGGCTGCCAACCAACCTATCTTCGGCCTAGCTGAGGAAAGGTCAAAAGCAAAGGTTTAATTGGGATCAAAATGAAGGATAAGGAGGAGAGGAAGGAATTTCTCGATAAGATGTATAAGGAAAGAGGTTTGGCGCGGCATTGTAGAAGATGTCTTATACATCACCAACAAGAAAAGAACCGAAATAAGCGTTACAAATGCAAAGAATGCATTCTCTGAAAGCGGTTGATTTTCTCCGAAATAGGACAAATTTTATAAGAAAAGAGACTCAAACTCTGAGAATATGACTTCCTACCGAGTAATTGTTCTCTGCGCAGGTGTCGGCGAAAGACTCAGACCCCTAACCTATGAAACAAATAAGAGTTTGCTAGAAATTAAGAGCAAAAGTCTGATCGAACATTGGCTAGACGCACTCATCTATAGTGGTGCAGAAGTCGACATGGTTCACATAGTTATTGGCCATTATGGCTACAAATTCCGAGACAAGGTAGGCAGCAAATACAAAAACCTAAAAATCCAATTCCTAGAAAATCCGCTCTACAAAATTACAGGGGCAGCTCAAAGCCTCTACACCGCCTTCCATGTTCTAAAGAATAACCCATGCATAATCCTAGAGGGAGACCACTACATGGATGCCGAGCTCATGAAAATGCTAATGGAATCGGAATTCGAAAACTGTATCCTAGTAGATCAAGACCTCTCCAGGCTCAAGTTCGACGAGGAAGTTATAGCCTATGGCTACGGCGAAACCCTAGACAGCCTAAAATGGTTACCTCCGTATCCTCCGCATCCTATTGGTGAAGCCCTAACAATATTCAAGCTTTCCAAGGAGGCGTCCAATGCCCTAGCCATACTGCTTGAAGGCTATCTACTAGAAGATGGTCCAGCTAAAAGAGAAATAATCGAACCGTTCAACAGACTAGCCAGATCATGCGACATTCATTTTATAGGCACACAAGAGAGAAAATGGGTAGAAGTCGATTTTATGGAAGACTTAGAACAAGCAAGGAGAATGATGTAAAAATGAGTTTGAAGTCGTGGCAAATCCGAATTACTTCTCTGTTCAGCACAACCTACTTTTTCTATTACTTGGCACGGTACAACTTTGCGTTGGCTTTACCCTTCATGATGATAGAATTTAATGTCACAAAAACAGCACTTGGAATAATTGCTACTGCATTGACGTTGGCGTATGGGTTCGGTCAACTAATCAACGGCTTCTTAACTGACAGAGTTGGCGCAAGAATAATAATGACAATCGGAGGCTTGATGGCCGCATTATTCAACTTTTTGATGGGGCAAAACTACATCTACGATCTCTTCATTCTCATCTGGGCATTAAACGGTTACTTCCAAGCAATGGGCTATCCTGCAACATGCAAACTTGTCGCCACATGGTTTAAACGTGAAGACCAAAGGGGCAAACCTCTCGGAATGAGCGAGATGTTCCAGAGCATAGCGTCGATAATCGTAATTCCAATGTCAGCTTTACTTGCGGTGGTCTTTGGTTGGCGAATGATATTCACAGCTCCAGCAGTAATGTTGAGTGTAGCAAGCATAATCTTCTATGCACTAGCTAAGAACGCGCCAAATGAAGAACGAACACAGAAGCAACAGAAACCGCCGCTACTATCAGAAATGAAGGAAAGCTACCGAAAAACCTATGGAAACTGGCGACTCGTATCGGCAGACTTTAGCTATGGCTTTAGCCAATTCGTAAGATACAGCATGATAACATGGCTACCAATATACTTCTTCACAGTAACGGGCTTCGACATATTCAAAGCAGCATGGTTCAGCACAGTATTTCAAATAGGTGGAGCATTAGGAAGTCCCCTCATCGGATGGCTAAATGACAAATACTTCTACAAAAGAAAATGGCTACTAATCGCTATAGGTATGCTTATATCTGGACTATGCGGAGGCTCACTGGGGTTCGTTCCAGCCACAAACCCAATAGGCATAATCGCAATACTCCTAGTTTGCGGGGTCGCAATAGAAAGCCTCGAAGTCTCATACTTCTTAATTCCAGTCGATTCCCTAGGGGAAAAGTATAGTGCGACAGGGGTAGGCTGCATGAATGCGGTAGGCAAGTTCGTAGCAAGCCTCCAAGGAATAATCTTAGGCTGGATGGCAGACTTATTCAGCTTCAGTGCTGCATTTGCTACGGCAGGAATCTTTGGCGGAATAGCTGCTCTCTTGGTTATTCCCTCTCGAAAAATTAGAACAGAGGCTAAAACATGAGCAGATGGAGAAAAGATGCAAAAGAGTATAGAGAGTTTGCTGACGCATTTGAGGAATTACAGTTTGAGAAGGAGCGCTACACAAATATTGCCTCAAAAACTCCAGAAGAATATGACGGACTTGCAGATACTCAAGTCAAATTACGAATGAGCAAAATGGTGGAGCTTATACTACAGCATGAGGAGCCATCACTGAACATAGGAGTCGGATTCGGGCAACTAGAAACAATGCTGCCGAAGGAACGAAAGAAAATGGTTTTAGACATTTGCCCGAAGTTCTTTGAGCGCTTAAGACACATACCTAACCTCGAACTACATGAAGGTATCGCAGAAGCAATGCCATTCCCAAATGACAGTATCCCAACAATCACCAGTCAATCAACCTTCCAAGTGCTAACAGATCAGCGAGCATTCCTAAGAGAACTCGGACGGGTTCTCAAGCCGGATGGCTGGTTCGCCATAACCATAGAGTATAAGTGGAACTATGCGAGAAAACCTCAACTGTTCTATGTAGATGAGATTGATGAATTAAAAGCCTTTATCAAACCGCTAAGATTAGACATAACGGAAACGAAGATACTTAGCGAAAACGGTGAATGGGTAGACTCACTCGACAAGGGCTTTTCACTATGGATTCTTGGAACTAAGCAACCTTCGGATTCCATCAGTTAGAGAGGTCTTGCACACTCGATCAGCTCTGATAATGGGTTCTTTGATGTCAAAACTTCTTTCAGGCAGATAAACTATTGGCTTTGGGTTAGGGCATAAAGAATTAATTATATTTGCCAACTCTCCTATTGATGTCGCTAACCCACTGCCGATATGGTAAACTCGATTAAACTCAAGTTTCCAATAACCTAAAAAATGCTCTATAACATCATCAACGTAAACGAAGTCCCTAACTTGGTTTCCATCTCCATATATGCTGATTTGCTTATCAAATAAAAATTTGTTTACAACGGAGTTGGATCTAGGACCAAACGGGTTCGGCAACCTAAAGATCAGATACTTTAAGTGTCTTCTTACAATTTGCTCACCCATGTATTTGCTCAAAAAATACGGACATAGCAAAGGATTAAAAACGCCGAAAGATGAAGGGAAAACAAATAAGCCTTTGAAATCCTTCAGCAAGTTAATTGTTCCACAAAGATTCACCTTGTAAGTTTCTGCTGGGTCTTTTAATCCACGTTCAATGTCTGTAACTGCTGCCATGTGAAAAATTACGTCATACATCGCTGCATCTTTGAAGTCGTGCACATCTGCTATTATATTTGTCGTTTTAGAAGGTGTTAAGTCTACTCCGTCAGAATTGGGAATTTGCTCTCTCAGGTGACTTCCCAGAAAGCCTGAACTGCCGGTAACTAGGACTGAAGCCAACCAGCATCACCAACCGCATGGTATTCAATGCCTAACTCTGAAAACCTATGCTTAAACTCAAACCACAGTCCGAAGCAATCTAAAATGAGCTTGCATTTAGATAAGCTATTGAACAAGTCTACCATCCGTATAGCTTTATATTCATCGTGGTCACAAGCCAAAATGATGCAGTCAAAATCTCGTAGCCCACTTGGAAAAGGCACTGGGTAACAATCTGATAAACATACAATTTCCTCGTTGGAATACAAGGGGTCGTTAACTCCGACATCTATGGCGATGGCTTTAAGCTCTTTAGCCAATCTGATAGATGGGCTTGAAACATGAACTTTTAAATTTCCCTTGTATGCCAAGCCTAAGATGCATACTTTAGTTAGTTTTCTGTGAGCAATTTCGTTAGCGATGACTTTGGGCATAACGAAGTCTGCATAGACGGCATTCCTTAATATTGGTATGTCAACGGTTGTCCCAGAGAGAACATACTGAGGCGAAAGCGGCAAGCAGTATCCACCTATTCCGATTGAGGGTTGGTATAAGTCGATGTTCCATTTTGTGGCGCATAATCTCAAAATTTCTCGGACATCTAGGTTAGGGTATGCAAGTGCAAGCTGATAGCTAAAAGCTATCCCGAGATGTCTAATCGCATTCTCAACAGACTTAACCAACTCTGCAATTCTATAATTGCTGGCCACATGGATTTTTCTACTCACTATGCTCAACACATCTATTGCTTCTTTAAGTGCTTCTTCACTGGAAGCCCCAACAATCCTGTCTAATACTTCTAAGGACTTGTCTTGAAGTGTGAACCAGTCTCTTCTTGGAGCAATTGCGATCTGAGCTTGTGAGCCGAGCATTGGCATCACTATCGAGTCTGTCCATCCTGGTGCAAGCGTACTCTCCACTATAATTAGCCTCGGTTGGCATTTCACAATTTTTGAACAAACATTCCTCAGAGCAGCATCCCATGGCTTCGCATCCTTCTCTGTATTTACTGCAATAAAGTGAACGGGGCATAGGTGTGCTTGTTTCCAATTAGAGGTAGCTGTCACAAGATGCGTAAAGGGACTTATATCAAATCCGAGCCAAGTCTTTATCTCTTTGTATGGTGGTTCTCCATCGTTAATCAGTTTGACTTTTTTCTCGTCTATGTCAACTAGAATAGATGAAACAGAGTGTTTTGCGAAGTGCATGGCGTTGCTGTAACCGATATAACCTGCTCCCCATATTGCTAGTTTTGCCTCGCCAGTTAACAGTTTTTTGCGTAAGTTCATCTTTGTGCTACCACGCTTATTCCACTCTCAACAGTCTTAAACATTTGAACTTTTAAACCTAAAGCGTTTATCCACACTAGCACTTCTTGAGTTGTATGGCGATGTGCTATTGGCGGATGATACCAATCAAAGTTAACTCTAACATTATTTTCGTGCATGAAGTTTTCATTCCAGAAACACTTTAGCATATTCCAGTAGATAGCTCGCTGTAGATGCAGGTTTAAATGGCTCAACACATGACCCAAAGTGCACATAAGCCGCGAAAAAGACAAGCATAGGTTAGTTGGCATCCTCGTAGTGAATAGCCTAGTAAAGTCGTCAAAGAACTCTCTTACTCTTCCCTTTTTTCGATACACATAAAACAGGATATAACCTCTCGGTTTCAGTAAGCTTACTGTCTTCTTCAATGCTTGAAAAGTGTCTGGTAAATGATGTAACACTTGGTCGGCTATGACTAAGTCAAACGCTCCTTGAAAATTCATTAAATCTGACTTTACAATGTGAATGTTTTTCTTTCCTTGATATACTTGCTTGGCTATTGAAAGTCCTGCATCGCTAACGTCTATACCATAGACTTCTTTTGCGCAGAGAAGAAACGATAAGAAGGCGCCAGAACCTGTTCCAACCTCAAGAATAGTTTTGCCCTCAAGCATTGACCTAAATTGACCCTTCGTTAGGTTAAATCGCTCTAAAAACCACTTCTGTTGAAAACTTCGAAACGCACCATCAGCGTGTGTTGCCAGACCAAACCTATGCCACAAATTGTTATACGCACTATCTATATTCCGCAAGAATCTCCACCAACTGTCTCCCCCGTAACTTATTAGTGTGAAAATTCAAAATGGTTTCTCTTGCATTTTGAGCTATCCTTTTAGCCTCATCTTGATGCTCTAAGTAATACATAACCTTCTCTAGAAGACAAGTGGGGTCCACCTCAACAAAATTATGGCTAGGAATAAAATGGAGGATATCTGAATCCATAGGCTTGTCAGCCAGCAATAAACTCCCGCAAGCCATTGCCTCGAAATATTTTGGTAGGGCATACTTATAGGAAGATGAACATGTCACGCAAATCTTGCATTCATTAATATGCTTGACAAACTCCTCTCTGAAAAATCGTCCGTTGGATTCGGGGTCATGGTACAGTAGACCTTTGGCAGACCTTAGAGTTGATGCGAAAGCATTGCGATAAGGATAGTAGCTAGAGGCTATATTACCGAGCACGGAGACGTCCCACCTTTTAGGGATACCTAATGGCTTGTAAAACTCTGGGTCGATGCTGAACGGGTATAGCTCTGTGGGTATGTTCAAAGCTTTGAATGCGCGGCCAGCTTCGGTTTGTAATTTCTTATCGTAGGACATTAATATCAAGTTGATGTCTGAATCCTTGACATAACTGAGAACTTTCGGTGAATTGGCATCCTTGTGAATGTCAACACTCCACAGAACCTTTAAACAGTCCACTTTGTCTAAGTTATAAAAGTCGCCAGCCCAACCAGTTCCTTGATGATCCCACATCATAATAACGTCTGGTTTACCCAGTATATCGACCACTTTAAGCATATCGCGTTCGTTTTCTAATTCATTAAACAGTTCATATCCTGGACCATATAATGTTAAATCAGCATATCTTCCAGGACTTTGAATCATGCCATCGTAGAGTGCCGCGTAAAAGTTTGAGAAGTTAGGTGTTAAATATAGAATTTTCAATCATATCCCCGCGATTTTCTTTATAGCGTTTACACACCGTTCGGCAGAATGGCCATCAATTAGCGTATTCACTTTTGCTGCCCATCGCCTTCGTTCGTCCCCAATTTCATTAGGATTTTCAATGGCGCATATTACCGTTTCTCGAAGTTCTTCCAAAGAACATTTGATAACACCAGCGCATGTTCTGCACTCTTCATGTTCTCTAAATTTGTCATCTCCGCCAAAATATCCTGAAACTGGATTACATCTTTCACAGTCGCCTTTTGCTGGAACAAGGGCGCTCATCGGGTCTGGCATATTAGTTAGTTGTATTGTTGGCTTGTCTAGGCCAATGAATTCCCATGCTACTGATGAGCCGTCAGTTATTGCTAAATCGCATAGGCTATACAATGGCGTAAGGTCTTCATTTTCTCCTATGTGGTTGATGTGCTTTGGATATGAATAATTTAGAAATTCATGCCATTTTTTAAAGGATTCTGAATACTCAGCCGTTTTTATGATTAAATTGTAGGGTAATTCCTCAAACATGTGAATGATGTGGAAAACTGAAGCATCAAATGATGTGGCCCAATCCCAGTTACCTGTCGGCGCATATAAGACAGTTTTATCATAAGGCAGATTTAGTTTGTATTCTGTGATTGTTCGTTCTTTAATATGTGGTTTAAATAAAACATCGAGTTTAGCCCATCCAGTAACGGGAAGCCTGTTAGATTTGAGGTTTTTGCGCCACCACTCTCCAGGAAGTAAACATCCATACCAGCCTAAATGAATATAACCTTGTTCACTTGGATGTAATCCATGCGGATGGAAAAAAGCTCTTTTAGTTAAATAATCGTGATGAATTCCTATGTCTCCGGTTACAAAACAAGAAATATCTTTATCTTCCACATCGTCTATGTGCCCCCATGGAGTACGCCACTGTCCCCATCTGCAATCATACCCTTCGATCTGCATTAAATCAAAAATAGGTTGTATAACAAGTTTATGAGATGGCAAAAGAGTTCCGAATTTGTCTGCACACACAAACACGACCACCACTGTTAGGCCCTCTCAACAATGATGATTGTAACCCAGTTTCTCAATACTTCTCTAGGCACAAGCTCACGAAACTTCTGAACCAAGTCATCCCTTAGTCGCCAATTCTCGTTCGCCACTTTCTTTCTCCAATAAGAAGGTGGGCGAACATTCACATGCCCCGCAACAGCCGTGCCTTGCCAATGAACAGGAGGAACCTCTCCCCTCTTTAGAACAAAATATTCACTGTCTTCCGTCATTGTTGAGCCAATGTTGTAGAAAATCCATTTCTTTGCAACTCTCTGAATCTCGTTTACTGCTTTATCTAAATCCTCTTCGTAGATATGCTCCATTATGTCAGTGCAGAAAGCCAAGTCAAACGACTGGTCTGGAAACTCGATGTTTCTGATGTCTCCCAATCGGATTAGTCCTTTAGCTCTCGCATATGAGTGCTCAATCGCCCAACGTGAAAAATCGATTCCAGTAGCGTCAATTCCCGCTTCCTTGGCGTATGCAGTGAAAGTGCCTCTTCCACACCCAATATCCAACATATTCTTTGGATTCAGTAAGCTTTTGATTGCTTCCATTATCGGCTTAGCCCCTAGCCATTCTCCGTCTGGATTATAGTACGACCACTGTTTCATTTGGCCACTCTCCGTGAGATAGCGTAGTCCACCTTTAGATCCTGCAAAATACTCTTCGCCATAATACTGCGGGCCGTAAACTTCCATTCCCTCAGTTATCGACTGATAAACTTGCATATGCCTTAACGCAACGTTTTCCCATGAAGTTGCTCGGGCTAGAAGCTTCACATTCATAGCTATCTCCTCAGCTAAGCCATGGTCGGTTAAAAGGGTGTCAATGGCACTTTCTAATCCATCCCAATCGCCAATAGGATACTTTAAGCAGTGTATTCCCTCTTGAAACTCATTCATGCGTGGGTCATTTGAACAAACGATGGGTTTCCCAGCTCCGATTACTCTGTGAGCCGCACCAGAGGCAGAAGAGAAATCCCCAACATGTTGATAATTGAATGCCAGAATGTCTGAAGCGTCGCTATAAAGGTTGATTTCTTCCTCTGTAAGATATTTCCCTAACAGAATAATGCCTTTTCTTCTGCCAGCTAAAGACGCTAATTTCCCTTTGTATTCTTCGCATTGCTTAACAGCTCTCGGGTGTGTGGCGCCACTTATGACCAGAAGCAGTCTAGGATAACACTCACGCAGTTTTAGCATAATTCTCTCCAAATCAAGGAGTCCTTTGAGTTCGCCAGCAAAGCCGAAAGCAAAAACAATTTGACTATCCAAGGGCAGACTCAAGCTTTTCCTAGCTTCCAACTTAGACTTGTTCGCCCAAAGAAGTGTTCCATGAGGAATAATATGGACAGGCTGATTAACCTCTTTCATAAGCCAAGTCTTCGCCAAACTAGCATGAACAATATGTGCGTCATAGTCGTCATCAACAGCACCTACATACTCACGCAAATTCAATCCCTCAGACGTTTCATGGTCAAAATTTTTATTAATCGTGTGCCATGTAACAATTTTTGGCCAATCTGTTACAACTGGGTTGCCCGTTATCATACTTAAGCTAGGAAACACACCGAACTCATGTTGAACATGTATAAGGGTCAGTCCCTTAACGCTTTGAATGTTTCGGCAAGCATCAACAGCAAGCGTCGGCTTTAAAGCTTCCATAAGAAACCCTGTATAGGTTGCTATTCCGCAGGGCTCTTCTAAAGACGGCGCCAGAAATGTTACAGACGACAAAGGAAAACGTCTCTCTTTAACACGCATCTTTCTCTCACGCTTCAAGAAAGGCCTAATCACAACACCATTTCGAAACTCTAAAGGTGTAGTGTACGAAGGCTTAGGTTCACCTACATAGGCAGCTTGGGCGACAACACTTTCCCCAACACTATCCCCACAAACATTCTGCAAAACTTTCCTCTCTCCAACATAAACATCACAATGCCAAGCCCCAGTATGCTTCAACACAGTAATCTGAACCTTACCTCCAGACAAAAACCGAACCTTCAACCTTGGTTCATTATAATCCCAATCGTCCCAATCCTCAAAACTATACTCAAAAATGTTGTTCGATAAACTCTGAACTCTGCATCGCCTTTCGTCTGAACAGTGAATTCGCCAACCACTCTCTAAAACATGGATCCAGAGGTCGAGAATCCTTTCGCCTTTCATGGATTGTCACTTCTTAACAGCATAAATAATTGTTTCAGCATCCCCTGCCCAAGCGTCAACATGAGAAAGTTCATAAGCCAAGCTTGGAAAAAACTTTTTGAATCGTTCTATTAAATTAGCGCTGTGCACACCTAACACATAAGTGTTAACTCTTGTCAAAACTTCAGTTTCAACATCGATTAAAGTTGCTTCACATCCCTCGCAATCTGACTTTACCACGTCTGGATTATGGCTAAGTATTAAATTTCGCCAATCTTCCTTCCTCGAAATGCATAAGTGAATTGCCACCGTGTTTCCCCACTTAGATGCGTTCTCAACTAGTTTATTATACAAGCCTATGTCACACTCTACACCAATAACCGTTTTTGCGCCTCTATCCAGAAAGAACTTGACTGTAGACCCCCAATCGCAACCGACATCCAATACTATTTTACCGCCATAATCAATCTTTCCATAAAATCTGTCATAGTCTTCCATTATTTCTTCACCGTTGAGCTCCTTTTTCCATCAAAAGATTCTCAATTGTAGTTAAACGTTTTTCAAGGTCGTCTATTTTTCTTTTCAACCTTCCTACGGTTAGGTCACTTCCAACAACATACAAAGCCAAATATTCCTTAACGGCCTCTCTGTAAGCCTCAGGTTTTTTAATGCCTTTCGCTTCAGCGAGTTCCGCCATTTTTTTATGTTGCTTTGCGTCTAAGCGAAACGCTGCAAGAACTGTTCCCATATAAACACGCTTCTGATAACAGTTTGTTAACACTAGAGCAATAGTGCTTTTAAATTTTCGCACTAATTTCCTTCTGAGGCTTTACTATGAGTCTAGCTCTTCAAAAGGGTGAGATTCTGGTTTTAGATAGCATCGCCTACCGCATCACAAAAAGCCAAAGAATGCGACACAAGGAATCCATCACCTTCACATCAAGCCAAACCGACAAAACCACCGATCTCAGCACTAATCTAACACCTGAAAAGGAGCAAATCTACTTCATCGAGGAAATCGACTGGATAGGCCCAACACGACACATGTTCCAATATCCAAAAGGCACGCCGCTACATACGCCCCACGGAATAGACGTAAAAATTGAAGAGTGGCAATGTCCCTTCACTGTAAACGTCCACGTCAAAGAAGCAACGTATCCCACGCTTGTCAGCGACAACCTAGTTGCAGCAGCCATCACTCAAGAAGTCTGGTTCTATGGATGGATGTACAACACTGAAGTTATCACAGTTGATGAGGTTGAAGGAGCGCGTAGAGCAGGAATACGAGTGTTGGAGGTTGAACGCTAAATGTCCGAAAAGCTGTCAAAAAGAGTGTTTCTCGACGTTGCCAAACGTCGACGTATCACAGACACAGTAGATATAGGCTCAACTAAAAAAGTTCTGTACACAGGAAGATTCACAGCCATGTCCGTCGTGGTTAGCAACGACTCGACAAGCAGCGTGTGGTTCGAGATCTACGACGGCGACGACAAAATCATAGGCAGACGCAACCTTGCCGCAAACAGCACTTGGGAAATCACCGAAGCTTGGCTACCATTCTACGTGAGCGTGGGCTTCAATTCAGATGTTACCACTACAATCTTCACATCAGGCGGATTCGTTCCTTGATAGACTTGAAACTTGACAAAACAGTAATACCTTTAGGTGGCCATCTTAAACTAACATGTTCATTCAAAGCTCCAGCAGAAAGAACAAGCGTTGTTTTATCAATCGGCATCATCCGACCAGATGAAGCAAAAGAATATCCACTATACTTGCAGCGTTTCCCAATTCCTCCCGCAGAAGGCACAAGTGGCGCAACCTATATAAGCAAAGCAATGGGATGGCACAAAGCCTTCGCCCACATCTACATCTACAAAAACACGGAAATAATCGAAAACGAACTCACGCCCTTCCTAACCTTTTTCGTCGGGCCTACAATAGGACCAATCATCCCAACATTGCCACCGAAGGAGTAGAAACAAAAATGGAGGCCAAAGAAGTCATCAAAGCCTTGGACCCACTACTCGCTAGGCTTGCTGAGATAGAAGAGACACGAGAAAAAATAGACCGTGAAATGCTCTCAGTGCTCAGAGCCATTGCCTCACGTCTAGGCGTGCCTGAAATTGTGATTCCTCCACCTGCACCAACCCCCATTTATTTAACAGTGCTTCCTCCAGAGATTAGAGAGGAGATTGAACTTCATCCAGAATGGGCGCCAACCATACAAATAATAAACCGTCCAGGCGAACCCATTATAGTCATACCGCCCAAATACACAGACTACATAACCGAAGAAGGCAGAGAAACAGTCGTGAAGGATTCACCTGTTGAGGTCAAAGTGAAGGAAGAACTTGGCAGAGACGGACAATATGGCTATATAACAAGCGACGAAGGAACAATCAAAGTTCGCATAAACGCAGGCGATCCAATAACGCTAGAGGCAGGACAAACCCTCTTAATCCACGAACTAAACCTTCTGGTAACAGTCCTAAAAATAGAAACGGACTCAACATCGGCCTTAGCATATAGGATGTTGGTGGTTTAATGCGCAGAAGCGATGTTATCCCAAGACCAAAAGGCACAATCACCGTAAAAGGCTCAGTCGCCACCGGCGCCAGCTACGCAGATGTCGGAGACTGCAAACGCACAGTAACCAACGGCAAGACTTTTCAACCAACCAAAATCACCGTCTCATGCTCAGAGGACGCCGTAGTTAAAATCGTCTTCGGAACAACCGACATAAGCATAGAATACACAGTCATGGGAAAACTACCGTTCACCGACTGGTTCCCACTCGAATGGAACAGAGACAACCTCAAAGGCGACGGCTCAAAACAAATCAAGATTCAAGCCAAATACCCCTCAGGCGGGGCAACAGCAACACTATACGCTGAGCTCTCAGGCGAGGAAGTATAGAAGTGTGTCTCTGCTACGGAAAGCTACAATTACACCAATACGTATAAAGAAACCCATCATACCCATTAAAATAGGCACTTCAACAAGCTCCATAGCTACTGCTTACTCAATGCAACGTAAGATACTCTTCTCCAACGGATTGTTCCGCGTCTTCTTTTGGAACGGTACAACAGTCCGATACTATAAAGGCTCGTCTTTATCCAAAATGTCTTACGAGGGCGCTGCGCTGTGGGACGCTACAGGCGGCTATGGTGAGGGAACCGACCTTGAGGTAGGTTCGAAATTATATGCATTCATGCCCATCTATGTTCCGACACTCTACTATGCCTGGTTTAAGAAGTCTGTGCTCGGCACAACGCTTTCATGGTCAGCGCTCAAGACTATCACTAGCTACTCCACTCTCTTTATTGGCGGAGGCATCGTGCAGACAACGACGAGTAAGCTAATCGCAGCAATACACGTATATAGTAAGAATGTTTATGCCCTGACCAGTGATGATGATGGACTAAATTGGACAACAACACTCATTGACAACAATCAGACCGCGAGCCTAACTATTGGTGGCGTAGCGATTCTGGGTATGGCGGGTGGTAAAGCAATGATGCTAGTTCTGAACTCATCCGCAGCTCTTGTCTCTTACTTATTTGACGGGTCTTCTTGGGGTTCGGCAGTCACTGTTGCAACTGGTTTGGCATCGGGCTATTCGAGCTTCTCTGTCACGAGTGTAGGCGACATTGTGGATGTATTGTTCATTGATTCCTCAGGCAATCTGAAGCATGTTAGATACAGCGGTTCATGGGGTAGCGTAACAACACTTGTACCGGGCGGCTGCTCTCATCCAAGCATCGTTGCAGGCAGCTCAGGAAGACTATACGCATTTTACGTTAGAGCAGGAACAATAAAACTTATGAAATTCTCAGGAACAGAATGGCTTGCAGAAAAAGAAGCTTTTTCCGGGCACACATACAATAATCCAACGTACCTCTCAAGCAACCGAAACGGTCAACAAGGTAAGGTTTGTTTAGCTTGGACTGAAAAAACTGCGTCACCCTATGATGTCTGGGCTTGCAACTTGGAGGAATAAGGTGAGCCTTAACGTCGCTGGAAGGCGTGTTCCATTCAGTCCTAAACAGTTTCCGATAAGGCTGTCGAAACGTGTTGGGGTCAGGACGATGGGAAGTATAGGCGGAAAAGTTCCATGTCCAAGCGGAGAGCAGATAGGTAACGGCGGGTTTGAAACGGGAGACTTCCCACCTTGGGAGCATTCAGCTAATGTTGAAATTTGGTCAGGTGTTCCCCGCACTGGAACCTATTACTGTATTATTTTAGACTTTGACGATTGGGTGAAACAGACTTTAAGTGTTCGAGTTCCCGTTAAATGTGTTACAACTTTCGAAGCTTATGTTTGGCTTTCTGGTCCAGTATGGACTAACTTGGGCAAAATTATAGTTGGCTACACTAATGGTACTACCTCTGAAATGACCATTGAAGGAATTGGCGATTATGAAGAGCAAGACATTAAGCCTATTTTAGTTTCAGGCAGAACAATTTCTTATGTTGAGTTTCTCGCCATTACAGGAGGTACAAGACTTGACTGTGGTGGTATGGCAGTTGATGATGTTTCCTTAATCTGCTAGAAGCGAAGCATTTAAAATGGCATTGGATATAATTGTTTTGTGGTGGCCCCTATTTGGATGAATCAACCGCGATCTGTGTTGGTTTCGTTTGTGGTCTTCCACTCGGAATTGTTTTAGGCTGGGTTATAGCTCAGCTTATATCTAAACCAAGCACTGTAGTTATCCAAAAACTAGATAATGGGTATGTTATCCGAGAAAGTTAAGAGCAAACCTTTAAAACGCTTCACCCTAATATTTTGTTTAGGTGAATCTCTGTGAAGGTTGACTATAAACTAGCAGTCGTAATTCTACTCGTCGCCTTTGCAGTCTTAAGCGGAATCCAAGCTGCTGTTCAATCAGTGGACCCTGGAACGATTCCTCAAGAATGGCAAACCCTATGGCAAGGCATCGTCTACATCTTCACAACTTCAAGAGCCACAATACTCTTCATTTTCATACGCAACATTCTAGGCTACGCTGAAAACTGGTTTGATGCAAGACCAGAAGAAAGAGGGCAACTCAAGTACGAAGCCAGAAAACTAGGTGCAACATGGGCAAAATACGAAGTCTACCTTAAAGGGTACACGGCAGCCATACTAGCCTTAACCGCTGGAACACCCTATAACCAATACGCAGTATATATTGCAGGAGCAGCAGGCTTAATCACAGACCTCATCACCAAAGCCATCAAAGACATAGTACAGTAGGGCTGAAAAATGCCCGAAAAGCAAAAGAACCCACAGTATGTAACAAGAGCTGAATGTGTCCAAATCTCAAGCACAATCAAAGAAGAACTAAAAGCCATCCGCACAGCCTTAGTAGGAGAAGACATGCGAGGCGGACTAGTCAAAGACGTAGCTGACCTAAAAAAAGAACGCTCCACAACCCTAGAAATCGTCAAATCCATAGTTGTTCCCATCGTCGTCGCAATCGCAACAGCGCTAATAGTGTCACGCTTCTAAAAGTGAACCCATGTCAAACAAAAGATCAAAAGCCTTCGAGGCTGCGTTATCGATTGTTGAAGCAGAGGTTACGGCTGAAAAGTTAGCTGAAAAGATCCAGCCAATTCTTGAAAGACCAATAATCGTCGAGAAACCCATCCAGCCACCTAAGCCAACAACTCAAATCATTGACATGACAAACGAAAGAATCGAAAAAGAACAGACTCTGCTAGACCTGCAAGGCGAAGGCGTCTTAGAAAAGCTGCTTCTGCGGTCGCCAAGCCAAAACTTCAGCATATCACTAATCACAGAGGCCACGAGAATAGAGGGTAGCTACAGCCACTTCGAAGACGTTCTAGCCTCCCAAGAAGAAGACACCTACGTTCTAGAAATCACAAACATAGAGTTCAAACACAAAGTGAGACTAGTCCTAACAGTCACCGAACCCATAACCTTCAGCCACATCTTCGTAAAGTTTTTTATTCTTAATCCCTAAATTACACAATTGTGAAGTGAAGTGATGTGAAAAAATGTCAGAACAAATAGTACGTGTTCTAAACAAGATTTACGGCAAGTTTATGCGGAATCAGGGCTTGCCAGTCTGGGGAGTTATCACTAAAACTGCCCAAGGCGACTATCGGGTTATTCTTGTGGACGACGATGGAAAACTGATTGCTTCAAGCAGTTAGTCCATAGAAATCATCCTCAGCAACCCAGGTGCGAGCCCAGCAGAGGTATGGTCCTATGCAACTAGAACTCTAACTAGCTTTGCGCCTCTTTCAAATTACATTTATAAGGGAACAGGCACAGAAATATCTGCTAACAAAAGTTTATATGATGTCATTGCTCTCGATCGTCTAGACCATGCAGCCTACGGTCTAAGTGCACTGAAGTCTCTGATTGACGCGATTGAAGCAAAACTCGATAATGGCACATACGGATTGGCTGCTCTGAACACCGACCTTGACATTATTATTGCCTACGTAGACATGGTTGAAACTCTGCTTACTGATGGAACTTACGGATTATCAGCCTTAAATACTGACCTTGACACCTTACTCAGTCGACTCACAGCAATACGGGCAGGCTATCTCGATAATTTAAGCGGTGGTGCAGTTGCGGTTGAAACTGGAGGGAATCTTGCGCATGTCAAAACTGATGTTGACAACATGCAAACAATAATTAAGTTTCCAACTGCTGAGGCACTAGACGATATAGCAGTAACATCCGCAACGGACACAACAGAAAAAACAATCACCGTTTCTATTCCAACAGGGTCCTCAATAGTCAAAGTTATGCTTGCCGCTTTCATAACAGCCATGAATAACACTGCAAACGCCCAAAAAATAGATGTGGACGTGAAAGGAAGAGTAAGCGGAGGGTCATGGTCAACTTTCTTCTCGCAGGATGATTGTGTTGGTTTTCCAGCTGCGGACGGGGCAACCACAGGTATCGTGCCCTTTCAAGATGTATCAGCCTTAGTTACTGGTGCAGGGACATACGGCTTTAAGTGTACGATACAGCAAAGTTCCGCGAACAGTGTCAGATATACGACTCAGTACATATTGATAGTTACTTACAAAATGAGTTAGGCTACTCGTCTATTATCATCTTCGCCATCTGCACATGTGCAGTGCTTCCTGGATAAGCAACTACGACTACAACAGTTAGGAATGCGTATCTTACATTATATGGACTTGCAGTTTGCGTCATATAAAGTAACCCTATTTTCCCACTATAATCTTTGTAGAAACAAGTCAGCGTGTCATTTGCTGTTAGAGGTCCATCCATCCATACTTCGAACAGGTTATCCCAGTCTGTTCTTACCACCCATGTAGCCCCTCCATCTGTGCTGTAAACAACGTTTCCTTCTGTGTATGGTGGTGAGGTTCCGTCGAAACCCCAGGTGTAACAGTTATTTCCATCTCCTGTTGGCGCAGTTGCTACAATACAGTATATGTTGTCTTTAGTGAGACTAGCGGGTGAGGCGAAGTTACAAGTACGCCAAGCAAAGGAGTTGTCTGTGAAGCTGGGTATGGTTCCTGTTGCTAGTGGACTGCCGACGGGTCTACCTTGCTCATCCGCATTGTAAATATAAATGGTGAGGTCGACTGGATCTGTTCCAATGGCACGTCTCAAATAGAGTCGTACTGTTGGTAAAGTATCAGAATGTTTTGCTGTAAAAGATTGTCCTCTATACAATGTACCAAAAATATATGTCTGGTTGTCCTGTCCTGTTGTTAAGCTAATAATAGAAGCAACTAATATAGTAGGGTCCGCATCCCATGTTCCCGCAACACATTTCTTATAGTATATGTAGTCAACCGTTGGGCTTCCCGCCCAGAAACAGTATAGCTCGCTATTGCTAGCGTCAAGCGATAGTACAGGAACGGATGTTGAGGTTACGCCGCTCTGTACAAGTGTATCTGTTCCCCAACCTACACCATAGGTTCTTTTACAGTAGCGAATTTCATTTGCCGTTATTCTATGGTAGACAAGATGAACATCGTCGCCTTCCGCTACCACGCTATGGTATCTTCCAAAACCACTTATGTTATACGATGAGGCTGTTTCTTCCGATCCCCAGGACCCGGTCCATAACCTACCCAGAATGGGAGCATTGTCATAAGCGTAGATTGCATAGATTCTGAGGTTTGTAAGCGGCACTACTGTTACAGCCCACGCTTGGTCGAGGTCATTGAGTATGTATGGAAATCCTGAGGCTACGACCCATGTGCCATCGTTGGTACTTGATTTGGTCACTCTGGCAGAGAGGTCAGGGAATTCGGGTTCAATGGGGTTCAGCCAATAGTAGAGATAGCCTATCCAAGGATAGCCTCCTGAATCAACAGTAACAAAAACATTCTCATATCGAGTGGCTGAAGCACCCGCTCGTGCTATTTGCTCAGCGAGAGGCCATGTAATGCTACCGTCACTGTTCGGAGTACCTCGTCTATAATAAATGGGTTGATTTGTAAGGACTCGGCAATAAACATAATGGACATAAGTTCCATCAAACCATATACTAAATTCTCTAGCGTCAGCACAAGTTCTAATTGTTGTGGCGGAAGACCATGTTACGCCGTCACTACTTGTTCGGTAAACCATATTGGCGCCGTCACTGTAGAAAGCCCAATGTAGTCCACTTGCGAAAAATGTTTTACGCTGGAAAGGGAATCGTGTGGCTACAGAAGCCGTGCTTGTTCCTACTGTACTTGGGTCTAACCTAAACACTGTATTAACAGTGAAAACCATTTTATTGTTGGCTTCGTCAAATCTTGCTCCATCTACATCACTGTAGTCGACTCCAACACCCGTTAGTGGAATGTTTGGTGAGGTAGGGTCGAATGTGCCGTACCATAAGCACTTATTTTTGACAAGTTTACGCTTAACTGTATTGAGTTGTGGATAAATGAATGGAAGTTTTAGCTCGCCTTTTATGGGCAGTTCTCCCTGAATGGTTATCTTTACTTTATATGGGTCGTCTCTAAACTTGAAGTAAATCCAGATTCGATAGGTTTTAGTCCCATATTTGAAAACTAGCCGATAAGCGACAATTTCGGCTTTACGGTCCTCGTATAGCTCCACAGTAGGAGAGTAGCCGAACTCTATCAGTCCTATTGTTAATTTATCTTGCCATTCGTTAGAAACTTCCAACACTCCATCTAGACCAAATTTGTGGCGAATAAAAGTCATATCAGTAGAAGGTACACCCATAAACATAATGCGTGGAATTAACTTGTCTTTTGTTATAGGCTGCGAGGCTTTTACTAGAACCATTCTTTTCAGGTCTCGGTAAAAACTTTCAACAAGCGAACGTTCTTCCACTTCCTCTACATGATGTACGTTTTCCCCATGTGTCGGGTCCAGGTATAGGCGGAATCAAAAATGCTATGACATCTACTCTAAATTCGGCTTCTCTTGCCATGCCATTGACAATTGCTCCAATGTGGACCCTCCATAGTGTATGTCCAATCGGGAATTCTGGGTCTGCGAAAAACTGTCTTATCACAGCATATTTTGTGAGGTCTATCGTTATCTTAGTCCAAATGTTTAAGTCTGGTAGAGATCCTGCTCGGTAGATCAGTTGTCCCCCCTTCAAGATGTCTCCATCGTAGTGCGTAAGATTCAGGTAGGCTCCCTCATACTTTTCTCCATAATAAAGTGCGACTCCTAGGTTTGAGCAACCGCCATCTGCCCTTGATTTCACGAAGCCAAAGTAAACTACGAAGTTGATTCCTGAAGAGTTCGGGTAATAAGTCAGGGGGAAAACCATTAAGGTACAGTAAGTGTAGTTTTCTGAGAGGTCTACGAATAAAATAACCTCTGCCTCGCTGAAACGTTCTCCTAGATGTTGAACTTCGATCTTTAAACTTCTACTTCCGCAATAGTGAAAGTCTTCAGCAACTGTTATATTGATGTGTCTAGCATCGCCATTACGATCAATCTCCAATGTTGAAACGTCTTCCCAGTCTTCTACTAAACCATTAGCAGTCCAAACATAAGCTGTTGCTACAAGCAACCACAGTAAAACAACTCCTAACACCTTCAAAGAGAGCACCTGAAAATAACTATGAGGAAGGAGGCAAAAAGTTTTACTGTTCTTCTATTCTTTATTTGCTTCTCTTCTTTTTGACTCTATCATTTGTGCGTAACTTGCAACAGCTTCTTCGACAGGTATAGGTTTATATCCCTTGCAACGTAGATTAAAGTAGTTTTCGATTCTGCGTTTCATGATATAACGATAAACTAGAATATATGGCACAACCCATGCAGCTATACCTGACCAAGCAAATAGTCCAACAAGTAACCAATGCCACTCCCAGCTTTGTGCTAGAATAGAAAAGTTGAATCCAGTTAACACTGCAAATCCAGGTATCATCACAATATTCCATATTGTTAAAGAAGCCTTCATTATAAGATAAACAGTGTTGTTACCAACGTGGTTCATCCAAAGATGCCAAATATGATTATTGATAATTTTTCTACAAAACCTTATTAGTGAGTTCCTCTTTCGCATTCCTCATCACTACCAGAAAAAAGGGGAATGTAAAGAAGCTTCCTCAAGTTGTTCACACAAAAGAAGCTTCTACATTCTACACCAACGGAAGATTGGCGGTGTGTCCATTTTCTTTGCCCTCTTTCTCATAGACTTTTTATCTATGGTTTTATATAGAGTTTTGGGTACTGAACTTCTAGAAGAAAGTTCTATGCTTAAAACAGCATGTGAGTTGGCAAGTTTTAAATCTTTGAAAAGGCGATAGAAAACTGATAGAAAATGACAATTGAGCAGATCCCACAAGTTGAAGAACTTCTCAAAAAGATTATGCCTATGCCAGCCATAGCGAAAGACACAGTAACCGCCATGTTCAAAGGATGGACAAGAGTAACCTACACAGACGCCATAACCAAAAAACCAGTCACCTTCGCAGAACTCCCAACAATCGTAGCTGTGATGGAAACACGCGGAGGCAAACCCCCAACAGTAACAGCCCCGACGATAACGATTCCAGGGATCAAACCAGTAACACCCACAACCATAACCGTGCCAACCATGACGCTGCCCGCCGCTCCCACAATAAGCATCCCGCTAGTCGACATCCCGCCACTACCAAAAGTCGACATACCCGTCATTACAATAGCCTTTCTGAACTTATCCTTCCCCTTCCTGACCAGCGACATAGGCTGGGTACAGAACCAAATATGCACACCAGTAAACAGAATAGTGGAGCAACTATACTTTTTCCAAACACGCGCTAACGACATGATTAACTTCATAAACAGAGGATTCGCTGAAGCCCGAAAATCACTGCTAAACGCAGTCGAAAGCATAAAAACATTAAGAGACAACACACAAGCGTCCATCACCAAATACCGAGACAGTATCCAATACTCAGTTAATGGTGCCCTCACTGACACCCGAGACAAGACACAAGCAGCCTTAAACGATTACCGTACACGAATCGAAACAGGCGTAAACAAAGCGCTAGAAGACGTAAGAAGCAAAACACAAATAGCCCTAAGCGAATACCAAGCCAACATCCAAACAGCCATAAACAAAGGTCTAAGCGAAGTCATCCCCAAACTCTACGAACAAATAGGCTTACCATCAGACCAACTCCTAAGCACTATAAACATACGCAACGTAGCAACCACAAGCTTCGAATTCTATGCTCTGAGCGCAGGCGCCAAACTTCACTATGTAGCAATCGGGAAGACATAAATGGCAACACAAAGAGAACGTCAGTTCTGCAAAGTCTGCGGAGCTCCCCTCTCCACTATCGTGGAAGGAGAACTAATGAGATGCCCAGTCGACAAGCTCTACTATCATATTAGGCCAAAACGCAGAATAACCTCTCTAACAGCGTTGCCAAAAGCAGAAGTAACAACAGAAAGCAGCTTCGGACTCAGCCAAGAGCAACTAGTCTTTATTGACAGAGTCAGCCAAAAACTCACGCCCCTACAAGGACTAAACCCAACAGGAAGAGCAAGAGCCCTCAAAATCCGGGAACAATTCCGCAAAGAACTAACCAACGTGTTCCTCGGCAAACAAGACTTCAACAAATGGTACGACGAAACCCGCACAAAGCTCGGCCTACACAACACAACATTCATGCAACTCTTGTACGAATGCTTGGAAGGGCTTAAAAGCACAGAATGCCAACAGTTAAGACAAGAATATGAAAACGCATTAAGACAAATGCAAAGGACAGGATAAACATGGTTAAGTGTCCTTGGGGTTGCGGTTGGGAAGGGCAACCTGAAAAGTATTCTGGCCATCTCGAATACTGCAAAAAGTATCCCCCAAACATTGAAGCAATGAGTCTTAGAAAGACTGATGCCGAGTTGCGAGAGATTGCGAGAACACTTTTGCCAATTGAGCTTATGTTTTTTAAAGCTGGAAAAGGCTGGATGCTTGATAGACTTGCAGGGCTATCAAAAGAAGAGTTTTCGAGACTTGAGGAAATTGTCAAGGAGATGTACAGCAGAAAGTCACCCGAACAAAGCGCAAGAAGCCCTGAAGAGTTGCCTCCCGGAATGTGTTATAGGGAGGCATATCGTTTCGTACTAAAGGAAGGCGACCATCTTATCCACGGCAAAATCACTTCACCAGCTGACAAGCGAGTAGTTAACCATGCTTGGGTAGAGTTCGACACAGGATGGGTTTGGGAACCGCAAACAGAAAAGTTCATGCGGAAAGCCGAATTTGAACAGTTTTTCGAGCCAAAAGTTGAGGCAAAATACACACCTAAAGAAGCAATGGGCTTAGCTCTTAAATCAAGGCACTATGGGCCTTGGCATGAAATCCTCGAAGAACACAGCTCAGACGGGTTCACAAACATTGAGTTTTCTTTCGAGGAAAATCCGCATACACGCACGGATTATCACATGGGCAACGTCGTCTGTTACTATCTTCTTCTAAACGGAAAACAAACACGCGGTCTTGCCGAGATTTGCACAAAAGACATCGCCATGCTAAGACAAAAAGACCCACAGTTTTATGAACACATGAACGTTACATGGCATTTCTGTGCGTTCGCTAACTTTTGGGATGAACTCAATGAAGCACTAGACAAGCCTTTCAAAGATTATAGCGGTTGGGATAAAGTCGGGTTCCCAATAACACAAAGCTACGATTACAAAGGCACAAGCAACGAAGCCAAACAATACTTCCTCAATTTCTTCAAACAAGTAGCTGATAAAGTACAGAAGTTGGGTCATGCCTACTCGTAAGTTGATGCGAAAATGTCTGAAGAGAAGCCTAAAAGGAAATACTTGTCAGGCACAGAAATTGCCCAGCTCTTCGAAGAAATAAGCAAGAAGATACCAATTATTGAGCGGAAGAAGACTTAGTTTCTTTTAGCCATCCTTCTTTTGTTCCCTTTTTCACCCACTCTTCAAAACCTTCCCTAAAAAAAGCGTAGCCCACTTCTCTTTCATACTTAGCACTAACAGCAACAACCTTCTCGCCTATTTTCTTACTCAAAATTCGACTAGCGTTATGTGCCGTCTGCCTCTTCAAGCCCCCCACAAAGTATGCTTGCCCCGACTTCAATGCCTCAATCATCTTGTCATAGGGAAGCCTAGTTTTCCTCCACGACCTAACCATCAAAGGTTTCTTCGGATCAATAACCTTTCCACTCTTGACACTTGACATAAAGACACCCGTCAAAAAGACAATACTGCACATAACTTAAAAGCCTTACCCAACAATTTAAGTTCAAAGGTGAAATGAAACATGGTAGCGAAATGGGCGAGAGTATCCCCAGCTATCCTCGCGGCAGTAACACCGCTCCCGGGCGGACAACTGATCATGGCAACAGCAGCCAAAAAGCACTTAACAATCTTCGTTCGAAGCAGACGCGCACCAGGCGCAGGACGCGTAGAAGTCAAGAACGCCTTCACAACCGCAGCCCACAGAACCTTAGGCATCGCAGCAAGGTCTGAAAGAAACATCATAATCAAGAGAGCCGTCAAAGAAGCGGGACTTAAGACAGGCGTTTTCCACAGAAAGTCTAGGGCAAGACCAGGCTCACCACTATACGGCCATGTCTACACGACAGGAGCACCAGCAGCGCCAGCACCACCACCGGGTGGAGGCGGCGGACGAGGATACTAAAAACCCCTTTTCTTTTTTTTTAGTCGCAAGTTTTAATTAGCTTCAAAGCCGATTCTATATTTTGGCGATATAGTTGAAGTGTCCTTGGGGTTGTGGTTGGGAGGGGAAGCCTGAGGAGTTTCAAGAACATCTCCAAAGTTGTCCAGAATACCTAAGACGAATGGTGCCATCAACTGAACTCGAAACGCTTCCGCATAGTTCACATAGCGGGCACAGTTCGCATAGCGAGTTTCATGTGCGATATATAGACTTGGCAACTGGGAAAACTGAGGAAAAAACAATTCGAGAAAAAGAACAGCACGACCTTTATAAATTGCAAAGTGAAGGCAAAATATCCATTATATCAATCCACAAGGTTTGAGCTTATGCCTAACTCCCAAAAGAGCGAAGAGGAAGGAGCTAAGGCAGATTCTCATGCGAGTTACAGAAGTCAAGCTATAATTTTTCTCCTACTAGGCTTTCTAGGTCTTCTTTGCTTACTGATGTGAACCAAACATTCTTTTCAGCGTATCCCCTCTTCACGGCTTTTTTTACGTCGTCTTCTGTTACTTCCATGCCGTAAGTGAACAATGCATGAACGAGTTCATCCATTGACGGATAAAGCTTGGTGGCGATGAAGTGTAGGATCGCATCATATTTGCGTTGTTCCTCTTCTTCTCTCCAAGGCATCGGCAAAGTTATCAATGGCAGAAGCCTATACTCCCTACCCGTCCTAACCGCTTCAACAAACCCTTTAAAATTGCTTATTAAGTCGCCCCACAGACGGTAAGGACGGTCAAGCACATGCATCCTGAAAGCTTCTCGCCATCTATATGGGTCTTGTCCAATCCTAGACATCTCATACATAAACGCCCTCCAGAGCCTTTCTCTCTCCTCAGTCGCTGGGCTTCGCGGAAAGGGCATAGGTGAAATGGGTTCTTTAGGCACCTCAATGGGTTCTACAAAAAATTCTGGCGGGGCAGCCACAGGTACTTCTTTAGGAGGCACAACTCGCGGCTTCGGTATCGCTGGCGGTGGCGCAACAACCTTCAACACATCAGCGATCTCCTCTTCAAGATAACTGACACGTCTTGTAGCCCAAAGCTCCCTAGCCCTAGCTTGATACTCACGCCAAAAAGAATCCCAAACTTGAGGCGACCACTCGAGGCCCAATTCGTCTGTTTTTACCCTCATAACCCTTCTTAACCGTTCAATTTCCTCTGTCGGCAACTCGGGCGGGGGTACCCTAGCCTTAGCTTTTGCTTCTTCAAAAAGCTGTGCGTCTGTCTTATCAACCAAGCTGTAGGCTAAATGTCTTGCACGCTCTGGAACATCACCCAAAATCCTCTTAGCATGTTCAGGCGCAGTCTCAGCAAAATGACTATAACGCCCATAAACTTCCTCTTTCTCCTTGGCTATAACATTCTCCCACTTCGTCAAAACCGTGTCCATAGAAAACTTGGCAAGTGTTTCAGCCTCAAACTCAGGCGCCTCATAATGAAGCCTCCCAGCCAAACCAGGCTTATGCCCCTCTATAGCGTGCGGAATCCACTCAAACAAAGCCTCGTCAAAAGCACGGTAAAACTCTTCCCTCGAGACCCTCTCAGGCGGAGGCGGTAGCGGAGGCACTTTGCTTTTCACGAAAACCGTGTAAGGAAATTCTCCTTGAAGGGCGTAGTGCTTAACAACCTTAAGGTCATAGACTTCAGGGCGGTAGTCTCTTTTAGCCATTTCCAAAGCCAGCTCGGGAGTGCTATGTCCGCCTTTTCCAAGAGCCTTCAAAGCTTCTTCAAGTCGAGGTATGCTAATTATGGGTTTCCAGCCTTCAGCTACAAGCATGTCATGAGTATGGTCGCTTCCAACAACTTCAAAAGGCAGTGCTAACACTTCGGGAGGTGCGGTTTCCAGCAGAGTCTTTACCAAGTCAGTCGTTAATTTCAAAAGTGGGTCCACCAACAATATGTCTTCGGATAGCCCTGCCTCCACAATACTGCCTCTTATTTTATCATTGATTATTCTCTCTAGAATTTCTCTTGTTTCTCGCCTTACCTCTAAGTGTCCACGAACTTTGAGGTTACCCTCCACATAGACTTCAACCCAAAGAGCAGGCAAACCTCTTGGCGACGTCCCCCAGTAAGCTCTAATGGTAGGAGGTGCGGGCGGAACAAGCTCGTAAGTGACTAGACCCTGTTTCACAAGAACTTCAGCGTTATTCTTCGGCATCTCTCTAATCTCACCTGGAGAGTATGGACCATAAATCTTCATGTCAGCACCCACAAACTGTGGCACACTCTGCAATATCAAAACTTTGACATGTTCTATTGGCGGTGGTGGAGGGCGCAACACGATCCTAGTGACCTTTTCCGCTATTTTCAAAGCAATTTCTCTTGCCTCTTCAGTTGTAAAACCTAAAGGAAACACATGTGTAGAAGCAAAAGCCTCCAGCTCCATGGTAGGGTGAAGAAAAAGCCAACGAATAGCCTTCCACAAACCAGCCCGCGTAAGCTCAACTAATTCTAGACGAACCAAAGGCTTAATCTGTTCATAAACTTCACGAAGCCTCTCTTCAGGGGCAACCCTTTCTCTTAAAAGTTCCACGGCTCTGTCATAGAACTCCTCTTTAACTCTTTCTTTGTCGGCTGTAACCATGCCATACTTGTCAAGAAACTCCTCCTCGAGGTCCTCAGCTAAGCCACGCAAATACTTCTCCGCTTCCCATTCAGAAGCCAAAACCGTCTTCAAAACCTCAAATTCAGGCATCTTCTTCAAAGCACTTTCAACATCAGACTTCCAATCCTCTATAATGTCCTCCCAAACATCTCTGAGGCTTTCAACCTCTACAACCTTACGGACAACAGTCCAAAAACCACCAGTATCATCAGTAAGCGGATAAACATTCCTAATCAACCACACAAGCCGATCTCGAGGCCACTTCTTAACGTTCTCCAAAAACTCCAAAAGCCAAGACTCAGCTTGCTCTTGCGAAGGAACACGCAAACCGTAAACCACAAGTCTCGTTTCTAAACCGTAAAAGGCAAAAACATCCGTAACCTTCTTCTCGTGCTCGTAAGGTAGCTTCTCCGCCTTTAAGTCCCAAAGCCAATACTGACTGCTTCTCTCCCTAAAACCACAGTAGCCCAAGGAAACAATCTCGTCCCCAACCCACTTAATCAGATTCTCATCCGTAATACTAACAAAATCAACAAAACCCTTCAACTTAACAAACTTGGTAAGCCCCTCCTCAACCTTGTCATACTCCTCTAAGGCGTCAATAAACTTGTCCCGCTCATCACTAGGCAACTCCTCAAGCCTCTCTCTACGCAAAACATTATCCACCACAGCCTTGAAATCCAAAAAATCACCATAATTCTTACAAGCCTTATCGAGCCAGGTTCTGAAACGTCTCGATAAACCAGCCACAGCATGTACCCACTCTAAACTCGGAGATGGACTAGGCAAATCGCTCACCAAACAAAAATATATCGGTAAACTCTTAAAACTATCTCATAGAACTTTCATCGATAACGCTTAAAAACCCCAGAAACAATATAGAAACATGAAAGTGTATGAAGGAAGAAGTAATGGTTTGCTGGGAACATATTTGTAGAGAGTGTAACAACGTTTTCAAAGATGAAAAACGGCGGAGGTCTTGCCCGAAATGTGGGTCATCTCGCTTAATAGCAAGTAGAAGAAGAATCAATGAAAGCTTGAAAGCTAGGAAGGAAGCCTTAAGCAGACTCTATGACATGGAGGGAGAGAGATGAGTGAAAGTAAAGAAACAGCCATAGAGAAAGTCTTGAAACTCCTATCAGAAAGCGACCATTCTACACAAGAAATAGCCGACAAACTAAAAATGCCACTCGGTACAGTCCGTAGCACCCTCTCACTTCTTAGACGACTAGGCCTCGTAGAGCCGACAAAAGGCAAAAGAGGCGTGCCCTACAAACTAACACAAGAAGGACGTGACAGACTCTCAAGCATCCTTGCCTCAAAAAGAAAGACTAACATATACCTGAAAAATAAGGAGACGAATCTTTGGCTGAGCGAAGACCCGTAACAAAAGAAGAGTATGAGCTAGAGCTTGCTGAACTTAAACGGTTCAGAACAGAATACGATGCCAAATGGGTTTCGCTCCGTAGAATTGTAGCCAATATTCGCCGATGGGAAAAAATAATAGCCGACCTAGAAGCACGATTCGGTGAACTAAGACGCATAGGCTGGCGTTACCTCGGAGCGGGAGAACGTAGAGAATTTCTCCAAATAAGAGACATACGCTTGGCGAGGGCAAGGGCGTATTGGTATGGCTGGGACACAGAACGTGCAAGCATCATAACAGAAATCAAACGCCAACACGAACAGATCCGCAGGCTAGAGGCGGAAATCGCCGTAAAAATCATCATAGTCATACCGCCTAAACCAATCGTAGCCGTAGTGGACAGCATGACAGGCCACCTAATTGTCTACCTAGATGAACCATACAAAGATAGGCAAGTGTGGCTCTACCACGAAGAAGAAAAGGAATACATAGAGGCAGTCGAAAGCGTCAAAATAGAATACACTTTCAGCGTAGAAACAGAAGGCCACGAAGATATCTTCGCAGAAGTAACCGCATGGACAATAATAAAAGCCACAGACCTAAACCACAGACACGCCATAAAAGACACAACCAACCGCCTAATCGCGAAAGCAGAAGAATGGTTCTACCGCAAATTCGCACCCCCACCAGGCGAAGCCCTCTTCGGCGGACCAATACCCAAAACAGCCTTTCACCCCGACTTCACCATACAACAAAGAGAAGAGCGAGCCAAACACGAAGGCTACATAAAACAATGGTACATGGAAGTCACAGGCGAATGGACCCAAAGACCCCGCATACTCAAAAAAGGCATAGGATACTACACGACAACAGAAAAACCAACATGGACCAATGTGTTTATCTACTGCGAGTGGGCGCATGAGGAAGAACCACATGGAACACATCGTCTTCCAAGGGAGGCATTCGAGCAAATTGACCCATAAAGAGATGAAAATATTGGCATCCAAACAGCAATATTTGAAAAAATATTATCGAGAGCATAAAACCGATTTGCAAAGAAAAATGAAAGAATATAAGTTAATACACAAGGATGAGCTGGCGCAACATAACCGAATGAAATATGAGAAAGAGCGAGAGAAGTGGCTTGGAGATATTCCTAAAATCACAAAAGACATAAGTAAAAACGCTGAGACTCTAGCCAAATCAATCTTAAGACACGAAGGCTTTAAAGAAATCATACAGTTTACTCAGCAATCAGTATTTGATTATTTTGCTAAGAAAAATGGGAGACTCTGCGGCATAGACGTGTCCACAGCCATGAGAAAACCCATCAGACCCCAGCAAGTTCAAATGGCTCATTACTTCAGCTTAGATGTTTACTTGTTATTCATTAAACCAGACCTAATAAAATATAAACTGATTAAAATTCCCCATCTGTATCTCAAAAGAAAAAGAATTCACTATAAGTCCGTCAGCATCCACACCTTGAAAGACTTTAAGGAAATGCACATAGAAATAATAAGGTTAGACATTGACAGTTCACTTCTGGGGCTTTGGAAAGACGACTGGCTGAAAGCTCAGAGGGCAGTTTTTGAATACTACGGTTATTACCTCAAAGAATCAATCATAAGGGAGTCTGGCCAACCTCTACCGTGGGAAAATCAAGAGGTAAGTCCAACTAAAGGTAAAGGTTATCATATCTGGCACCACATCTTGACTCCACGACCACTTTTAGATATGGAAAAGCTAGAATTACAGTTTATGCTTGGTTCGGATTATGGGCGGTGCTGGATTAACTACCTTCGGATAACCCAACGTAACAATCCCGCATGGGATAAAATCTTCGGTTATGTGACTTGGCGTAGTCCACCAGAAGAGCCGTGTAAGAGTTGTAGGTTAAGAAAATATTTGGAGGAGATAGCTAAATGTCCGAGAGAGAAAATGCAGAACGTCTTGTAAGGACAAAAACATCTGTGACAGCCGACCTCTTAACTTGGCTGACTATTCATGGAAACCTTTGCCTTGCGTTGCGTCATCCCCAAAACAGAGGACCCAGCAGACAGTTTGTCGTCAACTTCGTCAAACGACTAGGTCAAATGCTGGTAACATCGGGCGCAATCACAGAAGAAGAACTGAAGGCAGCAGAGAAGCTTGAGGCTGAAGAAGGGTCAAGCGATATTGTGGGAGGTAGTTAAAAATGTCCTATCTTACAAAAGTTAGCTTGAAGAATGTTAAGCCTGAAACAGTGCAGCAAGCGGTAGGCTGGTGCATCTTCTGCACAAAACGAGACCACACATTCGCTTTTCATCAAGGAGGAAACTTCATAATAATAAACTCGCCTACCAGGAACCAAGCCTATAAACGTGGCGAAGCCCTGCACAAACGCTACGGACTATTCTTTAACGTCGAAAAACAGAATATTCCTCTATAACATTCTTTCATAACACTTTAAATGCTGATAGCTTGAAATCTAAAGAAGAGGCTTATAAATGAAAAGGTTTAGGGCTACCGTTAACATGAAGAAACCTTGGAGTACTGAATATATTCGAAAGCCAAGTATCGACATGGTTTTAGAAGCTTTGGCAGATGAAATTCTAAGCGGAAGAATTGACGCTTACTTTGAAGTCATAATTGAAAGAGTAACAGAAAGGATGAATGGTTGTGAGAAATGGCGGAAAAGGGCGAAGAAACATGAGAAAAGACTTACATAGAGTGTCTAAAGAATCCTTCCAAGAAGCCTTAAAGCTGCTGGGCTACACAAAATGCAGAGAAGACGGCTCAGAATGGCGCCATCAACAGTTCCACCTCTTCATACACGAAAGAGGCAAGCGCGGCCTAGCCCTAAGCATCCACGAAGATGCACCAAGTCCATTTCCACCTTTCCACAGAGCCATACCGAAGTCAAAACTGTTGGGAAAAGAGTTAGCCAAAATAGAAGAAGCCTATAAGCGCAGAAGAGCAGCTACCCCAGCCGCAAGTAAGAATAAGAAATTAGTCCAGAAGAATATTGAGCATTTAAGAGATGAATTCTGGAGCAGAGGGTTCTCCAAAAAATGAGTCTTAAAATGCGGGATGGGCGGGGTTAGCATGAGCGGAGACAATAATAAGAAAATGCGAGATTGCCTTTGGGATTTAAAGCAAAGCATCAAAAAACATGAATGGGAAGAGGCTATGAAAATCATCGAGGAAATGGAAAAAGAATTTCCAAGCACTATATCCGTTTGTGCTTCATGCTCACAGGCAAAATGCAAGTTTCCTAAAGCTATCACCGCCAAAGCCTTTTTGGAAGCTGGAATTACACGCTTAGAAGCGACGGTTTTAGAATGTGAAAACTACACAAAGAAAGATGGTCAATTTGGCTAAAAACCGCAACAGATTCAAAGATATTTCAGTAACATTGTTCCATATCTATTAGAAATGATAGGTGAAAAGTGAATGAAGAATTTTTTTAAAGTTTGGTTAGGGGCAATTGCTCTCTATTTTTTGGCTTTGTATTGGATAGTTCTGGCAGTTAGGTTAAGAAAAAAGAAAGAAAAACAGAAGCATAAAAAATCATTTGATGGTGAAAGCTGAAATGAGTGCAAAGAAACCATACCGCACATTAGAAGAACAAATTGAGTATGCAAAACAGTTTACAAAAAAGGTGTTTGATAAAGAATTAAAAAGATTCAAGAGACAAAGCATCACGCAGAAACATTCAAGAATAATTATGCGGGGCTCGAGTTGATAGACCGACTCGTCCAACTAGGAATACAATCAACCATGGCTCAACATCGATGATAGCAGAGCACATGGAACTTTCTTCTAGAACTTTAAACTAAAACGCTTAAATATTCCATTCCATGACATATTGCTCACCGATAAATGGAGGAATGAAAAACGACAAAGAAAAAAACCATCGCTGCCACCGCTTTTCTGATGACTCTAGCAACACTCGGGATCTTCATCCCCTTTTTGTGGTTTGAGAATAATAATAATCATGCTTCCCCACTCGGCAAATACATAGATGTTGGAATCTTCTGTGAAGAAACAGAGGAACCCGTTCCAGATGGCTTAGCAGTACGCCTAGTTGGCCAAGGCTTTGACATAACACTCCGCACTGTAAACGGACGTGTACTCTTCGGTTCTGGCATCCCGGATGGCACATACACCATCTCATGGTTCTGGAACAAAGCATACAGCTATGAAGTAACCATAGACTGCTCACAAATCACATGGTACTTCGACTACTATGTGCCAAACCCAATAATCATCAAACACTTCTACTACGACCTATACCACGCGCACTATCCGCCAATAGTGGGCCTACATGTTACACTCTGGGAGAACGGCATCCCAATAGCATCTCAACTAACCGATGGAACTGGCACAGTAAGATTCGACGGATATTATATCGACGTATGCAAAGAATACTACCTTACATGGACATGGGGAGGCACAGACTATCAAGAAGGACCCATACACTTCATATACGAAGACGGTAAACTGCTAGTTTGCGTCTGGGAAGGAACCAACTATCTAGAGCCGAAAAGTGGTGGAGGCAAATAAATCTACACTTGGCTGAAGAGATTTGGGGTGTCACCCCTTCTCCAGCCATCAAGTGATAGAGGTAAAGTATATGGGGGATGAAACAGGTTCAGGGATACTTGCAGGGGTAGTTAGATTGAGGATGGCGAAAATTAGGAAAAGAGCTTTCGGATGGGTTTGTCGAGAGTGTGGTGCTACTAAGATAGCAACTAAACGTCCTAAATGTTCCAGGTGCAAGGTTAAAATGTTTCCTATGCTAAAAACTAGAGCAAGGAGAGTTGAAACATGCCGACGTTTGGTAATACAGAAGTAGGCGATGAATTTCTCCATGCCTTAAATGGCGACATTTGGGGCTCTATATTTCCGGCTCCAGAAAACGGATACGCCAAAAGTATCACGGTTTACCTAAAATGCGGCAACAAACCCAGCAAGGTACGATGTTCATTATACACTGAGTTCATAGAACAAATGAGGAAGCGTTTCCGATTCGTCATGGCTACAGAAGAAAAGATAATCCCAGCAAACTTTGAGGGGCGAGTCACTTTCAACTTTACGGCTCCTCCACCAATTTCGAAAGGCACAAAATACTGGATAAACGCTTGGGCTGACGAATTCAGTTACATCAACATCAGCACAAAGAAAACTCTTGGAATCTTTCAAAGCGCAGAGTGGACAAGCTACATGGCAGGGCAACCTCACGGTTTAAGCTATCCGCGATTCTATGAGGTTGTGCCTCAAAGCGCCAGAGGAGCCCTAATTTGCTCGATACACTGCACATACGACTATGACGCTCCAACAATTTGCAAGTGTCCCTACTGCGGAAGCCATGCTCTTAGCTACAGTGATGTTTTAGAGCACATAAAAAAGACCCCCATAGAGATGGTTCATCTACAAATATGTAAATGCGGAAGATCACAATACTTGAAAGAAGAACTTCAGCTTCACATGTACGAAGCCCATCAAATAGGCACACCCCCAGATAGCTACTCCTGCCCCTTCTGTTCTTGCGCAAAACCGACAGCAAAAGAAATCTACGACCACATCAACACACTCGCCTAATCTTCCCTTTTTCTACACCCCTACATTTCCACTGGAGATAGAAGAATCTTCTATCCCTCTTTAAATAGGACTAGTCCCCTTTAGATTTTATTTGGTGAAAATGATGGTTGAGTGGAAAAACCTAGATCCTGGCATAATCGCTACATACTGCCAACAAACGTATGAACGCTATGGTGAGTATCCGTCTATCCGAGACATTTTCTACCGCTTCGTAGACGAGCTGTGGCCCAACACAAAATCCATTTACAAGGCTCTTTCAAAATGGCTTGTCGCCATGCGCCTAAAGGGAAAAATAGACTGGCACATAATTCGCGACGGATCCGGTAGAGAATACGAAACAGGCGACTGGGCATACAAAAGACCCAGAAAACACATCAAAACATGGCTTGACCTCTTCACAAACATCGGAAAAAACTACGACCTTCCAAGATGGCTTAACCAACCAAACAAAGTTATAGTGGCCTGCGAAAAAGAAGGCGACTACCCAATAATCAAAGCGATTCTGTCCGCCTTAAACGTTGACACCTTCTACGAAAGAGGCTACTCTGGATGGCGCCCTCTGTTCGAGGCAGTTGAACAAATAAAGCATGAAGGAAAAACGCCCATAATCATAACCATCGGAGACTTCGACCCCTCCGGAGAAGACATAGTTCGCTTCCTAAAAGACGCCTTCACCCAACTAGGCATCACAGACATAGAAATCGAAAAAGTCGTCATAACAAAAGAACAAATCGAACAATTCAGGCTACCACATAAACCAGAAGACGCCAAAGAAATCGAAAAACTCAAGAAAGACCCACGCTTCAAAAGGTGGCCATACGGCTTATACAGAGTTGAAACCGCAGCTCTGAGAAACAAAGCGGCTGACTTCTTCGACGAAACCATAAAAGAAGCCGTAGACAAACACTTCGACCATGAAATATACCGGAAGGTTGAAGAAGAAGAGGAAGAAGCCCGCGAGAAAATTGAAGAGTTTTTCGCAGACAACCAGGATCTAATCGACGAGTTTAAAGAAAGAATGAAAGAGGATGAGAGGTTGGATTAAGGGGGGAAGACTGGCATGAATGGAAAAAGACTCATAAAAATTGTAATAGCGTTTGTTGTCGGAGCTTTTGCAGCAATATGTATGGCATTGGGCAGTGTAATTGAATACGTTAAACATAAAAAAAGGGCTTGGAGGAAAAACAAATGACTGTTACAGTGAATGAAGAGTTTGACATGATTTTCGAATACGACAAGATTCTTGAAGATGCCAAAAAACACTTTGAAGGGAAGAACATCAACTTTATGAGTGTTTCACATTGGCTTGTAGATGCGGGCTTAGGCAAATACGTCAAATATCGCATTGTTGAGAAGTTGGCGTTTCGATTGCGAGAGGACTTGTGGAAATGGAGAGGTTAGGCTAATGAAGAAAAAAAGAGACATGTGGAAATGGAAAGATATGGCTCAAGAGAAGAAGAAGAAAACGTCGTGTTTCAGCGTAATCGCTAGGATATTAACCGTAGCCACAAAACCATCCTTAAAGAATCATCTGGTCGAAAAGTGCGGTCTTGGCTTCAATCAATATCGTTACATTGAGGAAGTGTTGGAAGCGGGACTCCTAGACGCATACCCAATCGTAGACTTCAAGGGCGTGTCAGGACCCAAAGACATCCACAGAATGGTATACTCTACGAGCAAAAAAGGCAAAGACTTCCTAAAACGATACAACGAGCTTATGACACTAATGCAAAAACCACACTTGAAGGTCGCGGGTATAGAAATGACCTCAACCCCCTCTTTTCCTTGCTCAACGATGCCGTCGTTGTCCGAAGGAAGGGCGATCTCCCGAAACGACTCTGGAAAGCATTAGTGGAAAGGGTGCAACTATCCTTGCTTTTGATTCCTTCCTCTGGCCAGCAGGATGGTTGCATCCCCACAAGTTTAAAGCGTATTCATGTTGCACATTGATACATAACTTTTTTATCTTACGATTCACTATATATATCATGTCGGAAAACATGGGAGGTGTAAAAAAAGTGAAAGAAGTTCAGGCCAAATTAACTAAAGGGTTGCTAGAGCTTATAGTGCTACAGTTCCTAAACTTACAGCCAATGCACGGCTACCAAATAATAACGAGAATCCGCAAAACCTTCGGGGTTTACTTTGGACCCAGCTCAGTCTATCCATTACTCGCTACCCTAGAAGAAAAAGGATACATAAAAAGCCAATGGGACTTAACAGATGAACGCCCAAGAAAAGTATATAGCCTAACAACCGAGGGACAAACTCTGCTCAACTTCACGGAGAACTCGCTTAATCTGATATGCCGAAAAATGGGAGTGGGACTAGAACAGATGGTGGTAGAGGTGAAACCATGAAGCCAATAGCGTGTCCAAAGTGTGGGTATAAATACACTGAATACGATTTGGAGGATGTTCTGGTGGATGACTCGCAACAAACCTGCTGTGTTAATTGCGGTAAAAAATTCAAGATTTGGATGTGAAACGACATGAAAAGTGGTGAAAAGCAGAGATGGAAAAGCGTTTGACCAAGCATCGTTTTAAATTACACACAATTACTATTTGTATGCTAATAAATGAACCTTGCAGTAAGGATTGTCGGAAATGCGATATTGCACAAGCTGAACATCGAATACTCTTAAAAGAAAAAGAAAGGAGGGTGAAAAAATGAGCGGAAAACCACCTTATGTAACCGTAGTAGTCGAATTGGAAGAATGGGATGACACGACAGACGCTATCGTGTGGCTCATCGAACAGAAATACTCTGACCTGTCATGTGCAAGACTTGAAATTGACAAGTCCCCACAAACTTGGCGAGGAATAGAAAACTTAGAGTTGCAAAGAGCCACCCTAACAGGCTGGACAAAAGACCACCAAAAAATAGAGTGGGAGTTCACAGCCGAATACGCCGAAATTCCGTTGGAAGGCGACGTTTATGAGGAAGGCTACAAAGTAACCATAGAAAAACGCTACTACGAGAAAAACAAGTTCAAAAGAGACAAAATTGGCGAATACACCATCAAAGGCACAGACCGAAAAGAATTTGAAATAGTCAGAGAGGAGACGACCAAACAATGCCTAAGCTAACGTGTCCAAAATGCGGAAACGACACCTTCAAGCTTAGTATTACAGAAAAGACGGATGCTTATGATACGCTGTCAGGAACACGGAAGCTACAAATATTAACAATTCTGAATCTGACTTGTGCAAAGTGCGGATGGAACAAGCATCTGAGAAGACCTGAAAAATAGGCTTTTTTTCTGTCGTCTTTTTCTGTTTTTATGTTGCACATTGATACATAACTTTTTTATCTTACGACTTGCTATATATATCATGTAAAAAAGCATGGAGGTGTAAAAAATTAATGAGACCCAGAATCTTGAAAATAGCTGTCCGAATAAGCGGTATGGAAATGCCTATCGCTTCTGTCAAGATTGAAAAGTTTGCTGATGTCTTAGAGCCTGAAACTGAATTGCTTTGTCCTAAGTGCAAGCAGAAGCCCAAATGGAATGGTGGATATGATTGCACTTGCTGTCCTAAATGCGGTAAGCCTCTGGAACGCCAAGTCATTGTGAACCCTGTCCATACCGACGAACAGATCGTTAATTGGAAATGCTCTGAAGACGGATACCAAGAGCCGTCTCACTATAACCATTGGAGTCAGTTGTTACGGACAGTTAAGGCAACAGGTGAGCCTATCACTAAAACCAAGTTTACCAACGAAAAGGAAGATGTGGTGGCAGACGCTTTCATAATGGACATGAAACAATTTTCGGAGATAGCAGACGCAACCTTAACCGAGTATGGGGTTACTGTTTCAGACGAAACCTCAGCCCGAAACCTCAAGAAACTATTGATAGCGACCAAAAACTTGAGCAAAGTAGTCTTCATCAAATACTTAGACACCTTTGAAGAACGAGTAACCATACTCACAACAAGTGTAAGTAACCGCATAATCCTCAAAGAAATCATACCGTTAAACCTAGCCGACATAAAAGAAACCATACACATAGACCTTTCAAACGTATCCGAGCAAGAACTAGCCGAAGCGGAACAATTCGTCAAACTTCTGCCACCAGCCCAAGAAAACTTGCTCTACGTCAGCGACTATCGAACAAAAGGCATCCAAACGCCAAAGGCAGCACCAAAAGTTATGGAGTTAGAAGCGATCCTCAGCAAAGTCGGAAAGGCAACAACACCATAGGCTCGACAAGGAGGTGTAGCCATGCAGGAAACTTTTTCGCATGAAAGAAACATAGACAACCTAATACCAAACATGAAGACTCTCGAC
>Ga0315308_1000047_pt1 | contig 57910 bp, 66 predicted proteins | sample TDP3_MG_FD_203078 | JGI IMG/M metagenome (GOLD analysis project Ga0315308, IMG submission 203078) | Freshwater sediment microbial communities from Lake Towuti, South Sulawesi, Indonesia - TDP3 | ecosystem: Environmental > Aquatic > Freshwater > Lake > Sediment | place: Indonesia: South Sulawesi...
GAAGAGACAGCTTTCAATCTTCTCAGACTCGCTGTCGTGCAGCTGCCAGCCGACGTGAAAGCTACACTGCAACGTGCATATCGAGAAGAGACAAGCGACACAGGAAAAGTGCAACTTGAGGCCATCTTAAAAGACATTGAGCTTGCTGAGAAAGAGAACACACCTATGTGCCAAGACACGGGCATCATCATTTTTTACGTTAAGGCTGGAGCGAACGCCAAGGGCTTAGACAAAGTTGAGACGGCGCTTCAAAACGCGGTTCGAAGAGCCACAAAAGAGATTCCATTACGACCGAATACTGTTAACCCGTTCACGCAGAAGAACACTGGCGACAACACTGGCCGCTACATTCCGTATATAAACTGGGAAATTACGCAAGGCGACTCAATAGAGCTTACAGCGTTTCCCAAGGGCGGAGGCTCAGAAAATGTCTGTATACTAGGCATGATAACCCCAGGCGAAGGTGTCAGAGGACTAAAGAAATTCGCAATAGACGCTGTCATAAAGGCTGGCGCAATGCCATGTCCACCAACAATATTAGGCGTAGCCGCAGGCGGGGGGTCAGACATCGCTATGAAACTGGCAAAGGCAGCATTGCTACGTCCATTGGATCAGCCTAACCCAGATCCTGACTTGGCGAAGCTTGAAACCGAATTGCATGAGGCTGCAAATGCAACTGGAATTGGACCCATGGGTTTGGGCGGCAAGTTCACGGTTTTAGGAGTGAAAGTCGATTATGCGCATAGGCACCCGGCGTCATATCCCGTGGCTGTGGCATTTCAATGTTGGGCGGCCAGAAGGGCTACAGCCCGCATCAACTCAGACGGAACCGTTGAGTACTTAACCCACAAGGTGACGGCATGACAGATCCGGTCTGCCCGTTCTGCAAGCTGGTGAGAAAAGAGGGTGAGGCGAGCGTTGTGTTCGAGGATGATAGGACGATGGTTTTCATGGACACGAGGCCCGTGACCGACGGACACACTCTTGTCATTCCGAAGGTTCACTACGAGAACATTTACGACGTACCAGAAGATGAGCTAGCCTATGTCTACCGGGTTGTGAAAAGAGTTGCAGGCGCCGTTAAGAGAGGCGTAGAAGCGGAAGGAATCAGTATAACCCAGCATAACGGAAGGGCAGCAAACCAACGAGTGTTTCATCTACACGTCCATGTCATTCCTAGATATGAGGGACAGAGATTTCCATGGCCAGATGAACTCTCTGAGGCTAAGAGAGACAAACTTGATGCGATAGCCCAAAAAATTAGGATACACATGTAATACGTTTATGAGGTGAAAAACATGGCTGTTTACAGGTTAAAGACCCCAATCTCGGAGCAAGACGTGCGCAGATTGAATGTAAATGACGTACTGTATGTTTCAGGCACTATAATCACGGCAAGAGACCAAGCCCACAAGAAGGCGTTGGAGCTTCATCGAGAAGGGAAGAAACTGCCGCTCAATCTCGAGGGACTAGCCGTTTTCCACTGTGGGCCCATAGTCAGGAAAGACGGAGACAAATGGACAGTAGTTGCCGCTGGCCCCACAACGAGCACACGCATGGACCAGTTTGAAGACGAGTTCATAGGAGCCTACAAAGTGCGTGTGGTCATAGGCAAGGGTGGAATGGGCAAGAGAACAACCGAAGCCATGCAGAACTACGGCGCTGTCTACGGTGCCTTCACAGGGGGCGCCGGAGTGCTAGCCGCAAAGGCGATCAGAAACGTGAAAGCCGTTGAGTGGCTCCAGGAACTTGGCATGCCAGAGGCCTTATGGGTCTTCGAAGTCGAGGAGTTCGGTCCCCTGACAATCGCAATCGATTCACACGGCAACAACGTGTACGAAGAGGTCAGGAAGAAGACCGAAGATAGCCGAGCACGTATTTATGAAAAACTCGGCGCATAACTCAAGCTTCCCTTCGATCATATCCTTTAGGCCAGTAGCGAGTTTCTAGACCCCAAAGTGCCTCTTCAGACGACCTCGTCGAGAATCCTATACGTCTCTGCAGAGGACCATCTTTCAAGCCGACGGCTGAAGAATCTCAGGTGGCAACGGAGGCACAGTCGCTCTTGGTCTCCGGCTGCGTCTGGACAGCAAATAGACAAGCAAGCCGAGTATGATAACTATGGTTATGAACGTTGAGATAGGTGCGGCATTCGCTACTGCTATAGACAACCGAAGCAGACCGTTGGCTCTGTCAACGTTTCCCGCTTCCAAGCTGAACTGGGCTTGGTCGAATAGGTACTCCGCAAACCATCTGTAGGGTTGAAATATCGGGTTTGTGGCTTCAATTGCTCTTGCAGCTTGATCTACGAGCTCTGGTGACGTGTACAAGTCGGCTATGTTGAATCCCCAGCGCCTCAGCGTTATCGCAACTGATGCATCGGCGGCCACGCTCAGGTAGTAGGCGAGGACATTGTTGCTGTTGACCATTGCGCCATTAATCAGTTCGAAGAACCGTTGGTAGTAGGGAAGTCCACCGTGCATCTCAGCCAATTTGGAAACGACATAATATGATGCGGCATAATACTTGTCTATGTCCGGTGGCTGACTTGAAGGGCTCCACTGCTGAATGAAACCGATGGCTCCTTTTTCATCATTGTACACTGAAACAGAAGCCTGATCAAGCTTCTGCTTTTCCTGAACACCTCCCTCATAGCCTAGGTCTGCGATGAAAGTGGTACTAACATATTGAGCCATGCCCTCATGGAACCAAAGTAGGTTGCTGGGCGAAAGCTGTGCCTTACCAAGGAAACGATGCACCAGTTCATGAGTTGCAATGACCTCAACTGTACCATCAACAGCACGAATGAAAAAAATGTTGATATTTATCTCTCCGAGTTGCTCGCCTGTGAAGGGAACATAGCCACCAACAGAAAGCAACGTGTCGAACTCGGGAAGGAAAAATTGAACTTCAACGGGGGCAACGCTGGCTAGGGTCACATTAAACAGCCGTGTGAGGTTGGCATAGATTAGATCGTAGAGCTTCAACACGTTCCTTGCGTAAGACTCGTATCTCGTCAGTGATTTGAACGCAAAAGTCTGGTTGTCACTGCTCTTTAGAGTCACATATTCAGGTGTGGCAGACTCAATTTTGAACTCCACTTGGAGACGACCTATGTTTTTCTGAAGGATAAACCGTGCTCGGTTAGTTTCAACGTCTGTCGCTGGATACTCCGTGATCTGATCATTGTGTTGAAGTTCGGCTATAGCCTTGTCTGCGTCAACTTCGAAACTATGATGGAAAAATATCTCTGCCACGCCATCGCTGTCTGGTTTGAACCCAATCTGAGGCGAATAGAATATGCCTCTAGGCTCATCAAACTCATCCATTAGAGCGCCATTGGCAAACCCGAATCTAATAGTCATGCTGAAGAGCCCGTTGGCAACGTAGCTAAACGTGAATGCTTGATAGAAGTAATAAGCCTGATTCACGACCTCATCCGTACTAACATTCTCGCTTCTGGATATTTGTCCTGCAGTCACAGAGTAGTTCCAGTCTTGAAATTTCGGGACAAAAACCCATGAATCGCCCGATGAATCTGTGCTGTAGAAGTTGATAGTTACATCAGTGAAGCCTTCCCGATCAACATCGAAACGGTAATAATATGCGGAAGCTGGAGAGGCCTTTACGTCAGCGACAAGCAAACCTGAAACGAACGAGATAGCAAATGTGACCAGAATCAGAGTTACAAGGAACATCGGCTCATTTTTTGCCAACATCAACCAAAGAGGCCTCTTTATCGTTTGTCGATGACGTGCGGTCTTATATTAGTTTCTTGCGTTTTTGAGACTGAACTTCTGCTAACTTAGTTATGGTTTCCTTTACAAACTTTGCAGGCGCATCTGTTCTAAATGCCTTACTGTTAAAATGAGTTAACACGGCTTGGAATCCATGTCCTCTCAACTCGATCATGACCTTCGACAGCGGTGGTACGGGCAGATTGAGCTTGTCGCAGAGCTTGTCAACGACAAAGTAAGTAAGTGGAGCTGAAGCTTCCCCAATTGCCAGCAAAATCATTTGTCTGATTCTTACTTCGTTTCCCAGTTTCCTTCCTTCGATCTCTTGCTTCATCTTGGCACAGTAGGCTTCGTCCCACAGAGAACCCAACCATAACGGACCTGCCGCTTGAAGCTTAGAACCGCACTCTGGGCAATCTTGTTTAAGCTGCGCGTTTATTCTCTTGTGGCTTTCTCGGTGGAAGCATGAGAAACAGTGCAGAATGTAACCCATGCTTGCGACACTTTTGTCAGCTTTTTTGGCACCATAAACAACTGCGACATAAGTCCTTACGTAATTGTAAGTGCTGTAACTGAACATAGGCTGCACGGCAATGTCATGTTTTGAAGCTACAAATACTAAGCAACCGACCAAAAGCCTAATCGCAAGCTCATGACAATATTCGGTCCGTAATGGTTGCCCACCATACTTCCGTGCACAAGCTCTAGCGTGAACGCCACAGAGAGGAGCCATGTCGGTGGCTGTCAATGCCAAGAATCCCCTGTGCTTCAAAGCTCTAACCGCCGAGTCCAAGTATTGCGCGGGCGAACCAAAAGGGTCAATGTCTATATAATCGAACCGCCGGTGAGGCCCAGCATAGCGGCTTAGGAGAAGGTTGGCATCCTCGTTTGCGACAGCGATTCTTTCCGCTAGGTGGTTTAGGTTCACATTATATTCAGCAAGTTTGGCCGCTTCAGAGCTTATGTCATTCACTATGACTTTTTTCACTCCTTTCACCTCTGCGGCTAAGCGAATACCTCTAATGCCACATCCAGCGAGAGGTTCGCACACACTGAGTTCTCTGTTCACACTTCTCTGATAGGTTTGCACGGCCACGACAGCTATGTCTCGGTTCAACTCCATTGCTGGATTATAAAAAACCGGAGCCTTTGAAGGGGCATATTCGCAGGCTTTTTTCACAAATGCTGCAAGCTTAGGCACCTGAACCTTGACCACTCCTTCGGCTGCTGTCTCGGTTGGAAACCCAAAACTCAAGCTTCAACCATCCGTCATTGAACAACACTCCTTGGGGAGTCAACCTTAAAAACGATTGCAGAAGAGACTTTTCTCAGGCAATAACATTGAAGCGCATGTTCTTCGTGACTGGTCGACCCGGCATAGGAAAAACAACAGTCGTGCTAAACGCAGTTAATGGGCTCAAAGATAAGGGCTACACTGTTGGCGGCATGCTAAGCAGAGAGGTTCGTGAAAAAGGAACACGCATAGGATTTGAAATTCGAGACCTCACGACAGGTCAAAAGGGCTGGCTGGCACACGTTGAGCAGCCAACAGGACCACAAGTGAGCAAATACAAAGTCAATCTCAACGATTTGGACCGGGTTGGGGCACGGGCGATTCAAAACGCCATGAGAGAAGTCGATATTGTCATCGTTGACGAAATCGGACCTATGGAGCTGTTTTCCCCAATCTTCAAACAGGCCATAAAAGACCTGATAACTTCGGACAGGCTTGTCTTGGGGGTAATCCATTACAGCGCACGAGATCCGATAATCGACTCGATCAAAGCCAGAGAAGACGCGGAGATAATCGAAGCAACAATGGGAAACAGGCAAAGCCTTCACAACCTTCTTATTCAAAAGGCTATCCAGTTCTTAGCCGAAGAAAGAAATATCGATTGAATGCGTAGCGTGAATAGTGCAGGCCGAAAATTCATGTTAATAGCTGGAGTTGACGACGCTGGGCGAGGGCCAATAATCGGGCCTTTAGTAATTGCAGGCGTTCTAGTCGACGAGAGAGGCACTGAGAAGTTGAGAGAGCTGGGCGTTAAAGACTCAAAGCTTCTTTCACCGTCCAGACGCGAGCAGCTGGCTGATGAGATTAGGAAGCTTGTGGTCAAATGCCAAGTCGTCAGTCTGTCGCCTTCCGAGATTGACCGAGTTGTCCAAACAGGTCGAAGACTGAGACGACTCAATAGGTTAGAGGCGCAGGCCATGGCTAAAGTGATAGAAGTTCTCAGACCCGATGTCGCCTACGTGGACGCGTCGGACATACTCACAGATCGATTCAAAGATCACATATTGGAGAATCTTTCATTCAAAGTTAAGGTTATCTCTGAGCACAAAGCAGACGCTAAATACCCAGTAGTCTCTGCAGCCTCCATAATTGCGAAGGTTGAACGCGACCATGCAATTGAGAATCTAAGAGAGAAATTCCGCGATATAGGCGACTTGGGCTCAGGCTACGCCTCCGATTCGAGAACCACCAAGTTTCTAGAGAACTGGCTTGCAAGGTTTGGATCTTATCCGGAATTTGTGCGAAAATCATGGAAACCTGCAAAGAAGCTCAAGAGGAATGCCAAGGCTGAACAGACAAGGCTGGACTGACCCTTTTTTACAACAGACATCTTCTATCTGCGATTTCAGTCCGGGCATGACCTAACTGGATTTGTGGTATTAGTCAAAACGTTTCGAAACAATATGCTGATAAGATGGAGAAAGCGTGCCGTTAACTGTCGAATACTCTTCTCAAAGTATTGAAAACAGGTCTTCAGCCAGCTGTATCTTTTCAAGTTCTTGGGGGTAAATCAAAGGAATATCGCTCTGAGGCACAAACCTTCCATCAGTTACGAAAAGGGGCCGAGCCTTTACAATGTCGCTTATACTTAGTATCTCTTCAGCGCGCAAGTCAGCGTTTGGTTCTCCTCTGCGAGCCACTCCTCCTATTATGTTAACGTTTGTGTCGGGTGGCCGCGCGATGAAGTCAAATGGAGCCCGTGTGGTCGCTGCCACCTTGAAGTTGCATAAGATGAGCCGTTTCAGGACCATCTGGAGAAAGCGATTTCTTGAAATCAAGCGTCTTGCTGTGGGGAAAAAGCCCACATCAGGTGGAACAGGCTTGAAGATGTCTATGGGTTTTACGACCGGAATGCCTAGTATCCATTCTAATTGGTATGCCGCGGATACTGACGCCTTTGCCATGCCTCTTTCATAACCGTACAGAGTACGCCTTGAGATGCGCAGTTGTTCAGCAAGCTCGCCTACTGATAGGCCTAGTTTTATTCTTCGTTTCCGAATGGCTTCTCCGTCGAGCCTCGCGTAGTATCCGCCTGGGCCAGCCTCGACAAGAGGAAACATGTTACGCGCGACAACGTCTTCTAAGGTTCTCGGCGTGACCGCGTAGATGTCGTATCTCGTATAGATCGTGTCGTCTTCGAGTTGTTTCTCTCGAGTGTTGTCACCAACAAAGAGCGATGTTGCTGAGAAACATGAAGAGATAGTCCGTAATTCCAGCGCGTCTCTCAACGTGATTTTCGCAAGGTCTGATGGCACTCTGATGAAGGTCAATTCTGACTTCTTTCTGGCAACGATGCAGAAGCAGCTTGGTTTTGATTCACATCGTTCGGAGAGACTGAAACCGGCAGTTCTTAACACCGATTCGACGGTGTTCAACATCTCCTCGCGGTTCATCGACTCTCCTCTCGACTAAACAAACCGTCTGCAGAGTGTCATATAAATGTTGGGCGAAACGCTTAAATCAACAATTTTGCAGCAGTTCGTGCAGACTTTGCGAAATTTAAAATGATTTTTTCAGGTGCTTATTTCGCAGTCCATAACACGCCTTACGTTTTCTGCCCTACTATCATTGCATGAGCCTTTTCGTATGGTTCCAGTAGCACAACCTCTTCAACGTTGAAGCCACGCGCTTTCAATGTACTGATTTCACTTCTGTAAACCTCTGTCGGTTCTTTCGTCACGTCTATGCTCTGAGCCTTTATGGCAAGCATTATCCATCCTCCGGAAACCAGAAACATGTCAGAGTTATCTGCTAGGATTTTGGCCTGCTCAGGCTGTGCAATGTCACAGTAGATGTCGTCTACTTTGCCAACCAGTGCCGCATACTTTCCTGGAAGCCTGGCGTCTGCAAGAATTGGTGACATGTTGAACCGAAAAGCACAGACGTTGTCAACTAGCTCTCGAATACTTCGAGCCGCAAACTCAACACAATAGACATGGCCTTTTTCACCTACGATATCAGAAACGTGACTAGCTGTTGTTCCTGAGGCGGCTCCCAAATAGAGTACTTTGTGAGTGGACTCAATTGGAACTGTTTCCAGTCCCTTCATAATAGCTGCCGCAAATTTGCTCCTGTATGGATCCCAAACTCTGTATTCACCACCTCTGTGCTTGATCAGTAGCTCTCCGTAGACCGAGTGTCCTGGAGCTATGTTCTTCGTGGCTAATTTCCTAACCCTGTCTTCGAAGATTATCCAATAGACTTCTTTAAAGCTTGGATGCGGCTCAATTTCAACGGCCACGCTTCTTTCTCCTTAGATATGGCTTTTTGGCCTGCTTCTGCGGCTTTAAGAGCTGTACAGGCTTAGGTGGCGGCGGTTCCTCATACTTCTCTTGAATCTCCTTGATTCTTCTCTCCAATGAAGCCTTCAGGTTGTCTCCAATGTACTTGCCGCTGTACGCGTCGCTGCGAGCGGCGATGGCCAACTTTCCAGCCATGGCTCTAGCCATTTTGCCTCTCTGCCACCGTTTTGCCTCATGAATAAGGGAGTGCTGAAAGATTATTCCATGCTTGGGTGGCCGAGTTCCGGTTTTCAATGACCTGAACAATGCCTTTTCAGCTCCCAGCACTTGAATTGTGCTGGCTGGCATCTTGGCTAAGTTGGAAAGTCCGCCAGTGAGTGCTATGAGTCGTGCGCCTAAGAGTGATCCTGCCAAGACCTTGATGTTGGGAGCAACTTCTTCCATGAGGGAGTCCATGTAGCTCTCCAGCCTCTGCCTCGCGTCATAAAGCTCAAGGGTGTTCCGGCACAGAATCTGAATCTGGGTTAAGTCGCTCTCTTCCAAATTGCCGCCCATCGATTTTTTTCCCACGTCTGCAATCTGTTCTGCCTTAGCCCTGGGCAGGCCTTCTTTCTCCAAACTGTCAGCAGTGAAGTCTTCCCGCATCCCTACATTGGCGACAAGCCTCGCGTAGGTTTCATGTTTTTCTAAGAGGCGGTCGAGCTCTGGAAAATGAAGCCCATACCACTCGCGGATTCGACTCATGAACAGGTTAACTGTTTTGTCAACATCGTCTATCGCCTGTATGGTTTGTGTCACTAGCAGGTCTCGCTTCTCCGAGGCGCGTCTGACCCTGAGCTTGGTTAGTTCCATCGAAACGATATGAGTCCAGTCCCTCAATTCGTCAGCTGTCTTTACAAAGCCCGTTTCGACAGCGAACTTCTCCACGCTTGCCCGCAGTTGTTCACCAGCCTCTGACGGGTGCGCCACCTCGACAGCGATTTTTAGCTTCCCGTGGGCGTTTCGCGCCGTTTCAGGGTTTTCGAACACAAAGAAGGTGTAGCCCTTAGCTTTGAGTCTTTCAACAAGATTGACTAGTTCGTCGACGACTTTACCGGACTCGATCTTCAACATGGTTTCAGCGATTTTCTTTGCCTCTTTTTGGTATAAGACATAGTCCGCCAACTCGTTCCTCTCACCAAATCCCAAAATGCCTATGATAGATTCAACAATCGATGCCTTCATCTTTTCCCCTCGCACATTCCCTAACCTTTACTTAAGCAAACGAATAAATCTATTTCAAAACACTTTCGGGGGAAAAGGAGAGACCAACGCTTTGTGGTTCAAGCCAAGGCATCTGGCGTTAATCATCAGTTTCGCGGCTTTGTACGCCGTCCTTTCGCTTGTGTCACTGTTTCCCATTATCGGTACGGTTGGCGCCTTCATAACGCTCGCGTCTTTCATGGCTCCGCTGATTGGAATAACGCTTGGGCCTTATTTGGGCACTGTTGCAGTTTCCATTGGGGGATTCCTTGGTTGGTCAATTATACACACAGGTGCCTTCAGCTTCATTAGCTTTCTTCCAGGAAGCACCGCAGCTTTCGCTTCTGGTCTCCTCTACAGCGGTAAGCGAATGTACGTGCTTGCTGTGTACTTGGTCTTGTTTTTGTCGTTAGCTTTCTATCCCACGATTGGTCCAATGTGGCTTTGTCCCTATTACGTGTGGTTTCAGCTGATCGGATTAGTCGTCTTAACCTCGCCATCGACACCTGTGGCGGTAGCCTTCCTGAACAAAGATAACAATGTTGCGAGATTAACTGCTGGAATCGCTACTATTTCTTTATTGTCAACTTTGATCGGTCAAATGACGGGCAACTTGATGTTCGAATTGATATATTATCCGAGAATTTTCCCTCAGATTGAGTTCTGGCTCATCAAACAGTGGCAGCCGCTAACCTTTCTCTATCCTGCAGAGAGGTTGGTAATAACTGCTTTAGCTACCATTATTGGAACGCCGGTGATTAAGGCTGTCAGAGCATACGGATTTGAGATCGGAGGCCAATAGCAAGTTGAAGCTTTTTGCAATACGGACAGGAATAATAACCCAAGAAAGCAACCTTGTAGACAACCTTCTGGAAGCAATGGACAACCAAGAGTTGAAAATCGACAACAACGATGTCTTGGCAATCGCGAGCAAGATCGTCGCAACTGTTCAAAGACGATTGGTGAAACTGGACTCGCTTAAGCCTTCGCGTGCTGCCAAGCGCCTTGCTCAAAGACTTGATCTTGAACCCGACTTTGTGGAAGCGGTCTTGCAGGAGGCAGATGAGGTCTATGATGGCGTTCCAAAAGCGATGCTGACACTTAAGGACAACATTCTCACTGCAAACGCAGGAGTCGACCGGAAGAACGCACCATCCGGACACGTCGTCCTGTGGCCGAAATCGCCACACAAAGCCGCAGAAAAAATAAGAAAGGAGATGTTTGACAAGACAAGCAAGAGCGTAGGCATCATAATTGTTGACAGTCGAGTCACTCCACTGCGTATGGGTACAACGGGCATGGCGTTGGCGGTAGCCGGATTTGAACCCATTAGAGACTATACGAAAGATACAGACCTCTTTAACACAGCGATTACCATCACTCGTCACGCCATTGCTGATGATTTGGCTAGTGCTGCACACATTCTGATGGGAGAGTCAAACGAGCAAACACCAGCAGTTCTGATTAAGGACGCTCCGGTGAAACTATCAGAAAAGGTCGATCCAAAATCAACCGTCATTTCAAAAGATCAAGATTTGTTTGCAGAACTATATCGAAAGCCGTTGGAAAAACATAGATTTTGAGAGACAGAAGTTTGCTTCTGGCTAGCCTAAGGTTCCCTTGAAAAGGTCTTCTTCCTTCGAAATGAGCAAGTCTGCCGAGGAAGTATTTTGTTTCCAAGTCATGTTGCTTAAGCTCTTAATTATGACCACTGGCATGCCTTCTTCTCCTTGACCCATGATCAACTCAGCCGCAGAAGCTATTTCATCTGCGACGGCAGTGTTCTTAACTTTCAATGCATAGCCAAACAGGTCTTGTTTACCGCGATAGTCTCTGAACGAGTCTAATCCGGCAACTCCAATTGCGAATTCAACTTGACCGCGCCTAAAAGGCCTGCTGTAGGTGTCGCAGATCACTACAGCAACTTTTTTTCGAGTTAGCTTCACGATTTCGGACCGTATCTTACGCGCTGATGCGTCTGGGTCTTTAGGCAACAGCGCATATGCGTCTTTGCCTTCTACATTTGACTTGTCCAAGCCTGCATTGATGCAGACAAATCCTTGCTTATTCTCCACTACAAGAATCTCAGGAGTCGCCTTCACCACACTCTTCGCCTCCTTCAAGACGAGCTCGATAAGTCTAGGGTCTCTCAATGTGACTTGCGCCAGTTGCTGAGCTCTGTCCGAAGGCATAACATCCATCAACCGTACAATTCTGTCCTCAGCCTTTGACACAACCTTGTGTGCAATGACGACCACATCGCCATCGTCTAGAGCGACGCTCTCCCTTTGCATCGTGGCAATAATGAGTCCAGCTATGTTGTCGCCTGCTTCAACTAGTGGGAAACTCTCCAGCCCTATGATGCTCACAGTTTTCGCCACGCTGAATCCTCCGTGAACAAATCTTCCAAATAGCATGTTGCTCTGATATTAATGTGATGAGTAGTCTGCTGTGAGCATCGGACAGCCTAACTTAAATAACCAATGAATGAACCACTTAGTGCTAGCACGCAGGATCAGAGGTCAAGGAACATGTCAAGCAGACTGTCAGTTGAGATCGCGGGGCTGAAGCTGCCTAACCCCACCATGTTGGCTGCAGGGATCCTTGGGCTTTCTGGTTCATCATTACGTGAGGCGGTTAGAAACGATGCTGGCGCAGTAGTCACGAAATCTGTGGGTTTGAAACCGCGCGTAGGCTACGCAAATCCCGCTGTGGCCCAGGTTGGCTGTGGCCTTCTCAACGCTATTGGGCTGGCGAATCCAGGTGCACGCTATTTTGCAGAGGAAATAAGGGAATTGAAGTCGGCTCGGCTTGGCGTTCCAATCATTGCCAGCGTGTTCGGATTCTCTGCAGATGAATTCGCTAAAGCCTCTAGCATACTTGTGAAAGCTGGAGCAGATGCTGTAGAACTGAATGTGTCTTGCCCACATGTCGAGAAGACCGGGTCGGAAATTGGACAGAGTCCAAACCTTGTCAGCGAAGTCGCCGGGCGGGTGAAGAAAGCCCTAACAAAGCCTGTTGTTGTCAAGCTGACTCCAAACGTGGCCGACATTGCTGAAGTGGCTAAGGCCGCGGTGAGGGCTGGAGCAGATGCTGTTGCAGCAATAAACACTGTACGTGCGATGGCAATTGATGTTGAAACCGCCACCCCTATTCTTGCAAATAAGATCGGAGGATTATCTGGTTCAGCTGTGAAGCCGATTGCGGTTAGGTGCGTGTACGAGGTGTATGAAGCAGTGAACGTCCCAGTAATCGGTTGCGGCGGTGTTTCTACTTGGAGGGACGCTGTGGAGTTCATGCTTGCTGGGGCATCAGCGGTGCAGGTTGGGACAGAAATAGGCGTTCAAGGACTGCGAGTCTTCGGCTCTATAACAAGAGGCATCAACTCTTACCTCCGCAAGAAACGATACAGGAATGTGAGGGAGATTGTTGGGCTATCGCACCGCCGCTAACAAGCTACGCACAGTAAAGATAGAAACTGTGCAAAACGAGACGCCTATAGTCAAATCCTTCTCCTTCAGGGACAGAGTGTGCGCAAGAGCTGAGCCTGGACAGTTCGCCATGATCTGGATACCGGGCGTAGATGAGGTTCCTATGAGCCTTTCGGCGTTGCAGCCAGACGGAAGCCGAGTGGCCATAACTGTTGAAAGAGTGGGGAAGGCAACAAAGGCGCTTCACAAAATGAAAGTGGGAGATACAATTGGCGTTCGCGGTCCGTTTGGAAACAGCTACACCATCCTGCGAAGTCGCAATGTTCTAATCGTCGGCGGGGGAACTGGTCTCGCTTCTCTGGCTCCACTAACAGAGAGGTTAATCAAACAAAAGGCAATGGGGACTCTCTTGATGGGAGCTAAGACACGCCGCGAGCTGCTCTTTCTGGATCGCATGAATGCGCTACTCTCAGGGAAAAGGTGTCAACTCATGACCACAACGGAGGATGCAAGTTATGGCAAGAGTGGCCTGGTGACTCAACTGGCAGAGAAGTTGCTGGATGAAGGTGGTTCATTCGATATGGTTTACGCTTGCGGACCAGAAGGGATGATGTACAAGATGTTTCTGCTGTGCGAAAAATTCAGCCTGTCATTTCAGGCCAGCTTGGAACGCTTTATGCGATGTGCAATCGGTGTGTGCGGAACATGTTTAATTGGGAAATACCGAGTGTGCCAGGACGGCCCAGTTTTCTCGGGTGAGCAACTGAGCGAGGTCAAGGATGAGTTTGGACACTTTCGCAGAGGATTTGATGGCAGGAAGACCTCGCTCGGCTAGATTTGCTGTTTCGCGCGCGCTGTAGTTGCTAGAGAGCTTTGAACAAGCTACAGATTGTTGCACATGGGTTAAACTTTGAAATTCCATTCTCCAAAAACTGTGATTGCTTTTTCGTCTTCCTTGAAGGCTTTCACCGTTGGTTTGCTCATGAGAAAGTCCATGTGATTTTTAGATGGGTTTTTGCCGCCAGGCATGTCTAGATTGTTTCCGAACGCGATGTGTACGGTTCCTAATACCTTCTCGGCTTCAAGGAACTCCTGCGCAAATCTCGCCTTCGGGTTGATTCCAAACGCAAACTCGCCTACAATGTCACTCCATTCGTCTGTTGCCAGCGTCTCTTTTGCTCCTCTGAGCACAGTCTTGTCTTTAGATGCTATTTTCTCCACTTTTCCGTTATTGGCAACTATTTCTATCGGCGTCTTCAAGAGTCCTATTCCACCTATAGCCACGTCGCAGACCAGTCGACCTGAGAGCGAGTTTTCAGCAGGTGCCACGATGACTTCGCCCGTTGGCAGATTCATCCAGTTTCGAGTTTTCCAGTCGAACTTGGTGTCCGTAAAAAATGGTCTCTCTCCGGTGGTTAACGTAATATGAGTTCCTGATTGACTACGGAGCTCGATTTTTTCTGTTCCTTCAAGAACGCGCATCAGCTTGCTGGCAAAGCTCTGCATTCTTCTGTGTTCTTCAGATGTAAATGCCAATGCGCCGTCTGTTAGCATGTCGATGGTGACGCCGGGGCAGTGTCCCAAGCGTGCTTGTCGGTCACGTGTTTCCAGCTTGATAACGTCGATTCGAAACGGTGTCTCCTGGCGAAGACCACGCATGAGATTAACGTAAAGGTCTGGTTTCTGGGTGGTTAAAACCTCTAGGAGATGGGCAGGAGTCTCTGTTCTCACCTCTTCGTTACTCTTCAAAAGAATCAAGCGTGTCCAGAGGCCAGATTTCAATGCGCCCTCTGCAAAGGCGTCGCCCACATCCCTTTTTTCCTCGTCACAGATTATGGCTATGCTTTCGCCCGTTACGGCCTCAAGCACGTTTTCCAACGCATTTTTCGCTGCTTGCCAAGCTTTCAACACGTGGTCACCTGAGTCTTCTTTGGAGGGCATGATGGTTAAAACTTGCTCTAGCCGTTAGCGAATGAGATAAAAAGCGTGTGGGCGCTATTTGGTACTGATGTTGGTCTCTGGAGGCGTGTAACTTTGTTTTCATGGATTGTAAGCGATCTTCTGCGGTGTTTGAAACGTACAGAGCCGCGCGAGTTCAAGGTTGTAGTCATGCCTGACTTTTTCATTGACCGCTTCGTTACCTACCGCGGCAGCGCCGAGCAGTTGTACGAGGCAATAGTCAAGGTGGCGGAAAGAAGGGGCGGTAGCATACACGGTATCAAACAGATGGAGCTACGGGGCGGAAACGCCGCAAACACGGCAGCTGCCCTAGCAGCGTTAGGCGTCAGAGTCTACCCAATCATAACCACAGATCTGATGGGTTTTCAACTGCTTCAGTATTATCTTGGTCCGTTCGGGGTCAATCTGTTCCATGTGAAGCTCGATGGCGAAGTTGCCCTGACCACTGCCTTTGAGCTTGTTCATGATAAAGAAAGAACAAACATTATGATGGGGGACTTGGGCTCTCTGCCTAATTTTGGCCCAAAAGACCTAGCTGAGAAAGACTTTGAGTTGCTGCAGGAAGCCGACTACGTGTGTGTCTTTAATTGGGCTTCAACTCGGCGATGGGGCACTGAACTCGCAGAAAAGGTGTTCCGCTACGTCAAGGAAGAGGGTAAGGGAAAAACATACTACGACTCAGGTGATCCCACACCAAACAATAAGAACATTCAGAAGCTGCTTAGGAAAGTCATCAAAACCCGTTTGGTTGACATTCTAAGTATCAACGAGAATGAGGCTTTTCAATACGCCAGCCGCTTGGACGCGCGCGTTAAGCGCTTGAAGAGCGGGCTAAATCACTATGAAATGGCAAAAGAATGCGCTCGAGTCTTGGCTAAACATCTCTCAGCGAGAGTGGATTTGCACACTACTGCTTTCGCAGGCTCTTTTACACGCGAAAATGAGGTTGTTCTGCCTGCGTTTTCAGTTTCGGGCCTAAGGTCTACTGGCGCTGGTGACTCGTGGAACGCGGGCAACATCTACGGAGACTCACTTAAAATCCCAGATTCATGCCGATTGACCTTAGCCAATGCCGTTGCTGCCTACTATGTTTCAAGCTCAACCGCAGAACATCCAACGCTCCCCAAGCTGATTGAATTCTGCCAAAAACAACAGCAAACATAAGAATCTCGTTCATATCAATAAACTGTCAAAGTGCAAGGTCTGAGGTGTCATCTTTTGAACACGGTAATCAAGCCGATCGATGAGTCGAATGTGGAAGATCAGGTGCTGCTGTGTGTACCGCCGACAGAGACCGCTGAGCATTCGAAGTTCGAGAACGGTGTTAGGAAAAAGGTGGAATGGCTTCAAAGGAAGCTCAAAGACTACGGTTACGTCGGGCATATTGCCTACGACAATTATGGCAAAGCCATCGGGTTCATCGAGTTCATCTCGTCAGAGGGCGCGCCCTTGCCAACTGAAGAGTCTGAAACAACTGCGATAATCACGTGCATTGACCTGCCTAAGGCGCCACGTGGTCAAGGAATAGGAACAAGCCTTCTGAAGACGGCTTTGAAACAGCTTTGGAAAATAGGCGTGTGTCAGGTCAAAACAGTTGTTTCGAGAAGCCCTCAATGGATAAACAGCGGCATCTACCGCAAACACGGCTTCCAATTAGAAAAGACCCTCTACAAAGTTGGCTGTGCGGAACCATTCGACATGTTCACACTGCGTTTAGATGGACCCCAGCCAGAAATCGAGGCTGTTACTGAGTATTTCAGGTCGGAGCTGAAAGATCAGTTGCCTATAGAGGTTCTATACTTTGACTCTGCTCAATGCCCATGGAGTTCAGCCATTCGCATGAACCATGTGAATGCTGTGGCAAAATTCAGCAAGGAGCAAGTCATATTCAGAGCTTTTGACCCATGGACACACCAAGAAATGGCAAAACGCTACGGAGCTCTGTACTTCTTCGACACGTTCATAAATGGAAGAGGTCCCTTCTTCGGACCGCCGAAACAAGATCAAATTGAAGTCGAGATTCAAAAGGAAATAGACCGCGTCTTACACGTCAAAAGATGACAAAGACTATCGGGAAGTAGACGCCTCAATTGCGTAGTAATAGTACGTCAAACTACAGCGAAGTTTCCAGCAGGATACGTGTAAAGATTCGAGAGGCGACTCGGACGCTTGAGCAACTCGGGTACGCTGTTGTCAACATTTCGGCAAAGGAGTTCTATGATTACATGACTGGTGAAACTCCCACTGGCGACAAAACAACGCTCGACGACGTTCTAAACGGCGAGGCAATTGCTAGAAAGTTCTCGAGGTATGCGGCGAAGGTCTAGGCAAATTTCAGGATCTGCTGTTCTAACTTTTCGAGCGTTCTTAAACGCTCTGTGACTTCGTATTTGAGTATTTGAAAAGTTTCTGAAGTCACTGGGTCGCGTTTATGCAAGACGGAGAGATAAAGGCTGATCATGTCGGCTGTGAATAGCAGATGGAGCATGCGAGCCAGAAGGTTTTTTCCCTCCGCCCATATTTCAAGCACACTTCTTGCTTTCTCTTCAAAGAATTTCTGCTTTAATGTTTCGATGCGTGTTTTCACTTCGACTGGTTCGTCGCTACTGCGCAGCAGTATAAGAGTGTAATGCTTGAGTATGCGGGTTGGGGCTTCCCAACCCATAATCTCGTTGTGGTTCAACTCGGGGAAGAAATCAAACCTAGCCGGGAGCTTGCAGTTCTCATTGACTTGCGTTTTAAAGCGCAGACCCACACTCTGATACGGGCTATGACAGTAGATGAGAGGCACTGTGCCAAAGATCTGCAAAGCTGCCTTCTTAGCGAAGTTTCTTTCACATGGAACCTCGATTGCGTAGTACTTGCTCAGTCTATCAACGATCTTCGTCGTGGCAGCAATCTCACGGTCAACCTTAGCGAATGGCACGAGATTAAATCTGGACAAGATGTAGGGAATTGGAGCGAACAGGTAAGGAAAAGAAACTCTAGCAGCGGCCATTTTTGGCAAGCCGATAACCGGAAAACCCAAGGCTTTGCTAACTCTGCCTAGGACGCCGCCTGAGGAGATCGAAATGATCCTGCACTCTTTATTCAAGGCGTCGAGCATACAACTCAAGGTTTCTTCAGTATTGCCCGAATAGCTGATCAGAAACACAAGTGTTTTCTCGCTGGCGTACCCGGGAAGATGGTAGCTCCTTACAGATTCCATCGGAACACGCATGTTGGCCTCAAGCCAGTTTCTTATCAGGTCGCCTGCTATGGCCGAGCCGCCCATACCCGCGAAAACTACATTATTGACGTCTTGGGAATATTCAACCATATGCTCTGCAAGCCTGACGCGGTTCGGAAGCTCGAAGGTCTTAGCGTTTTTCACCGCCTTCTGCAGGTTTTCTGCAAAAGCGACCTCATCTTTGAAGGAGTTGCTTCCGTCCAACGCAAGAACTGCTTGTTTGTTGTCAAGTGCCTGCACAAATGAGACTCGTGAACGCAACTTCTCACCAGAAAACAGCATGTATTATGGTTTTGCTTTTTTACTTTTTCAGTAAAGATCGCGCCCGCCGACCACTGGAACCTCAGATAAATGTCTCTTTCAATGAAACCAGAAATGACATCTGAAGAGAATCTATAGTCTTAAGCCTGTTCCGCTTCTCCGAGTTTTTCTGTTTTTGTATAGAACTCCTTGGCCACTGCAATAGCCCGTTCTGCGTTTTCCTTCTTATCGAAAAACTCGAAGAAGGCACTGCTGGAATATTCGGGTTCAACTTCAGCTGCCTTCTTAAAGAATCTCTGAACTTGTTGCAGTTTTCCCTTATAGAGTGAGATTTGGCCCGCCATTTGATATGCTATTCTGGCCTGTGTGAGGTTTCCATCTTTCTCATGGGTCTGTGCCTTTTCGACGTAGGAGTCTGTTCCCTCATTGAGGGCAGTTTTGGGGTTCAACAGGATTGTTCGACTCAAAACTTCGTAGAGTTCTCGGTCGTTTCCGCAGAGTTCTTCAAGCAGCGTTTTCTGCCGTGGCTGTTTGAGTTCTGTCTGTTCTTCCTTTTTCTTTTTTCGAAAAATGCCGAACGGTGTCATGGCGGGTTCTATCATCGAGTAGAGATAAAAATGTTTCTAAGTTGACCTGTCAAAAGTCTTTTAATCAATGCCCTTGTCAATTATTCCGAAAGGTGATAAGCGTGTCTGTGGCTCAGAGAAGGTTGCTGACCGAAGTGGGCGCGTTGATTGACAAAACAGTGTCGGTTGTAACTGTGGACGGCAAGTCCTATTCTGGTAGCCTTGTTGGAATTGACCCTGATAACCTAAACCTGTGCTTAGCCGAGGCAAAAGATGACAAGGGAAACCTTGTTCACCGTGTAGTCCTAAACGGTTCGGTTGTGGCCCAGATCTTGGCAATAGAGAAACCGTTTGATCTGAAAGCACTGGCCGAGAGACTTGAAAAGGTGTTTCCAACGCTGGTTAAGCTCTACGAAGGCAAAGGTTTCATCTGGGTAATGGACAAGATCAAGGTTACTGAGAAAGGTGTTGTTGAAGGCTCCGGACCAGCAGCTGAACGAGTTCAGAAGGTCTATGATCAGTTCCTAAGCGAAGTCAAAGCTTAGATGTGCCAGCGGTAAGGTTCTCGTTTTCTTCTTTCATCTGGCGACCGAGCAACGAAACCGAAGGATTCAAGAATCTCACGAGTCTTATCGGTGGCGATTCCGAGACGTTCCATCCCTACGTTCAATTTCAACATTTTGTTCACAGCACTTAACACCTCACCTACGGCCGAAGCGTCAGGATAGAATCCGGGAGTCTCGGCCAAAAGACAGAATCCATGCATATCTCTCAGTGGGCATAACCCTATGAGCAACCCTGCTATTCCGAAGATCTGTCCTTCAATGATCTCCGCACCCAGGTTGACAGCTTCATTTAAGGTTTCGGCGTCAGAGGCAGCGCAGTAAAGCTTCGGCGTTTCAGTGATTTTCTCGTCTCTCCTTAGACCGCCAAGCGTGATGACATAGTGGCAACCCAAGTCTTTAGCGATGTCAAGGATTTTTCCGCACAACTCGTACTGTCCAAAAGTGGTTAATGCTTGGGTGTTCCCGTATAAAATAATGAGGTCTCTTTCTTCACTGCTTTTGCTCTTATAGTAGTAAAGTTCATTCGTTGGAAACCTGGCCTTTCCATCACCTGCGGTCATTGCAAAGTCTTGAAAACTCGAAGAACGAATCTCAGCGAACAGCTTAGCCTTCAACTCTTGGATCAAATGAAGCGTGGCTATGTTGGCGACAAAGCCGATGCCGGGTAATCCCTCAATCAACACTGGATTTTTCAGGCTTGGTTTTTCATAGATCTGAACGGCGCAAACCACTGTTTAGTCCTCTTGAACGCAGACTCTATAGTAGAGGCTGACGTGTTGATATTAACCTACTGCTTGCATAAACCTTCCTAGCTATCCTTTCTTGTGTGGGTTTTCAACCATCAAAACGTAGGGAATGCTAGATGATGCGAAGACATCACCAAGCCGTTTCTATTCGGATACAAATAGACTATTCTCTTTTTTCTGGTTCCTTTACGAATATTAGTGTCAAGAGATCGGAAAGCAGAACTGCTGCTATGGCGATCATGAATGGGGGGCTGAGGAGCCACTTGCTCATATAGATATCCGCTTAGTAGGCTGCCTATGGCCAGTACTATGCGGTTGGCTAGGTTGATGAATCGAAAGGAGGCCGTGAATGGTCAGGTCTTGGGCTTACATCTGGGCGTAAGGGCTTTTTACTGCTGTTGTTGACCAGTATTTTATGGTGTGCTAGGTTGGTGTGTAACATGGACCGAATAGGAACTTTTCGGGAGACAACGAGGAATCGCGGCTGGAGTACTGAGATGCTTGACAATGTCGCAGTGAAGAATCGTGTCTATGGGCTGATTGAGCTTGACGTGACTAAGGCTCGTGAGTACATGCGCAACTATGAGAAGAGGACTTGTGAGATGTTGTCTTTCACGGGTTGGATGGTTAGGAAGGCGAATGAGAAAAGTTTCAGGCAGATTCATGATGAGATTTGTGCGGCTCAAGCGCAGAAAGTGACTGGGCCAGCGCTTGGAAACGAGAGGATGCTAAGAATCTTGGCTGTGTTTCAGAGGTTGCCGATTGTTCTTAGGAGGATTGGTTGGTGGAAGTTTAGAGGAGATCCATTCCTGAAGAAGCAGATTATGGGCGCGGTTGGGGTGACTACCTTGGGTATGTTTGGGAAAGGAAGCACAAGGTGCCTATTAACATAGGTTTTCATTCTTTGGAATTTGTTTTGGGAGGCATATCGCAGAGGCCCAAAGTGATCGACGGTAAAACTGAGGCTCGTGAATATCTCAGTGTGACTGTAATGTTTGATCACGATGTCATTGATGGCGCCCCAGCAGCTCAATTCACTGCACGTTTGGCGGAACTGGTGCAGGACGGTTTCGGACTTATCGAATAGCGTGCGCCTTCGTTGAATACAAATGCCAAGCATAAACGAGTCTTCAGCACTAAGTATGCAAATGTCTTATATCGTTTAGGAGCTGAAATTGAGGGTATTAAGGATCGAATTCTCTTGAGCGAAGATGTAGTGGATGACGGTTTGGTTGGTTTCTGTGGGGTCTGCTGCAGTCATTGCGGTATGCAAGCTCGTATTCCTAAGATGGCAAGGGATTTGCAGAGATTTGTCGAAGCATATCGTTATGGCGAATGGATCGGATATGTTACACAGGATTTTGACTTCAGGACTTTCTTGAAGGGACTCGGATGGTTTGCGAATTCGGGTTGTAATGGTTGTTTGAAAGGCGGAGGCATGCCCAACTGTGAAGTTAGAAACTGCTGCAAGGAAAAAGGCTTAGGAAACTGCTATTCCTGCGAGGATTTCTTGAAATGCACGAAGTTGGCTTATCAAAAGGAAACATACAAGATTGAAGAAAACTTCAGGAGAATCAAGCAGATCGGCTATGGACAGTGGCTGAAAGATCAGGTGTTAAAGTCGAAGGAAGGCTTTGACAACATTCATCTTCTGGAAAAGAAATGACCAAGATGCGCGTATTGCCTCAAGATCGCTCGCGCATTGTCAAGCTTCAAGTTGGGCTGCTATTTTCTTTCCGAAGTCGATGCACTTGGGAAGTTCTGCCTCTGTGATTGGTCCCCGCGCTTCGTCAACTCTTATTGACAGGCCAGAAGTCATTAGCCTTAGGGCGGGAACCTTTTCGCGTATTCTCTTCTCCATTTTCTTCATAGCCTTCTCGAAGTCTGTTGCCATATAGGTGCCGAAGACAGCAACGTCTTTTGCCTTTAGTTCAAGTTTGCCCAGCTTGTCAATGAATTTCATGATGGTTCGGGAAGGGTTTCCCATGTGGTTTGGAGCGCCGATCAGAATTACATTGGCATCAGCTATCTTTTTGAGGTTGGCCTCTTTGACGTCGCTGATCTCGAGTTCAATTCCTTCTTGTTCTTTTATTCCTTCCGCGATTTTCTCTGCCGCAAGTTTTGTGTTACCGTATTTTGTGTCATAGATAATGAAGACTTTTGTCATGAATAATCCGTCTATCGAAGTCTATTGTTTATGATTGTCTAAGCATTATTTGCAGTTTTCACCTGTCTCTACGTGTTGGACAGACCTCTCCAAGCCAATCAGTTCTTATTCAAGTCTCAATCTTAGTTCTGGCATCTTGGGCTCCACAAACCCTGCCTTTCTGTAGATAGGTTCACCGTCTTTGGAAGCATGGAGATGCAAGTACCTGAGCCCCATTGACTTAGCTTCTCCAATCAATTCATTCAGCAACCGAGTGGCAATGCCTTTTCGTCTTGCCTCTGGAATCGTATAGAAGTTCAGGAGGTATCCCACCTTGCCAGATTCGAGTCCACAATATATCGCAGGCTTCTGCCAAACAACCATTCCACTCGTAGCAACGATTTTTCCATCATGTTCTGCAACCCAAGCAACGAAATCCCGAGAAAGAATGGCTTTGGTAAAGTACTTCAGAAGAGATTCTCTCACAACCTCAGTTTCATAATTCTCAGGATGATTACGAAGCTCTTTCAGGAATCGGACTCTAAGGTCAACCAAGACCCGAACATCATCAGCCTCAGCGCGACGGTAGACCATCTGTTTTCCGATTCTCATTGTTTCTCCCACAAGTCACCTGATTCTCAACTGATGACCTTCGTAGAAATAAAGTTGGTTGACCTGTTGGTTGGACAGAAATTCTATGTTTAGGTTTGGGATAGAATTTCTATTCACACAAATCTTTAAATCTCTTCGCCCTTCCTTCTCTTATCCACCTTCTTCTCTACAATTACGGAAAAGATGAGCTAGAGACGAAAGGGCGAATCCCACGACGACATAGTGACGCGTCTGCTTGATAAGAGACGCAGATAACCAGAATTGAAATACTTGGAGTGCACGTGTACTTTTGACCGTGAATTTTGAATTCATAATAACTATTTGCATCCACAGTAGCGCTGTATTTTGATAGAACATGACTCAGTCTTCAATCGTTGAAGCGGAGACCTCGAAAGACTTTACTCTTCAAACTCCAAACCGAGAACTGATCGCAACGATCTTGGGAACTGTCGTGTATGAAAAAGCCTTCTTTTTCTTCGAAGACACCGGAAAGCCAACCGGACAATACGCCATAAGCCTCTCAGACTTTTCTACTAAAATCAGCAAAGTCCCTACGAAGTGCCTAACATTTCACCTGAAGCGCGCAGACTTCGAAAACTGGATACGCGACATCATAGGCGACCCTGAACTCTCAAGACGCATATGGGACCTCAAAAACGCTAACACAACCTGGAAGAATGATTCAACCGCTATAAGAGGAGACCTGCAGGCCCTCGTCCTCAGTCGCATCATTGAACTCCAATACCTGTGGCAACAAGCCATAAAAAATGCCCACTCGTAAAAACAAGAGAAAAGAATAAAATCGAAGCAGATTTCAACTGCAATTTGGGAAGTGGAAGATAGGTTAGAGTTTTTAGGTCTAAGCATTAGTAGAGAGAAAAACGAAATTCTATAAGTCTTATTCTAACACAACAAACGAGAGAGAACAGGATTTCTATCCCCAAGCACCCAAACCTAAACCTTCCTTATACGTATAGGGCGCGTATTTCAGAGATAAATGACACACGAGAATCTTTGTTTTCAATCAGCAAGAACTGCAACTTGTGGTGTGTGAACTTGTTCGGGCACGTTTTCGCCTAAAACTTTGATTGTAATAGTGTAGTTTCCAAGTGAAATACTATCGGAAGCGACTAGGGTAAATACGTTACCAAGGCCGTCTCCACCGTGAAGCGTAAAGAAGTTCAACTCACATTCATTTGTCCCAGTGCTTATGATGGTGAAGCCTTCGGGCACAGACACCTTGGCCCGAACGTCCTTAGCCCAAGCCAATAACCAAGCATCATTTGCAACACCCACGCTCACTTCTAAAGACTCCCCAGATTTCATTTGCCAAGGAGGAGGTGGATAAAATTCTATCCTGAGCCTGGGCTCTCCCAGCGGAACCTTCAAGAAAACTAATGCAAAAAATGCGCCTATGACCAGCAAGATCACTGCGACAAGAATCAAACTTTTCCTCATGGACATTCACTCTAAGGTTTATCGCACCAAGCTAATGCAATTTTCGCGCACATTCATAAAAACCTTCATGAAAATAGGATTTTGAGAGAGAGAACAAATTCCCTGAGTGTGAGAGAGAGAATAGAATTTCTATCCCACACACAAAAACTGACCATGCTCTGTTTATGCAGCGAGAACAAAATGGAGTGAGAAGGGGGGCGACAGGAATACATTAGCAAAAACGATGATTGTTTTGGTATGCCAGCAGTGCCCTGGCTTTTTTGTATTCTGTCTCTAACATGGCATTTCCAATCACTTTTTGGTCTTCGCTACAAGCGTCTTCTCGGTCTGTTCTCTCTAGACCAGTAAGAGAGGCTTGGAAACCCGTATCCGACCTGAGTAATCTTAGAAACCGGTTTTCTGGTTTTGTCAAGGTCGAGTTGCTTCCGGCTTTCTTCCTTCTAGTGAACATTCCTATCACCTCCTTCGATTAGACGCATATGGCCTCGTCGATAATTATCTAACTGAACGAAGTTCGAATATTGAGCAGAAAGTTATTAGGAAATTGTATACTATTCAACAACATGAAGGATACACGACCCAAGCTGATCAGATTATTCAAAGACGGCTACTGCACACCTCAGATTGCGAGAATAGCCAGAGCAATTGATGAACCTCCGGCAACTACACATCACAACATAAAGAAGCTTGAAAAGGAAGTGGCAATCAAAACCTACAAGGCTCTATTTGATTATGGTAAGATCGATGAAGGATTTTGTGCTTTTCTTCTAATCGCTCTTTCTCCAGATTCCTACAGCAGCCCTGAAGCTGTTGCAAATCAGTTGACAAGGTGTAGGGAAGTCGAAAGCGTAGACGTAGTAACCGGAGAGTGGGAGCTAATAGCGAAAGTCAGAACGAAGAATCAAGAAGAGTACTACAAGTTTCTAAGGGAAGTTATGTCTGGAAAGAAGAGTGTTCAAAAGACTCTTTCAATGGTGTCGTTAAGGCCGCTTAAAAGCGAGTCGATATCAATGTAGCGTGTGCAATCCCTTTGTGAACTAAGCCGCGGTAGGCAAGGCGCCCTCAGGACTTGCCGCTTTCTCTCTCCAAATCCTTATGAACGAAGGCGTAATGACCACTCTCTCCTCGCCTAACCGCGCTATATCTCCCCCCACCCCATGCGTGAACTCAATAAGCTCATCAACAGCCTGCTTCACGTCGTCAACGCTCTTCTTGGCCAGCGGACTCACCTTCAAGATCAGTATGTTCCCCGACTTGACCTCACTCTTAATCGTCTCCACGTCTTCCAAATGGCGCAACGGCAGAGCCTTCAAATAGACTTTCTCCGGACGCGCCACGCCAATTTTCTGTTCTTCGCCCGCTGCCTTTTCGGTCCGCCTAAACTTCATCACAACTCTTCCCCACGTGCTACCCAGTTTCGACAAACCTTTTCAGCTCCCCTTATACACTTGGAACCCTTACAGTATTACTTCCTCATTCACGGTGATGTCTACTGTTCAACGGCTATACAGTTGTTGAAGGGTATTCTTAATGTTTATGAACCCACATATAGTCTTTCCTAACATTCAAAAAGGCAGACCGACCGCATTCCAACCGCTTAGTAATGTATTGTGAATCAATGAAGATTAATATTGCAGCTTCATGGAAGAAGGATTATTTACAGCTTTCTAACAAAAATGAGCGAAAACCGAGGCGCTTTAATCACTATCCTAAAGTTCTTCCTCTTTCCCTCTCCTTCATTTCAATCAGGTCTTTGCACTTGTCAGCGAACTCACACCAGTCCAAGCACGACTGTGTCTTGCTTCGAGAAACCGTTGTTCCACAGTTGGGACACCGTGCCTCTTCTTCGTCACTCCAGATTTCAATGTCTCCGTGGCAACTGGGACACTTCAGATACGAAGGTGTAGGTCTCATGAACTGCGACAGACCCGGGCAGCTCTCAGGAGACTTCTCCATCTAATGTTTTCCGCACCTGCTTCTGTAAGAGTCTTGTGCATTCGCGGTGTAATAAATATTATTTTTGTAAAACAAATCTTTTAAATGCTACTTCTCAGCTCTTCTTCAGTTCTTTCCAGAGGTCGTCGCCCACATAGTGAACGTTTTTGGCCACCTTTCCACGTCTGAGGCTTCGGATGGCTTGTGAATCGGCCAAGGCGACGACTATTGCCAGTTGTTTGCCATGCCGTTCATCCATGACTAGAACGTAGTCGCCTGCGCTGAAGGTTCCTTCGATTTTGACTATTCCTGGCGCCATGAGGTCTGCGCCGTTGCAGATGTATGGAACCGCGCCCATATTCACCGTGATCTTTGGTAGAAGCGTCAGTGCCCTTTCGAACAGAAGAGTCGGTATCAGCGTGTCCTCAATGTTGGCTACGAGGGGGCGTCCATTCATATAGTAGATCTTGGCTGCGCCGACTTCGGCCACTTCGATCTTAGGTTTACTGGTGTCCAGCAATTGCTTGATGTCGAATCTGAGTTTTTGAGTGAAGCTGTTGAGCAACTGGGCGGCTTCTTTCTCTCTGAGAAAATTTCTCCGAACACGTTCTGGCACGGAGTCAACCCCGTAGCAGTGGTGCAACAACCTTTAAATTATTTGGGTGTCACCTATAAAAGGCGAGATTTAACGGCGGTATGGAAGGAGTTTCAAATGAGCGAAATGACCACACAGATTCTTGAAGAGAGCTTAGGCAAGCTTGTGCTCGTGAGGCTGAAGGGCGGCAAGAGCCTACGGGGAAGACTGAAGGGTTACGATCAGCACTTAAACTTGGTTTTGGAAGAAACAGAGGACACCACGAACGCCGAGAACCTTCGGAAGCTAGGCGTCATAATAGTGCGAGGCGACAACGTCATCCTCATCTCTCCGCCTCCACGTTAATTAATCTCGTAGTTGACATGTGACGTGTGGTTTAGATGCCTAGAATCAACAAAGGCACACCTTCTTTCGGCCGCCGCATGGGCAAGACGGAGCACATCAAGTGTCGTCGCTGCGGCAGAAGAGCATACCATGTTTCTAAGAAACGCTGCTCAGCCTGCGGTTATGGAGCGTCCACGCGCATAAGACGCTACAACTGGCAGAACAAGAATATATACGGCCTTCGACTGCGCTGATACAGAATCCATTCCGAGTCTTAATGTTCTACGCTCTATGATCGTTCCAGTCAGACCAAACCCAACTGCCAGCTAGCTGGCTTTTTCGATGAAATTAGGCAGTGAGTTTATGTCTTTGATGATCAGGTCTGGTTTCTGCTTCTCTAATTCGTCTTTGCTGAAAAGTCCCGTGAGAACGGCCACAGTTTTGGCTCCTGCGGCCTTGCCGGCTTGAACGTCGATTATGGAGTCTCCCACGATGGCGCATTGCTTGATCGGCGTGTTCAGTTTTGAAGCAGCGAAGAGAAGCGCTTCTGGTGAGGGCTTAGGTTTGTCCACGTCTAGCGCTGTGACCACAATGGGAAAGTGTTTCATTATGTCAAGGTGAGTCAGTTCATCAACTACTTGTTCCCTGTCGGCATAGCGCAGGGTTATGAGCGCCAGTTTGAAATCTCTGGACAGAATCTCCAGTGTTTCTTTCATCTTTGGGAACGGTCTGCTCTTGGTTATGACGGCTGAGTAGTAGGCGTTCAAGTAGGCTGGTAGACAGCGTTCTTCAACGTCTCTGCTGATATGAAATTTTGAGAATAGATCGTCTATTGGCAAGTCCTGCTCAAGTCGACGTGCCACTTCACGCGCAGTTTTTTCGTCATTGGATTCTGAGAGACTAACTGCTGCAAACCCCGCTCTGCCCGCTTCCTTCAGCGCCTCACTTGGATCGACCAGTGTACCGTCAAGGTCCAAGAGCAGAGCTTTCACCACCAGTTTTCGATGAGTCAATCGGCTTCACTTCATCTGGAATTCATTCTACTCGTATCGCAAGGCGTCTACTGGTTTAAGTCTCGAAGCACGCCACGCTGGATAGAGCGCGAATACCATGCTGACCAACAAGCCGAAGACAAAGGCACCAAAAAGGACGGTAGGTGTCAAAACAGGCGTTATTGAAAGCCCTCTAACTGCACCTTGGTTGACAGTGTCGCCCATACCCCCGTCTGCACGCTCATTTCGCAGACCAAGGGCTAAAAAGCCGAATCGGGCAACCAACTCGGCTAAGCCTAGGCCTAATCCTATGCCAATTACTGCTCCGAGTAAGCCGATGGTTACGGCTTCGCTGAGGAATATGAGCAGGACAGTTCGCGATTTCATGCCCAAAGCTTTCAATATGCCTATCTCTCTTGTGCGCTCCATTAGCGAAACAATCATGATGTTCATTATTCCTATGCCAGCTACCAAAAGTGAGATCCCGGCGATTCCTGCCAGAAAAAGCTCAACAAAAGTAAAAACCGATGAAATGATGCCTAGGACAGCAGTTGATGAAGTAACCGAGACCTGACCGCCAAAAGCGTTTCTGATCTCTTGTGAAGCATCGTCAATCGTGGTTTCTTCGCTGTCCTTCAGCTTCACAATGATCAAGTCGGTCTCCTGAGTCTCAAAGAAGCTCTCGGCCTGCGCAATCGGAATATAAACACCCAAGTCATATGGACCGCCAAAACTGAAACCTCCAACCTCATCCAGAACCGCATCAACTTGACCGGTGTATGTTATGTTTTCCCGTCTGAAGCCGTTGACAACAGTGGTCCAGATGATCTCCACACTGTCACCCACATTAGCCAGCGTTGTGCCATTCTGCCACGGGTCATGAACGCGAGCGCCAACCACAATTGACTCGTTGCTGGGGTTAGATGGAATACTTCCAGTGGCAGCCACAAAGGTGCTGCTGAAAACGCTACCGTACTCAGCGAAGTCCACACCTGCCACATTGATCAGAAAGGTCCTATTTTCAATCTTGGCGTAGACAGTCTTCTGAATCACTGGCACTGCTAAAGTGACATTCGCTATCTTCTCAATTGTGAGAGTGTCGTTGGTGAACAGCTGGTAACTGGACTGGGTTCCCTGAAGACTGCGCAGAGAAACAACTAACGTATCAGTGGCAAAACCCCTTTCGAACTGAGCTGCAATCGCGTTTTGAAAACCCTGACCGAGTGACAGCAAGGCCACTATTGCGGCAATGCCTATGACGACACCCATCGTCGTCAAACTTGCGCGAAGTTTCCTCAGTTTGATGGCGCTGAAAGCATACGAGAAAATATCTCGCGTCCTCATCTCAGTTCGCCATCTCCTTAACAATCAAACCATCAAGCATCTGCACAACACGCTTCGCTTTCTCCGCCACCCGTGAATCATGCGTGACAAGAATAGTTGTGACCCCTCGCTCCTCGTTCAGCCGCTTGACCAAGTCGATTATTTCACTCGCTGTTTTTGAATCGATGTTTCCGGTTGGCTCATCCATGATCAGAAACCTTGGATTGTTGGCTAGGGCTCGCGCGATTGCCACACGTTGCTGCTCACCGCCACTGAGCTCCGTTGGCTTGTGGTCGATTCTCTCTTTCAAGCCCACGGTTTCAAGCAGATTCTCAGCATGTTTCCTTCTTTCACCTTTGCCCATGTCCGTGATGGTCATGGCTAGTTCAACGTTTTCCCTAGCGGTGAATCTTGGTATGAGGTTGAAGAACTGAAACACAAAACCGATGCTCCGGCGAAGGTCTGCCAGTTGGTTGTCATTCAAAGTTGAAACGTCAACGTCTTCGATGAATAGTTTGCCAGCCGTCGGCTTGTCTAAAGCTCCTATCATGTTTAAGAGGGTTGATTTGCCGCTTCCAGATGGCCCTAAGATAGCGAGAAAGTCGCCGCTTTCAACCTTCAAGTTGACCCCGCGAAGAGCTTCAACTAGAACTTTACCAAGCATGTAGATTTTCTTCAAACCAACCGCTTCTACCACTATAGCCATCTGAATCACTGATTACCTGCTCAGGAAATCCACGAGAGTGATATTTGAGCGTATTCCCCGATACTCCCTCCAAAGGGCCAGCTAGATGAGTGAGAAAGAGGGCAACTGCGCTTGGGCGTGCAGTTGGAGGAAAAGTATTTAAAAGGTTGGATTGTGGATTTAAGGCAACTCAGATAAGGAAGCATAGCGATGGCTAGAAAAGCCAGAATTCGACTGACGAGCACCGACTTCAAGAAGCTGGAAGAGGTGTGCATGGAACTCAAGGCCATCGCCGACAGGACAGGAGTCAAGATGGTTGGACCGGTTCCGCTGCCAACCAAACACCTGCGCGTGCCTGTTTTGAAGTCTCCGTGCGGCGAGGGCACACAAACTTGGGACAAATGGGAAATGCGCATCCACAAGCGGTTGATAGACATAGACGCTGAGGAACGTGTTATGCGCCGGATCATGAGAATTCGTGTGCCCGAAGAGGTTTTCGTGAGCATAGAACTGCTGTAAATTTCGTTTTCGCCCCTTCTTACTGCTTTATGACAGAAGGACGCTTAGATCAGGTATAAGAATCATAATCAACAAGACCAACGACACAACAAAAGCCGTAGCCCACACAAACTTGTTCCAGTGAAAAACCTTCAGCCCATCAAGCATGCCAATAGGGATAAGATTGAAGACTGCAACATATGCGTTGAGAAGCGCACTGTATACTGCGACGAGCCAAAAATCTCTGAGAGGGACAAAGGTGAGGGCCAATGAAACAGCGGCCAGCACGATGTTCACCGTTGGTCCTGCGATGGCTGTCTTACCAACCTTCTCTTTCTCACCGTAGCCTGCTATCATCACAGCGCCTGGAGAGATAATCTTGAAAGGCAGGACTATTGAGAGCAACGTGATAAGTGCTCCAGCAAGGGTCAGCCGGAACTCCGCCCACATTCCATAGTGTTGCGCCATCAGCTTGTGAGCGATTTCATGAAGAAGGAAAAGCCCGACAAACACCAGTGCAGCCGCTACCCAAACAATTGGCGACAACTCAATAACATCTGTGCCTAGCGACATCAGCATGTATGACAACCCGACGCCCATGACCAAAACCGCGCTTGTAACTAAGTGCTTTATCTCTGTGGGACTGAACCAGAACTTACCGAGTTGTCGAGGCGGAGCATACGTAACCTTGTACTCAAAAGGAGCAGGAGGCGCCATTTCTTTAGGTGCCTTAGCTCTTTCAATCTCCGCACAAGCGTGGTTTTCAGGCAGTCTGTGTTCAGGGCAGAAGAGTCCGCCGCAGTATTGGCACTTGAAAGGCAATACTTCTTCCTTGCCGCAGAATTGACACTTCAAGTGGTGTCTCAACTCGCTTGTGGAATTGAAACTGTCATTATGTTTTCAACTATAAATGTCTAGTTGGCTCGCTATCCGCCGCCCACTGGAGGAAGAATAGCGACTTGGTCGCCGTCCTTAAGCTTGGTCCTCAGTCCCCGCAGGGCTGTGACGCTTCGGCCGTTGACTAAAAGCTGCAGGTGCCCCCGCACATCGCCGAGTTCATCGTAAACGTAATCGTCGAACTCTCTTCCATACTTCTTGGAGAGTTGACTAAGAAGCGACTTCACCGTCACAGAGCGAGAAAACTCAAGATGCTCCTCTTTCTTTCCAGCTATCTCTCGCAACGTGGTGAAAAACTTGACCGTTACCTTGGACGTCAACTTAACTGCGGCTCTATTCTGCCTTGTTCACTGTTTGGTTGATGGTCTCCTCCAACGTGTGACCGTGAACATAGACTAACGCTTTCTTGATGCCCGGCACCTTCTTAGCTGTCGTCTTGATGTCTGTGGCAAACTTGAAGGCAATGGGGCAAAACGGGCTAGTCGGAACGAAGTCGATCTTGACCACGCCGGGCTCCTCTTCCTTGACGCTTTGAATCAAGCTCATCTGCCCAAATGTGAGACCCGTCTCTGGGTCAACGATCTTCTCAACTTCCGTTTTCACTTTGGTCTCCAGTTGAGTCAATGTGTCCATCACCTTGAATCTGAACCTTAGGGAGCAGCGTCTTTAATAACATTACGTTTCTGATGCATGCGCCAACTCAGAGCCATGGTTTTCGGATGCGACGCCTTCACCTCGTCCAAACGCGTCACAGCCACATTGTACGGAGCATTCTTCACCAAGTCTGGATTTGAATAGGCCTCGTCAGAAATTCTCTTCAAGACGTCCACGAAGCGGTCAAGCTCCTCTTTCTCCACAGACTCGGTCGGCTCAACCATCAAAGCCTCATCTACAATCAAAGGAAAATACGTGGTCGGCGAATGCATGCCATAATCAAGTAAGCGCTTCGCCACATCCATGGCCCGCACACCCGTCTCCTTATACAATGGCTTGGCGCTGAAAACACATTCGTGCTTTCTCCGACGACCTTCTGCATATGGCAGTTCAAAGCCACGAATCTCCCTCAGCCTCTTCACCAAGTAATTGGCGTTCAAAACCGAGACTTCAGCCGCCTCTTCGAGGCCTTCAGCTCCCAAACTCAGAATGTACGCGTAGGCTCTGAGCAAAACTGCAACATTGCCGTAGAAGCCTCGCATCTTGCCTATGCTCTCAGGCCTGTTGTAGTCTAGGTAGTAGCGCCTCCGCTTTTGATTGTAGGCTATCTGCGGAACAGGCAGAAACCTAGCTAGTTTCTTGCAGACTCCGATTGGTCCCGCGCCTGGTCCGCCTCCACCGTGCGGAGTGCCAAAGGTCTTGTGAATGTTGATGTGAACTATGTCAAAGCCCATGTCACCGGGCCGAACCTTACCAGTGATGGCGTTGAGGTTTGCTCCGTCATAATAGAGCAAGCCACCCGCTTCGTGCACGGTCTCAGCGATTTCAGCTATGTCCTCTTCAAAAATCCCAAGTGTGTTCGGATTAGTCAGCATTAAACCAGCTGTGTGTTCGGAGACCGCCGCTTTCAGCGCCTTTAGGTCGACGCAGCCGTTTTGGTTAGAGGGCACAATGATTATTTTGAAGCCTGCCATGGTGCCGCTGGCCGGATTGGTTCCATGCGCTGAATCTGGCACGATTAGCTCTGTTCTGTTTTCAACGTCGCCGTTGGCACTGTGGCATGCACGCATGAGCAACGCGCCGAGCAGCTCGCCGTGGGCTCCAGCTGAAGGTTGGAGGCACACTTCGTGGGTGCCCGTGATCTCAGCCAGCCAACTCGCCAGGGTGTAAAGGATTTCCAGCGTGCCCTGAACTGTGGTTTCATCTTGATATGGATGGAGCTCACTCAAGCTGGCGGCTCCAGCCAGCATGTCGTTGATTTTGGGATCGTACTTCATCGTGCAGCTTCCCAAAGGATAGAAGCCCAAGTCAACGCCGTAGTTCATTTGAGCCAGCCGAGTGAAGTGGCGAACAACCTCGACCTCTGAGAGTTCAGGCAGATGAGGCGGCAGGGTTCGTTTAATAGCCCTGGGCAGTTTCGCCAAGACGTTGCCAACCTGCTTGGAGATTCCCTCTTCTGTGCCCGGCAGTGCGCATCCTCGCCTGTCCTGGCCTCCAAGCTTGAATATGACTGGTTCATCCCAGCTGGCTTGCCTAAACATGATTCATTCGCCTCTTTTTTCTCAGCACACTCTTGAGAGCATGCGCAAGCCTGTCTATGTCCTGCTTGGAATGCACCTCAGTGACACAGTAGAGGGCTGTTTGACCCATCTCTGGAAACTCCTTAGAAAGGTCTTTACCGCCATGAACTCCATGTTGCTTGAGCAACGCCCGATGCAACCCTCGAACTGTCCTTCCAGCTTTGTCAAAGTTCACGGTGAACTCTTTGAAGTGAGGAGCGCTGAACAAAGGAGTCTTAACACCCCTAATCTGGGCTAACTGCCGCATTGCATAGTCCGTCTTCATCATTATGGTTTCGCCCAATTCTCGTAGACCTTGCGGTCCAAGAGAAGCCAAGTGGGCTGCGGACGCCAAGGCGCACAAGGCCTCGTTTGTGCAGATGTTTGAGGTTGCCCTCTCTCTTCTGATGTGCTGTTCACGAGTCTGTAATGCCATGCAGAAGCCGGTCTTATCTCCCTTCAACGTCGTGGTCATACCGATAACTCGACCTGGCATCTGCCGTATGAGTTCCATTTCGCCTCTGCAGGCAAACAGCCCAAGGAGAGGACCGCCATAGTTGAGATGATTCCCTAAGGGCTGACCTTCACCCACGACTATGTCAGCGCCGTATTCACCCGGCGGCTTTAACACTCCAAGCGAAGTCGGGTCAACTCCAACGATGAACATGGCGCCTCTGTCATGAGCGATTTCCGCGATTTGGTTGACCTGGGTTTCAACGAAGCCTAAGTATGATGGGTTCTCAACATAAACAGCGGTCGTTTTTTCTGAAACAAGGTCTTTCAGGCTTTCAGGGTTGAGCAGGCCTGTATCTCTGTTGTAGCCTACTGTTTTGATCTGTAGTTTCAACGGTTCCACATAGGTTCGCAGAGTTGCATATCTCTCCGGATGAATCGTTTTTGGCACAACAACTTCGGTGCGGTTGTTTATGCGCACTGACATGCGGACGGCTTCGCCTAGGGCTGAGGCCCAGTCGTACATCGATGAGTTGGCCACGTCCATGGCTGTTAGTTCGCAGATCATGCTTTGATACTCAAACATAGCTTGAAGCATGCCTTGGGAGATTTCTGGCTGGTACGGTGTGTACGAAGTCAGGAATTCTGTGCGTTGAACTATGTTGTCGACTGTGGCTGGAATGAAGTGGGGCCAACATCCTGCGCCAAGGAAAATAGGCATATCACGCCACGTTTGATTTCGTCCGAGAAGGCCCTCAACATGTGTTCTCAGGTCGTGCTCTGACAAGGCTTCAGGCAGTGTGGGTCTGCGCTTGAGTTGGAATCTCTTCGGGACATCGGCGTAGAGTTCATCTATGCTCTTTATTCCGATTTGACACATCATTTCCTGTTTAGTTTTGGGCATTGCGTTTGGAATGTACGGATGAACGTGTGTCTTCAGCAAGCTTGCTTTTCACCGTGAAAGATTAGAACAGTATTAGGGATTCTTGTTTTAAGTTATCGCTTCGAGAATTTGTCTGAGGCGTGTTGACGTGAGTTGGCCGAGCATGGCTAACTGCTCGGTTGAAAGGTAGCTGCTGACTGAAGAGTCGAAGAGCATGTTTGCTGAGGATGGGAACTCTGAGGTGGCTGCGTGAAGTATTAGAATGATCGGCACGAGAGGGAGAGCATGAACCTTAACCGAGCAATCGCCATAGGTCAGCCTCTCCGCACCTAGTGTTTTGGCTGTGTTCCAGAGTTTTTCAGGGGTTGACCCAAAGGTCTTTTCGATGGGCACGATTGCTCGTCGTATGAACGCGTTGTTGTAGCTTTCACCGCCAGACAACTGTGCAAATGAGATCAGCTTGCGGGTTTCAGGTGTCGGTTGAGAGTTCGCGTAGCCTGTGAGGATGCAGTAGACTTCTGGCTCGATCTCTGGCACCTGCTTGTTTCTGATTTCATCGTGTATTTTTCCGGTTTCTAGAGACAGTCTGAGCCTAAGGAACTCCAGATGCGAACTGAAAGGGAAGCCTAGTCTGCCTTTTAGCGAGATGATCTTGTCTTTGCATTTGTCCCATGTCCATATGTCTCTATACATCTTGATGGCCTTGAATGCATTCTTGGCTACATGTAGGCCATGTTGATTATGAAAGTTGCTGTGCCAAACACGTACAGTCTTTAGACATGACTTGAGAAGGATACATTTAAGGGAAGGATCACTGTAATGTTGCAGAAACCAATGGAGACCTGAAAACAGAATGAAAACGAGTTACAAGGAGTTGCTGAAGCGCGCGCATTCGCAGTTGCCACCCGAGGTTTTTGAGCAAAAGCGGTTTGAGATCCCCAAGACTCGAAGTGCAACCATCGGGATGAAAACCATAGTTGTAAACTACAAAGAAATTGCGGATGCGTTAAACCGCAATCCGTTGCATCTTTTGCGTTATTTGTCGCGCGAGATGGCTACGGCAGGCGCAATTGACCGCGGCCGAGCCATTTTTCAGGGGAAATTCAATCGTGACACCCTCAATCGTTTGATTGAGCGCTATGCAGAGGAGTTTGTGATCTGCCCGATTTGTAAGCGTCCTGACACAAAGATTGTGAAGGAGAAGCGATTCTCGTTCTTGGCCTGTGAGGCCTGCGGCGCCAAATCCTCCATAAGAACCATCTGAGACCATGCGAGAAGACAGTAGACTAAACCTGACAGACCCAAGCTGAATTTTCGTAACAAAAAGAGTGGTGAGGGCCTTCTACATTGGCCTGTTAAGGAATCTTTGCAAGTAGGCAACCGCCTGAGCCCGCTCTAACTCTAGCTCTGCGGAGTCGACGTAGGCCCTGTTTGTTTCGTATTTTGTGAGACCTGCCATGTTCTTTCACCTCCTTGCTTGTTGGTGCATAGTCCGGCGGAGGACGGTATTTAAGGCGGCGCACATGGGGAGAGCATGTTTTGAGGTCACCTGCAAAGAACATCACTTGTAGTCACAGATTGTTAGTTCGATGTGCCTTGTTGGCGCATGGAACTTAGCAAAAACTATATTGTTCACTTCAAGCCTAATCATCATAGAAAACAGCGATCAAGTGCATCAAGTAGGCAAATGCAGTGACCGATGTCTATGTGAACGTTCGCAAGCACGGCAAACAAGTGCTCTTGGCTACGTGTGACTGCGACTTGGTAGGACAGATTCTCAGAGACGGACAAATAGTCTTTGAAGTGCGTGAGGACTTCTATAAGGGAATGAGAGTCACGATTGAAGAGGCTATTGAATTGTGCAGGCAGTCCACCATAGTTAACATGGTTGGCAAATGCATTGTAGACAAAGCCGTGAAGGCAGGGCTAGTTCATCCAGAAGCCATACTGAAGATATCTGGGGTTCCGCATGCACAAATCGTCAAGTTATAGAGTTCAGGCTTGTTAAGATATTTAAGTGAGTCTTGTTGCTTCTGTTGTAGCGAGTACGCTTTGGTATCGAGGTGGCTGTTTGGGCAAGAAGAAGGTTGTGAGCGAATCGGAAATCCAGGACATGCTGCTGCCTGCTACAACTGATGTTCTCTGCGTGGCCACCAGATTCCTGGGCTACGATAGAATCATGGTTAAGTGTCAAGACGGACATGAACGCCTCTGCCGCATAAGGGGCAAGATAAAGAGGCGAGTGTGGATACGCGAGGGCGACATAGTGTTGGTTTCGCCTTGGGACTTTCAGAGTGACACCCGAGGCGACATCATCTGGAGATACACCAGGGGTCAGGCAGACTGGCTCCGCAGGAAGGGATACCTCAACCTCTAAACTATGCACACAGTTTTGGGAGACTGCCCGTGTCTTATCGAGCCAAAGTGGACAAAAAGATTGGACGCAGAGAGAAGCGTTATGAAACCGAACGGTTGATGAGAGAAAAGAGAAGCGAAGAATACGAGGTTCTAGAAGAGGTTTTTGACCGCTCCACCCTCATGACTATCTACGATTTCTTAAACAAGGGAACAATAGACCAGATATTTGGGTCAGTCAAAGCTGGAAAAGAGTCTAAACTCTACTGGGGCAAAGACAAAAACGGCAAACCCATTGCCATAAAAATCTTCCTAACAATCTCAGCTGAATTCAAAAGAGGAGGCATGATACCCTACATCGAAGGTGACCCACGTTTCGCCCACATCAAACACGACACCCGCAGCCTCGTCTACGCTTGGGCTCAGAAGGAATTCAGAAACCTCACGCAAGCTGTGGAAGCAGGGGTCAGAGTGCCCAAACCAATAGATGTGAGCCACAACGTCCTAATCATGGAATTCATAGGAAAAGACGGAGAAAGCGCGCCCTTGCTAAGAGAAACTGAAATCAAGAATCCTAAACGCACTTACACTCAGGTTTTAGCAAACGTGAAAAGACTCTATCAGAAGGCTAAGCTTGTGCACGGAGACCTTAGCGAATACAACATAATGATCTGGAAAGGACAGCCCATAATATTCGACGTTTCACAAGCCGTGCCTCTGGAGCATCCGATGGCTGACCAACTCCTTCACCGTGACATAGAAAACCTAAACCGATACTTCACGCGACTAGGCGTAGAAGTCTTAACATCAGATGAAGCCTATAGGAGGATCAAAGGCGGTGGCAGCAGCTAACACCTTCACAAAAATCACCAAAGACCGCATAGGCGCCTTGATAGGACCAGAGGGCGAAGTGAAAGAAGCCATAGAGAAAGAATTAGGCGTAGAACTCAAGGTGGACAGCGAAACAGGCGACGTAGAGATAACGTTGAAGCCAGAAGCCAAAGACCCATCGATGCTATTCCGAGCTAGAGAGGTTGTAACTGCCATAGGCAGAGGCTTCTCACCAGACCGAGCCTTCCGCCTCCTGCGCGACGAAGACGCAGCTCTAGAAATAATAGACCTACGCGAGTTGTTTGGCAGATCGCTTTCCGATCTGCAGCGCATAAAGGGAAGAATCATAGGAGAAGGCGGCAAAACAAGACGAATAATCGAAGAGTTAACTGAGGCCGACGTGTCTGTGCATGGGCACACCGTTTCCATTATTGCCAACATGGATCAGATGGAAGTTGCTCGAGAAGCTATCCAAATGCTGCTTCGAGGAAGTGTGCACAGCACTGTCTATCGCTTCCTAAACAGAAAAAGACGAGATCTCAAGAAGAAGAAGCTGGAACTCTGGGAAAAACCCTACGAAGGGTAATAAAAACAGAGTGTGTGTTAGCTGATTTTGAAGTAGTGTCCTTCTAGGATTATGATGAAGTCTCGTTTCTGTGTGGTGTTTTGCGGCCAAGTCTTTCGATTTCCCATGGCCAAGCAGCAGAAATCATTTCCAGTGCTATGATGGTCAGCAGCAGTGGGGTTATTAACTTCTTCATTGGTTGACACCTAGAGAGTAGAATCCGAAATTTTCAAAAATACGCACTTCGATGAACCAAAACCCTGTAGAGTTAGCTACAAAATCGATATCTTGAATGTAATTTTCTTCCTTAGCAGCAACAAGGTTTCGTTCGGGGTCATAGAGATATAGACTAAAATTCGGCAATGGATTGGCTGGCCATGACGGATCCCATGTTTCACCAAGTATTAGCCATGACCATGACCAGTCTGTAACATTGAATATTGGGGATAAATATGATGTACCATTGAATATTGGCATTGACCAAGCTAATCCATTCACATAAACCCCGATTCTCTGTCCCTGAGTTGCATAGATTTTATAGTAGTCCTTAACGTCACCAATGTCTGGTGGACCAATAAACAATTTTGGATAATGTCCATCATGTATTTCTTGAGCCGTTTCAAAACTGTCATTGTTATCTGGAGCTATCTTGAATTCAAAAGGCTGAACAACATTCTTATGAACTGTTCCATTAAAGTATACAACTTCAGAAAGCACATCCAATTTGTGAGTTTGATTGTTTTGGCTTCGAAATACCCAATGAACGGGCGCCCAAAGGGAGACCCTACCGGGACGATTTACACCGTTCAAAATTATGAATGCTTCGCTAGCCCAATCTTTCAAATTTACGATGGAGAGGTTTTGGAGCTTAAGTAGCTGATGCTCCTCAAAGAAATTAATTCTGGCATTTAAATAACTGTCATAGAAAGTTAAGCGAACATTTTCAATGTAGCCAAGCGTGATAGACGCCGTTACATTTACTGGTAGAACTACGGCACTGGAACCTCCATAGTCCCAATTATGTTGATCATAAGATGCTACGTCAATTCTTTGATTTATCGCGATATCACCATCATATAGGCTTTGGTCTTTCTCCTCGATGTCTATCGTGGCATACGGTCTTTCAATTTCCCGTTTGACAGCTTCTAACGTTATGGTTTCTGAGATTGTTATTGGTCCTTGCAGTATGCCCGTTAATCTGAGCGTAGTTAAGAGTCCCACTGGAACAACTATGGACAACAGAGTTAGAACCTTCAAGTCTCTGCTGGTTAGCTTTTTCAACTCTAGAGCCAGAGCCCTTGTATTCTACTAATAATCATATAAGATTTGTGCATGAATTTAAAACGTGTGAATGAATCTTCTAGAACATTAAGACAACAGCTAGCGTTTCCAAAACAGCTGCAAAAAACAAAAATAATGCGACAAAAACATAAATGCGCACACCATCGCTCAAAGTCTTCTTCAACGACTCAAATCTAGACAAATCCTCTCCCTTGTACACCCAAGTGGGCTTCAACCACGACAAACCTAAAGATGCCCCTTCGACGCACGCCAAAACATAGGCCTCGCCCTGAAAAACCAACGTTACAGTCGTCACAAAAAACAAAGGCGAAGAAAGGCCGGCCAAAAGCGTTCCCAAAATCAACGCTCTCCACAATAAAAACAAGATTGGCAGCCCAAAAAACAACAAACCACTCAGAGAAAGCAGAACAAAACCATTAACAACCAGATTCCAAAAGAAAATCTCCAGCAACACAATATACCAGTCGGCTTTTTCGGGAACAAAAAGACCGTAACCCATGGGCAACACGCTGGGAACTCCATACCTGAATTGAACCAAAGAGGCTCCAACCAATACACTGCCAAAAAACAACCAACTAAACACCATCAAAAACAGAATTCTTTTAGAAACAACGGACAAACAGTTTCCAAGAAAATCCGACAAGCCACCCATCAAAACCTACTATCCCAACCCACGCCTTAAATGATTTACTAAACAAAGCCCCTCAGACAGTTGAGATTGTTTTGCGTTTTTGTGTTAAAAGTTAAAAAGAGCGTTGAATGAATATTCTTGCAGATTGACTGACAGAGCGAAAAAACTTGGCTTAGAGAGGATACGTGTGGCTGAAGCAACCTTTGAGGAAATCAGTGCTGCAGACTTTTTCTACCGCAACCGAGACATAGCAGGCTTCACCAACCCATCCAGAGCCATCTTCTCCTCAGTACGCGAACTAGTTGAAAACTCACTCGACGCCGCAGACCCCTCTGGCAGACCCCCAGACGTCTACGTCAGACTGTCATACGAAGACGAAGAAAAATTCACAAGCGAACTCGAAGACTACAGAAAAAGCGAAGACGAAGAAGCCGCCGAAACCTTTGAGACAGGAGTCTACAAGCTTCGCGTAGAAGACAACGGCTCAGGCGTCCCAGCTCGCCACATACCGGGTGCCTTCGGTCAAGTCCTGTTCGGCTCAAAATACAGACTTAAACAGGCACGAGGCACCTTCGGCTTAGGCGGCACAATGGCGCTGCTATACGGGCAGATAACCACCCACAAGCCCGCTTATGTCGTATCCAGCACAGGCGGCGCCAAAGTCTACATGTACAAGCTGATGGTCGACATCCAACGCAACCGCCCGATCATCCTAGACCGCAAAATTCTCCTAAACAAAGAGGGTTGGCACGGAACTGTAGTTGACTTCAACCTCGAAGGCGACTACAGCAAAGCCATGTCTCGAATCCTAGAGTACCTGAAACAAACAGCGCTAGTCAACCCTTACGCTAACATAACCTTCATCGACCCAAAAGGACGCCTATACAAGTTCACCCGAGTAACCACAAAAATGCCGCCTCCACCGAGAGAGACAAAGCCACATCCCTACGGAGTAGACGTAGAAACCATACAGCGCCTCATGCGAATCACGCCTTATCGCAACATGGTCGACTTCATGCGCTACCACTTCCACCGGGTAGGCCAAAAAACAGCCCACAGATTCCTAGAATTCGCAGGCATACCCAAAACAAAACAACCGCGCAAACTGAAACCCGAAGAAATCGTCCGACTAGTGCACATGATGAAACGCTTCAGCGGATTCCTCGCACCCGACGCCAGCTGCCTATCACCGCTCGGAGAAGACCTCCTCAAAGCCGGAATACTCAAAGAGCTACAACCGGAGTTTATTGCAGTCAGGCAGCGTCCACCATCCACATATTCAGGACACCCCTTCATTGTTGAGGCAGCCATAGCCTACGGTGGAAACATTCCAAAGAGAAGCGACTTCGTGTTGTACAGATTCGCCAACCGCATCCCACTCCTATACGACGAGGCCAGCGACGTAAGCTGGAGAATAATCAAGGCTATGAACTGGCGCCGATACAAGGTTTCACCAGACCTGCCCATCGCCGTCCTTGTTCACCTCTGCAGCACAAAGGTACCATACAAAACCGTGGGCAAGGAATTCATAGCCGACAGACCTGAAGTAAAAAGAGAAATTTTGAACGGCATCCGAGAAGCAGCACGCGAGCTGCAACACTTCTTAACCAGGCAGGAACATGTGGAAAGAGAAAGAAAACGCTTGAGCACGTTCTCAAAATACCTGCCCAAAATCGCACAGTTCTCAACCGAACTTGCAGGAAAGAAGAAACCCCCAGATATATCCAAACTCTTAGCAAGCGTGAAAACACATGAAGAAGAAACGGACTAGACTTTCAGCCTCGGAGCGAAAAAAAGAGGTCATAACCCACCTCAGCCGATTCGGCGGAACCCTGTACGATCAGATGGAAAACGGCACGTTCCCATGGATAAAAATGCCCAGCCGCTCCATAGAGAACATACACTACGACACAGAACTCCGCCAGTACGTGCTAGGCGACAAAGCCGTCCGCCGAACCGCCAGAAACATACGACACATCCGACCCTTCACCCAGCTGGTGTGGGCAGGCTACTTCGCACAGGAACTGACCAAGCAAAGAAAAACGTCCACACTCAGAGACGTTTACTATTCAGCCCAAGCCTTCGACATAGCCTTCAAGGATCAAGCTGAATCCGACAACGTCATCACAGACCTAGAAACCGTAGCCAATTTTTCGAGAGAGGACTTCAGTGTCTTTCCGGAAGAACGCTCAGCCATCTTCGGCGACCTTACTATCGAATACAGTGTTCCGGGCTACGAGGGCAAACGCCTCAACCTGACTTCGCACCCAGACGGAGTCATGATCGGACCAGCCCTAACCAGCTCAGAATTCGTAAAGACCAGCGCCGACAAGGTCATAGCTATCGAGAAAGGCGGACTCTTCACACGGTTCATCGAAGAACAGGTGCACAAGAAATTCAACTCCTTACTAGTGCTGACAGCTGGACAGGCTCCACGAGCCACACGCCACTTCATCCGCCGACTGAATAGTGAACTGGACCTACCTGTCTTCATTTTCACGGACGGAGACCCTTGGGGAATGCACATAGCAATGGTCATAATCTCAGGGTCAGCCAACGCTGCACACCTACGCGAACTGACTACACCAGACGCGAAATGGAGCGGCGTCTGGGCCACAGACATAGTAGACTACAAGTTGCCCAGCGACCCACTAACCGACATAGACATCAAAAGACTCTACGAGCTTCAGAAAGACCCCCGCTACGACGGCGAACTGTGGCAGAGAGAAACCAAGACTTTCCTGAAAATCAAGAAAAAAGCCGAGCAAGAAGCCTTCAGCCGATACGGCCTAACATACATCGTGGACGAATACCTGCCTGCCAAGCTTGAAGAGTCTCAACAAAGTTAAATAATCCTCCGTAGAGGTAAGTAAGCCACGAAGCAAACGAGGTTGCAGCGGTTGAGCAGCAAAGCACCAGTCGGCTTAACCATCATGGAAAAACTCATCGGCCTAATCATGATAGCCGTCGGAGCGATAACGTTCTACGCAACCTACACAAGCCTAGCAAGCTTACCTGTGGACCCACTCATATTCCTCGCAACCGGTATCATCCTAATAGTTGTAGGCATACTGCTTGTCTCGGCAAAAACAGAATAGTCACAGCTTGAACTGCGAAGCAAAGAGCAGCTTCAGCTCTGATCTATTCGATTGCGTTGGCGCCGCCGGTCGGATTCGAACCGACGACCAACTGGTTAACAGCCTCAGCCTTCTGTTTGGTTAGAAGTCAGCTGCTCAACCGGGCTGAGCTACGGCGGCATCCTTCGAAATGCTGCTATTCTTGAGAAACTTCATCCATATTTAAGTTTGCTCAACAACAATAAGATGCAGAGCCTACACATCATTGATTAGCGCGATTGTCTGATTGAGCATTGAGGAGCACACAGGTTTGCCATCGCCAAAGCTCTGGTTCGACACCGTCATTGTCCGTTTCGGCGGAGAGATCGGCATCAAGGCAGCATGGACGCGAAAGCTGTACGAACGCCGTCTAATCGCCAACATCAAAGCCACTCTGAAACATCACTCCATCTCCTACGCTCAGTTTGTAAGAAAATTCGGTCGACTATACATTAAGACATGCCAACCCGAAGAGGTAGCGGTAGAACTGGGCAGAGTCCTTGGCATCGCCTCAACCTCCCCAGCGGCAGAAACCACGTCAGACCTAAACAACATCGCAAACGTCAGCCTCAAGCTCGCTGAATCAAGGCTCGAGAAGGAACAAAGCCTCGCTGTGAGATGCCACAGAGTCGGAGAACACCCCTACACCAGTCAAGAAGTGTGTAGCCAAGTCGGAGAGACTCTGTCAACCAAGCTGTCAAACCTCAAAGTAAGCATCGATTTGACCCACCCAGACCTGACACTAAACATTGAGGTCAGAGAAGACAAGGCCTACGTGTTTACAGACATCATCAAGGCAATTGGAGGCCTGCCACTGGGCACTCAACCAAAACTGGTATGCTTGCTGAATGGAGACATATCATCGGCAGTCGCATGCTGGATGGCCATGAAACGGGGTTGCCCGGCCATACTCGTCAACTTCCGTGAGGATGCCGATGCGGAGAGAAACTTCAAAAGAGCCTTAGGAGCCTCACGGAAGCTTTTGGAGTGGGCTATCGGATTTCCCAGAAGACTTTACGTTATGGAGCCGAGGAGAGAATCTCTGCTTGCCTTAGAAAGACACCCATCACAGCTGCGTAATCTATTGTGTCAGCGGTTCATGCTTCATGTAGCCAGACACCTAGCTCAAAGGTGGGGAGCAGAAGGAATAGTCACCGGAGACACGATCAGAAAGGGCGCATCCCAATCGTTACATGCCTTTAGAATTGAAGATGAGGCCGCCGGAGGCTATCCTGTCTACAGACCAGTCCTTGGGTTGGACTCGCAAGAAATCGCAGAGACTGCAAGCAGAATCGGCTTTAAAGTAGCCATGCCTCAAAAGACAAATGAGAAGCCTGCAGCAAGAATTATAGTAGAAGGCAGGATAGACCTGGAAGACGTGAAGCGCATTGAAGAAGATGTAGACGTTGAGACGATGGTTGAGGCATCGTTGAAGTCCATGAAAGCACTGAAAGTCTAAAGGTCTCGGCGATCGGTTAAACCTCAGTAACTCTTGAATCGCTGTGCATTTCTTCCAGAGAAAGTTCAAAACGAGCACTAATTTGACAGATGCTCTGAATTATGTTAAGGTAGGGTAGTAACGTGCCCCGACCGCTCTGTGGAAAACGACTTTTTACGATTGACCTTGATGTCTAAGACAACCTGAAACCAGTTAGGTCCTGTTGGACGCACAACTCTTCCGAAGGGAAGAGTGAACCCGACGCCCAGCCCGCACAGTTTATCAGATACCCTCGCCTTGGGATTCTCAAGCGGGTCCTCCTGTTTTGAGGCGTGTTCAAAGTCGTAGTAGTGTATCCAGCCTCCATACGGTTTCAAAGCACCAACAGCATAGTCAAGGTAATAGTAGGCTTTTTCCGGCAATGGCATGACCACGCGGTCAGCCACGTTCACAAAGTGCCCAACAATGATTTGCTTGGCGTCGCCTAGAACCGGAATAACCCGATCTTGAACCCTGTTCAGCCTTATGTTCTCGCGCATGTATTCAACCGCATCAGGATTCAAGTCAATAGAATAGACTCTCCTAGCCCCACCATGCTTAGCCATCAAAATCGAAAAGCTACCCACACCGGCAAACATGTTGACAACGACTTCATCGGGCTTCACCAATCGTGCAATTCGTATTCGCTCAAAAGACAGCCTGGGCGAAAAATAGCATGTTTTCAAGTCAACTTTGAAGACGCAGCCGAACTCTCGGTGCATGGTTTCGGTTTTGTCCTCGCCCATGATCCACTCCAACTGACGCAGCCGGTACTCGCCTGAAACCGCGCTAACCTGCCTCAAAACAGTTCTTACCTGCTTATGTGTTTGCATAATGGCTTCTGCGATGATTTCAACCTGCGATCTTAAGGTTTCCGGCACTCTGATAACGGCAATGTCGCCCACTATGTCATAGGATCTGTGTAGACTGTTAAGTTCTTGAGACTCCAATTTCTCTTTCAACTTGAACCTGAGACTTTTCTTCACGCTCGAAGCCTCAGCAACGTTAATTATGCGGGGACAGCGAATCGGCTCAACCATGAAGCTACCGGTTTGAGGCGTTTTGGCAGATACTCTTCGATGAGTCCTATGTCGTGTGTCTTGATGGCGTGTAAACCGAACAATGCGAATAAGTGGGCTAGGCCGCCGACTACAACATATATTGGAAGCTGATGTAGCTTAATTACCATGAACTCGTAGGAAACAGGAGACACAAGTCTTCGCAGTAGGTCAACCACGATTATCGAGACCACCATGAACGCCGACGACGCTGAAGACTTCCACAGTGCCTCTCTGTCAAGCGAAACAGGGACATGACGTTTAACAGCCCATACACTGAGCACAAGCCCGACTATCGCAGCTATGGTTCTTGCCCACGCGGTGCCTATCATGCCTAAGGCAAGGTATGCTAAGGTGAAATAGGACAGAAAAATGCTTGATGCCATCGTAACCATAGAAATCACGGAGACGATGGCAGTGCGCTCCAGCGTCATAAGTATGGGGCTCGTGGCTACTCCCAAAGTGCTTGCGAGCGCTCCTGCACTGACTATTATCAGAATGGTAGCTGCAAGTAGGCCGTCAGATTGGCTCCATCCCGTGAATAAGATTATGGTAGGGTAAGCTAAGGCGGCAAGGCCAACAATCAAAGGAAACCCTATCAGAGTCGCGTAGCGTGCAGAGACCTTGAACGAGGTCCTCAGGCTACTGACACCTTGCTGAGCGTACAATTCGGAGAGCCGTGGAAACAGAGCCGTAATCAGAGAGGTTGAAAACAACGTTGGCACTACGGAGGCTCGCAGGGGAACAGAATAGACGCCCAGCAGTCGCTGAGCTTCAGATGCTCCATATATCATGCCCATGTATGATACAAGGATCAATTGGTCTGCCCAGTTCACAAACACTCCTAGTCCTCCTGATACATAGAGCGGAAGGGAGAAGGCAAGCAACGGTTTAGTCGGATGCGATTTCCCCATAATGCCCAAGTGTCTCGCGGTTAAGACTAAGCCAAGAACCGAGGCCGCAAGCAACCCCAGAAACCAGCCCAGAACAACCGCGTAGAGACGCCAACCCATGAAGAGAAGGGAAATGGCTGCACCGTTTTGAATCAAGGTGTATGTTAAGTTTACTGCTGCCGCTTCGCGCATCTTCTGCAGCCCTTGCAAAAAGCTACCAACTGCAAAGTTTAGAATCAAGAAGACCGAGGTGAAGCCAAGTATGCGCAACAACTGGGCATACTTGGCAGTGCTGAATATTACGGAGGAGAGCCATTCTGCCGGAATAACGAGTAACGTCAGACTGACCATTGACGAGAGGACACAGACTTGCAAAACACGGGCTATAACCGACTTGGCTTTTTCGGTGTTGTTTTCGGCCAAGTATTGGGCGATGTATTTGATTGCGGCGGAAGGCAAGGCAAGCATTCCGAAGACCTGCGTCAAAGAAAGTATGAATGATAAGAGAGCAAATATTCCCAGTTCTTCCTGACTAAGCATGCGAGCGAGAACGATGAAGTAGATCAAGCCAATGAAGGAATTGGTAAAGCTTGAAATGAAGAGATAAGTGGCGCCTCGGGCAACTCGAGCGCCAGGACGCAAATCAGACAATGGAGACTTCACCCTTCACGCTAGATTAAAACATATGAGGCGTCTTGTGAATTTAAATGCGTCAGAATAGAGTTCATATCTCGGCAATCTGCTTGTGTTGAAAACCTGGGATGTGCCTTATTTTGCAAATTGCAGATGCGACTTTACTATCAAAAAGCTTGCCTTAGCACTCTTCAAAATCTCGCGCGGATATAAAACTGGTTTTCGATGAAACAAGTTAATTAGTTTTGCAGGCGATTGTTTAAATGGCGCACTTGAAATGCAAAACCACTGGGTCAGGAAAAACAGAAATGTTCCAAGGAAGAAAGATGAAAAGATCGTGGTACTCGGCTCGGTCACGACTCAGCTCCGTCAGCTCTCACGTTACAGCAGGGTTCTATTCGTGCCGATCCCTCAGAAGCCCTTGTTTAGCACGACTCTAGGGTTGCTGGTCAAACTTGCATATGCCATCCTATCATTTGGACCCCAAATTGTCCTCGTTTATCCTTCCTACCCCTTTGGTTTGCCCTCGGCACTTATTGCCAGGCTATTCCGAAAGCTTCACGTGAGCTTCGCTTACGGCAACGACCTGACAAGGAGGAGAACTAGACTCGGGAAACTACTGGTTTCATTAACTGTGAGATTAAGCCACGGGTTCATATGCGACTACGAGGGATTAGCCAAGATTGTTCGGCAGATGGGAGGACGAAATGTCACAACTATACCAATGGGCATAGACGCCTCTGATCTGCCCTCAGCACGACCGAAAAGACGCCAAAACATTGTAATGTGTGTGGTCAACTTTAACCTCGCCTACTCGAAGGGCGTAGACTTATTAATCCAAGCTGTAAAGGAGCTTCCAGACGCTCACCTCATCCTAATAGGCGACGGTGCTCAACGGAGCACAATGATCTCTCTTGCAAAAAAGCTGCATGTAAGTCAAAGAGTGACTTTCACTGGCTATATCCCTCACAAAGAGATTTGGACTCACCTAATGAATGCAACCATCTTCGCTCTGCCCACACGTACGTCAATCTCGGAAGGAACAAATAGAGCTGTTCTAGAGGCGATGCTCTGCGGTCTGCCAGTGGTGGTAACCCGAACAGGAGGATTGCCCGAGCTAATAGTCGACGGAGTCAACGGCTTCGTAGTAGAACCCGAAAACATGAAAGATCTTGTGAAAGCCGTTTTGACACTTCTAGGCAATCCAAAACTGAGAAAGCGCATGGGAGACGCTAACAGGATCAAGGCAAAGAAATATACAGTAAACGTTCTCACAGCCAAGAGATATGAGTATCTTGAAACGCTTATCCGAAGCGCTTGAACAGTATGGATATTTACTTCAGGAGCCTATAGAAAACAAGATGGTAAGGCCGAATTCGTCAAGAAAACTCAGACTTGGATAGATGACTGAGTGATGGCACCTCTTACAGCCTTCAGCACAAGATGCCGTTAAGGCTGATTGGCTCAACAAATTCCACCATTACTTCAGGGAGTATCGAAGTGATTATTTTTTCTTTTCAGCTTCTATGTACCAAGATGCACCTGTTATTGAGCGGGGTAATTGACTAAACAGTTTTTGCAATGACTTGCCTTTCCGCCCCCAAAACCAAGCGTGTAGTGGGACTTCTTTCTCAACGCTTAAAATGTTAAAGTAGACGGTGATGTGATGTGGAGTTATATTGCTTTTGTGCTTTCGTCCTTTGAATTTCTTATACTTATGTCCGGCCCAATATCTCTTGAACAGTGATGGAATAGAAAATGGAAACTCCAAGATTAACCGTTTCAAATCCATTCTGCAGGCTCTTGCGTCAACTGGGAACGCAAATTTGACAACAGCGTTTTTGTTTGCAACTCTAGAGATTTCTCTCAAACATTGCATCGGGTTGTCTAGATGTTCTAAAACTTGATATACGAAAACTTCATCAAAAATCGAGTCTCGGAAAGGTAGAAATTGTGCATCCCCAACAACATCACATATTCCGCGATTTAGGTCTATTCCTATTTCTGCTTTTTTGATGTGATATTCCCTTTCAAAACCGCAGCCAATATCTAAAGTGTGCAACTTTTTATTTCCTTTTAAGATTGAAACTACAGCCAGCGAGACCTCTGTCTTTTATGCGCGCACGTTCTTTTTCTTTAATCTTCTTATGAGATCTTCGGCTATTCTCTTCCAGTCGAAATTTTCTGCCACGAACCTTCGTGCTTTTTCGCCGAACCTTTTAGCGACATCAGGATTGTTTAGGAGAAAATGTATTCGTTCAATCCATTCGTCAGGGTTATTGATATCGCACAGGTATCCTGTCTCGTTGTCTTTCACGATCTCAGGTATTCCGCCAATATTTGAGGCGATTATTGGCTTCTCCATAAGGGCTGCTTCTGTGACGCTTCTCGGTAAAGCGTCTAGTCCAGAAGGGTGTATGAATATGTCGCCGCTTGCCATTAATCTTTGAACTTCAGATTTGGAAAGTCGACCGAGAAGGAAAACGTTTGGCAGACACCTTTGCTCGATTAATTTTGTGTAAGGACCACTTCCAGCGAAGTAAAAAAATACGCTTGGCATTTTCTCTATGCTTCTCATGAATCTCAGTAGTCCCGCAACTTTTGGGTATATTTCAAAGTCAAAGACGCTTATGATTGCTGGGTGCTTGAGTTTGAACAATGGCGTATTAGGTTTCGGATGCCATTCCTCGGGGTCGACGCCTCTGTAAAGGACATGGGTCGGATGTTCTGGCAGCTGATGTTTGACCTGTTTTTCAAGCCAGTTGGAAACTGGAAGGATGAGATCGGCTTTTTTTACTCCGTCGGCCATGATTAAGGTTTTCCATTCAAACAACATTCTGTTGGGAAGAAATGTGTACAGGCTTTTATTCCATTTTGACTCCGTCCATACACTGCCTCGTAGATGGACAAGTAGGGGTTGATCTAGTAGTTTTGCCATGTGGGCTGTGTAGTACGGAGCGTATGTGAAAGTGAAGTCGGGCTTGAATTGTTTGATGAGTTTGAGCATTCTCGGAAAGGGGATGTGTTTCAGAATTTTGAATTCAGAGAGAATAGAGTAATCTTCGTCATTTACACAAATTGTTTTTACCCCTAGCGTAACTAGGGCTTCGGCGAACTTCATGGATTCAGCGAGTCTATCTCTCGGTGAAGCAATGAGAAGCTTCATTTTGAACTCTTCGAAGGTTAAAGTGAATGCACGTATATGAGTTTACTCTTTAGCTTGTATTGAGATGAATTAGATCACTTTGTAGATAGGGCCGTGTGTACAGACATTTCCCACTTTTGGCGCTTGTCAGCATATTGCTTCATGCAGATTACATACTTTCTGGAACAGACGTTTCTTTCCCTAGCCAAGGGGGTCTAAATTTAGTAATACATGACAATTGCTTCCCACTTTTAGAAAGTACGATGTCTTCCATTTTAGTAGTGTATTTAAGTTCAATTTCCAGCCCAAGTCTCTTAAAGTATTCGAGGAGGGCAGACGTGTCAGGCTTCTTATTCAAGTCCCACACTTTTAGAGTCAGAGCGCACTTTCCTTTCTCCTCTTGTATTATTTGGTGTCTATCAACAAGTTCTAGGAAATGAGGAATATGCCAATACATTTGTTCATGAATCTCGGTCATATTTAGCCATTGATCATTCTTAGTTAGAAGGAAATAAAGCGTTCTACCTAAAGTCTCATGTATCATTGGAAGAACTCTTCCACAACTACATGTCTTATTTACGAATTTACCACCGTCCCCATTCTCGTATCTTATTAGAGGCATTGCATAATTCAACAGATCAGTCCAGAGAAATCTTCCTTCTTCAGTGACCTCAAGAATATATCTTTCGGCAAATAAATGAAGTCCTTCATCTCTGTTACAATTCTGAGCCATAGATCCTAGGTCTTGTGAACCATAGAAAACAAATACAGGAGCCTTGAAGACTTCCTTAAGCAGATTTTTCTTATACTCTGTCAGTGGTTCACAATTAGTTTCGATCACTTCAGGAGTATATTCAAATCCTTCTTCAAGAGCATAGTACGCTAGGTAGGTCATTGCAGAAGGATATCCTCTTATCTTGTTAGGTTTGAAGCTTTCAATCAATTTCATATATCTCAGAGCGTCTTCTTTAGTTCTTAATTGTTCTATTGGAAGGAAAAGGGTCTTATTTCGTACTGCGGGCCCTCTAATTCCTACTGTGGCACTAAGTTCTCCTAATCCCCATAAACACGCCTCTCGAATGTCTTTTACTCCTTGCCATTCTAGGAATCTTGTTTTCCCAGCGTAGAGAGGACGCTCATTTCTTGGCGTTTTAATAATTACTTGCTGGCAAGTTCCTCCTGTCCATTTCGTTCTATTAGGAATGTTATCAGCCGTTAATTGGTCAAATTTTTCATGAATCGTATCTTTGGTTAGAACAGTTAATCTATCTATACTCTCTAAGTCTTTAATCTCTGGAAGTTTCTTGTAGTATTTGGTGTGTTTCCTCGCATGAACTAGAAGGTCTTGTAAACCTTCCAATTTTAACTGATACAAATCCTCTTCAGAATACCACTGAGATTCTCTTAAAAGACCAACAGTTATCTTCTCGAAATACTTCTTCATTCTTCAAACACTTCTTCAGGCTTTGACATTCGCGCCCTTCGCTGTAGCCCCCAAGATAGTGCGTATGTAGGGCTTCTTGTGGCTACGTCTATGTCATTGCCTGATAATAAGTTCTCTATTATATTTTTACCTTCGATATTGTATAATACTTTGAAAGTCGTGTTGGTCATGAGAAAGATCATCGACGTAACAGTCGCAACACATAACTCGTCTAGAACTATTAGTAAATGTCTTGAGTCGATTATCAAAAATGTTCCTTATAGACGAATAGTGGTTGTTGATGCTGGTAGTGTTGATGGTACAGTCAAAATTTGCCAAGATTTGGGGGCAGAAATCGTAAGGGAATATGGCTATTTAGGAAAGGTACGTTATGTTCAAGCGTTAAACTGTGATACAGAATGGATTGCACTTGTAGATTCAGACGTTTATATCTACCCTGAATGGTGGAGCAAGGTCAGTAAGTATATGAGCGACAGAGAACTTGGCATGGTTAACGGACTAGCCCATTTTCCCCCAAGCGATTTAAAAGTTTATGATAAATTTATGAACTTCTTCTTTATGAAAAGGGGCACTGTTACATTCAGCAACACCCTCATAAGACGAAATCTAGTTTTAGAATGTAAAGATGAACTTGAAAGAACTCACGCAGGTGAAGATTCCGTGGTGGTGTCACATATATCAGAGAAAAAGATGAAAACTATAACCATTAAGCAACCACTGTGTTTCCATGAAACCAACCTCTACAGGCATCATCCCTTTGCTCATTATCGCTGGGGAAAAAGTGTAAGAATCAAATACGGATTCGGCGGTCCATATTTTGGAGGTTTTCGAGGTATACACCATCAATTACGACTCTGGTGTATATTCACCGCAGAGACCAAACAGATCAGCTTAAAACTCCTGATTTACCTGCTATCACTTAGCGCATGGGTGATCATCGGTTTCTTCTCTCCAAGAAGGGGCATCCATGATAGAACAGATCGAAAACCTTGAGTTCCAATCGTTGCACCAAGATGGAACGGTTTAGAGGTATAGATAAGGTCTCTTCCCATTACTTCCAAACATCAGTTATCCATGCACGCGCAGATGTTCAAAAGCTGGATCATGGAGATATCTCTTATGAATGGATAACTCAGCAAACAAGAACTGGAAAATAAAACTTCTGATTTCTTGATTAAAGATTCTTATTCTATTGGATTAGCTAAGAAGAAACAATCTTCTGGAGATTTAGAGTAGTGGCACGAAGAGAGATAGCAGCAGCTGGAAATCCAGTTTAATGTTAGATCAAGACCAAGGGAATGTTCTGTTTAGGACATTAGACGTTGGTGGTGGTTATAGATCAAAGGGAGATTCCATCGCTTTTAATAGTCTTTCCACCTTAGCCGAGATGTTTTCCGACTCCCTCCCCAAAGGGGACAACATGTTTTCTTTCTCGTCAGAAAAGGGCTGGTTAATCGCGCGCGCACTCGCTTAATCAACGACGCTTTTAATGTGTTCAATGATGGACAGCCCGAACTTTTCCCAAGAATAATGTTTTTTGACGTAAGACCTTGCTCGCCTACCGACAGCTTTAAGGTCGGATTTCCTTAACGTCTCTATTTCCAATCCGAACTCCTCAATGTTAGCGACTGAGCCAAACACCTCTAACTCTTCTGGAAGCGCTTCTCTTGTAACGAGAACTGGTTTGCCACACGCGTAAGCCTCCAAAATTACATTAGGAAATCCCTCAGTGGCGCTGGGAAGAATAATAAGGTCTGCTCTATTATAGAAACGCGGCATTTCCGAAAACGGCAACTCTCCCACATATTCCATGTTCCTTGGAAAAGTTATATCCATCTGTTTTCTTCCCGCAATCAAGAAGTGTATTCCACTCAGCTTTTCCGCCATTTTCAAGAGGTAATGCACCCTCTTTTCTGGGCTTAATCTACCTGCATATGCTACTGTGAAATTGTTTGTTCTTTCTACATGTATTGGCTTGAACATGCCAGTGTCCACGCCATTCCACAACGGCTCTGCGATTTTCTCCTTTTTGATTCCCCACATCTGAGCTTTCTTCCATAGTGTCACAGAATTCGGGATAACTAAGTCAGCGCTTCCTAAACTTCTGATTTCCAGATGATCCAGGATTTTGTCCTTAATCCAAGCAACCTCCATACTTTTCCTCACCTCCGTATGGTTGCCCCTCAGACGCACAACATATGGAATTCCCATTTTGCGAGAACAATACCTCGAGAATTCCTGCGCCCAAAGATCACTTAAGGTAAAAATAACATCGATTTTCAAGTCTTTCAATTGATCATACAGTTTTTTCCTCGAAAGAAAGAAACGAGTCATTTTGCTCTTTATGAAGTCGTAAGGCAAACGCAATTTCAAGAAAGAAAAATGCTGTTTCCACTCTGGCTTTTGTTCCCCACTGAAGTATGCAAGATAAAGGGAAGGTTCGTGTTGAAAGCGGAGTTGTTCAGAAATGCTCTTCATTAACGGAAAAACAAACGATGTCTCAAGAACATCCAAGAACCAGAATGGTGTTAGTATATTCATCCGATATCCCATTTTGTTGTATCTTAACTCTATGAAATAGACCTTAAGCTAGAGGTTAAGTTCTTCTATGCTATCTGTATTTTGGATGCTTCTATGCTACTTCTCCAACTATTTTTGTCTTCGGATATGTTGCACCACGGAAAATCGAAATGCGCCTGCGACCCTAAGCTCAGGCTAAAGACCTCGCTTCTTTCTTCTCAAAATTTCTTTGCCACTCAAACAACCAGCCTGCTATTAAAAAAGGTCTGAACCGAAACACTGAGTGACCAATTGTGCGCATGAAACTGAGACCCAAAGCATAGCGACCTCTACCGTTAATGATTTGACCATCGACCATCGACTTAAGCGAAGTGTGTCGAATGTGATAGACAGTCACAGAAGCCACAGCTACGCTGTTATAGCCTTTCGCAGCAAATCGGAGGTCCAAGTCAGTGTCAGGGGTGGGCACATCTCGAAATCCTCCGATCAAGTCTAATACCTTTCTGACCACAACCCTAACAGCTCCGTATGGTTCTCGACCCAAAGGCGCCAAACGGTAGGTTTTCTCCCAAGAGTTCATGACACGATTCCAGAACGTATCTGGATACGTTGCGATCCCCGCCGCGGCACTGGCCACTTTCCCCCCAAGCTTCATGCTTAGGTCACGAAGCAAATTCTGCGGAACAATTACGTCGACATCTACGATGCTTAGAATTATGCCTTGAGCAGTGGAGTAACCAAGCTGCAACGACTCTGAGTAACTGTTCTCCCAGTTTTGCCACGTTTTCTCCAGTAGCTTTACATTATACTTCTTAGCCAGCTCAACAGTCTTGTCGGAGCATCTGTCAGCCACGAAAATGATCTCAAATGAGAAATCTTTCAGAGCTCGCAGCAGACTCGGTAGACATCGGTCTACATACTCTTCCTCATTGTGAGCACAGACAATAACCGAAATAGTAGGTTGCTGTGGCGACTTACCCAAGTTCTTCACCACCAAACCCTAACGCTTGCCAACTATGAAATCAGCATCTTCCAATATATTACTGAAACGCAATAAGGCAAGAAACGGGAGAGACCAACACAAACAACACGTTCCAGCTACTAGAGTTCAATCAAAGCATCTTTGTTATTAGGTTGGCAAGGTTTTGGGCGCCGTTTGAAAACGTGGGCACCACTCTCTTCTTAGCTTCATTTATTGCGTTGAGCAGGTTGTTCAATGTGATTTCAGAAACCAGCACGGCGTTGACTTTTTGGGCTAGGTATTTTGCGTCTTCAATTCCAGCGGTTCTGGTCCATTCGGGATTTGGAGCGAGAACCACCGGTTTCCTGTAGGCAACAGCCTCCAGCACCGTTGAGCCGAAATGCGTTACAACTACTTCAGAACCAGCTAAGAGTTCGTTGAACTTTTCCGTCAGCGTTATGACTTTCCATTCGGGATGTGCCTTTCTGTAGGGCGCTGGATCAACTCTGCCAGTCTGCAAGACCACTTCGCGCAAGCTGCTGTCCTTCAAAGTGTCGAAAAGAAGCTTGTGCCCAAAGGTTCCGCCAGTTACAAGGATGTACCTCCCGTTCCACGGTTCAATTTCGGGCCTAGTTAGTATGGGCCCAACAACTACGCCATCTAACAGTCTTCTCTGCTCTTCCCACTGTAGCGCTGTTAGCCTCGACAGAGGCTTCAGTAAAGCAGTGGTTCTTGAGGCTTTAGAAAAGCGAACCGAACTCTCTATGTTTACGATTGGTATGGCCTTGACCCATGCAATCGTAGCAGGAGGGATACAGAAGTTACTGCCCGTGCTCACTACTATGTCAAATCTTCTCGTTATTTTCCCGACCGATTCTGCAAACGCTTTGGCCAAGCATGGCGCAAATTCCTGCACTGGCGTTTTGGGACCACGCGCCTTTATGAGAGTATCAATCTTCCCAAATCGGCTCAGTTTTCTGTAGCTTAGAAAATCACCTTCCGGAACAATAAAAGACAGCTCTGCCCTGCCGAACAGAGCCTGAGCTAAAGCATAAGAGTAACCAGTATGTCCACCGCCCCCAGCAAGAATCAGGATGCGACCTTGCTTGTTCACTTTGGTCTTCACTCTACGGTTTTCCTAGTGTTGCTCCATTTTGGAACGAGTTATATAGTTGTCTTGTGCGACTATAACTAATTCCTGCGATACACACTTAAAGAAGACTGTGACCAAACGTATGACAAGACGGAGAAATCAGGAGTTGTCTGACCCAAAAAAACAACCGGGCATCGCATATGAATGCGTGAAATGCGGCTCCCTAGTGACATCAGAAGAGCTGGAGCTACGTGGAGGCGGCGTCAAATGCACCTATTGCGGCTACCGAGTCCTAAAAAAGATCAGACCGCCAATAGTGAAGCGAATAAAAACCAAATAGCTTTGGCAAGACTTTTATAATTTGCCCGCTCAACACATGAGAATGTCAAGGGAGGGACAGTTAATCAAGCGCAAGTTGATGGACATTCTGGCGTGCCCGATTGACAAATACTACCCACTGGAACTTCACGTTTTTGAGGAAAAAGACGAGATTGTTGAGGGCGTCATCATCTGTCCGAAATGCATGCGTTGGTACCCCATAAGGGATGAAATACCTGAGATGCTGCCGGATGAGCTTCGAGTTGAGAAAGACGAGGTTC
>Ga0315308_1000048_pt1 | contig 57334 bp, 1 predicted proteins | sample TDP3_MG_FD_203078 | JGI IMG/M metagenome (GOLD analysis project Ga0315308, IMG submission 203078) | Freshwater sediment microbial communities from Lake Towuti, South Sulawesi, Indonesia - TDP3 | ecosystem: Environmental > Aquatic > Freshwater > Lake > Sediment | place: Indonesia: South Sulawesi...
CTCCTTAACGCTCACTTACTGGCTTAATCAAGGGTAGATTTTACAAAATAGCTTATATTTACAGCAAGATTTACAAGATTAGAAATAATTTACCAACAAGAAATTAAGACAGCGCCAAAAATTTACAGAAATTTTACATTTTCTTTACACATTTGTAATATGGGTATTATATACTATTATTACCAAGAGATTTTTAAAGAGAAATACAGTTCTTTGGAGATAATTTAATATCCCGAAAAGGCAAACCCTGAGCAATCGGGGGGCGCAAAGCCTCGGGGTTACTTAGATAGACAACATTACATTTGAACCGGCCGGGCTGCCGATAACGAGTAGAAACCCGTTATGAGTAGTCCGGCCTTTTTTATTTGAGCTCCTCGGAGTGTTGGAGTGTAAAGCGAGAGCTTTACGGGTCCCGACTTATCGGGACACTCCAGTTTCTTAAAGATTTTGGAGTGTAAAGCGAAAGCTTTACAGGAGAGAAAATGGTAGCTTGGTGGTATAGCAAGGCAAATAAAATATGGCTTAGAATCCTGGCACTGGTTGTAAGCAGTATATTTTTCTTCACCCAGGTAGTGGGAGCCTCTGTGCCCGATAGAAGTTTCTGGGCAGAAAGGCGTAAAGCCAGACAGAAACTTCTCGCTTCCCAGGAAAAGCCTCAGCAATCAGATAGACAAAAAAGTTTAGGAAAGAAGCTTGAAGAGAAAGATGTAGCAGGTGAAGTATCCTCACTTATCACTCCTCAAAATCTATTCACAATTCCTTCCCAATACAGCACAGTGAAAGAAGTCCATACGCAAGCGACAAGTGGTAAAGGACAAAGCTTGGAGAATAGACTGGTTATCCACATTCAGGATGCCCATTCCAGTCCTGAAGCCCAGTTGAACAGCGCCAATATTCTGAAATATATACGCGATAGTCTATCTCCAACCTCTGGAGTGTCAAGCGAGAGCTTGACCGGTCCCGACTTGTCGGGACACTCCAAACCTCTTCTGATATGTGTTGAAGGCTCCTCTGGTCTTGTAGACACCACACTTCTTTCCAGTTTCCCTGAAAAGAAGATAAAAGAAGAGGTAGCCAATGAGTTTCTTAAGGAAGGAAAAATTACCGGAGAGGAATATTTTGCCATAGTCAAAAATGAGAAGGTACCAGCTATAAATATTTATGGGGTTGAAGATAAACAGGCATATGAGAAGAACCTGAAAGCTTTTGACGAAAGTATCTCCTCAGGAGAGAAAGTCAGGAATTATTTCCAGAAAGTTCAAGAAGAGATTAACCCACTCAAAGCCCGCCTGTATAACAAAAGATTGAAAGATTTAGAAGCTAAGATAGAAGCCTACCAGAAAAAGAAAATCTCCCTCACTCAATACTGCCAATATCTTTATCGCCTTTTAGATGGTTCTCCTCTCCCCTTAGGGGAGAGGGATAGGGTGAGGGGGCAGTATCCCAATTTCGAACTATTTGTCGAGGCATCTCAATTTGAGGAGAAGATAGACTTCACTAGAGTAGACTCAGAGAGGTCAAAATACATAAAAGAACTGAGCGAGAAATTGACCAACGATGAGTTATCCGACCTTTTGATTATGAGTCTTGACTATAGATTAGGGAAAGTGACATCAGGTGAATACTATACTTATCTACAATCTCTCTCTTCTAAAATGGGAAAGGGAATAAGGTCAGAAGACCCCAGAATACTGACTGAGCTTGTGACTTCCAAGGAAGGCAGGAATGAGTATCCCAACCTGAACTTATATATCAAGTACAACAAACTCTACGATAGGATAGAACAGAACAAACTATTCTCAGAGATTAGTGAATTAGAGGAAGAACTCAAAGAGGGACTATGTGAGACAAAAGAGGAGAAGCAATTAGTAAGACTCTCCAGGATGCTTAGTGTTTTGGAGGACCTCGCAAGTCTCAAGATTTCCAATGAAGACCTCGCATATTATTATAAACACCGTGATGAGATAACTTCTGGAATGTTCTCCAAGGAACTTTTGGAGTGTAAAGCGAAAGCTTTACAAGAGTCAAACTCTCGTTTGACACTCCAGGAGTGTAAAGCGAAAGCTTTACAAGAGTCAAACTCTCGTTTGACACTCCAGGAGTGTAAAGCGAAAGCTTTACAAGGGTCAAACTCTCGTTTGACACTCCAGGGGTGTGAAACGAAAGCTTTACCAAAATTTGAGGAGTTCTACAGAATTGCTTTAAATAGAAACCAATCTTTAGTGGATAACACTATCTCCCGGATGGAAAAAGAAGGAGTGAAAGTTGCCGTTCTCATTGCTGGAGGTTTCCATACGCCAGGGATTACGGAACTTCTGCGTGATAGAAATATATCCTATGTAGTGGTTACTCCGCGACTGGGAGAGGACTATTCTTCCGATTTGGAAATCTCTCCCAGGAAGAAGAGGACAGACTTTGAGAAAGCAATAGCGGGGATTATAGGGGCGTTAAGGCCAGCGAGTTTAATAGTGGAAGAGCCATCATTTAAGAGAGAATGGACGATGCTATTTTATTGCGGGAGTCTAATGGACCGCTCTGAGCTTCCTCCAGCAAAGATAGAGGAAGCACTAACTCATGTGAAGGAAACATGGCAAATCAACCTTAGAGAATTAGTCGAATTGCTCATGAAGGAATGCCAGATTGAACTTGACACAGCAGAATCGAGCCAAGTGATAGAGGCTGTTAAATGTTTGCCTGTGGTTTTAACGATAAAGGGGGAACAGTTTGCTGTAGGAGTTGTAAACGGGAAGAATGGAACTTTACCTTTTGTCCTTCGGCATGACCCAGTCCAGAAAAAAGTGTCAGTTATCCATGGCCAAGAGAAATGCGAAGAGTTCATCCGTTCAGGTTCCTTTGACAACAAAAAAGAGGATCGGGTTGTCGTGCTCGGTAAACTACCGCAACTCTGGAACTTCTTGACCGCTAAGGATGTAATGGTGGCTTTTGGGATGGCCCAGCCCAAAGATCAAGAAAAAGTTGCCGCGGACTCTGTTAAGGTGAGGAAAACTCCAAGAGCAGAGGAAGAGATTACTGGCGAGTTGCCTTTTCCTGTTCGGGAGGCACGCGATAAAATAAAGAGAGATTTCTGGTATGGTGGAATTATTGATAATCTGAGATTGCGGATGTGGAGAAATCTTTTAAGTTTAGGGAGAAGCCGGGATAAAGACATTGACCTTGATGAAAACGTTAAAGAAAACAAAACCGCTGCTGCTTTATCAATTTTTCATGAGTTTCACCACATTCTTTGGAGGATTGCCAGGGGAAAAGGTTTATCAACACTGAAGGAAACTCCAGAATTTACATTTGCTGAAGAAGTATGGATAGTTCAGCAAGAACTTGAGTATCTTTTAAGTGATAGATTTGCTGATGCGGAAAGAGAGTCCTATGTAGGGAAATTAACTCCAGAAGGCGAATTTGCTGAAGACGGGTATCTAAAATCTTCGAGAAACATAAATCATGCACCATTCCTAAACTTATATAAAAAATATACAACTCTTAAAGCGCGAAAAGCTTCAAATAAAAAATTAACTTTAGCAGTGGCCGTCTATGTAAAACAGGCATTGAGAAGAGATTTAGAATACACTGATGAACCAGAATTAGAAAAATTGTTAAAAGGAAAAGAACTGGATCTGAGATACCGCAATAGCAGAAATAGTATGTTTAGTAAAGTAAAAGAAATAGATAGAGAATTTACTGAAAAAGTTCTTCCGAAACTGCTACCTCAGGAAAGACCAACCAAGCAACGAACACAAGAAACCCCCGAAGTACACAAAATAAAACCAGAAGTAACAGAAACTAAGACACAACCTTCCATGGTGAAACAACAGGGAGGACTTGTTGACCATAGAATGGACTATCAGGAATTTGTTGATAGATTGGCAAACAACCCGGAAAATAGAGAGGAGATAGTAGATGAGTTTTTGCTTTGGATTGCCACTGTATATAAGAGTGAAATTAATTCAGGTTATGTTATTTACAAAGATGAAGCAAAGAAGGAACTGGATCCAAGGACAAGAAGACAGTTTGAAGGTGCGAAATTCGTAACCTCGTTATCCAAAGAAGGGTTTATAGGGAGAATACTTAGAGGTATATTCCATATTTCAGGAAGATTCCGTTACAACAGAGTTTTTAGACTGCTAATGTCAGGTGGTAAATCAGACCTTATCCGGTATGCTGATATGATTCTTATGCTTGAGAATGAGGCTAAGGCTTTCAGGGATGGTAGACCAAGCGAAGGCAAACAATTTGATGTGTTAGTATTTGCACCCACTAAGGGCCTTTCTGAAAGAGATGCTGAAGCAGGTGCTCAGCTTAAATGCAAATTTGGTAAAGTTGTAGCCTACCTCTACGAAGTTACAGAGGAGAAAGAAGGTCAAAAAGTTCCAGTCAGAAAGTGTGATATTTATTATAGAGGTAAGGATGGACGTATGGTTGTAGAAACAGCTTTGGACGAGGTGGAGGCTTATAAACGGGCTGACTTTATCTACAGCACTTTTGACCTTGCAAGGGCCAGGGCATTGGATGAACAAACAATGTCAACCGCTGAGCGAGTGTTTATGAATGGACATCATATCAATAATTTTGATGAGATTGACCGTATTCTAAAGGATGCCAACAGGACTCCTTATATCGTAGCATCCCAGTCACAAGAACAGGATGTGGAATCCAATGCTCGAAAGGTAATCAGTATGGCTTTAGCGAAGAGGCTGCTTGAAGAAAATGAACAGCAGTATGTTGATACGAAGTATGAAGCTCATAAGAACGTGAAACTTAAACCGATGGGAGAAAGAAGGGTTAAGGATTTATTGAGAGATGTTCAGAGCATACTAAGTAATCTTGACCGGAGTAAGAAAAAACTGGTATCGGAGGTTCTATTTGATGAACAGAAGACATCCAGTGTTATATCCGAAGCTACTGTAGATGAATGGATATACTTGGTTGATAAGGCACTGGTAGCTATTAAGTGTTGGGATGAGGATGTAGACTATAGAGTTGAAGAAGATGGCATTAAGCTATTGGATGAAGGAAGGGTGCAGCACGGAAGAAGGCTACAGCACGGGCTGCACGAGATGCTGGAGATAAAGCACAGCATTATTCCACAATCCGAGGGCAAGACATTTAATATGATGACCCTTAAGGAATATAAGTCTCTACCCTGCATGATGGGTATGATTGGAACCAGTGGAACTGCAAACAAGGATTATTTCCAACGGGTTTTTGCTATGGAGGTTGGCGATCCCTCTGACCAGCCAACAATAAAAAGAATAGAGGTAGAGTATATGTATAATGAGGTACAAGAAGAGGCACAGCAAAACGATTTAATTTCGTTTATACAGAAAAAAGCGAAGATTCAACCGATGATGGTTAAGGTAAAAGATAACCTCAAGGCATCTGAATCACTAAGGGAACAGCTCACCGGAAAAGTAAAAGAGATTATTGAATATGTCATTGATGATGTTGGGATTTGGAGATATTTCGTTGATGAGAATGGCCAAGTTGAAAAAGTAAAAATCGATAGTTTAACAGAGATGGAAAAGGTTGGAGGTAAACCTGGCACGGTTATTATTGTTAATAATTTGGGAACCAGGGGTGTTGACGTAAAAATCGATAATCAGCTTGACGAGATAGTAGATAAAATCAATGCCGGCATTAGTCTAGTAAAGGGTGAGATTATTGGCAAAGGACTACATGTGGTTACAACCTATATTCATGAGACCAAAGAAAAACGCGACCAAACAGTAGCCCGTGGTGCGCGAAATGGCTTCCCTGGCGAGTGGACGGCGTTTTTAATCCTTAATGATTCTATGTTTGAGAAATTTAAAGATTCAGCTATGGCTACGGTTAAGAGGAACATAAAGGACCTCTTTCTACTCGCGACTCGACATGGCGCACAGCCAGTGAGGATTGGTTGGGTACTCGACGATGGTGGTACTGGAGAAGGACAGAAACTACTGGAAGAAGGTGTCCCTTCAGTGAACTTCACTGGTTATATTAATGACATGTGGACAGAGTATTCAAAGATGAATATTAAACAGGAAGAGAGACAGAATAACTTACTTAATGAATATATTATCAAGAAAAACCGTATCCAGGAAATGCTTGATGCCGCATTCGACCGGAAGTCAACCGATGGATTGTGTACCTTTTTAGGTATATCACACGAGGCACTTACAGCCAAATTGCAGGATGATGAGTCACGGGAATTGTTAATAGGAACTCTCCTTATTGCACGCGAAGAGTTGACAACTGCTTTTTCCAATGCACAGAATTACGTGCAATCTGCTTCTTCCCGTTATGCATGGAGACAGGGTATATTAACTATTCATGATGCTGTGAGAATAAAAAAGATAACCCAGAAAAGCTTTGATCAGGCTATGGACAAGGCCCGCCGTATTCTGGCTATGAAAGATATTGCTGTTGTCAGGAAACCGAGTGTTGTGCGGACTCCGCTTGGCAATGTGATAGGGTTAGCGGGCATTTCCCTATTGCTATTAAAAGAATTGGGAATCTTAATCCCCGTTCTTACAAAAATCGGCCTTGCAGTCTTAGCGCCTTACAGTTGGGCAGCCATTCCATTATTTGTAGTTTTTGTTACAACAGGACTAATAATTTCTAAGAAACGAGGACCAACCTTAGGGAAATATTTTGCATTTGGGGCTGTTGGTGGAAGCTACTATCTCTATAAATTAGTTATGCCATACATTATGGCATCTGGAGGCTTTACCCTGGCGGCAGGCAAGATAGGCTCAGTTATTGTAGGTCTTGCCTCACCAATCGTCGGGGTATCTATTGTCTTTGCATTAGTAGTTGCTGGTGGAATTTTAAGCCTTGCCTTTTACCTTAAATTTACCAAGATGGCAAACCTTAACAAGGCTGATACTACCACTATGGAGAAGATACAGGAAATTCTAAGCAGCATCGATTCCCAAACGAAGCTTCAAATTGCATTCAACATCATAAAGTTTCTTATTCAGGAACTATTAAAAGGGGTTAGCATGATAGGGACTGTGGCAAGCCTCATGGGATTGATTTCTGTTGCCGCTAACCCAGGAGAACTGGTGTTCGGTGTTTCCTTCGCAATTCTATCAGGAACAGCTGCTCTTACTTCCTCTTATGTGCTTTATCTATTAAACCGGAGAAAGATTGATGCAGAAAGCCCCACAACAACCAGCTGGTTCCAGCGTATGTATAAATCAGCAATATTGACGCTTGTCACCGTTCTCCCGCTTGCCATTATTTCCACACTTACATTTTCAATTGGCGTTTTTGCATTATCCATATTAGCCACTTCCGCAATAAATCTCCTGGTATGGAGGCAGACCTTCTTTTCTTCCGAAGCGTATCAATCCATAGAGCGGAGTATACGATCAATCATACAGATGATTTTGGGTATATATGCTGGTGTGGGAGCTTTCTTCCTGCTTAGAACAGTGGCTTCTGCTATCACAGCGCAGGCATCTTCCTCAATGTTTATTGCAATCGGTACTATGGTACCATTTGCTATTATGGGTATCTTAAGTTTTATCGTGGTCCCTTACGCGATTCGTGTATTTGGTAAAGCTGAAGAGAAGGTAACAAGGGAATCCAGAACAGTTGCTGGCACTGAGGCTGTAGCCACAAGTATGATGTCTAATCTCCGGGGAACGGTTATTTACGTCAGCAGTATTCTGGGATTAGCTACACTTGTATGGCATTTGGCAATACCTTACCTTGGCACATCGGTCATCATATCGTTTATTTCTGGCGCGACACTTACGGTAGGCATCGGTGCAGGAATTATTGCGATATATCTCTTCCTGAGGTATTACAATAGACAAATCTTCGAAAAGGCTCAGAAAGGCGAGAAGATTTTTGATTTTGAGATTGATCCGGTTAGAGCATTGAAAGTCTTAGGTGTTCTCACAGCTGGGGCTGTTGGCATCGGCGCGCTGGGAGGAGTGCCTGTTGCTGCAAACGTCACACAAATTTATCAGCAAAGTCCTGAAATATTAGAAGTACTTGAAAAAGCACGTAAAGCAGCGATGGGAATTCAACAACAACCAAGAGCGCCAACTGGACAAAAACCAGTTAAAACAACGCCAACCGAAACGCCTCCAACCGAAGAAGCACCAGCCAGAATTAAAGAACCCTCCAAACCAGAAACAAAACCAGAAGAACCAGAAGTTATACCTCCCAAAGAATCAGTTGAAGTAAAACCAATTGAAGCAGAACCAACCACTACCCGCTCACCCATCTATCTCAATGGCGAATTAAGCGCCTTCTCCTATACCGATGAAGACGTCAGTGAGGTTGAGCGGTATATCACTGTCTATTATCACGATGAACCCATCAATCTTGCCCACGGAAAGAGCACCATAATTGACGGTATGCGGATTAGCCGAAACGGACCATTCATCTGGATGCAGCAGGAAGGCGACCCAACTGCCTTTGCTCCTGGCATCTTTGCTGATGACAAGAACTTTATCACTGAAGAAAGAGAGATCTTCGGGCTTCCTGCTGCCAAAAGAATCTCTTTAGAAGAACTGAAGAAAACTGATAAGTATATAGAATTTAAGGAAAAAGAAGCATATAGGAAAGGACAGAAGCTCAGAATACAGATAGATCAAAAAATAAGTTCTGAACAACAAGTCACAATAGATGGAAAACAACGAAATATAAGATATGCTGCAGCAGAAACAAAAGTTGATGAAAATCGTAATCCTATAGAACTTGTACGACTCTACAGAAGGTTCCAGTTTAAAGAGAGCCTGGATGAAAATGGTAAACAAAAATCTGATGAATATGGGTCAATAGTTGTGCTTGTTTATAAGTCAGAAGACGGCAGGGAAGTGGAAGATAAGATAGGATTCTATAAATATTATTATGACCGACAAGGAAAATCAAGATTAGTCCGAGTTAATCCTGGTGAAGCAAAACCCGATGTAATAAAGAACGAAGCTACGGGGAATGAAATCTGGTTTGGTAAGAATCTATTAGAAGGAGATATTGCTGAGAGAGAAATAGGAAAATGGTTCACCAATCTTGCAATAGAAGATGCAAAGAGGCATAGGGACCAGATAGTAGCAAGGGCAATTCTGGAAACGCTTATCTTAGGGGTTAATGTAGCAAGTCTTGGCGCTGATATGCCTATAGATTCTCGTGTAGTTCCTGGTTTACGGGTTGGTTTTGATATGCTATTTACATTAAGGAATCTACCTTCCAGATTAACCAAAGAAGATAAAGAAATGCTTAAGGAATTAGCAATAAAAATGGACAAAGGAGAAGACAAAGACAAGGAATTAGAGAACCTTAAAAGACAGAGGAGGGATGATTGGACCATAGCTCTTCTCGGTTTTTCACTTAATTTGATAGACAATGTAGCTGATGTTACCGGGCTCACCCGGAGAGAAGTGTACGATAATATTTCCAATAATGATTGGCTCTCGCCCGGCGGAGATATTAATATGATGAGGGTAATTGGTGCAGCCATAGGCGATGATAAGTTACACATTCCAGTCTATATTATGAAGTATAGTGGAGATACTGACGAATCCAGGTTTGTGCAAGGAGATAGACTCAAAGTGCATCAGCCATTTGGCATAAGTTCCAATATTCTCAGGCCATTATACAAGAATATATTTATCCCCACTATGAAGATTGCTACTCTCGGCAATGCTTACAATAAAGAACCTTTGATCCCACCCATTATACCAGAAACTTTGAGCTCAGCAGGCTGGGCGCTTAATAGGATTAGCGGAGGAGCCTTATTTAAAGAACACTCTGCTCCACTTCCACAAATATTAACAAGCGATTCTTTTCCTACTATTCTGCAGGATGTAATATTTCTACCTTCGGATCTCTGTGCGGCTACTGGCAAGTTATTAGGAGTTGAGGGTTGTGAAGATGCGTCGCTTGTTCCCAGGATTGTTACCGATACAGCAAATCAACTATATGTTCTCGGTTATCCAATTACAGTTTTTCGGGACTTAGAGAATAATAAGCTATATGTTGTATCAATGGAGAACCATTTTGCCTTTGAAGTCAAGGATAACAGAATTATAAGAATATATAAGACTAAGGAAGAGTTTGAGCGGATTAATATTGTTCGTGTTCCGGTAGAGATTGGTAAAGTTGGGAAAGGCCCGGAACAACGAACAATTTACTCACTATATCACAAAAACGCACTTACTGGCGGAGTAATTATTTTTGGCAAAAAAGCATATGAAGAAGATATCAAGAAGCTTCAGAAAGATTTAGAGAATTTCAATGCTTACTTTAAAATGTTTAAGGAAGGCGGAGTCATTAAAGACTTTTCACCTTATGACACAAGGCCATCCTTTAAACCTTTTACCAAACTCAAGAGAGAAGATATTACAACAGGAGACTTAGCCTCCTTTATGTTAGGAGCAAGGCATCCAGCAACAAACATTCCGCCAAGCCATATAGCTAAAGAAGAGAAACGGGGTCCAGGAATCAATACTGCCTATACTTATGATGTTAGTTTAGTATCTCAACTTTTTTCAATTATTAATCAAAATGGAGCAGAAGAGGAGATACTTCATTATTTAACGACCAGGCCAAGACTTTATGATGGTAAAGGATTAGTCAATGGTTTTGACGTTTCCAATGACGATGGCAAACCTGTTGAATACGCTGCTCAAGCTGGTCCTAATACCTATTCAGGGCTCAGTTATTTAAGAGCATTCCATTCTTCAGCAGATAAATCCTATTGGCAAGAGTACCTCAATTCCCGAGATCAAAGGAGCCTTAAGGAATTTAGAGAAAAAGGACAGATTAAACATTACTTTAGTTATCTAAGAGGAAGAAACAAAGGTCTCCTTGGACTTGATGGCAGACCTGCGCTTAAGAGATACATTAAATCAGGGAGTGAAGAGATACTAAAACAAGCAGAGAAAAGAGCTGAGTTCCTCTTGGAACTTCAGGATAGGGATGGTGGAATAAGACAAGGGAGAAACTATAATAGAAAATCGGTAGAAGAGAACCTTGACGCATTCTCATTGTTCACTCATCTATATGAACTTACAGGAAAAGACAAGTATGGTAAAGCAGCAGAAAAAATCCTTAACTGGCTTTCCACACCAGAAGTTTATAATAATGGAGAAGGATATGAGGGTGAGGAGGACTGGAGTGTCAAACGAAAGTTTGACCAAGGATATTTCTATCGGGGTACTATATATAATCAGAGAACAAAAAGATGGGAAACTGATGAAATCTTCGCCACTGATGCCAATGCATTAGCCATCCTTGCCTTAGGCCCTGAAATCCTGGAAAATGCGAAGGACAACCATGGTGTATATCTTTTTAATGGCAAAGGAACAGCTTCCAGGATTTTAGAGAACATTGAAAACAGAGCGAAAGTAACAGTAACCTACACCCAGCTTGATGGCACAAAAGTAGAAGTAACTGGCTATGATTTTACCGACAGCACTGGAGTGTCAAACGAAAGTTTGACGGGTCGGGGACCCCGCGACCCAGGAATAAGCCCTGAAATCTCTTCTCAGGTTGCCATAGCTAAACAAATAGTGTCAAACGAAAGTTTGACTCTATTGACCAGTAAAGCTTTCGCTTTACACTCCAAAAGTTTGTCTGGAGTGTCCCGACAAGTCGGGACCAGTGAAGAAATTCTTAATAATCTAAAGAAATTGGCTGTTCAGAATGAAGCCGGTGTTGCTCTTCCCTATTTTACCCTTGATAATGTAAGACCATTTTTTGATAGTGAATGGAAAACACCAGAAAGCGTAGCCAGCGCATCCTCTACTTGCTGGTATGCTTTTGCCCGCTCAGGATACAATCCTTTAAGTCCATTCAACGAGCCATCCGAATCAGAGGAAATTAAACTAAAGGATAAAGTTAAAACTCCAATTTCCCTTCCAGAAATAGAGGAGGAAACAGAACTCAAATCCGGAGAAATAGCAGTAGATGAAGCAACAGAACATTTAGAAAAGCTCCTTATGAGAGAGGAGCTGGAAAGAATTAAAGAAAGACGAAAGTTAACCCAGGAAGAGAAAAAAGCATTAGGCAAATTAGGAAAAGTAGGAAGGTTATTATGGTATGACTGGAAGAAAAATATCTATCGCTATGTTGATGAAAATGGAGTTGAGGTAACTGTTACCATAACATCCAGTGAAGAAACAATTAATGAGGATTATCAGGAACTCAAAAGAAAATACGAGATTATGGAAAAAGAATGGGAACAAGGAAACTTTTCACATTCTCATTTCTTTATTATAAGTGAAGACGCTGATAGAGATAAAGACGGCAATCCTGATCTTGATAAAGATGGTAATCCTGTAAAGAAAGTAACCAATTTAATCAATGGACAGGTGAGTTATCAAACTTACAGAGGCAAAAATTTAATAAAAGAAGAGTTTGTAGAAGGTCCATTAAAAGGGCATATTCGCTATTATGACCCGAAGACCGGATTTCCTCTTTATATGGTCGGCCCTTCAGAGGGCAAAGGAAAAACATTAATATTAAAAGTAGGCACTTCTTTTGATGGCACGCCAATAAAGAAGCGCGTAGAAAATGTGGTGGAAACATATCAAGCGAAAGAAGAGAAGATTTCTCTTTTTGATAGCCAGAGTGAATCCGAATTAATATTAACTATCCATAATTTAGTTAACAATAGAACTCAAACCAGACTTCAGGATAAAGATGGCAGTGATATAGCAACAATTATTGGCAATAGGGTAATCGTTCATTTCAAAGATAACGATGGTATTTCCTCAGGTTCAGTGGCGTATGTTGTAGATGTAGAGGATACTTCTCCAGAAAATGTTATATCCCATTTTCCCAATGCAAAACCCACCTCTATAGGTTTAGCAACGGGTAAAAATAAAACATTAAATGCTACCCTTAATGATTTCTTACGAGCCAAACTAACCGAACAGAATTTAAAGGATTTAGCTGATAAATTAACTCAGCGGAATAAGATAACTCTTCCTTCAACGCTTACTCCCTATCTTACCACCCAATGGTTAGACCAATATGGAAATACAATAAAGGAACAGAGAGGGAATAGAATAACCATTATATTAAGGGATGATTTAGGGAAAGAAGAAGGAAGATTAACATATGCACAGGATGAGGAAGGGAACTATCAATTACTTACAGGGGGATTATTTGAAGAATATGATGAATTGGGTAATGCAAAGACAAGGTATATAGAATGGGAAAGGGAGGAACTGAGCCCTGAACAGAAAAGACTTATTTTAAGTTTGACAGAGTCACTGGAGAATAAAGATAAGGTTATAGAAATACTAAGAAAAGTAGCTGGATTAAAGAGGCAGTATTATGATAGTTTTGGTGAATTGTTAAGAGAGGAACAAGGGAATAGAATAACCATTATGTTAAGGGATGATGTAGGTAGAGAAACAGGAAGAGTCACCTTTGCCAAGGATAAAGAAGGGAACTATCAATTAGTTACAGGAGGATTATTTGAAGAATATGATGAACAGGGGAATGCAAAGACAAAGCATATAGATTGGGAAAAGGAGAAACTGAATGATAAACAGAAAAGACTAATTTTAAGTTTGACAGAGTCATGGGAGAATAAAGATAAGGTTATAGAGATACTGAGAAAAGTAGCTGGATTAAAGAGGCAGTATTATGACAGTTTTGGCGAATTAGTAAGGGAAGTACAACACGATAGACTCACAAATACAGATAGAATCGCAGATGTAATAAGAGACGTAACCGGGAAAGAAATAAGAAGAGTCACATATGTAGAGGAGAAAGGAGAGAAACATTACATAAGCATAGGAATTCCTTCCGATGAGCCAGGTCAAGTCAAGATAATAACTGTTGATGATATTCTTGCAGCAGGAAAAGATAAATCATATTTCAAAACCCTTGCTCAAGAATTAGAGAAGGGTAAAAAGGACGTAGTTACCCAATTTATTGAACAAAATCCAAAGAATGTTACCACCCAATGGTTAGATCAATATGGTAATGTAGTAAGAGAACTGAAAGGTGAATTCAATAAACCAGACTCCCTTTATACAATAATTCTCCGGGACTCAGTAACTAGAGCCGAACAGTATCGTATTTCTTTTGCCTATAATTCAGAAACAGCGGATTACACCACTCCATCCAGTGTGGGTAAATTTATTGATTATGATAAAGATGGCAATGCAATTGTAAAAGCAATAGATGATCTCTCAGCGTTATCTTTTCAGGAAGTACGTTTGTTAAACGGGAATATTTTTTACTATCCTAAGTTACGTTCTCTTATTGAAAATTTATTTATTAAGAAACCTGGTCGTAACCTTATTATTAAAACTAAACTCTTTGACCAGTTTGGACAGTTAATAAAAATAATCCACGGCAATAGAATCACAGAGGCAATAAGAGACATAATTGGGAAAGAGATAGGAAGAGTCACATATGTAGAGGAGAAAGGAGAGAAACATTACATAAGCATAGGCATTCCTGTCCCAACTGTAGGGGCGACATTTATGACGCCCGTTGAAGTTAAGATAATAACTTTAGATGACATTCTTGCAACAGGGAAAGATAAATCATATTTCAAAACCCTGGCTCAAGAATTTGAAAAAGGTAAAAAAGATGTACTTGCTAAATTTATTGAACAAAATCCAAGGAATGTTACCACCCAATGGCTAGACCAATATGGTAATGTAGAGAGGGAACTGAAAGGCGAAAAGGATAAACCAAACTCCCTTTATACAATAATTCTCCGGGACCCGCTAACCAAAGCCGAACAGTATCGTATTTCTTTTGCCTATAATTCAGAAACAGAAGCTTACACCACTTTATACAGTGTTGGCAAATTCACTCGAAAATACGATGAAGATGGCAATGCAATAATAGAAGCTATAGATGACCTCTCTCCGTTATCTTCAAAGGAAGAACGTCTCTTAAACGAGAATATCTATTTCCACCATACCTTACGTCCTCTTATCGAAGATTTATTTATTAAGAAACCCACTCGTAACCTTATTATTAAAATCAAAACCTTCGACCAGTTTGGAAGAGAACAAAAAGCAACCTGGAGTGGTTGGGAAGAAACGAAAGAATATAAAGATTTAACAAACCCAGATAAAGTAACCGATACCACGCTAAAATACAATGACAAAGAAGTCTGGACAACAGACTCTAAATTACCACCAGAACAACTACATAAGATATTAAATACAAAAATAGAACAATTTTTCCAACAGTTTCCAGAAGATAAAAGAAAAGAAATAAGAGAAGAACTTGAAAGCTCAGGCATTTCTGATAATGTCCTTCTTCAACCAGTTAAAGTAACCCGCACCATAGCACCTGGTATAACTACCACGTGGACAGACTATTACCTTGTTGGAGGCTTCTGGGGAAGAAAGGTAATTTATGAAAGAAGTGTTAAAATTGGAGATACTGAAACAGTGTTAGAAAGAACATTGGGTGTCAAATGGGAGGGAAGAGATTTAGTTAAGAGTTATAAACTTACAAGTGATAATCAAGTAATGGTAGCTTATACCACTTTAGATAAAGAGGGTGAAATAATTAAACGAAAAGCTTTGGAGATATTTACAAAGGAAGTTCGTGATGCTTATCAAAAGAAATTCGGAAAGAATCTCTGGAATGAGCTTGCGAAGTTAGATGTATATCCAGATACACCCCTTCCCCAGGTTCAAGAAATACCGTGGATAAAAAAGGGGGATACTAAGACAGGAATCACTTTTAGAGAGCCCTCCGGAGGAGAAGCAACTAAGATTAGTTCTTACCTTTTCATTCTCCCGAATGACCCACCGGGAAGAGACATAGCAAGAAAAATTCCCACAAGTAAAGATAAAATTGATATGGTTATTAATTTGTGGTGGAAAACTACAGGAAAAGATGGTGGCGAAGTTCCTTTTGGAATACTGCCAGGAAGTATTATAATAAAGCAAAATGGTAGATTTGGCGAAATTAAAACTTTTGAAAAAATAGATACTATAGATAGCATTGAGGGTTTTCTATACTTGATCGAAAACGGAAACTATAGACTTGGCGAATTTTGGACACTCAATGGGCAATTATATAGAGAGAAATATAAAGGTAAGGCTGTATCTTATCTTATGAAACATTTTCTCAACTACGAGAACTATGTATACTATAATTTAGATTCTCCATTTAACGTGCCCATTAAAACTGCAGCTATAGATAAAAAAGGAAAAGAAGGGAAAGAAATAGAAGAATGTATCAAAATAGAATATCGAGATGGAATTGAAGACCAAACATGGGTAGTCAATGCTGGCTGGAAAGGAAAACTTGGGAAGTGGATTGGATTATTTAAAGAAAGAGAAGAACAACATCGGTTGTACGATGTTTACGGAAATCCTGTTATATTACCTACAAGGCAGCAAACTTCTTTAAGAGAAAACAAGGATATTATATTCAGTTTGGTATTAATAGTTCTTTGGCCAGTTGCTTTATTCTTTATTTCGTTCTGCTTTGGTTGGGGATGGAAGAGATGGTGGAAAATGAGGAAAAAAGCAAAATCAGAAGTAACAGAACAAGAAAGCACAGATTTGTATGATGATAAGGTACTGGAAAAAGAACATATACGGTTACAAGACAGGGTGCTTCAAATCAAAACACAGGGAAGAACTGTAAGGTCTGATGTGGATTCAAGTTTTCTTTTTGTTAAGAGTTTACGAAGAGTTCGTATGCTTGTTTTAGCAGGAGTAAAGAAATGGGAAGGGGAAGGAGTGAATTTGGAAGGAGACCATAACCTTCTCAATAATTTAGATGCGTATTGTGTATCAGTATCTAAATATTTAGGAAGTCATTATTCAAAAGAGCTTGTAAGCCTTGTTTATGAAAGAAGGGATGTTGTTAAAGTAGATACTCCGTATGACCAGATAGGAATAGCTGATGAAGAGATATGGGATAAGTTGGAACTCTATTTCTTCAATATAGAGCATAAATTGAGAAGAGCATTGAAGGAAGATAAAAATGAGGGCTCGGCTGAAAACCTAAATTCCTTTATCGGGATTTTGAAAGAGACACATATTACTGAAGGAGCATTCAACCGGGACCATTTTAAAGACTTCTTAAAAGGTGAAGGATATACTTTATTTGATAAAGAAGCTCCTAAAAGTTTAAGGGATTTAGTAGAAAAGTTGGAAAGAAGGGTTAAAAAGATAAATGAGAACAAAGCAACTGCTAAGAAAAATAAACTTGATTTTAATGGATTTCTTGCTTTGTTTAAGCAAGATCCAGATTTTCAATCTCAAGAAATGCAAGAAACAATGCAGCTGGTCCGTGCATTAAGTAAAGAAAAACTTAAAGGTTTAAAAGATGAGCATGTTCTTGTTTTTCCTCATGAATATAAAGAGATAAAAAAATATCTTAGAAGTTTTTGGAAACAAAAGCTTTTCCGTATTCTTGGTTGGGGAAGTAAAGCGATTCCTCCATATTTAATAGAAGCAGCATATTACTTGCCCTATGGCACAATTCTGGGTCTTGCTACTGCCTCATTATACAGTTGGGCAATGGGAGGGAGTTTATTTGCTCTGTTCAGTAGCTCTTTATCCATTTTAGTCCCTCTTCTTGGTGTTACAATTCTTACATTGTTTAATATTATCTTTCAATATAGAAGAATGGCTCAACTGAGATTTGAAGCGCATTATCTATATAGATTTCCATTATCACTATTGGTTTTGGGGTTTACAGTCGCTCTCCATATCTTTTTACCCGTTGATTTCCTTGGAATCTTTGTTTTAAAAACACTGATTTTGACAATACTCTATGGAGAAGGTTTAGTCAATTTAATCTTTGGTAGGTCTTTACTTGGCATATCGTTGTATCGTAATTTCAGACCTTCTATTGGTGTTGGAAGGCCAAGGACTGTAATTTTACGAATAGCTAAATATGTTTTGTTTATCGGATTAGGATTAGTGATGAGCTGGTTCTATTTACCTTGGGTATTTGGACATTTTGATTCTGGATTAATAGTAAGAACAGTATTGGGAGTATATGCTGGGTTTGGTTTATTCATTTATCTTATGGAGTATGGTTTATGGCCTCTTGTAACCTTTTTATCAGCACTTATCAAAGAAGTCCATGGGCCTACACCTAAAGAAGAAGAGATGAAAGATAAAATCGAGGAATTCAAAAAAAGCCTCGGGTTAATTGTAATAAACTATGTAGGGCACGCGTTAAGCTCTGGAGTAGGTCCAACTGTAAGAAACCCCGATGCTCTTATGGATTGTTTAAAACATCTGAGAGATAATAATTCACCTGAAGTAAAAACAATTTTTGATGAAGTAAGAATTATGAGTAATGATCAGAGCTTAACAGAAGACGCTTTGCTGAATATCATAAGAGATGCATTGAAATTTCTATCCAAAAACGAACGTCGAGTGCTTAGAAGAGATATTATAAATATTTTTGGAAATCAGGAGGTTTGGCAGCAATTTTTTGAAAACCCGGGGGACGAAATCCTTTTCTTTAAAGAGAATGCTGATAAATTAATGGAACAATCGGGGCTAGATGATAATCAGAAAAAAGCTTTATCAAAACTTTGGGTAGGAGTCTCACTTTTTAGCTTAGTCCAGATTGAAGACCCTAATGTCCCAGACAATTGTAAAATTTATACTTCTAATGATGAAGAAAAAACAAAAATAAGAATAGCCCATCTTGTAAGAAGGCATCTTGTCATGGTTAATAATTCACTCTGGCCATTTGATACGCCTATTAACCTTATGGATATCGCGGCACAATTAAAAAAAGAGGGTTTAGGCAAACATGTTGTATTGGTTCCTACACACAATAAATTTGGTAATTGGTGGAAAGAAGAAAATCCTGAAGATTATGAAATGTTAGGTGAATTATTTAAGTACATCTCTGGTGGTGGAGAATTCTTTCAGACCTGGGATTCTAACCCGTCCACTATGAAATCCGGTGCAATGCACGGAATGTTTATGCTTCCTTATAACATTGTGAAAAGAATGAAATATTTGGTGGTTATGGACAGGAATACGAATTCGTTAGATGTGGGTAGATTTGCATATGATTTAAAACGAATGATTGCTAACCCAAATATTGTCATTATGCCGGCTTTTCGAAACACAACCAATGTCCGTATGCCAATTGGAAATATGTCCTGGTTAGTTGAAGGTGGGCATGGATATGCAATGTTAGGTTGGAATGATAAGATAGCAACTGGTTGGATGAATATAATGAGGTTACTTGACCAAGGCGAAGAGGGCTATATAGAAGCTTTAAAAGACCCTAACTTTCCCGTTATGCCGTTAACTGGAGATATCCAAAAACTTCATGGTTATAAAGGTGAGAAGAAAAAATGGTATCATTATGGTCTTATAGGGCTCGGTCCTCATTTACCTCATCAGAGTGAAGACTTCGCAGATGTGCTGTGTCAAACTCATAATCTTATTGCTTTAGGTATGAGACCCAATTTTGCTCTTTCTACGGCATTAGCTTTCAAAATTAGAGAAACAAATAGTCCTGGAGAATTAGAAGCAGCTCCTCCTCGTTGGTCAGGAGGACTCAATCAGACTTTGATGGAGTTTCTTCTACAGGTGATCAATGATTTTGGACCTGAGGCTATCTTCGAACGAGATGCGCGGAGAGATTTTGGAAGATTTTATATAACTATGCCATTTGCTGTTATAGGTCTGTTCCTCATTCCTCTTGGAATAATTTTGGATATCCTTCCTTTTACTGGCTTAGGTATAGTATTCCTGGCAGTAGGACTTCTTTTTAATCAGGTTCTAACATTGAATGGTTTAGGGGCTATTATGCGAGCAACATCAGGAACTCCTTTCAGTTCCTGGAAAAATGCATTAAAAGGAGTTCTAGGCTTATCAATTGGGGCTTTGACCGGTAGTTTATTCTTCGGCGGGTGGATACTGCCGGCGATAATAGGTATATATGGGTTCTTCTTATTCAGTTCTTTTACTGGTTTTTCTCGCTGGCTTTCTCAGAGACCAAGAGATATTTTGCTGTTCGCTCATCGGTTTGCTATAGAAGCGATTTCTCAGGTTTTAAGTTATAAAGGAATGGGATTTGTTTGGGCTACTTCAGGTGCCGGAGGAAGTTATAATCAACACGATGTATGGAATAGAATAAAAATAATGCGCATTTTTAGATTAGAATTAAAATTAGGAATTGCACTTACTGTTTTCAATTTCTGTGCCTTCTTAATAGGCTTAGATTTAATAAATGCAGTTTTTCTTTTTGTCTCTACGTTCTTTGGGATTTCTATGATTATTGGTCCTTTTGTAGAAGAAAATAAACCCGGCAAAAGTTTAGGGAAAGGAGTAAGAGGATATTTCAGAGATTGGGGAGACAGAGCAATAGACATTTTGGGATTAGTTTTAGGCGTTGGAGCAATTGTTAGTTTACATATTGCATTGGCCTCTGCAAGTTCAATGTTGTGGACTATGTTTTATTTAATTGTATCTGCGGTTCCTTTGATTTTCTTTGCTAATCTACTGGTAAATATTCTTCCCAAAAAATTAGAAAAATCCCCCGAATGGCGAAGAATCCTTTGGGAGTTAAGTCGTTTCTATATTATTGGTTTTTCAGCATTTATCTTTTTTGCACTTGTCCCAATACCAAGATATTTCTACATATCTTTAGGACAGAAAATGCTCCAGATTGCTGTCCCTGAATTTTGTTATTATATTGGCTATGCATTTGGAATTATCATCTTAACGATTATGGGAGGGAAAATAAGGGGGACATTTATATTAAACAAGTTACAGAAAACATACAAAGAATTTGTTCAAACATACGAGCAACAAAGAGACATTCTTGATTTTGAGTCAAGAAGCAGAATAGAAGCAAGAATGCAACAAATACGTATCTTCTTCCATCAGGAAGCTTACAAATATATTAAAGATGCAATAAAAGATCTTAATGAATTTCTTTCCAATGAAATATTTAAAAAACAACAACAAGAACAACTACCACAAAATCTACTACGTCCACACGCACCTCCACAGGCACAAAATCTGCCTATTTCGAGAAAACTTGGTAGAGGAATCGGCAATTTTTTGAATTACTTCCGTGGTCACGTAGGTTTGTTTTCATTAATTAGTACCTTAGCCTTCTTAGTTTCTGGATGTACAAAAGCATTGGTAGGAGGTGCTGTTCCTACCGCACCGAGTGAAAGTATTTGGCAATTTGTATCAAATCCGTTTGTTATAGGTATGGCTGTTTTAGGCATAGGAATTGGTTTATTCTTCGGCATCTGGCGCATATTCTTCCCAGTAAGTTGGTTCAATTGGAGATTAAATAGTCAAGACCCATTCATTCGCAAGAAAGCTGTAGAAGCTTTAGGTAACCTGGGTGATAAAAGAACAGTTGAACCTTTGATTGAGAGATTAAGCGATTTGAACTTCTTTGTCCGCTCCTCCGCAGCGGAAAACTATATCAAAATTGCAGGGATTCCCGAACCAAAACCAGAAAATAGAGAATTATTAGAAAAATTAAAAGCTTCTAAATATATTGAAGTAGAAGAAAATCTTTTACAAATAGATTTACCAATGGTTACACCACTTATTGAAGCAGTAAAAGAGAAAAATATGCGTACGGAACTATTAGTAAGAGAAGCAATTCCCACAGTAAAAGAGTCTATTTTTAGACATTTTTCTCCTGATAATAAAGAGCAGGCTTTGAGATTGGCTATAGATTTGGGAGTAAGATTAACTGGTCAAAAAATACCTTGTTGCTCAATTCTCCAATATGGTGTTCCTTTAGCGGCAGAAAAATCAGAAAATAATCTTGATTGGTTCGGAGAAAATTTAAACTCACTTGAGGAGAGAGCAAATATATTAAAACAAAGAGAAATTAATCCTTATGAATCTTTATTAAAGGCGAGAGAATTATTAGCTTTAATAAATAATTCTGCGGAGTTTAAGGTTGGCTTGCAGACAGCAGATTTAATCGTTAATTTAACAAAATTAGTAAACTCTAAAGCCAAGATAGAAATTCTCGAGGGAATTATTACAAAAGAGATAAGAGTATTAGCAATTGAGGATGATATTTTAAGATTAGTTGATTCGATAGCTAACATATATACTTTGAGAGAAATTATGAGTGAAGATACATTAATCGGGGGAACTGTTATTTTTTCCGAAATTAAACAGCCGAAAGAATGGGAGTTTGCTACCGAAAGATCTGGTGGCGATTATTGGGTAGGCGGTAGTTTGATGGCGTCTGGAGATGATAAATTTTCATCAGAAAAGGAGGCGATAGCATATTTAAATAGAAAATACGGCAAGGTAAGAAATGTTCAATTTAAAGATTTTTCTGGGAGCGCTCAAGATTGTCACGGAGGGTCTTCTTGGACTGATTATAGGGTATCTTTTGAATTCTTTATTGGGTCGGGGAAGCCATATTTGTGTAAATATATAGGTTTGGCTATTAGTTATTTCCATAATAGACCCAAATCTGAATGGCAAGACTTTGTAGCTTCTCTTACTCCAGAAAATGCAAGGCCAAAAATTAAGGCATTAAGAAGAAAAATTGAATCTGAGCAACCTGGCGCTAATATCGGTTCAACGGGGGAGATGAGTCGTGAAGCACATGAGCAGGCTAACCAAGTTGTTGATCAATGGCCGAGATTTCTTGCTCATAGAGGGAAACCGGGTAAAGTATCTATAGATTATCAAGGGAAAGTATCAAGGACACAAGAGCAAAGGATAGAAAGGGCTATAAAGCAAGCAAAAGGTTTATCTTTAGAACTTCCTCGAGCATTAGGGAAAGTTGATATTCATAAAACGCTTCAAAGAGCAAATATTCTCTGGGTGAATGCCCAACCTCGGTCACCACCTCTTGAAGGACATGCCAGGGCAGATAGAAATGCAATTTATCTTGTAACCACCTCTTTAGAAGAAGTATCCGATTTAGAACTCACCCAAACCCTTGCCGAAGAAGCCGTTGAACTGGCGGCCAAACAAAGAACCCTCCAAAAAGGCCTCACCTGGACCGAAGAATTAGCCAAAGAAACCCACATACTTGCTAAAGACACAAAAGAAAAATTAGCACATAGAACCGACACCGTCAGTCTCAAGTTAATAGGATTAGGTTCACCTGAACACTATAATATGTGGAATAATCTATCTCTGGAAACTTTAGCCGGTGATCTCCGTGGCTACTTTGGCCGAGGAGTAGATGTAACTATGGATTGTACTAATCGATTTGAAGAAGTAGAGAAGTTATTAGAAGATATAAGCAAAGCCCCTCAACCTCATATTTTAGGAATATCTGTTCAACCAGGTTCGTTAGAGTTAGTTAAAAAGTTCATTGCAGGACTTAGAGATTTAAGGTCCTTTGATATAAATAAAACAGTTATAGTTTTTGGTAATCAAGTTCCCACATATTTCCCAGATAAAATTCTTGAGATTTGTCCAGAGGCTGTAGTAGTGAGGGGAGAGGGGGAAATTGCTTTAAGAGGCTTGGTTAAATTTGTAAAAGGAGAACAGCAGCTTTTGGATATACCAAACTTGGTCTATAGAGATAAAATTAGTGGCAATGTAGTGCATACTTGCTTGGAAACGCCCGATTTGGAGTCATTAGAATATCCACCTACCACTGACACTTATGAGGAAATAATAAAGAGAGGTGGAAATGTCCAAATTCAAGCTTCACGTGGTTGTCCTTGGGGGAGTTGTATTTACTGCACCAGGACTTCTTTTAGAAGAAGCGGCGTTGTCTTGCATAAAGGCAGTACATATAGCTGGCAAGGCTTTAGTGTTGACAGGGTTTTAAAGACTTTGGAAGACGTTATGTCGAGAGGGATAACCGAAGTTGAGTTCTCAGATGATGAGTTCTTAGGTGGCAGAAGCGACGAATGCATTGATAGGATTATGGCAATAGCCGATGGCATAGAGAGATTGAGCAAAAAATACAGGATTAATTTTACTTTCAGGATATTTACTAGACCCCCTCTTATTTATAAAGATAAAGACCCTGATAATAGGAATGAAGCAATGAGACAACTTTTGTTAAGACTTAAACAGGCAGGTCTAGTAAAAGTATTTATAGGAATTGAAGCTGGAAATCCTACTCAACTTAAGCGGTATCAGAGGGGAATGACACTTAAAGAGATCACGATGTGTCTGAAGATATTGCGGGATTTAGGGATAGGGATAGATGTCGGATTTATAATGTTTGATCCAGAACTTTCTATTGAAGAGATGTTAGAGAATATAAAGTTCTTTAGAGAGAACCAACTTATGTCGTATAATCAATGGCCTTTTAGACCCTTAGTCGTGAATGAAGGCTCAAGAATTGTCAAAGGACTTAGAGAGAGAGGTGTTTTAGGTGAGTCTGATGAGAACTTTATTTCATACAAATATGCTTTTAGAGATAAACATGTAGCGAGAATAGCGAGAATTGTTGATGAGATAAGCGCTAAGACGCGAACAGTATTTTATGCGCTTAAAGCAAAGTCAAAAAAATATTTTGACCCAGAGAAAAAGGATAACGAGACTGTTCTGGCACAATCATATATTGAAGAAAATGGTTATATTTATTTAGATTTAATGGAAGACCTTGCACTTAATATAAGAGGAGCTTCAGAAGAAAAGATTAAAGAGATAGTAGATAGAGCTGATCAGCGAGCCATGGATTTGGCGAAGAGAGTAGCCGATGACATTGCCAGTGGTCGAATCACCGACGAGAATGGATATATAACTGGTGAGCTTGCTAAAGTCGGTATTAGCGCTGTAGGTAATGATAGCGGCAGTATTGATGACATGGCTGATATAAGCCCAGGGGCGGACGGAGACATAAATGATGAAATATATATTGCAAAGCTTGAGGGCAGTGGTTACCTTTTAAAAGGAAATATATCAGGATGGCAAAATCCCAGAGAGCAAGATTCTCAGAGAGTAAAAGATGGTATATCGTTAACTAAAGGAATCACTATAGAATTACCTTTTGAATTAGGTCGAATGGAACTGGATGGGGTCTTGGAGAGAATAAATATTGTCCTTATCGTTCCCAGGACTCACGCCCCGCCTTTAAGGAGTCATGTTGGAGTTAGGTTTAACTCCTTGTATTTGCTTGCCGCAGACTTTGAAAAAGTCCCCTTTGAGATACTCTTAAAGACCCTTATAGAGGAATCGATAAAACTTGAGATAAAGAGAAAATTAAAAGTTGCAGGAATACAAAGGAATAAAGATATAGATTCTATTGCCTACAGATTTGCTTGCGAAAAGGCAGAAGAAATACTAAAAACTATCACTTCCAAACCACTTTTCTACATAAAAGATTCTCACCATAACATAAGAACCTCTCAGAGTTTCGATTTAATCCTGATAACTGCTTTAACTGATGATTTGGCTGATTATTTTAGAAGGTTCTTTGCTGGCCTTAAAGAAAAAGGGATAATTCCTAAGGCAATGAACATCAAGGTGCTTTCTCGTAAAGGTAATGAAAATATCTACAACCATGATGGAACAATTCATGCTTTAGACCATATTTTAAGCAGGATGCCCGAGTTGAAGTTAAACAAAGACTCCAGAGTATTAATAGTCCATACTGGTGGCAGTGGTTCAAGGAATTATCCTTTAACTGCAGTTGCCTTTGGAAATAAATCTTTAGTCCTTACCCCGAGAGGTCAAAGGCAGATTTTACAGGCAATAATTCAGGGTCATCAATTATTAAGTTCAACTCCCCAAGGAACATTCACAATTATGGGTTGTGATCATACATTATCTATAGCAGGGAGTGTAGAGGGGACAAATAAAGACATCGAGATATTTGGAAATAATAGAGATTTAAATGAAGTATTTATAGAATTAAGGGATTACTTCGCAGAAAGGAAAAACTGGAGTTTAGAGAGGGACAAACAAGGTAATATAATATTAAGAGATTCTGTTGGCAAAAAAATATCCGAGAAAGAAATCGACGAATTCATTTCAACCATACTCAGCGATGACATGAGAGCTTCCATAGAAATGCCTGCAACCTATAAGTTATCAGAGTTGGGTCAGATATGGACTAAAGAGGATGGCACGACCATTAAAGAGATGATAGAAAAGCCTAAAGATTGGAAGACATTAAAGAGGTTGCTAAAGAAAGATTCCACAAATATTAACTGGTGGGATCATAGATATACCTTTGAATCTGCCCGGGCTGCAGTCGAGATATATAGAGATTATGTTGGCAAGAAGTTAGACTTCTCTATTGATGTCTTGCAGGCAGTAACCAAAGATTTAGATGACTGGTTAGTTTTAAAGACAAAAAAGAATTCTAAAGATGAAATTACTCAAGAGGATAGAGAGAAAAATACCTGGATTTATGGATTAGCTCAGGAACTGAAGAGAAGAGTTTCATCATTTGGCTACATAGAAGCAGGTAGAAATTCTATATTTGTCGATACAGGCCTAAATATAACTATGTTCCTTACCTATTTAACTGTATTTACTCGTCCTGTCATAAGAGAACTGTTTGAGATAGGGAAAGAGGAGTGTATATCAGAAGGTGTGATAGTTATAAATAGTCCCAAAGTAAAAGAGGCTATAGAGAATAAAGATTTAGAAATAGAAGAAGGTTGTAAGGCCATTTTTATTAACTCCCAGATAAAAGAAGGAAAGATTTCAGGAAACGCAGTAATTATGGATTCAAAAATAGGTGATTTAAGAACGGAAGGAGACAGTTTCGTTTATGGAGCAAGAGCTCTGGATAGAGAAGTAATGGTCAAAAGAGGGGAGATATTAGCCTATGTATATAAAGGCGGCAGATTAATAGAAGTAAGATTAGGTTTAAGGGACAACCCTGTGGCCAAAGGTATATTTGATAGATTCAAAGGAATTGTAGATGTACCTGTAAAGGAGATAGAGAGAATTTATGACGAAACTGATGCCGGTATATCTTCAACAGGGGAGGTAAGTCGAGAAGCTCATAGAGAAACGAATCGGGTCGTTGCTCAATCACCGAGATTTCTTATTCATAAAGGGAAAGAAGAGAAAGTATCTATAGATTATCAAGGGGAAGTATCAAAGACACAACAGCAAAGAGTGGAAAAAGCTATAGAACAAACAAAAGGTTTATCTTTAGAGCTTCCTAAAGAATTAGGAAAAGTTGATGTCTATAAAACGCTTCAGAGAGCAAATATTCTCTGGTCACAAGCTCGGCCTCGCTCGCCACCTATAGAAGGACATGCCGGTGCAGACAGAAATGCCATTTATCTTATAGCTACCTCTTTGGATGGAGTATCTGACTTAGAGGTTTTACAGACAATAATAGAGGAAGCAATTGAATTGGAAGCAAAGAAGAGGACACTGGCTAAAAGATGGTGGTGGAGAAGAAAGTGGACTAAAAGGAAAGCTCGTAGGATACATGAGTTTGTTCACAAGAACATGAGTTGGTTGCTCGGTCAGTTAGTGGTAAAGGGTGTATTAGATTTTGATAAAACAGTTCAAGAACTTTGGGACCAAAGGATGGCTAAAGGTGGAGTATTTGGTTATGAATTAGGAGAGGTTCCATCAAAACAGGAAGGCAGATTTAAAGTAATTAGATTTTCGCGAGGAAGAATAGATTATATAAAAAGCCATCATGCTCCGCAAGTTGCACAGCGTATGCAAAAACCTGTTGATACAAGTATATTCAAAACATTTGATAGAAAAAAACACAATTTCAATATCTTCCTAAAACAAGAAGGTTCTGCCAGAAGATTATTAGATCTGGTTATGGATGGGAAACATATTGCTATTGATATAAATAGGTACCCTGCATTAAGGTATGTATTCTGTATAATCCCTGAACCAGAGAAAGAACAGCCACAGTACTTAACTCAAGAGGCTCTTGAATCAGCACGTGCTGTTATACGATTGAGCAAATCACCCTATTTAAGAATTCTCTATGAGGGATGGAATGTAGGAGCTTCAATAAATCACCTCCACCTCCAAGGCTACTATTGTGAAGACGATGGAATGCCTATCGAAAATGCTTCAACAAAAGAGATTGCCAAAATAGAAGATGTCAAAATTGAGCGACTCACGGATTGGCCAATCAATTCTGTAAGGTTTGATAAACCAGATACTGATACTTCTCTTAGATTAGCATTCAGTTACATTGACACGCTCCAATCTGAGAATACCGCTCCTCTTCTTATGCTTTCAAAACATTACCTATATATTATGCCTCGACGTCTCAGCCATCCTTTAAGTTTTTCAGCAGGTTCAGGGATTGGTGCAGTTAATGCTATTGGTTTGTTCTTTGCTGAGAATGATGGGGTATTCCATAGACTCACTGAAGCTGACATATCAAAAGAGATACCCGGCATAATTAACCTCAGCAACGAAGAATTCCAGGTAACATTAGACAGGTGGCTCCGTGAGGCTACTTCTGCAGAAAGAGACGCATCAGAAGATCGTGATGCCAACATATCCACAACAGGGGATATGAGCCCAGAGGCGCATGAAGAAGATAACCAGGTGGTTGCTCAATCACAAAGATTTCTTGCTCATCAAGGAATAGAAGGTGAGCTACCTATAGACTATGAAGCAGAGGTTTCTCCAGAACAACAGCAAAAGATTGAAAAAGCAATAGAGAATACAAAAGGTTTATCCATTGACCTTCCTGAAGGATTGGGAATGGTTGACATCTTTGAAGCGCTCGAAAAAACGAATATTCTCTGGGCAAAGGCAAAGCCACGCTCTCCACCAATAGAAGGCCACGCTGGAGTGGTTAGGAATGCTATCTATCTTACTACCACCTCTTTACAAGAAGTACCTGTCTTAAAACTTACCCGTATTCTTTCCCAAGAAGTAGTTGAACTTGCCGCAAAACAAAGAGCCCGTCAACAAAGGATTGGATGGACGGAAGAACTTGCCCGTAAGACACATAAACACTATATCAAAGTAACTAAGAATCCATACCGCAGTAAATCGGGCCTTCCTATTAGGCCAGAAACGTTAAAGCAAGCGATATATCTTACTACCACAACCCGCATACTTCCCGCAACCATAAGTGAAGGACTAAAAATAACAGAGCTATATGTAAAGAACAATAAGCCTGAATTAATAGAAGTGCTTTCTGAATTAGAAGAGATATTGAGAAGGGAAAATGTCAGGGTAGGGAACTTTGTAACAATTTATGGGGCAATATACGAAGGGACTTTCGATATAGATGAAAAGATATTAGAAGACAAAATAGAAATAGCAAGAACAATTATCCATCTGGTAGGGTCTTTAGCGGGTTTAGGGCCCAAAGCAAACATTCAACTTGAAAGAGACCTTCTTATCTATACGCGTCTCAATGAATTTGTAGAGGAAGGAGTAAGCGCTGACGAACTTAATGCGAGAAGACTGGAGGCAGATATAGACAAATTAAGCCCGGCAAAGTTCTTCTGGTTTGAGGATGAATACATAAACACAACACCAGCGGTGGATGCGCTTATGAGAGGAGAATTGGCGGTATACCTATTTGCTGCTGGAGAAGCGAAGAGACTCAGAGACTCGTTGATACGATACGGTGTAATACCATCAGAAAAAGTAGATGACCCGGAATCACAAAGAAGATATAGAATGTGGAATCTGGATATCGTTGAAGTTGCAGAGGCCTTGAATAAGAAGAGGCCAGAACTTCAGAGAAGGTTAGGAGAGGTAACGTTAGCCCTCCACCGCATACAAAGAGGCACTAAACTATATGAGGAGTTGTGCGAGGAGGCCGGAGAGTTAGAGGCGATAATGACGGGATTAGAAACATTGAAGAAGGAAGGTGCCAGACACGAAAAATTAGGTGCACGGCATATCGTAGCTTTGACCGAAGGTATAAAGAGAGAAGCACAGAAAAGAGGCTTCAATGCAGAGACAGTGTTGAGGAACTTGAAGGTCTGTTTAAGCGTGAATAGTAAAATAAAATCTGATGCTGAGCAAACATTAATTGAAAGAGACTTCTTTGGTTTAACTCCGGAAAACGTCGTTCTTGTTCTTAATGATTTTGCTCCGGGATACAAACTGCAAAATGGGGAGCTTATATTAACTGATAAATTTACAGACTACAACCACGGTTTCAACATTATCAATGCGAACTTTGGATATATGGGATATGTATATGATAAAGAACGCGGGAGATTTGTAGAAGAACCAAGGCCTCCGTTCCACTATCTTGTGGATAGAGGGGCAGAGACCTGCGTAGTGCACAGAATAAACGACCTTATCTTGCTCATTCCTGAATGTGCGATAGATATCAATATGTACAGTTTGTATAGACAAAAAAGAAGACAAATAGGAGCGAATATGTTAGTGGAAGTCTTAAATAACTTCACAAACCAGAAAGGAGGACTTGTTATAAGTAGAACGGATGTTCCAGATCCCTTTGTATTCTTAGTAGAAGGCCTTGCTGCAAAGACAAAGGCTGTGCGAGCAGCTCTGGCTGTAATCAATAACTGGCTACGGGATCAACAGGAGCTTCCGGGTATTCCCTATAATAGGCTTTATAAGTATTTCGACATTGCCGTAGTCGCGAATTCCTTGAGGGAGAATGGTGGATTGTTACATATGTCCATAAAGCAGGATGAACCTGAAGAGGGCATTATTTCCCCAGAGATACCCAGTGGAGATATGACCATACTTCCTGGAGTCAGCCCGATTGCAGTAGTGAGAAGGAATGATATACTCATTGACCAGGGAATACTTCCCGCTAATAGTAACTACAAAAAAGGTCAAGGATGCCTCATCCATGATTTTAAGGTACTGAAAAATATTGCTGATGCGGTAAGGGTAATAACTGCACAGGACCAAAATACTACTTTCGGCGGTGAAGGTTTCTCAGCAAATTCCCTCATCAAAAGACGGGTTGAACAGGGTCAACGCCCAAAGCTTAAGTATAGTGTCGGATTTGATAGAGGTATTTTGAGACATAATTTGACTGGTAGAGATAAGAAATTATTTGAGAGAACCTGGCGTAATCTATTTTCACAGTATCCGGAGCTGAAGGATAGAAGGATTACAATAAATTTCTATTCAGGTAATGAGAACTTGGCCAGATTGAAAGAAGATGGTTCCATAGTATTGGATGTAGATGCGTTAACGAGTTCTACTCTTTTAGAATTTGAACTAAGAGGCGAGCTTGATAACTTGGCAAGAAGATTATGGCACGAAAAAATGGAACTCACGCCTCAGGAAAGAGCAATTGAGGAAATCTATGCAACTGTAGATAAGGCAAAATACTTTTTTAACTATTATAAGAATAGACAAAAATCAGCCATTTTGAGTGCTTTGATAAAAACCGAAGATTTAGATGACAAAGAGTTCTTTAAGGTTCTGGTTAGATGTATTCCGGATTCTGAAAGGGAAAAAGTCCTTTTGGTTTTAGAACGATCCCTGAAAAAAGAGAAAAGGGATTATGAAGCTACCATAGATGAATTACGAAAACTTAAGCCTTTTGCCCACTATGGCGAATTGGTTAAAGGAATAAGGGGTTATGCCCTCGCTAACGGTATCTTACCTGCTAATATGCAGAACTATATCAGAGCTTTAACTCCAGAGCAATTGGAGATTGAGCTTAACGCTGTTGAGACAGGACCTATGCATTATATCAGAAAGATGAACAATGCCTTAAAGGCTAAAAAAAGCTGGGATGCCATTGTGGTTACTGCAGTAGATAAACCCATGGCTAACTACTTAGAAAAGCGTCTTAGAAAACTAAGAGGAAAGCTTTATCCTAAAACTACAAAAATGATAGTTCTTCCCAGGGATAAGCCGATGATGAACCACGATGGCACAGTGGCAGCATTAGACTATGTTTTAGGGAGGAGATTAAGACCGATTGATAAAGTCCTTATACTACATACTGCGGGAAGGGGAGCCAGAAATTATCCCATAACTGCAGTGGCTGGAAAGAATAAAGCAAATATAGAAGTTCCATTGGCTATTGGTAATGAGGTTCTATCCAGTCTTATGCAGGCGATAAGACAATACCATATGCTCTTAGAGGATACCCCTCGGGGCACAATTACTATAGGCACTACAGACCAGTGGTGGGCCATTTCCAAGGGTATTGGAGGAAGGGTACAGGACTTACAAGTTCTTGGTAATCAACGCGACCTTACCCTAGTTGTTGATGAATTAAAACGATTAGGGCTTATAGAAGGGAAAGACAAATATGGTCATGTTATCTCAAAATATAGTGATAGTGAGATAAATGAAAGGCTAAGGAAGAGATTGAAAGACCCGAAATTGGATGAGATAGCACCTGCTTTAAAGTCATTGACTGAATTGGGTCTAATCTGGCCCGATCAGCGAAATAATATCGTAAATATGATAGAAAAACCAAAAAGTTGGTATACAATAAGAGTACTTTTAGAAGAAGGGGTTACAAATATAAACTGGTGGAACCATCGCTATACCTTTAGAGGTGCAAGAGGGATGGTTGAGATATATAAGAAGTATATAGGAAGCCAATTAGACTTTAGCCAACACGTCCTTGAGGCAATAACTAAGGGACAGGATGTCTATATAAAAGATGGAATAGATAAGTTTATAACATTGTTGGTAGATAAAAGGGCAGAAGACCTAAAACGAAGAGGCTTACTAACCGAACCATCTTATGAAGACTTTACAAGAATAAGAGAAGCAATATTAATAGAGGAGGCTTCCCGGATAGATAAAGAAAGGAAAAAGTTGTTTTTAGCCTGGGATTTGGCTCAGGATGCTTTAAGGAAATTTAAATCAGTAGGTTATATTAATGGAGGAATGAGTTCCAGATTTGTAGATACAGGTATAAATTCTAAATTGCTACAGACATATATGAGGACTTTAGCCGATCCAAAGGGTGTGATTCCCAGAGAGGGATATGCTTACGATCTTATTCAGGCAGCCCTATTAAACGTTAAAGATAATGTTATAGCAAGTCCTAAGATAAAAAAAGCTATTAGGGAAGGAAAGATAAAAATAGATCCTCAAGTGAAAGTATTCTTCATTGGTTCAGACATAAAAGAAGGTCATATTAGAGCGCATATAGTGGATGGGAAACCGCAACCTACTTATGTATTGATTGTAAATACCCGTGAAGATAAATTGAATACTCAAGGTGATGCTATAGTCTGGGGAATAAGAGGACCTCCTGGTGAAACACTCGATGTGGAACATGGTTATATTGTTGCTGATGTAGTAATTGATAATGAACTCCGAAGAGTTATCATACCAATAGCTGAGGACCCATCTAAAGAAGGTGGATTAACTGACCGGATTGAAGCAAGAGTACCTAATGACCCAAAAGAAATTGAAAAGATTTATAAGGAAAAAACCACTATTGGTCTTCTTGAAATGCCACCTAAAAAAGTAATGAGTACTAAGGAAAAGCTCAAGGTGGTAAGGGAAAGGCTTAAAAATATTGGGGAAGTTAATCGAGAAATTATAGAAATGATTAGGGGTAGAAGACCGGATATAACCGAAGAAGCTATTCAAAAAGTTGAAAATCTTAAAATGTCAATAAAGTTTCTGCATTTTCTTGAAAAACTTACACCTGAAGCACATAAAGGAGCGGAAACTGTTTCAGTAGATAGATTATATGAAGAGAGTGTAGCAAGTTTATCTTTGCTAATTGAGTATCTCGTTGATAGAGAAACAGGAATGCCACAGAGAGTTTATGTTTGGACTTCCAACCCAAAAGATGTTGATTTTGGAGTTCACCCAGAAGCAGATTGCACAGAGATTATGGTATTAGGTAAGGATATGCCAGGATTGCAAGCGAAGATTTCGGGCTCAGTTACAGCACATGACGGAACCATAATACGCAGTAGAGGGGAAACAAATAACAGCATCGTTAATGAGAGAATTTTCTTCAATGTTTTGGAAGTGGAAAAGGCTGATAAAGGAGGTAAGCCAATAGGAAGATTTACTGATGAAGGTAAAGAAATAAGTGATACAATTGGAAGAATAAGTTACAAGGAGCCATTTACAAGAGAAGAGACAATTAGCAGTATTGCCAAAAGTGTTAAGCAGATAAGACGAGATATACCAGAGTCATTTATTAGAGATTTGCTTTTTGCTCATCAGCATCCCACATTTAAGTATGTTCCTTGGGAAGAAAGAGAACCAAGGTTAATTGAACATATAATTCTTGTTTGGGATTTCGTACAGGAATTTGAAAGAATGGAAATCAAGAAACGGATTGTTTTTATACATAATCCCTATGAAGGAATAGTTAAGGATCCTAAAGGATATATAGATGTTACTGAATTATTAATAATCGTACCTGATGATGAAACAATTAAAAATAAGGAAGTAGAAAAAATAAATAAACTTAATGGAGAACTTACTGACCCAGTGTGGAAATATCATATAGGCAGAGTTGGAAAAGATAAAACAGAATATGCCCTTATTGGAATTGAGGTAAAAAATAAAGAAACTAAGAGAAGATTTGAAGTTTCGGAGCTTGCTGACCAATATATGAAGGATGAAGATACTTTTGTTTGCGTGAATGTAAGAGATAGCTTAGGTCCTAACTTAATTTGGATAAAACCCAAATTAGATCGCGGCTCTAAAGAAGATGCAATTCCTCCTGTCTCAGAATCCTCTATTAAGGTCGTGATTTTTGACAAGGGTAATGTAATTCATAATGATGATATCAGAAAAGGTGCCAAAGTATTGTCAGAACGCTTTGGAATAGATGAGAAAGAGGCTTATGATTTTCTTAAGAAAAGAGAAACCGATCCTAAAAATTTGATTTATAGACATGAGAGAGGGGAGATTGATGAAAAACAGTTAATTGAGGGAATAAAACGATGGATCGAAGATAAATTAAATAAGAAGATAGAATTGTCACAGAAAGATGTTGAGGATATATTAACCAGTATTCATACAAGGTATAATACCGAGGTTATTTCTTTAATGCGGGCTTTAAAAGAAAAAGGTTATGAACTTCGAATATTAACAACTATTAATAGCGTGGATTATAAATGGATGTTAGAGAAGGAGAAAGAAGTTGTTCAATTAGTGGGAGGTGAAAAAAATATTTATGCCTCTTTCATTACAAAAACTGCAAAGCCTGAAAAAGAAAGTTATATGCAAGTAGTAAATGAAGCAGGATTATCTCCTAATCAAGCTCTATTTATAGATGATAGACAAAGCAATGTAGATGGGGCTAAGAAAGCTGGCTTAAGAGCTCTTCAGTTCAATCCAGAAAATGTAATGAAAAGCATTAGAGCTATAGTTAATGCCATATCCTCTGCCCGCATTTCTCAACAGGATTCAGGGAAAACCAGCGACTCACCAAGCAAGTGGCTCAGGTCGCTTCTATTGGGTGGATTGGGAATTTCATTATTTATAATATCAGATTTGTTTGCAGCAGCCAAGGAGATTATAAAGAACGGACAGCAGGCTGGATGGAACGGGATTTTTGATTTTGTTTTTGGAGTAGGATTTTTTGGGATACTGGCTTTTACTGCTACCGGGATTGGGGCGTGGGCAATATACAAAAAATGGGGACAGCGACCATTTTTGGGAAGAAGCGGCCTGATGGATGAGGAGCGAGTCAGATTGTATGAGACTTTGGGTCTTGAAGGGCGACTATGGAAGGTCGCCCCTACGCGAGTGTGGGAGGCACTCGTGTCTTTGTTTGAGGGAGGACGGAGGACTGTTATTGGGCAACGAGCAGCTGCAGAAGAGAGTGCTAAAGGCAGGTGGGTCTGGGTTGTTCCACAGAAAAGACCAACTCAGGATGAGATCAGAAGGCTAATGGAACTTGCTGAGAAGCTAAGGGGGATGATGCCGGAGTTACGGACGCAGGAATTTTCTTATCCGCAAAATCCGAAAATTATCTGGACACCTGAAGAGATGGCAGGGAAGATAGAAGAAATTGAAGAACTTGCCAGAATGGTGAAGGAAGCTTATGAGAGAGGGGAAATCACGGAAGTTGTGGTGATTGAAGAGGTCGGGGAATATGCCAGAGTCGGAGCCACCATAACAGGGGAGTTAATAGGCTATCCTAAAATCCATGTCTTACAGGCTACGCGGCCAGAGGCAGTATGGGAGATTGAGAGAAAGATAAATCTGAAGAAGACTCTATTTGTGACTTCCTCCTTAGGCCCGGCATATCAATACTTCCACCAGAAGTTAATCAGGCTTTTGGAAGACAAGGAAATTCCAGCTAAGGAGATTGCATCTCAAGTTGGCAAGCACTTTGTGGGGATATTGGAGCCTAACACGCCTATTGCCGGGGAAGCGAAGAAGAGTACGTTCTTGAAGATATTTGATGTTCCTGAGGGAAGAAATGCTCCTTATTCGGTATTTAGTTATCAAGGACTTGTGCCACTGGCATTAGCAGGTGTGAATATCAAGAGTTTTGTGGAAAGCGGTAAGATGGCTGAAGCGATGTGTAGGGAGAAGGATCTCGGGAAGAACCTGGGTGCTCAACTGACATTATTGCTGGAACAGATGAGGCAGGCTGGGAACCAGATAGTTCTGGTATTGCCTGAGGAACTGAAAGGATTTGGTGAGGCCTGGCAAGGACTGATTTCCAATCTCGGCGGAGAAGATGAACAAATTATTTCAGTAATGGAAAAAGAGCTGGCCGGTCCTGAGAGATATAGAGAGAATACAGCGTTTATACGAGTGAGAGTTGAAGTAGCGAAGGAGAGCCCGGCGTTTAAACAACTTAGAGAGGCTGGATATAGTGTTCATGAGATTCCTCTACCTGGTGAGGAACCTATGGGCGGGCTATTCTATTTAGGAGAATTTGTTACTCACCTAAGCTATCTTATGGGAATTGGTCCGTTCAGGAAGCCAGGTGGTGTAGCCACGAGCATCAGGTTGGCAGAAGAGATGGCGGGAGCTAAGGGCCTCAGCCGTTCGGAAATAAAGATAGCCGAGCTGTTATTATATTATGAAGTTAATCGAGAGTTCGTCAAGAGAGTTAATGTACCGCAGGTGTACCTATTCGATCTGGAAACTCTCTTAGATATAGAAGAGTTTGTTGAAAAGCCCAGTCCTTGGGGTTTGGATGTAGAGTTTAGGGTTAAGCCGAACAGCTTGGCAGTGTTTGCACTTATAGATGATTTAGTCAGGGCAGCACAGGAAGTGGGAAATCTCGATAAAGTTAAGTTTGTTTTTGTTTCCAGTAATAAACTTCTGAAGAGAGAAGTTATAGCGAAGATGTTAAGTGACCATATGATTGCCTGCGGTCTATCGCCGGCGGTCGTAGCCAATGTAATAGGTAAAGGGTTGATAATTGGTGGAAAGATGCCAGGAGTAGTAGACATATCTGGCAAGATAAGCACGAGGGCAGTATGCTCTATCATCAATAGGTGGCTTTCTGGCACGATGGCTGAAATAAAGATTATTACCCACAGGAAATCGGAGTGGAAGAAGAACGTAGATAGAAAGACGCTGGAGAATCTTCTCTGGGTGGTGCTGGAACCAGCGAAAGAAGGAGAGATATTGTCTACTGCAGCAGGGTTAGCTGTTGCAATAGAAGGCAAGAATTATGAGTGGCTGAGGAAGTTCCTGGAGGAAAGATACCCTGGGGATGTAGAGAGGCTGTTGTCTGAGATAGCCACAAATGGCAAGATTGTTCTGCCGCCGACGCGAGTGGATAAAGATTATCTTAGAAGAATCAGGGAAGAGAGGGCATATAAGATTCAGGCATAGGCTCTGTTGAAATTTTACTAAGAATTTACAATTTGTTTACACTATTGTAATGTGATTATTGTAAAATAATTAAAGTTCTGGTTTTATCGACGGTGATTTTGAAATAATAGATATTCCGAAAGGGCAAACCCCGAGCAATCGGGGGGCGCAAAGCCTCGGAGTTACGTAGATAGACAGCATCGCGGTTGAACTGGCCGGGCTGCCGATAACGAGTGGGAAAATCCGTTATGAGTAGTCCGGCTTTTTTTATATGCGGTTGGACTGTTGGAGTGTCCCGACTTGTCGGGACACTCCAGTTTCTTAAAGATTTTGGAGTGTAAAGCGAAAGTTTTACAGGAGAGAAGATGGTAGCTTGGTGGTATAGCAAGGCAAATAAAATGTGGGTTAGAGTCTTGGCGCTGGTTGTAAGCAGTGTATTTTTCTTCACCCAGGTGGTGGGAGCTTCTGTGCCCGATAGAAGTTTCTGGACAGAGAGGCGTAAAGTCAAGCAGGAACTCCTTGCTTCCCGGGAAAAGCCTCGGCAATCAGATAGTTGGAGTAGTCCCGCACTTTTACAAAAATGCGGAATAAACTCCGCAGGGCTTCGCGTCAAGAAGCTTGAAGAGAGAGACGTAGCAGGTGAAGTATCCTCACTTATCACTCCTCATAATCTATTCACCGTTCCTTCCCAATACGGCACAGTAAAAGAAGTCCATACACAAGGGTCAGGTAACAAGCCACAGGAGATGGGGAATAGACTGATTATCCACATCCAGGATGCCCATTCCAGTCCAGAAGCCCAATTGAACAGCGCCAATATCCTGAAATATATACGTGATAGTCTATCTCCAACTTCTGGAGTGTCAAGCGAAAGCTTGACTAAAAACGGTGAAACTATCGTTTCCCACTCCAAAGTTGATAGAGTGTCAAACGAGAGTTTGACCAGACGGGGTGAAACTATCGTTTCACACTCCAAGCCTCTTTTGATATGTGTTGAAGGTTCCTCTGGTCTTGTGGACACGACACTTTTCTCCAGTTTTCCTGAGAAGAAGATAAAGGAGGAGGTCGCCAGTGACTTTCTTAAGGAAGGGAAAATTACGGGAGAGGAATACTTTGCCATAATACAAAACGACGAGGAGTGTAAAGCGAAAGCTTTACCAGGGTCAAACTCTCGTTTGACACTCCAAGACCGTAAAGCGCCCCAACAGGTGGGGGTACCAAGTATAACTATTTATGGGGTGGAGGATAAACGCGCATATGAGAAGAACCTGAAAGCCTTTGACGAAGGTATCTCCTTAGGGGAAAGTTTGCGGAAATACTTCCAGAAAGTTCAAGAAGAGATTAACTCACTGAAAGCCCGCCTGTATAATAAGAAGTTGAAAGATTTAGAATTAAAGATAGAAGCCTACCAGAAAAAGAAAGTCTCCCTCACTCAATACTGCCAATACCTTTATCGCCTTTTAGATGACGGCACCGTAAACGGAGCCCGACCAGTTATTGGTGGGTCGCCCTTTAGGGTGACGGAGTCAAAATATCCCAATTTCGAACTCTTTGTCGAAGCATCTAAATTTGAAGAAAAGATAGACTTCTCTAAGGTAGATTCAGAGAGGTCCAAATACATAAAAGAGTTAAGCGAGAAATTGACTAATGATGAACTATCCGACCTTTTGATTATGAGCCTTGACTATAGATTAGGGAAGGTTACATCAGGTGAATACTATACCTATCTCCAGTCTCTCTCTTCCAGGATGGGAAAGGGAATGAGGTCACAAGATCCGAGAATATTGACTGAGCTTGTGACTTCCAAGGAAGGGAGGGAAGAATATCCCAATCTTAACTTATATATTAAATATAACAAACTCTATGACAGTATAGACCAGAACAGGTTATTCTCAGAGATTAGTGAATTAGAGGAAGAAAGCAAGGAGAGACTATGTCAGACGGAAGAAGAGAAGAAATTAGTAAGACTTTCCAGAATGATAGCTGTTTTGCAAGACCTCGCGAGTCTAAAGATTTCCAATGAAGACCTTGCCTATTATTACAAACACCGTGATGAGATAACTCCTGGAATGTTCTCAGAGGAACTTTTGGAGTGTAAAGCGAAAGCTTTACTGAAATTTGAAGAATTTTACAAGATTGCCTTAAATAGAAACGAAGCTTTAGTGGATAACACCATCTCCCGAATGGAAAAAGAAGGAGTGAAAGTTGCTGTTCTCATTGCCGGAGGATTCCACACGCCAGGGATTACAGAGCTTCTGCGTAATAGGAATATATCCTATGTAGTGGTAACTCCCCGTCTGAGAGAGAATTATTCTTCTGACTTGGAAATCTCTCCCAGGAAGAAGAGTACAGACTTAGAGAAGGCGATAGCTGGGATTACAGGTACATTAAGACCAACAAGCCTATTTGTAGGAGACCGATCATTCTGGATAAATGGTGTAATTCATCTCACTATGAGGGCTCTAATTCTTCAAAAGGCTTTAGATAAGTTGAAGGAAGAATGGCAAGAGGGAGTTGATTCCAGACCCGAATTAACAGAAGTGATAAATAGTGTTGAATTCTTGCCTGTAGTCTTAACGAGAGAGAAGGAGGTATTTGCTTTAGGAGTTGTCAGGGGAAAGAATGGGAGGAGTCTGCCTTTTGTCTTCCGATATAATGTAGTCCAGAAACAAGTCTCTAAAATTATCTATGGTGAAGAGAATTGCAGAGAATTTATCCTTTCAGGTCCATTTGACAATGCCCAAGAGGTTAAAGTTAGTCAAGTTGTTTGTGACAGAGTACCCCGACTATGGAGCTTCCTTTCGGATGCTGAGATGCAAAGGATAAGTGTTGCATTTGGGATTGTGACTGAACAAAAGAAACTATCTGGGCAGGGGGGATCGTATGTGGGCGCCATTCCAGGAGGAATAGACTGGATTGTAAGCAAGGTTAGACGCCAGGCCGCCATCAGCAAGGGTATCAAGTCAGAGGACCATAGGCCAATCATAAACCCTGCCATCAGGCAGCCGATGCAGAAAGGAAAGTTTGTGAGGATTAAGAGAAGGGGTGGCGACTTCAAGGTGACCTATGGCAAGGGAGCTTCCCGGAAAAATTTTGATTCCAAGCCTTTGGTTGAGGCTCTGGGGGTTGCTTTTGAGCAATATGCAAATAATCCAGAATTTCTTATGTGGCTTGAGACAACAGAGCATATATTTATTACTCCAAAGCGAGGAGACCTGAACAAGGCACCTCCATTCCTCTGGTATGAGAATGCCAATCGTTACCTTATCGGTCACGCTGGCCGTGGCTTGAAGCACGCCGAACAGAATTCCTACTTACCTTATGTCCTCATTTATCAATTAATCACTCTCCTTCACGAAACAGAAGATGCTAAAGAAGCCAATCGCATAAAATCCCTTATCGCCAGAATTATCCGCCACGAAGCTCGTCACGCCTGGGAAAAGAGATTCGGCAATCCTGATTGGGAAGATGAGGCTGAAGTTGGAGAAATCGTAAGGGGAATAGAGCATTACCTGGGAAAACCTAGCGCCTCGCCCGGAGGGGGAGAGGAGGCAGGAGGAGAAGGCGTAAGTCCTGTTCTCCCGCAAAAAAATTCACTTTTTGAAATAAAGGGAGGTGAGAGAACACAAAAGTTAAGAATTATCGGAGAAATAGAAAAGCAACGCATTTGGCTTGCAGAAGATGTGGAGTCCAACCGAAAATTCGCTTTTAGGCCATTAATTTCAGAGGAAGACGAAGAGCATAGCTTCTGGGTTTCACTCTTAGAGAAGATCCCTGATGAATATCCCAATGTTTATCATGCGCGGTTAATCAATGGTGGAACGGGCAAATGGGCAGGGAAAGAAAAAGCATTTGCTGTAATTTATCCTTACGTAGAAGGGGAGAATCTTAAACAATTTCTTAGTAAGTATGTCAATCAACCAGTTAGTTCATATTTTGCAAAAGTCCTGGATATTGTGATAAAAGTCTCTGAAATTGCTCAATATCTTGATGAAAAAGCTGTGCCTGGGGTATGGGATTTTAACCCGGGAAACATAATCATTACCCCTGAAGAGAAACCGGTTTTGATAGACTATACTCTTATGTACGGACAGATAATTCCGCAATTAGAAGGGTTGCTCTATTACCCATTTGAATCGATGATATTGGATTCTCCGGAAGAAGTGCTTAATAAAGTGAAATTTGTATCTGACGAAGGTTTGAATGAAAGAATAGTTACTGAATTTAGAGAGATACGCGGGAAAGTGAAAGGCAACCGCTATAAATCAATAAAAGAGTTTGTCGGCGATTTAGAGTCTATCAGTGCTCTGATACGAAACTATATTCAAGCCATGACTTTAAGTGAAGAGGGCAGGCCGAGATTAAAAGCAGAAATTGGGTCAATGATAAAGGATCGTTGGATTGATGTTGATACTGATGAAGATTTGCAATATACAGTGACATATGATGGATTAGATGAACATGCCCATCAACACTTAACGAAACAAGCGGAAGATAAAGAGATAGAAAATTTTGCATGGACAACGGCAAGACTAGCGTTTCAGGGTGTATTAAACTATAGATTAGTACGGGACTTTGTACAACTTGTTAAAAGGACTGGGAACAAGAATATAGTTCTTATTATCGGTTATGAACCTTATGCTGGGCTTCTACCGGAGATTAGTGAAGATAGAATCAGATATAAGAATATGGATGTTGCTGAGATAGTTGTAGTTCAATTGCTTGAACCTACATTCATATCTTCACAGGTGACAGCAGGTGTATTACGGGCTATAACTGGCTCTGGTGCCGAGCCTGAAGAACATTGGCATTTAAGGATTCCTGGGCTAATTTCCACAGGAGAGAAAGTATATGTATCTTCTTATGAAATACGAAGAAAGGACTGGAAAGAAGCTAAAAAGAAGAATTTACCTTATCGTTTAGCAGGTGAAGAAGTAAACTGCCTATTAAGAAAATTATCAGGAATTCAAGTCCAAGATATTCCTATTGATGTTCGTTTAGTAACCCCACAGCAACTCCTCAAGCTAAAACCAGGACAATTTCCTCGTTATCCACGTTACAGCTTTTTCGACAATTACTCCCCTCCTCCACTTCAAGGAAAGAGAGGCAAAAGATCGGGAGCCTGGAGGTATCAGTATACAATACCGGAAGCGGTCAACGCTTTACCCGCTGCAAAAGAGTATGTGGAAACCGCGTTTAGAGAAGGAAGGGCATTCCCGATTTACGGCCGTGGTAGTATAGAAATAAAACAGCTCATAGATGAATATCAGAAGAAAAGGCAGCGGCCTCTATCAAGCAAGGAGAAAAACGAATTGTTCAGGCGATTGGTAAATTCCCGTAAATTCGTTGATAAGGTCGTTAGCAGTATAAAAGACAACAGGGCGAGAAGAAGAATGCAAAAACGAACAAGATTTGTCGCTATATTAGACGAGGAAGAAATTCCAGCCTTGGTTAGCCAGGGAGAGATTGGTTCGCCAGAACACTGTGCTCTGGTACTCTATGGTGGACAACATCGCTATTTAGGAGCGTTGAAAAGGCCACGCTCTGTATATGAAAGTTTAAGTTTGGTTGAAGGATTTATGCGAAGAGGGAAATTGGGTAAGGATTATTTTCGGATTATTCTGGAACACGAAGATAGAGACCTGGTAAAAAAAGGAAAACATGAAGAAGATGTGGATCCGGAAACCACAAGAAAAATCAATGAGATGATTCAAGAAATTTTCTATGAATATGGCTTAACAAAACAGAGAAAAGAAATTTCATCAGAGAGCTATAAATTAGTCACCGAGGGACTGAAAAACGAATTTGCACAGATTGTTAGGATGAATGCAGAGAAAGATATAGATAAGAATAAGGGTTATGACTATAGCATGAAATTGCTTCGTCAATATGGAGTAAAGCTCGAGGAAATATTAGCCTCTCCTTCCGTTCAGGAAAATTGGGAGATGGTTCTGAAGGCACTGGTTTTTGGAAAGGCAAGGATTTTTAGATATTGGAACAGACTTTCAGAAGAAGGAAGAAGAAAACTAATTGAGCAATTAAAAGAGATAAGAATCGAACTCGTAGAAAGTTATATTCAGACATATATAGTAAAGGGCAAGAAATTTCCAGCCGTTAAATCCGAGCAGATAGAGGTTCCGAAAGCAATAGTTGATATCAGCAGGTTGCCCCGAAAAGAGTGGCAGGATATTGAACAATCCGGGGAAAAACTTTACAGCCAAGGCAAAGTAGCATGGTTTGAGGCAGCAGGTGGCCGCGGCGGGAGACTTGGATTTCCTAAAGCTAAAAGCCTTCTCCCTGTGGGTCAGGTGAGGGTAAAATGGGATAGCGGAACAAATAAGTATGAAGGTGAGCCTCTAGATGAAAAGAGAGCAAAGAGGCTTCGAGCTATGAAAGAAGAATATGGCAAACCAATTCCATGGTTAAAAATGACAAGTTATGATACTGACGATGATATGCATAGGTTTTTAAGACAGAATAATTATTTTGGAATTCCTGTTAATGAAATAAGATTAGCAAAACAGCGACATACGCCTGACCTGGAAGAGGTGATTGATGAAAAGACAGGCACTCCTTGGACGGCAGAGTATATTTTAAGAGAAGAGGATACAATTTCCTTAGGCGGCTTCGGGCACGGAGATGCCAACGATTTTATATTGAAGGACACTGAAATTAGAAACTGGTTAAATACATTTGAAATTTCAAAATTGGCGTTTATGCAGAATGACAATGCACTTGCATTTTCAATGCAACCTGTTATGATGGGAATTCATCGGGAAATAACTTCTCAACTACCGGTGTCAGGAGACATGGAAAGAATCACAGTTTTTTCCACTGATAAGACAGGGCCTGAAGAGAAGGTAGGCGTTTGTGTATTAGTCAAAGGAGATCATAAAACAATAGAGTACATGGAATTTCCTGAAGCATATTTTCCTTATACCTATGTTTTAGACGGAGAGAAGGTAATATTTGTGAGGGACAAGGGAAAAATCAGAATCGTTTGCCAAAAGGATTATACCGAGGATATGGGAATTAAGATGTGCTCTATAGACGAACTGGATCCGAACGCAACTTATATGTTTAAAGGCACAAGATATTTTGGTAAGAGAATTAAGAACAGTGCGGAATTGTGGCTAAACGATGCCAGCCTCGGTATCTTTATCTGGGATTTGGATACGGTAGGAAAACAATCAGAGATTCCTATATTTTTCACTCCCAGCAAAAAACCGATAGACGGAATTACCCGCGAAGGGGTAAAAGTGCTTAAGGGGGACCAGCTATTGAAATTGAACGCGTTAAGATTCGAGAGGTTTGTTTTCCATGCAAAAAGTGTGAGGCAGATTATAAAAGGAAAGAGGGCAGAAGGTTTTGCACCAATTAAGAACCCAAAAGAGGATGGCCCGGATAGTCGCGAAAGAGCTGCTCAAATCTATAACGAGTTGGAGACCGGTTTCTTAATTAATGCCAGAAAAGGATGGCAGGTTTCACCGGATGCGTTTCATAGTATTGTTGAAAGTAGAAGCTATAACCTTAGCGAAGATCCAGGAATTGTTAGGATAGACAATAAAATATACAAGGTGTATCAAGAAGGCGACAGATATAGATTCACGGACGCCCATACAGGAAGGAACATTTATTCAGTCGAACCCGGTGCTGCTGGAATAGGCAAAATAACTTTGAATGGAAAGGAATATAGATTAGTATGTAACGCAAAGAATGGCAGACTTGAAGTTACAAATCAAGCTATCGTTGAACTGACGCCAGCATTTGCTTTTATAGATGGAAGATATGTACGTTCAAAAATCGGGAATAAGGGTTACCTTGGCTACAACTCTACCTTGTACATTGGGGGTAAGAATACGGCGATTGGAAATAACTTCCATCTATTGGATGGAAAAACATTCATTCTCCATCCCGAAGATGAATACGGTTCATCCTGTAGGATTGGCAGTAATGTCTCAATTAACGCAAATGTGCGTATCAATCTCAAAGGAAAAGGGAAACTTCTCATTGAGGATGGTGCAACCATCAATGAGGACATAGAAATTACATGGGAAGAAGAAGAACCTCTCCGCATAACGAAAAATGGTGCTATTTCAGGAACCAATAAGAAGAACGTAACGTATGGCAATATTGGTGGATGGTTGCATCGGGGCAGAGGGGGATTGAATGATTTAATTAGGAAGCTTTTTGATGAAGGAAAAGATGTAACCGAAGAATTTACCGGAGAAAAAAGTGCTGATGCTATAAAGAAAAGAGTTCGTGAATTCTTAGCCAAATGGGAGTACGATGATCTAACCTTGTGGCAAAAGATAAGTTTATTTGTAAGAAATGGAATTTGGAATAAAAAAGAATTCGATAGGAAAAAAGAGGACCTAGGAAAAAAGTTAAGTATTCATTATTTAGATTCCGGGAAGAATCTTTTCTGGACGAAAGGGAGATATGCGGCAGCACATTATGGAGTAGGGCGGATAAGTTCCTATGTTTCAGCAGGCTATGCAACAAGGGCATCGCCTGACCAGATTTTTGAGGTTGCTACCCACGAAGCCCTCCACATTTTAGGATTTACCCACCGCCAAGCCCTCAATATAGCCCGCCAGAAAGGTATTTCTTATGGCGCCAAAAAATTAATGGAAAGGTTAACATTAGCCAGTGCTATCAGCAAACGACAACTTTATCTTTATAAAGATATAAATAAATCTTGGGATAAAAAGATGTCAGCAGGTGGCGTGTTCATCTACGACCTCTCGGAAGTTAGACGTGAAAGGGTAGGGAAATTAAGGAAGATGTTTAATCCTAGGAGAGAAGGTAAGCGCCCGGCGCAGATGGATACTTCTACGTCTTTGTATCAGAAGTTTGATCCAGATAAATTCCACTACAACAAAGTAAAAGATGTTGAGATTATTGCGCAGGGGCTTAATTTGGGAGGAGTAGATACGGACATCATTGTAAATATCAATCCCTTTTTGAGAGGTCACGTACTCATCACTCCAGAGAGGACAAAAGAACATAACCAGTATTTTATTCCTCAGATTGCTAGCGTAGCTCTGGAGATGTTAAAGAGAGTGAACCGGATAAACTATAAGATAGCTTACAATAGCGTAGGAGCATTTGCCTCAATTAACCACCTTCACCTGCAAGCATTAGATTATCCAGAAGAAAAGATGCCAGTTGAAGTAGAGGAGAAAAAATTACTCTTTGAGGACAAAGGTGTCTGTGTTTGGACCTTACCTAATTGGTTGGTGAGAACATTGGTCCTTACCAGTGACAGTGCTGAGGGATTGCAGGGCCAACTTCTAAAACTTGTGTTGGTGTTGCATGAGTTAAATCAGCCGTTTAATATCCTCTTTACCTACAATAATCCATGGTATAGCATATATGTCTTTCCTAGAGAGTTCGAGTCCCCCAGCAAATTTGGTACAGGAGTTGCTTATTTAGAATTAGCTGGAGAAGTGTTATTCATAAAACAAAAAGATAAAACTATGCAAGAGTCACTAAAACTATACAAAGAGTCTACCCAGGCTGATTTAGCAGACGAAATACAAAAGGTAGGAATTAGTGAAAATAGATTCGAAAATATCCTGAAGAGATTCAAATCTTCTATTGAAGAAGCAAATCTTACTTTTGGGAATATTCGCGGATGGTTGCATCGGGGCAGAGGGGGATTGAATGATTTAATTAGGAAGCTTTTTGATGAAGGAAAAGGTGTAACCAAAGAATTTACCGGAGAAAGAAGCGCTGATGCTATAAAGAAAGGAGTTAGTGAATTTTTAGCTAAGTGGGAGTACGATGATTTAACCTTGGGACAAAAGATAAGTTTGAAAATAAGAAAAATATTAACTTTGGGAAGAAGTGGAATTTGGAATAGAAAAGAATTCGATAGGAAAAAAGAGAATCTGCAGAACTTTACCATTCATTACTTAGATTCCGGGAAGAATCTCTTCTGGGTAAACCCTCTTAAAAAGATATTTGGACCTATCTTTGCCCTTTTACCAAAGGGTTGGCAGAGCTTTCTTTCTAAACTGGTGCCATGGAGATATGCAGCCGCACATTATGGAGTAGGATTGAGACGTGTTTATGTTTCAGCAGGATTTGCAACAAGGGCGTCACCTGACCAGATTTTTGAGGTTGCTACCCACGAAGCCCTCCACATTTTAGGATTTTCCCATCGCCAGGCCCTCAATATAGCCCGCAAATATAACATTTCCCATGAAGCTAAGGAATTAATGGATGAATTAGCTAAAGAGGACAGAGAAAATGCTCGCCAAGCCAAAAAAGCTGTAGCAACGGATCAAGTTATTAGGAAATTTGGAAAGACTGGATTGAGATTCTTTGTTCTTGGTGCAGGCACAATCTGGTTTGGCAGACAATGGCCACCTGGTAATGCTTCTTATACTGAGCCGGAGTTCAGAGAAGTAATTTCTTATTTGGACAGTGTATTTGAAACAATGGGCAATAAAGAAGGAATAGCAATGATAGATACTGCACCTGCATATGGCACAAGTGAAGAGAAAATAGGGGAATATTTTAAACCAAGATTAGGACAAGTATCAAAAGCCTTTATTGCTACAAAATGGGGTGAAGATTTTGATACTGCTACTGGTAAGTCTACTATAGATCACTCTAAAGGTAACCTTAAGGTTTCCGTTAATAGAAGCCTTATGCGGCTGGGTAAGATAGACTTGCTATATATACACGGTACAACTGTTGAGGTTTTAAAAGATAATGAAGTTATTACTGAAATGAAAAGAATGAGGGAAGAGAACTATGGTGGGATTCGCTGCATTGGTGCCTCAATTTCAAACGAAGATGTGTTAGAATCCGCTGTGAATGAAGGTTTAATATGGGAGTTCGATGCAATTCAAATGCCAGCAGATCTATTTCTTAAAAGGAAAGACTTGATAAAGAAAATTTATGACAGAGGTATTGCAATTGTTCTCAATTCTCCAATTAGAAAATCTATTAGAGAAGGTATAACTCCAGCAGAGACTTATGCTGAGTTACTGAAGCACAAAGAAGTTTCTATGATATTAACCGGCACAAGACACCACTTGGATGAGACAATAGGATATGTCCGGCCTGAACATCTCCAAGGTGCTACTGTTGAAGAAGATCGTACTCCACGAATGCCAGTGACTGTGGTTGATCGGGAGCTGACCTCTTTAGGAAATAAAGATGTAAGACCTACCGAGGAACAGCTTTTTGCTGAGGTTGACAAAGAGACAAGAAAGAAGACAGGGGATAGGATAGTTGGTAAACCAATAATTGATATGAACAATAAAGGAGAGATGATTATTACCCTTAAGAGAGAAAATCTATTCTTAAATACTGATGACCCTTCTGAATGGACGGATAAATTAATACAGGGACAAATAACTTATGCTAAAGACAAACTTGGGATACCCGAAGAGGTGTATAAACGTAAAAACCCTGAGGGGTTAGGGCTTATAGCATGGTTCTTTAATTATTTTAGAGAGGCCAATGTATCCACTGCTGGAATAAGAGGCGTTCAGAATATTAAGTATCCCTGGGATACTCGTTATATGTTAAATCTTGTCGGCATAATGTTAGCGACATGGGCAAAGGCACAGGTAGCACTAAAGAAACACCAAGGAAAACCACTATATAAACTTGCCTCTAGGGAGGTGCGATATAATTCAAGAGAATATGCAGAACTTATTGCTCGAGTCCAGGCTGCATATGGGATTACTACTTGTTTAGCAAACGAAGAGACTATGTCTGTCTGGCTTTCCTCAATGAAAATCTTTAAGGATGATATGCTTGGTGGTGAGTATGTTACTTCATCTCATGCTATTAGTAAGAAGACTGCAACGAAAGACCTTAATGATCAGGGGAGCCAATATCTGGTTGAGGAGTCGCTTGAGTTTGTAGAAGAGATTAGAAAATTGTTTGAGAAGATCTATAAAGAAGGTAGCGCGTCTATCAAGATTGCCGCAGCTGATAATTCTTTGATCAAAAAATATACAAAGAGGCATCTAAATGCTGATATTGATATGTATGTTAATTACTTAAAGAAGGGCGTGGCTACGGATACAAACTTAAACCTGATTAAAAAAGCAAAGAAGAAGATATTTATAGATGTTACTGCTGGGTGTATGTACCATATTATGGAGAAGATATTTAAGAAACTAAGAATCTTTAGAAAGTTCAAATGGCTTCACACAAAAGAAGACCCATTCTTCCATAGTATCGGGAAAGCCTACAAGATGAATATGGATATTAGTAAAGATAATTTTGGAAAATTGGCTTTCTATGACTTTTCCTGCGATCCAATTACAATGGTAGTAAACGAAAAAGAGACCGTTAAAGATGTTATATTTCCGTTAATTGATGATGATAGATGTAAAAAGTCTTTAGAGGACAAGGCAATAGGTACGATAATTGCAATTCCCATTCCAGGGACTATTAGATACATTGTGGGCCGGTTAGAATCCGGGAAGAATAGGATTTCAAACCCTAACGACCCGGATACTTTCTCCATAGAGATAAGTGAAGAGAAGGTCTTAGCTATAGAGACTGGAAAGAAGATGTTGCCAGTAGTTGAGACAATGGGTTATAGAGAGAGTCTGAAAAATGAGCCAGTTGGAACAGTGGTGCTATATACTGACCCGGATGGAGACCGTCTAATTACCTGTCAGATAGAGTCGATAAGCAAGATTCCAGAGCTAAATAGATTAGGCATAGCATATATGGAATTAGAGAATGAACGTATTTTAACTGTTTATACCCCAAATCAATCCTTCCTAATGACTATGGACTTTCAGATGAGGGCGTTAAAGAAAGCAGGCCTCTGGAATAATCATCCACGGTTTATAATTAAGACGACTCCCTCAGCTATGACTTGGGATGAGTGGGCAAAAGCAAATGGCATAAAGGTAATAAATGTACCTGTAGGGTTCAAAGAGATAGCCAATGTGATGAGGAAGGTTGAGAAACAAATTGAGGAACACCCTGATAAACCGGTTATTATTGAGGATGTTTACGGAGATGAGATTGATCTTGGTATACAGCCGCGTCTGGTCTTCGCAGGTGAGGAGAGTGGTGGAGAGATATTTGGTCCTGAGGAACTAATTGAAAGCAAGATGGGCCGAAAGGCTATCTCTATGCGTGAGAAATCTGCTGGCGAAGCACTGGTCATCACTGCAGCTATTTCAGCATATCTGGAAGGGACAGGGAAATCACTTTTTGAATATCTTGAGGAGATATTTGAACACCCCAATCCGGAATGTAAAGATATAAGTATTGTTGGAAGATATGATGAAAGAGTGGATGCAGTATATTATAACGAAAGTGAGCCCGATATCAATAAGTTGTTGGATGATAAGGAAAAAGGTGAGAGGAAACGCACAGAGAATGATGTATTCTATTTATCCATAGCCTTAGCTATTCGTGAAGGGAAAATTAATTTTGAACAGGGTAAGAAAATATTAGAAGAGGCCTTTCCCGATTTAAACTTTAGCAATTTGGAGAGGATTTTATTTGTTGGTGATGGTACATACTTGAAGTTCTCAAATAAATATATTGAAGATAGGCCATCGGGGACTGATGCGAAGACAAAGGGATATAGTTGTGGAGACAAGCAAGATGAATGCCTCAGGTTTGCCGATAGGATGGCTTATTATGATGGAAAACGGACTCCTTTACATAAGAAATTAATTCCTGATGAATATTTTGAAATAATAAAGACAGAAGAAGGGGAAGAGATATATAGGGTGAAGAAGATAGCTCGGGACCTGTATGATAAATTCTATAAAAAAGGACGTCCAACTGAACCATTTATTCCGCCAGACAGTTATGATCATTTATCATCAAAAGCTAAAGAAGATAAAGAAATTATTAAAAAAGCAAGAAAATCTTATAGATATGTAGCCATATCTATGGGTGGGGATAAACTGGCTGTATCTATTAATGATGGAAATAATAACGTTCTGGCTTATTCTTATACGAGGTGGGAAGACGAATTTCCTGATTGGGAAGAAAAGCGAAAATCAACGGATAAGAAAGATGGAGATGATGTATTAAAAGTTGTGATCAGAGAGATAGTAAAACTTATACAAAGTCAAAAAATAGATAGAAGTCATATAAGAGTAGTAAGCGCAAATTTAGCAGGACCGGTTGATGAAAAAAATGGCATTTATGGTTCAGCTTTTCCTGCTCCCAACCTTCCATTTAGTAAATATCTATTTAGAGAGAAATTAAAAGAAATATTAAAGAAAGAAGAAATAATTGCTGAAGTTCCTATGTGCAATGATGCCAAAGGTTCAGTTAATGGAGAAACATATTCACCAAAAGGATTGTTGGTGGAATTCAGAGACGGAGGTATTGTAATTATTGGAGGAGGAATAAATATAGCCGTAAAGAAGAATAATAATATGTATTATGGTCCTGAAGAAGGAAAGGGGGAAATTAAAGAGGGTGGTCATAATCTTTATCAGGTAAGAGATAAGGAGGACAATCTTCATTATATTTGGGTTGGTCACAGAACACTGGGCAGACATCCGATTGAGAGAGGGAATAGTAAAGAGGAAATATTGAGGAAGTGTGGTAATAAAGAAGGAGATATAGGTTATGAATACGTGAATGACCCTGCAGGATTTGTCAAAAAATATCCTGATTATCCATTTATTGAATGGGATGAGGGTTTAAGAGACTTTGAGGATAAACTATCAGGACCCAACATAAGAAGACGAGTGAAAGAAGCGATAGAAAAAGCAAAGAGAAATAAATTCATAGACCTTCAAGGATATATAGATATAGAAAATACTGCCAAAAAACCGGAAAACAAGGGGCAGCTTGAACGTGCACTTACACCAGAAGCACTGAAAGGCAATAAAGTAGCAATTCAATGGATCAAAGATATAGCTACTGAAATCGGCTTGGCGCTAGCCGCATTTACTAATTTCTATCAGGATGAAGAATTTGTGAAGCATCTGGTTTTAGTTTCAGGAGTTAATGAGAATTTGGGGAAAGGCGTTTATGAGAATGATGAAGATAAAACCCAAGATTTAGATATTTATATGAAAACCCTACGCCAGAGCGCAAAGGATGAATTGGTTAATTATTTTGGAATGGATGCGAAAAAGGCAAAAGGAATAGTAAATGGTATTGTCCGTTCACAAATGACCTATGAGAGAGAATTGATTTCACATCAGCCCAGAGATGAAGAAATGGTTGAAGCATATAGAACAGAATCCAAATCAAAAGGAGTAGTTAAGAAACCTTCTGCTTTGGATATGGAACAGAATACCAAAAACCCCGGCCGTACCCAGACTTTCAAGCCCGATTCGGGAGATGCATTTTCTGCATACCGGTTTGGAGAAGATGCTTTCTGGTCAACTGTTATGTCAGCCTATACCCATAAAAGAGCTTCAATAATGCAGGTTACTGAGAAAGGGATGGGTAAAAACTTCCTTAAGATCATACATGATATGTCCAAAAGTCATTATTTTGGTCTTTCGGACTGGATAAAAGATACTTATGCTAAAGCAGGGAAGACAGTGCTTGTTCTTGATAGGTCAAGTTCACAGACAATAGATGATGTGCTTGCTTTCGCCAGAAACCATTTAACAAATGGAGATGAAGAGACGGTTAGTATACTCGTATCAGACAAATTCAGATTCAAGACAAGTGATCCCAAATTGGAAGAGCTGGTACGGGCCGACCCCGAGCTTGAGGCGTACATTAGGAGGCGTAAGTCTGGAGCTATCATTGGCTTTAAGGAGGATATTGAAATTGGTAGATTCATACAAAGTGCCATAAGTTACTTCTTAAAGTCGGTCGAAAAGGTACCAACAGCTACCTCACCCAGATATACCAACATAGGTAACATATTGAACTATAAACCAGTAAGCCCGGTCACAACTGCCATAGAACGCAGGCCACATTTATCGGTTTCTACACCTAAGATGGCACCAGAGGATAGCTTCATTATAGGAACAGGTGGCGGTGACTGTGCTGGACTGAATGACCTGATAGCTAATGTTGCCTTGGAGATAGCAAGAGGGAAGAATCCTGCATCTCTATATGGCATACTTGATGCGTTCGACGGCATGTCGAGGGATGAGGCTGGCTTTGCTAAAGCCCAGGTCATTATCGATGAAGCAAAAGCCAATGAAATCTTTGGTATGGCTTCAACTACACTCAGAAGCTCAAGGAAGAATTTATTCGCTATAGATAAGAAAACAAATAAGTTAAAAGATCCTGCGGGCTTAATACGAACGGTTGAAAACTTAACAGGATATAGCGTTATCTATACTGGAAATCACGAAGACGGGTATATGGGCGTGATACTTGACCCGAACGCGAAGCAGCCTGAGTATTCAAAATTCAGAGGAGCCATAATAACAGGCGGTAATGACCACATGGAAGAAGCCAAGAAATTCTATGAACTTGTCAATACACTTGGCATAAAGAATAAATATGGTTTCACATTCCAGGTGATAGCTGTTCCTAAATCCATAGATAATGATGCTATGACCCAGATGCTCGGTTTTCACACTGCATCTCAATTTGCAAATGCAACATTTAATGCTTCCGCGAGAGGAGCATTAAATCAGGGGAAAGCGTTAGTAGCTGAGGTTATGGGAAGGACAGCTGGCTGGCTTGCCATAGAAGGTGCGAGACAGGAAGATGACTCAGACATAAAGTCTAACATAATAGTCCTCGTCCCTGAAAACAAAAAATACGCCAGTATTGCCACAATAGTGGCAAAAGTTAATGATGTGATTCAAAAGACAGGAAGGATGCCAGCAATAATGGTATCAGAGGGAATGGTTGTTAAGGAGAACGATCCTCTAATGCCTCAGTTAAGGAAGGCAAATCCTAATATAGAAGCGAAATTATCAAAGAAGCCCGATGTAGATGAATATGGGAATATCAAACTTTCAGGAACGAGCGATTTTGTAGTAGCGATACTTAAGACATTTTGTGGTATAAAAACAAGACAGATAGAAAGGATAGATATGGGATTTCCGATGAGAGGTCTGCCTCCCGATGAGTATGACGCAGCAATGGCTGCAAAGTATGCAGAAGCTGTCAAAAAAGCGCTTGAGAAAGGACTATCAGGAGTTGCCGTCTCATTCAGTCATTTCCAAAATCCCATTAAAGATGAGCCAACTATAGTTCCTATAGCCGATGTATTACCACAAAAGACGCTAACAACAGAAGCAGACGGACAAAGACTTATAACAGATGATGAGCTTAAAAACTTAGGTGTTCTGAGCGATGAGTTTGCGCAAGCCTCGCCTGTTGAAGCGACAGATATAGATAAAACAATGGAAGGCCTTAAAAGTGGTAATCCTGATGTTAGGCTGGAGGCAGTGAAGAAAATAATGTCGGTTAGTCCAGAGTTAAGGGAAAAAGTCTTGGGACATTTCGCATCACTTCCCCTATCAGGGAAAACAATATTTGATGCAGCAAAGAAGATTGAAAGCCCTGTTCCTGCCTGGAACATAGATAATGGAATATTGTCGCGTCTTCAGATAGAACCCTTAATGAGGGCTGCATTAGATAATGATGCTTTGGTAATCCTTGAAGTGGGCGCAACAGGAGCGCTACAGACATATCCTCCCAAAGGGCGACAGCTACCGCAATATTGTGCAAAAGTAGCAAAAATGGTTTATGAAAAGACTAAAAAAGTAGTTACATACACAGCTCACCTTGACCACCTCCAGATACCACTGGGAGATTACAAGAAGAATCCAGAAGTTGCTATACAAAAAGCCGTGGACTGTGTGGTAAAGTGGATCAAAGATGGCGGTATGTCTGCTGCTGTGGACACTTCTACTCTTACGAATACAGATGTTAAAAGAGAAGATTTTGATAGTGACGAAGAGTATCTATTTGCGAGATTGAAAGATGTCATTAAAACAGCCGTTATAATTCTCAATAAAATCTACGAAGTCACTAATGAATTGGGTATAGATATTGGAATTGAAGGCGAAGTGGGAGATGTGGGCAAGGAGTTAAGCACGCCTGAAGAGGCAATGTACTATTATAAAGAAATAAGAAAAAAGCTTATAGCTGTTGGCAAGAAAATTAATATAGATTTTTCCAAGGCGCCGTGGATGGATGTTATGGCTATACAGGCAGGTACATCTCACGGGTACGATATTGATGAAAACGATAGACTCGTACCGTATGCAGGCGGCGAGATAACTGTGAAAGACTATGAACAGAAGAAAAAAGGCTATGTATTTGAGAGAGTCATAGAAATCGTAAAGAGTTTTTGGGAGAAACTTAAGATAAGGATAGCTATAGCTCTCCACGGATTTTCGGGAACGCCTATTAAAGTTGCTGAGGGATTGGTAGGAAAGGGCGTAGCCAAGACTAATATCAACACCGACCTGCAGGCGATAACATGGAAGGTGCTACAGGCTTATAATCCTGAACTTTACAGACGTTGTTACGATTTGGCACGGGATGCAGCGATTAAAGAACTTGAGAAGTTAAAGAAAAAAGAGGAACAAGAACAAGACCAAAAACAGAAAGAGAAACTCCAGAAAAAGATAAGAGATCTGGAGATAGTAGCGTCTCTTCCTTTTGAGAAATCAAAAAATAGAATCATCTACGGTCAATGGGGTGCGCCTGGTTTAAGGAAGTTATTCAGGGGCTCTGAGGAAAAACCAGAAGGCTGGAAATTTTTACAGGAGATTGAGAAGGCTTTAAGGGATGATGAGACAGTAAGAATGAGGCTCATTGAAGATATGACAGACCAGGAGCTCAGAGAATATGGTCTTGATCATTTGATAGATAAACAGGCCAGAGAAAAATATTTAGAAGACTGTTTTCATAAATTAGAATTAGCAGGCGTACCTGCCAAACCAGGTGACCCAAAAGGTCTTACAGCCCTTGAAGCCATCCACAAATTGACCTACGATAGAGGAGTTGCTCTTACAAAAGCCTATAAACTACAAGGTTCCGCTCTAAAAGTTCGCCCTGTAAATCGGTTGCGCGAGCTCCGTCTCCAGCAATGGCAACTTGATGACATAAGAGCAGCATTAGAGCAAGCAACCACCGCGCCAAAACATAGAAAACTTCAAACAAGACCTGGTAATAGACCAGGGGACACCGGATATTTTTCAGATTTTGTGCGAGCTTTTGATAAGGGTGAGATCAAGTTAGGAAGTGAAGTGTTCTTATTGAGCGGTATGAGGCAATTGATTGAACCAATGATTGAGCGAGCAACGAGTGGGGATAGTAATGAAATTCGTGCGCGAGCTATAAGAGCATTAGGCGAAATTGGCTGTGACGATGAAAGAGTGATTAGAGTTTTGGAACAAGGGAAGGCGTCTGACGATTCTCTGATAAGAGATTCTTCAGATGAAGTTTCAGAAATCCTTAAGAAAAGTATTTCAGTAGTAAGAGCAATTGAACAGGAAACCGGGGAGAAGGTAAATAACACACCTCACAGATATTTAGAATTAGAAGATATAAATCTCGCTACTTTTGTTGAACTTTATCTTTCATACCCTGTTCCTTTAGCATCGGATATTGAAAGAATAGTTTGTGCTGCTGAACAAGTACATGGTTCTAAAGCGGGTCTCCCTACAATATTGGAAGTGGGTGCAGGTAAAGGCTTATTGGCTTATTTGTTAGCTAAAACAGGCAGGGTTAAAGTGATAGCCTTAGATTTTGACCCGCTTGTAAGATTCTGTAGGTTCCAACATCCCAATTTAACCTTTAAGGCAGAAAATATGAAAGAATATAAAGGTAAAGTAGACTTAGCTCTTTGCTCGTGGATGACCAAAGGCGTGAATCTTACGCCAGCTATAAGA
>Ga0315308_1000050_pt1 | contig 56809 bp, 61 predicted proteins | sample TDP3_MG_FD_203078 | JGI IMG/M metagenome (GOLD analysis project Ga0315308, IMG submission 203078) | Freshwater sediment microbial communities from Lake Towuti, South Sulawesi, Indonesia - TDP3 | ecosystem: Environmental > Aquatic > Freshwater > Lake > Sediment | place: Indonesia: South Sulawesi...
AAATTTCGCCAGAAGATTCCACGGATGCGCAAGTGGCAGGGTAACAACCATGCTCGGACCTCATGCGGCTTACAGTTGCAGTCCAGACCTACTCGTCAAGGTTAAGGAAAAGGCTATTGAGCTAAATGTTGGCGTACATACGCATTTGGCCGAATCAAAAGTGATGTTTAGGGAATTTGAGGAGAAATATGGTTCCAGCGAGGTTGAATTTTTAGATAAAATTGGTTTTTTGAAGGGCCATGTTCTTGCCGCTCACTGTATAGATTTGTCCACGAAGGACAGGCGTATCCTTTCCAAACGCGGCGTTAACGTGGTTTATGTTCCTGTGGCTAACATGAAACTTGGCTTGGGTGCAGCGAAAATAAAGGACTTAGTCGACTTGGGGGTCAATATGTGTCTTGGAACAGATGGCCCAGCGAGCAACAACACTCTTGACATGCTTGAAACAATGAAGATTGCGGCATTACTTCAAAAACTCACTTACCTGAATCCTACGGTTCTGCCAGCGTATGAGGTTTTAAAAATGGCAACGGTAAATGGAGCCAAAGCCTTAGGACTGGGTGATAACATTGGTTCCCTCGAAGTTGGTAAGAGGGCTGACATAATCTTGATCGATCTTTCAAAGCCTCACCTAAAACCTTTGCATGATATTTACGCAAGCATCATTTACTCCGCGCGCGGAAGCGATGTGGACACCGTTATTGTTGATGGAAAAATATTGATGGAGAACCGGCAAGTGAAAACCCTTGATGAGCAAGATGTAATGGAAAAAGCCCAAAAGACTGCTTTAGATTTGCTGGCACGGTAAATCTTATTTAACTGCTCGATTATTGTATTTGCTTCAGCGTCAGGTATAGAAGTTGCCGTCAATAATTCGGATTGAGAACCTTACAAAAAAATTCGGAAACATTGTGGCAGTTGACCATCTAAACCTAGAGATTGAAGATGGAGAAATCCTTGGGCTTCTTGGACCCAATGGCGCAGGCAAAACAACCGCAATTCTTGTGCTTGCAACTGTCATAAGGCCGACTGAAGGTACGGCTTCTGTGACTCATTATGATATAAGAAAGAATCCGGACAAAGTGCGCGAGCTTCTAGGCATAGTGTTTCAAGAGCCTAAAATGTTATGGGTTAGCACTCCCTGGGATATAGTGAACTGGCACGCAAAGGTTTGCGGATTATCGACAGAGGAGCGGAAGCGGAGAGTCAAAGAAGTCTTGGATGCGTTGGACATGTGGGAATATAGACGCAGAAACGTTCACGCGCTTTCAGGTGGCATGCGAAAAAGGGTTGAAATAGCCAAAGTTTTGATTCAAAGACCAAAAATCGCTATTGTCGACGAACCCACTGCCCAAATTGATGTGATAGGCAAGCATAAAATATGGAACATGCTTCGTGAACTTCGCAAGGAAGGAAGCACTATTATTCTTGCAACAAACGAGCTTTACGAGGCTGACCAGCTTTCAGATCGTGTCGCAATAATGCATAAAGGCAAACTGCTTGTGTGCGACACGCCTAAGAAACTAAAGGATAACATCCCAGGCGGCGACATTTTAGATATCCAACTTGAAAATGACACATCGCCGAAAGTTGTTGAAGAGATAAAAAAATTCAGAGAAGTTGTAAAGATTTTGCAAGTTAAGCCTAACAACTTACGCCTTTACTTGAACCAAGTTGAGGAAGTTATTCCGCAAATAATGAACCTGTTCATGAAGGAAAATGTGCCAATTACTTCCATTCACATGAGTGAACCAAGTCTTGACGACGTGTTTGCTCATTACACAGGCTTGACGATCGAGGAGGCTCAGAGAGGCGAAGAGTGAGCGAGAATGAACAAGGTTCTTCTAGTGGTTGAAAGAGACATCCGCCTTTTCTTCCAATACAAGTTCTTAATTATACTGCGAGCCATCTGGTTCATATCACAAATCGCTTTGTTCGGAATAATCGCTTCCCGCATGATTAACGTGACAGCAGTTCCAGATTACTTCCGCTACTACGTAGCCGGACTTTCCGTAATGACGCTCTACTCAGCCGCCATATTCATCGGATTCGACATATACGAAGAAGCAGAACACGGCGTCTTCGAATACTTGCTCAGCTTGCCAGTTTCTAGAAGGCAACTTGTGCTGGGCCGATCGATAGGCGGTGGTCTCAGATCCTTCATTTACGTTGGACCGTTAATAGCCCTATCATTGTATGTGATCGGCGCCGTCAACCCGATCAGCTTCTTAGTGTCTCTGTTTGCACTATTCCTTTTCTCGTTCGGTGTTTCTGGCATGAGCATCACCATAGCCGTGATAATAAAATCCAGCGACCGATTCGACATATTAATGGGCGTCTTGGACGCCTTAATCGTGCGTTTAAGCACTGCCATGTATCCTTTGGCGGTTGTGCAAGCGGCCAACCCACTCTACGGTAGCGCTGCAAGCTTCAACCCAGTCACTTACGCCGCTGACTTGTTCCGCTGGGGCACAGGTATAGAGTCGATGACTTTGAGTAATCCGCTATTACCGTTACTTGGTATAATAGCGTTCTTCGCGTTCTTCAGCTTTGTGGGCATAATAATTTACGATAAACGCATAGAAGGAGGAGGTTGGCAATAATGAAGGCGGTTTTGCACATTTTGGAGCACGACTTCAGAAACTTCTTCAGGTACAAGTGGTGGCTTGTAGGCTTAATCAGCATGAACCTAGCTGATCTCTTCATAATGGCTATTGTCTACAACCAAATGTTAAGCAGCGATGTGATGCAGGACATCAAGAGCTACTTCAATTTTTTCGCACCTGGGCTTGCCGTCACAGGCTTGTTTGCTTCAGCCTTTATGATTGGGCGCGAAATAAACATGGAACGTCGAAGAGAAGTGCATCACTATATGTTAAGTTTGCCTATGACTAGGCTGGAACTAGCTGTTGGACGTGTTCTATCTGGCGGGCTGCGTGGCATGTTATACATGTCGCCTCTTTTGATTACTTGTTTCGCTTTCCTAGGTCTGCCAAACATATGGCAACTCTTGTTAATCTTAGCAGTTTTGTTTTTGTTAGCCGTTGGCATTTCCGGCCTAAGCATAGCAATTGCGGTCTCCACATCAAGCCTAGAAAAATTCATCACTGCAAGGGGCCTAGTTTACTATACGCTTTTCTTCTGCAGCAGCGTTTTCTACCCGCTTTCTTTGATCCAACAGCTCGGGAAAGATGGCAAGTTTCCAATGGTGCTAGTGAATTTGGCCGAGATCAATCCTTTGAGCAACGCGTCAGATATAATTCGCTCCTTTCTGCTTGGTAACCCAACCTTTTCTCCAAGCTGGATCCTCAACATTCTGATCTTCTCTGGACTCTTCACGGTCAGTGCTGCTTTTGCTTACATCAAAATAATTCAACAGTAGACCTCTGTGAAGTTTTCGAGGTTAAATTTAAGAATGTGAACAACGTATCTTCTCTCCTTCCCTGCTTACAAGTATGGTTCGAAGGTTAAATCAGATGAGTGAAGTGAAGGCTATCTTTGAACCGCGAAAGGTTGTCCTGATTGGCTCAAGCATGATTCGTGAAAAAGTTGGCATGTCTTCTCCGCAGCTGTTTAGAGACATCATTTACAACATGAAGAAATTCTTTCGAGGTAAAACTTATATCCTAGACGTGGATGCTAAAGCTGGTTTTAGTGATTTGAATAAGTTACCAGAAATTCCCGAACTTGCCGTCATAATGGTTCCACCAAAGTGGTCAAATGTTCAAGTAGAGAAATGCGCCAAAATCGGCGTCAAGGCACTTGTGATAATCACCGGCGGATACAAAGACCATCAACGCCAACGCCTGATTAAACTCGAAAAAGAATACGGCATCAGAATTTTGGGACCGAATGCGATTATGGGTGTGATAAACACTGTCAATGGCTTGAACACGACTTTTGAAAGAAATGTTATGCCTAAGAGGGGAAACATCGCTGTTGTATCTCAAAGCGGCGGGGTGGGCGCGTGGATACTTGACTGGGCATGCTTTTACAACATTGGCATAAGCAAATTTGCTTTCATGGGAGACAAAATTGATGTTGATGATGTTGACTTGCTGCGTTATCTTGGCAAGGACAAGGGCACGAAAGTGATATGTCTGTATATGGAAGGAATAAAAAAAGGAAGGGAGTTCATAGAAGAAGCGCGAAGAATTGTTAAGGAAAAGCCCATCCTAGCATTAAAAGGCGGAATAACACAGGAATCAGCGCAAAGAGCTAAGTCGCATACGGCTTCAATATCTGGGACAGATGAAATTTTTGATGCCGCCTTCAAAAAGGCTGGAATAATAAGGGTTAGAGATGTGGAAGAGTTGATGGATGCATCCATAGCCCTTTCGAAGCAACCTCCAATGCGCGGAGACAATGTGGCCATCATAAGTAACGTAGGTGGACCAGCAATACTGGCTGCTGATGCAGTTGCGAGAAACAACCTGAAACTTGCAGATTTGGCGGAAAAAACTAGAGGGAAAATTGAAAGTTTGTACTTAGGTGTGGATGCAACGAATCCCATAGATATGATAGCTGACGCAAGGGCTGAAAGATATCAGAAAGTGCTTGAGTTGGTACTTAAGGACAAAAATGTGGATGGAGTTTTAATCATAAACATGCTTAAGTCTTGCTTCTTCGAACCAAAAGACGCCAAAGTGATCCCAAAAATAGCTGCAAAATATCCAGACAAACCTGTTGTGGATGTACCAGCGGGCGGAGAAGATTTCGTGTTAGTATACAAGGTTTTAGGCAATACAAATATACCATTGTATCATCTGCCAGAAAAAGCCGTGAAAGCCCTAAAAGTTTTAAGAACTTACGACAAGATTGTTGGAAAGCATTAACTATATTTTGTAGAACAGCAGATTCTATTTTTTGGTTACCCGTGCCTTTAGGTGAAAAATTGATTCGATACTCAGAACCGCTACATGAAAAACTGTCTAGGCAAATTCTAAACTTCTGTAGACACGTTGCGGGCTCTTGCCAAATTACAGCAGCATGTGTATGTGGTGATTACGCCTTAGGATTATCCGATACAAAAACACTAGTTGAAGTTTTACTGGTGATTCGCGATTTCCAGCCCAGGCTCATGAATTATTTAAAGGTCTTTGACGAAAGAAACATCATTGTTTTTGCTGTTGACAAGTGGGTTTTTGAAAGGGATGTCGATAGAGGATTTTTGGGCGAAGGTTTGGCTGGGGAATTGATTTTTCCGTACATAGCCTTAGAAAATGAAGATTACTTGCACCTTCAAGAGGTTAAACTGAAAAAACGCTTAATCCTCGAGCTTATGCAAAACCTAGTTTTAAATTTTCCAGAACTTTCCTACGAGATTCACATAAAACCTGAATATTTCATGTATGAAACTATACAAAGTAGAGTTCGACTTTTTCCACCTATGATTTACAGCTTGCCGAATCTTATGCGTGGAGATGTTGGAAAGGCAAATGTGGAACGTGTTCTGCATGGATACTTAGAGGCATTGAAGAGCTTAGAAAAAGAAAACATAGTTAGTTTTTCAGATGGTTACGTTAAAATCGCTAGAGAGTTTGTAGATGTTGCCGGAGGCCAAAAGGTTCGCTTCATAAATCTTTTTAAGACGGCCCAAAGGTCCTTGTTATCGTCTCTCCTTAACATTTTTCCAAATATCATGAGCTTTCTTTCACGGAACAAGGAAATGTTTCTTAGACTTCAGAGGATTACGGAGGAAATTTCAAAAATTGGTTTTCAAATGGAAGACCCTCAAAAGTATTTGTATGTTCCTACAGCCAGTGGGCTTGTTCCATTAGCGAACAGAATGGACATTGAAGACTTCACTAGGAAGATGCTCTCTGCAAGTAAGGACACGAAAGTTAAGATCGAAGGGATTGGTGGCGTTTTAAACGATGTCTATTTAATTAGGGCTTTTGTGAAGGGTGGAGAAAGAAAAATTGTTGTAAAAAGTTTTAGAGACTGGTCGAGTTTTAAGTGGTTTCCCCTTACGTTATGGACTGTTGGAACCAGAACCTTTGCTGTTTCTGGGCGTTCAAGACTTGAAAGAGAGTGTGCAATAAACCAGGTTTTGTACTCGAATGGGTTTGCTGTTCCAAAGGTTTTGCATGTAAGTCCAGGTGAACGTTTAATTTTCATGGATTTTGTTGAAGGCGAAAACCTTGAAAAGATAATAAAAAGAATTGTGGACTCGAAAATCAATAGCGAAATTGAGAAGGAATATAGCATCCTAAATAGGGTTGGAGAAAAATTCGCTGAAGTGCACGCCCTTGACATTGCTCTAGGCGATACAAAACCAGAAAACATTATGATTGGGAAAAATGGCGAAATCTATTTGTTGGATTTTGAGCAAGCTTCGCGGAATGGTGACAAAGTTTGGGATATCGCCGAATTCTTATATTATGCAGGACACTACATTCCACCGTTCATTGGCACACGTCCAGCCGAGGTTATCGCAAAGGCTTTTGTTGAAGGCTATTTGAAGGCTGGAGGAAGCGTTAAAGTCGTCAGAAAAGCTGGAAATCCAAAATACACGAAAGTTTTCAGTATATTCACATTTCCCCACATAATGCTTGCCATTTCGAACATCTGCAGAAAAGCTGACAAACTGAAGGAATAAGGATGGCTGAGCATAAAACAACTTTAACCTTTTACGGTGGAGTAAACGAAATCGGCGGAAACAAGATCCTACTCCGGGACGGAGACACGAAAGTTTTCTTTGATTTCGGTATGTCCTTCGGCCTGAAAAAGCAGTATTACTCGCCGCCTTTCCTTTCGCCAAGGAGCGAAAAAAGCTTGCAAGAGCTAGGGATCCTGCCGAAAATTGAAGGTATCTACAAGTTTGATGAAAAAAGTCCAGAAATTGACGCTGTTTTTATTTCTCATGGGCACATGGACCATTCAGCTTACTTGTCTTTCATAAAGCGTGAAATCCCAATATACTGCGGAGAAACGACAAAAATCATTTTGCAAGCCTTAAGTGAAATGCGTAGAGCCGATTTGGAGTTTAATGTTGAAGGTTTAAACTTTGAGGCTTTTAGGACAGGAGACAAAAAGCGTATAGGCGGTCTGGAAATTGAGCCTGTTCATGTTGACCATTCTGTTCCAGGCGCGTACGGCTTCATTATTCAGACATCTAGTGGAGCAGTTGTCTACACTGGCGATTTTAGGGCTCACGGAGCCAAACCTCAAATGACATATAATTTTGTTAAGAAGGCCAAAGCTGCGGATCCTGTGGCTGTTGTTGCTGAAGCTACTAATATGACTGGTGCATCCGTTTCTTCAGAAGCCGAGGTTGAAAACAAGTTGCACAGTCTTGTTGGGCAAACAAGCGGCATAGTGCTTGCTGATTTTGCTTACACAGACGTTGACAGGCTGAATTCATTTTACCGAATTGCCAAGAAGAATGGGCGGTGCTTGGCTGTTTCACTTAGGCAAGCCTACTTGTTGGAAGCACTGCGTGAAGATAAGGGCTTAAAGATTCCAGACTTAAACGATGAGAGCATCTTGATTTTTCGAAAGTCGAAGAAAACGAGAGAAAAGTGGGAAAGCCACGTAATGGAGCGGTATCATGACAAGATCAAGAGTGCGTTCGACGTTTCGAAGCAGCAGTGCGAGCTGATTCTAGCCTTATCCTTTTATGATTTAGAGGAGCTTGTGGAAATCAAACCAGAAGCGGGAAGCTGTTTTGTCTTGTCAGCTTCTGAACCTTTCAACGAGGAGATGGAGATCGATTTTGAAAGGCTCATTAATTGGCTTGGGCATTATGGTTTGCCACAGTATCATGCGCATGTTTCTGGACATATAATGCCGCTGCAGCTGAAAACCATCCTCAAAGAAATTAATGCAGCGAGGATTTTCCCAGTACACACGGAAAACGCAGAATCATTCGCCAAGTTTGTGAGAGACCTAGAAAGCAAGGTTATACTCACCGAGAAAGAAAAAGAATACAAAATCTAGTCCTTAAGTTTTGGACCTGTATGATCCGCTTGGTACGGCAGTTTGCCTGTTCTAAAAACAACAAGCTTGTCCTTAAATTCGGCCAAATAATCCAAAACGAGCCTCTTGCCTTTTTCGGTCAAAGCATAAACTGGGATTGTAATGCCCAATTGCAAGAGTGCTTTGTTGCCAATTTCTGTTCTGAGGAGTTTTGAAGCACTCGCACAAGCGATATCCGCCTTAGCTATGTATTCCACATCAGCGATGCCTACGCAAGTGTTGCAGACAGAAAAGACCAAAACGTCCAAGCCAGCACTACCCTCAAAATTTCTGATTTCACTTATAGCTTTGGCTTGGAAGCCGGCAACGTTCACCGCAACACGTTTGAAGTCTAAATCAAAAGCACGCCTAACACCTTCAACCTGGTCAATTCTTGCATTGGTTCTATCTAAAACAAACCCACCATCTGCCTCAATGCGTTCAATAATCTCTCTGATGGGCAAAGTCTTAATTATACCCGTTAAACGCGCACCGATGGCTTGGACAAGCCTTCCATTGGATGTTATAACGGTTCCTGCCCCCTCACAAACAACAACTGCAGAGTCAATTAGTCCCTTCTCAAGCCAAACATGCATCATTTCTGAAGCTCCATAAGCAACAACAGGCTCAACTTCAAAAGCACGATTGCGACAACAGAAGCCGTATCCTGCAATCTTCGTTTCCACACTTTTCCGCACTGTTTCGGGATCAATTTTTTTAGTTCCGTACAAAGCTTCATGCAATGGGCAATACTCAACCAAAGGCTCGCTTAAAACCGTCACTCCCTTTTCTGAAATCAGTACACGGGCTCCGCAACAATAGATTTCGTGTTCACCAGATACACATGAAGTTCGCTTCTTCATTTAACCACGCTGAATTTTTGTTCTAAGTGGTTGTGAGCTGTCGGGCTTTGATTAGATAAACATTTTGTTCGATAAAAATGAAAAAAGATAGAAAGGGGGTTATGTTGTTTCCTTGTAGTGCTGTATTATAATCGTTGCGTCAGCCTTGTCAACAATGTCATCGTAGTTAATGTCTGCTTGTTCATTCCAGTTCGGATTTCCAGGCTGCGTTAGGTAAGCCGCGTCCCATGCTACTAAGTCGTCTATGTTCACTGTTCCGTCGCCGTTTACATCGCCTACAATTTTGAGTTTTACTGTTCCATCTACTAAAGTGTTATCTGTCACGTTTGCTTCGTGTGGCAATATGCTGGTTTCAGCCTTAATGGTATAAGGTGTAAGGCTTGGCAACACAGAGCCAGTGTTCCAGTCGAACGTTAAAGTGGTGTTCCCTTTTGGGGGAAGGTTAGTCACATCTTGCGTTGATATGAGCGTAGTGTCATAGAACAGGCTAACCGTGAAGCTTTCAGTTATGTCTCCGTCGTTAAGAACCGTGACGTTTACCGGAATAGTTCGTCCCACGTAGGTTTCAGTGTAGTTGGTAGAAACGCTCACAACCGCAATGTTTCTTATGAATATTCGCACGAAACCGTCTTGCTTGTCATGAGGAATAGGTTGTCCGAGATTATCATGAAGCGTTGAGGAGTCAAAGTGCAGTGGTGTTGTCCCGTAGTCCTTTACAAAGAATTCTATTTCTACAAGCGCAGTGTCGGTGGTTATCGTCACGGCATTAGCATACGATAGGTTAACCCATATGAATCCTGTAATGTCATCTATACCCATGTTTATCCGGGGATATAGCCCTTGAACTGGGCGCTTAGTTACCCGCTGAACTGAAAGCACTTTTGGACTGTAAGTTAGGTTAAACTCGCAATTCTTCATTCCGACGACACTGTCTATCATTATCCTTATGGTAATTGTGTCGTTGGGCAAAATTGTTGGGTCTTCAATGCTCGGAGGGTCCACGTACAGCGTTGTGCCTGACGGGCTTGTTTGAGCGAATAATGTTGCACCAGTAATCGTTAATGCTACACAGAGAATCGCAGCTATAACTAGCATCTTCTTAGTTTTTTCCCGCAAATTTTCACCTATTTCAAATCTTACTTTTTACTTTCTTAATTAAGTTTTCATTTCTCATCTATTAATAGTCACCAAATTCAGAAACTACGTACCCTCAAAAAGAGATTTTATGTTTAACTCTAAAATGTTCCAAATTTCTTTGCACAGAAGAAATAAAAAAAAAAGTTTTGTTGCTATTTCTGCTATTCCCTGTTTGTCATTTCATTGATCTGCTGCTCCATCATATGCCCACGACAATAAACCAAGGTTTTCTTGACACCTGCAACCTTTAAAGCGGCGTTCTTGACATCCGTAGCCAGTCTAAAAGCGATTGGGCAGAAGGGACTTGAAGGAATGAATTCGACTTTAACTACGCCCGGCTCATCTTCTTCAACGCTCTTGATCATTTGCATTTCAGCAAAAGTTAAACCGGTCTCAGGGTCGACAACCTTGCCGACGGCTTCGCGTACTTTATCTTCTAGTTCCGTCAAACTCTACACATCCAGTCATTTTCCATGAATAGGAAACATACGCAGCATATAAATTGTTGCACAAAAATTAACGGTTTTGTCCATTTTTCTTCAGGTGCATGCGCCAACTCAAAGCCATGGTTCTTGGATGCGAAGCCTTGACCTCATCTAACCGAGAGACAGCAGTGTTATGCGGTGCCTTTAAAACTGCTTCATGGTTTGTATAGGATTCTTCGCAGATTTTTCGCATGGCATCAGCAAAACGGTCAAGTTCTTCCTTTTCAGACGTTTCCGTAGGCTCAATCATTAATGCCTCATCAACGATTAGTGGAAAATAGATCGTTGGTGCATGCAATCCGTAGTCGAGCAAGCGCTTGGCAATGTTTAACGCTGAAACGTTCGTCTCACTTTTTAAGGGCTTGGCGCTGAAGACGCACTCGTGCTTTCTTGGTTTTTCACTGTTGTATGGAAGCGTCAAACCCCTAATCTCTTTAAGCTTCTTCATTAGATAGTTAGCGTTCAAAACAGAGACTTCAGCCACCTCCTTCAACCCATCAGAGCCTAAACTTAAAATGTAGGCGTAAGCCTTCAACAAAACTGCAACATTCCCATAAAAACTCCGAATTTTTCCAATGCTATGCGGTCTGTCGTAGTCTAGATGGTAACGTTTACCATCAAAAACTATCCGGGGAACAGGCAAAAACTTGGCCAATTCTTCAAAAACACCAACTGGTCCAGCTCCAGGACCACCCCCACCATGGGGAGTGCTGAAAGTCTTGTGGATGTTTATGTGCACTATGTCGAAGCCCATGTCCCCAGGTCTAGCCTTGCCCAATATGGGATTCAGGTTTGCACCATCATAATAGAGGAGTCCGCCGGCTTCGTGGACGATTTTGGCTATTTCCTCTATATTCTTCTCGAAAATTCCAAGAGTATTAGGATTAGTAAGCATTAGGCCAGCTGTTCTTTCAGAAACAGACGCCTTTAAAGCTTCTAGATCAACACAGCCCTCCTCATCCGACGGGACAATCACAACATCGAACCCGGCCATTGCTGCACTTGCGGGGTTTGTGCCGTGGGCTGAATCGGGAACAATCACCTCGCTTCTTCCATCACGTTCTCCGTTCATTTTATGATATACATGCATAAGCAATGTGCCTAAAAACTCGCCATGTGAGCCAGCGGCCGGTTGCAAACAAACTTCATAAGTGCCAGTTATCTCAGCAAGCCAACACTCAAGCCTGTAAAGAATTTCAAGGATGCCTTGCACAGTGCTTTCATCTTGATAAGGATGAACCATGCTAACGGTTGGTAAGCTTGCAATCAGCTCGTTTATTTTTGGATTGTACTTCATGGTGCAGCTTCCAAGCGGATAAAGGCCAGAATCAACCCCATAGTTCATCTCTGACAAACGTATAAAATGGCGGGCAACTTCAACCTCTGAAAGCTCCGGAAGCCTAAACTGACTTGTGCGCTGCATTTGCTTCGGTGCGAGGACGTTCAAATCTCCCACAACATCTTTGATTTCCTCTTCCACTTTCGGCAGGATGTGTCCTCTTCGCCCACTTCTTCCAAGTTTGAAAATTACTGGCTCGTTCCAGTTTGCTTGCTTAAACATTCCATTTTCACCTCCCAGGTAGAACTTCCTTTAAAACAACCGCTAAGTGTTCAATTTCCTCCTTTGAATGGATTTCAGTCACGCAATAAAGAGCTGTTTCGCCGAGTTCTGGAAATTCCTTTGAAATGTCCTTTCCTCCGTGGATTTTGTGCTGCAAAAGTTTTTCGTTAACTTCTTTAACGCCTAATCCGGTATTGTCAAAGTTAACTGTGAATTCTTTGAAATGGGTGGATTTGAAAAGTGGTGTCCTGACACCTTCTATTTTTGAAAGCAATTGGATGGCGTAATTGGCTTTATACATAATTGCTTCGCCAAGCTCCCGCAATCCTTGAGGCCCAAGCAAAGACATATAAACGGCTGAAGAAACAGCGCACAAGGCTTCGTTGGAACAAATGTTGGATGTTGCCCTCTCTCGTCTAATGTGCTGCTCACGGGTCTGCAAGGCCATGCAAAAACCTTGCTTACTACCATCCGAGGTTGTTGTTAATCCGATTATGCGACCGGGCATCTGCCTAATGAAGTTCATATCGTCACGGCAAGCGAAGATTCCCAAGAGTGGACCGCCAAAATTCATGGAATTTCCCAATGGTTGGGCTTCTCCAATCACGATATCTGCGCAGTATTCGCCCGGCGGCTTTATAATCCCCAGCGAAGTCGGGTCAGCACCCACTATGAAAAGGGCGCCATTCGCACGTGTTTCTTTGCTGATTTCGTCGACCTTTGTTTCGATAAAGCCTAAATAAGACGGGTTTTCAATGTAGACGGCTGCGGTTTTTTCAGAAATCTTGCGTTTTAGATCTTCAAGGCTGATTTGCCCAGTTTCTCTGTCATAGGCTATTTGTTGGATTGTTATTCCTGCTGGTTCAGCGTAAACCTGCAAAGTTGCAGTTCTTTCCGGGTGAATGATTCTAGGAATTAAGATTTCGCTTCTTTCTGTTATGCGGTTTGCCATGCGGGCGGCTTCACCTAAAGCTGAAGCCCAATCATACATGGAACAGTTGGCAACCTCTACACCTGTCAACTCACAAATCATGCTCTGATATTCGAAAAGAGCTTGAAGCACTCCTTGCGAAATCTCGGGCTGGTAAGGTGTGTAGGCGGTTAGGAATTCGCTTCGTTGCACAATCTCCCTGACAACCGCTGGCACGTAATGGGGCCAGCATCCCGCGCCCAAAAACACTGGCATATCATTGCAAATTTTATTTTTTGAAAGTAGGGCTTCAACATGCTTCTTAACCTCAAATTCCGATAATGCTTCTGGAATATTCAATGGCTCTTTTAAACTGTATTTTTCAGCGACGTCAGCATACAGTTCGTCTATGCTTTTTATGCCTATTTCTCGCATCATTTCTTGTTTGATTTCCCACTGGGAATTCGGTATGTATGGATGGTTATGCTTTCTCAATGTTTTCACCGTTGAGAATTAAACACTAGATTACTGTGGCTTCTTTAAGCTTTTTCAGCTTTCTGAAAGAACCTCTAAGACATGTTTCAACAGAACTTCTGTATTTTTTCTGACCGATTGATGTTGAAAGGCTGGTAGCCATCCGGTCTCCGTTAAAACATCAGAAATAACTTGAGCCGAAGCGGCCTCAACATTCCTGTATTTTGCAACTGCGAAAATCGCGGATGTTTCCATGTCCACGGCCAAGACACCATTATCCCTAAACCTCCGGAATTTGCTGCGCGTTTCTCTATAGACTCCGTCAGTAGTCCAAACAGAACCGACAAAATGCCTAATTTTCCGTTCTTTTAGATGCTCAATCAGCTTGTTCCGTAACCGCCTAGAAGCTTCAACCTTCACTTCCCGTGGAAGATAATGGTGTGAGGTTCCTTCATCACGAATCGCCTCAGTTACAACTATTATGTCGCCTAGTTGAAGAAAAGTCTGAAGACCTCCGGATAAGCCAACTTCAAATATTGTTTTTGCGCCACAAGCGATTGCTTCCTCAAGTGTAAATGCAGTAGCAGGCGCCCCTATCCAAAAGCGGCCAACTCCAATTTCCACGTCATTGAATCGTCCAATGCAGAAGGGTTGGCTTTCGCCGTAAATCCATTCAACAGACTTACAATTAATTAGGTTCTTTGCACATTCGTATGCGCTTCTTTGGTAGGTCATTAGTATGCGTTGAGGAACTTTTAGGGCGTCTACTGAAACTTTCCTGTTTTCAGCGACGTAGCGAATGGTATCTGATGGGTTGCAGATGGGTTCATCTTCGCTCAATATTTTCCCTCATTGAGGCTAATATTGTATTCCTTTTGTTGTGACCAGTTCCTCTAGATGTTTGACATCAACTATTTCGTTTACAAACTCGGCGCGTTCTATTAGTTTCTTTGGGGGAAATCTTCCCGTTAAAACAACATCAGTCTTCTTCGGAATTTTGTCTAAGAACTCCAAAACGTCTTTCACGTCTAGAAGCTTGCAGTACAAAGCCAAGTTGATTTCGTCTAGGACAAGTAGATGTGGTTTCTTTTCTTTAACGATTTTTTCAGCAAACTTTAATGCTTTGCCGGCGAGTTTTTTGTCTTCTTCGCCTAGATTGTTTAGTCCATGCCAACCCCTTCGTCCAAACTGATAAATCTCATAGTAAGGCGCAAGCATTTTCCGAATCTTGTATTCGCCGGTGTTTTTCCACCATTTCAAAAACTGGATTATGACGACTTTGCGCCTATGTCCGATGGAACGAAGCGCCAAGCCCAAGGCGTTGGTGGTTTTTCCAGCTCCAATTCCTGTGTAAAGGTAGATATAACCCATGTGGTAGTTCTCCCGAAACTCTTTTTTTGTTTTGAGGTTAAAAATTTAGCGCCTTTTTTTGTTCAGCTGTAAACTCGTAATGGGCAGGCTGACCGTGTTAATGGAATTAGCGCGTTTAAAGCAATTCTGAATACTCAGGTCTTCATCGAAACTATGATTTCAACTGCAGTTCAAGCAAGAAACTATAAAAAGGGGATGGATGGTTTATACAGGTTTAGTTTTTCACCGCGTGTTCGTTCAGCTATTCTCCACTTGAGTTGTATTCTTCAAGTTTTGCTGCGAGTGTACCAATCTTACTCGCTTCTTCTATACGTTTTTTGTGGTTTTACGCTATTGACTTTAATCCGTTATGGAGCCCAAGGGTTAATTGATGCTCCACCATCAACGATGATAACAGCACCAGTTATATAAGCCGATTCGTCAGAGGCTAGAAAAACCGCTACTTTGGCTATATCTTCTGGCTGTCCCCATCTTTTAAGAGGAATGCTTTCTTTCAATTTTTCTTTGTCATCATCTGATAAGGCTGAGACCCAGCCGCTATCTATTGATCCTGGCTGGATTGCGTTTACCCTTATGTGCGGGGCCAACGCTCTAGCCAGGCCTCTTGTCAAAGGGATTCCCGCTGACTTTGTAGGCATATAACTTAATCCTCCACCAGCCCAATCGGCAACAATGTTGATTATGTTGCCGCTTTTCCGTTTTAGCATGTGCCTAGAAGCCGCCTGAGAGCACAGAAGCATTCCTTTAACGTTAACATCCACCATCCGTTGCCATCCCTTCCAATCAGGCTTGTCTAAAGAAAATTCCATGACAGAGAAGTCAGCTGCGTTATTAACAAGAATGTCTAACCGACCAAATTTTTCAATGCACCGGTTGATCATATCCTCGACTTCCTTGATGCTTGATACATCGGCTTTAGCGGCGATAGCCTTTCTTCCAATCGAATTTATTTTGGAAACAACTTCCCGAGCCTCATTCTGCGACCTCATGTAATTAACAACGACGTCGGCTCCTTCCCCAGCAAACGCTAGGGCAATGGATCTGCCAATTCCCCGACTTGAACCCGTTACTAAAGCAACTTTTCCGCCTAGACTCTTCAATCAAATCGCTTCCTTAATTTCATGAATTATTCAAAATAATGTTATAAGTTTTAAATAGGATTATGCTTTCATGTTAATTCTGGAGCCTCAATGAAATGAGATACGATTATGAAGAGCTGCTGAAAAGAGCACATTCACAAATTCCTGAAGTTACTTCTAAACGGGAACGTTTGGAACTGCCTAGGCTGCATTATTCAGTCATTGGAATGCGCACAATAATCTTCAATTTCAAAGAAATTACAGACGTCTTAAATCGTGACCCGCAACACTTGTTAAAGTTTTTGACACGCGAAACTGCCACGGCAGCAACTCGGCAGGAGTCAAGGGCTGTTTTCAAAGGAAAATTTTCGCAAGAAACTTTAGAAAGGCTCATACAGAGGTATATAGAAAGATTTGTGGTATGTCCGGTTTGCAAGCGTCCAGACACAAAGATTGTAAGGGAGAAACGCCTATCATTTCTAATGTGCGAAGCGTGCGGGGCAAAATCCTCCGTGCAACAACTCTAACATGAGCGTTTCAAAATTGGAAGTCTACATGAACATTAGAAAAATCGGCAAAAACGTGCTCTTAGCCATATGCGATACTGAAATCCTTGGAAAAACCTTGCGCGAAGGCAAAATAGCTTTTCACGTTAAAGAAGAATTCTATAGAGGCGCAAAAGTAGGCATCGAAGAAGCAGTAGCCATGATAGAAAACTCGACAATAGTGAACATGATAGGCAAAAATGTTGTTCAAAAAGCTATAGAAAAGGGTCATGTCCATCCAGAAGCGGTCCTAAACATAGAAGGCATACCACACGCCCAAATAGTGAAGATTTAACACGTAGCACATAACACCGAACCATAGCAATTTTATAGAAAAATCTCCCCGTAGAAGCTATTGCTTGATTAGATAATTCATACCATGGGGAGAGAAATGAGAAATATCCCTGCAACGGCGCTAGTGCTGATTTTGGCAACCGTGGCTCCTATGTCTCGCATGTCAACCGACCCGTCTGCAATCCCAGGAGAACCGCTCCTCACATCTCCCGGCCCTGTTACAAACACACAACTGAAAACAAAAGTGTTCACACCTAGGTCGGATTCGCGATGATCAAGCCCAGCATAATCAATGATTGTATATCTGTTCACGGCAAAACTGGCAGTATTCCACACAAAGGTAAGCGTTGTCGGGACACGGCTTTCCAGAGTGATTATTTCTTCGCTTAATGTAAAGCGTTCCAAGGTGAGAGCTCTAATCTCTTCTTCGTCTAAGGTTCTGTTGCAGACTCTTTTTCTCTACATCTATACATTCAAATAGATGCTCCTTTTGCTTTTAGTAATTGTATCAACCTTTCAGGAAACTTTACTCTTGGTATAGCAATGATTTCTCTGATTTCAATGCCATTTTCTGCACTGATAAAGAACGCGTCAGGCAAAACTGATGGTTTCACGACTACAGCGCAGTCTGCCCCTCCACCAAGCCAGCCTGTTCCCGCAACTGCGATAACTTCCTCATCAATAGGAATTGCCCCAGCATCTGCTGCAAGCAACGTTATCTCCACTGCTGTTTTGAACCCGTATCCCATTAATCTACTCAAAATTTTATGAACAATGCAGGATGGGGATGTTTCGCCCAGAAATTGATAGTCGAAGGTGGTCTTGAATATCCACGGAGTTTCATTTAGGATTTTGACACCTAAGTCTTCTAGTTCCTCTTTCATTCTGCCTTTTATATCTGGCCAAGGGCGTCTCTCTGTTTTTCTTATGCCAGCGTATCCAGATACACAAACAATATTTACATCAAAACCTTTCAGCGCCTTTGCAACCTTTAACGCTGTTTTTCCACTTTCGGAAGCAACTACAACATATTTTGAGGTTAAATCCTTTAATCTCTCTTTTACGGCGTCAATCACGGGGTCTGTATTCTTGGGGCCTGGTTCGTCAAAATAAACGGTTTTCTTTTCCAATTTTTCTGCCTCACCACTAATTTTAGACTTAAACTGCTAATAAGCCTAATACATGCTGCATAGAAATGTAGCTTGAGAATGTCTTTCAAAATTCGTAGCTCAAAGGGTGCACAGTCAGTGAAAATTTGATGCTGGAACACATGGTAGAATAAGCATAACTTTTAAGGAAGTAATATACTTCTCTTAAAGGAATGCATTTGAGGTGCTTCGGTGGGTAAAAAGAAAGTCCTAACTGAGGAAGAATTGAGCGAGATGGTACTTCCATCCGGAAACGATGTTCTAGGCATAGCTGTTAAACTGCTTGGTTTTGACCGTGTTTTAGTCAAGTGTCAAGACGGGCTTGAACGTTTATGTCGTATACGTGGTAAGATGAAACGGCGGGTTTGGATACGTGAACGTGACGTTGTTTTAGTTTCTCCTTGGGATTTTCAATCTGACAGGCGCGGCGATTTGATTTGGCGTTATACAAAAGCCCAAGCGGAAATACTCCGCAAAAAAGGCTACTTGACGATCTGATTTCTAGCGAACGGGGAAATATGGTGTCTTTTAGGAAAACTGTTAAAAAAAGGCTTTCCAAAAAGGAGAAAGTATATGAAACTGAACAGTTGATGAAGGAGAAGCGAAGCGAAGAGTACGAGGCTTTAGAAGAGGTTTTCGACCGCTCGACCCTCATGATAATCTACGATTTTTTGAACAAGGGAACAATAAGCGAAATCCACGGCGTCGTCAAAGCCGGAAAAGAATCACGGGTTTACTGGGGAAAAGGCATACAAGGAAAAGAGTTGGCGATCAAAATCTACTTAACCCTCTCCGCAGAGTTCCGAAAGGGCATGCTCAAATACATTGAAGGCGACCCGAGATTCAAAGGCGTCAGACACGGCACGCGTCCGCTGATCTTTGCATGGGCTCAAAAAGAATTCAAAAATCTGGAACTAGCAACAGCAGCAAAAGTGCGCGCACCAAAACCCATCGTTGTCAAAAACAATGTTCTGATAATGGAGTTCATCGGAAAAGACGGCGTAAGCGCTCCATCGATGAAGGAGCTGCCGCCAAAACATCCTGAGAGAATCTACGAAGTCCTCTTAGACTATCTGAAAAGGTTATATTCTAAGGCTGAACTTGTGCATGGAGACTTAAGCGAATACAATATCATGATTTGGAAAGGCCGCCCAGTGTTATTTGATATGTCACAGGCTGTTCTCATTTCACATCCCATGGCAGAATTCCTCTTGCGGAGAGATTTAACAAATCTGAACAAATTTTTTAGCAGATTGGGCCTTAAGGTTCCATCTGTTGAAGAATGCTATAGGAGGGTTACCGGCCGTGGCGAGGCCTAGTGGATTTCTCAGGATACCGAAAGAGCGGGTAGGGGTTTTAATAGGACCCGAAGGAAAAACAAAGAAGGATATTGAAGAAAAACTTTCGGTTGAGCTCCAAATAGACAGTGAAACAGGCGGCGTTACACTCATGCTGACTGAAAAAGCTGGAGATCCATCATTACTTTTTAAGGCAAAAGATGTTGTAACAGCCATCGGAAGAGGCTTTTCTTCTGAGCATGCTTTTCGCTTAATCCACGTTGAAGAAGCCATCCTAGACATCATAGACTTGCGAACTGTTTTCGGAAGATCTGAATCAGACATCAGGCGGATCAAGGGGCGAATAATTGGAATGAACGGTAAAACCCGCAAAATAATAGAGGAATTGACAGACACCGACGTGTGTGTTTATGGGCATACAGTGAGCATGATTGGAAACATTGAACAGGTTCAGGCGGCGAGAGAGGCAATCCAGATGCTGATTGGGGGAAGCTTGCACAGCACTGTTTACAGGTTCCTCCACAGAAAACGCAGGGAACTCAAGAAGAAGATGCTGGAACTATGGGAAAAACCGCCAGAAGAATAAAGTTGTGTGGCGGGCTCGCGCATTCTTGGGACTGCTCGTGATTCAAGATTGAACAGTCCTCTCAAGATCCCAATCATTTAGGGATTCAGCGGGGCCAGAGTCGTCATCGCCCACCATGCAAAAATAGACCATGGACTTAAATAAAAAGTTATAGGAATCATGTAAAAGTGTGATGGAAAAATCATGCTAAAGCATATCCGTGTTGTTCCGTTGGCTGCAGAAAGCCTCGGGGTAAGGTCCATGTGTACATACGTCGAGACTCCGGACGTGAAAATCCTTTTGGACGCTGGAGTTTCGCTTTGTCCGATTCGTTTTGGTCTGCCTCCGCATCCAACAGAATTCAAAGCCATCGAACATTGTCGCAGAAAAATTGCTGAAGCCGCCAAAAATGCTGAAATTGTAACGTTAAGCCATTACCATTTCGACCATCATACACCTTCTTTTGAAGATTGGCTATGCAACTGGACAGCCGCAACTGAAACGGCAAAGCAAATCTACGAAGGAAAAACCATTTTGATAAAGAATCCAAGAGAGAAAATCAATTACAGCCAGAGGCGCAGAGGATGGATGTTCCAAAAAACAGGTGGAAAGTACGCAAAAAAACTCGAAATCGCGGATGGAAAAACATTCACCTTTGTGAATACGAAGATTAGATTTTCAGATCCGGTTTTTCACGGACCAGAAAACTCAGTTTTGGGATGGGTTTTAATGGCAACCATCGCATACGAAGGCGAGAGATTCACTTTTACACCAGACGTTCAGGGTCCAATGGCAACGCAGACGCTTGAAACTATCCTCGAAGAAAAGCCTCAATTGATTATGATTGGTGGACCGCCATTGTACTTAGCTAGATTCAAGGTTGATGAGGAGCAAGTTCGATTGGGATTGAAAAACCTAGAAACAATCGTTGACATTGTACCGTCTGTAATTTTGGAACATCATATTTTAAGGGACGAAAACTGGCGTGAAAAAATAAGGAACGTTTTTGATAAAACCCGCAAGGCTAAATGTAACATCTTCACAGCAGCCGAATTCTTAGGTAAGCAGAATGCTTTCTTGGAAGCCACTAGAAAAAGGCTTTTTGTTGAAAACCCACCGTCTAAAGAGTTTGAAAAGTGGATGCATGGAAGTATCGAAACAAGGAAACATGTTAAGCCTCCAATTTGAATATTTCTTATGAAAATTTGGGAGATTGTAAAAAATTCTTCTATAAGAACGGTGCGAAAAGCAAAGTATACATTTGTGATTGTAAATATTAATTGTTAGTAAGGCCTGTCGAACTTCCAGGTGGGAAAATGCACAAACTCCGGATATACTTTGCAGGTGTTACTGCGATAATGATTGTTTTTCTGGCTAACACAATTAATGTAGTCGTTGGTCCCGCATTCTTGAAGAAAAGTGAAGGCATTCCAAAACCGGTAAACCATTTTTTGGATTCAGGCGAACTTGACACTTTCGTCATGGATGACGATTCAATGGAACTTGTTATTGGAATAAACAAGATCAGTGCTGAAGCTTATAGTAATATTGCTGATTTGATTTGCAGCTTCAAAGGAAGAATTGTCAACACCATCTCACTAAATGGTTCGGTTAATGTCATCGTAGCCGATGTACCTCTAAATGCTGTCTTTCCGTTGGAAGAAGAACTTCAAAGAACCAGTTTAGCTCGATATGTAGAACCAAACAAGAAAGTTCAAGCTCAATTCGTTCCAAACGATCCATATTGGGCTTCACAGTGGGGACCGCAGAAAATAGAAGTCGACTGGGCTTGGAACACCTCTGTAGGCAGTCACGATGTTCTCGTTGCGGTTGTTGACACTGGCATTAACTATACTCATCCAGACATTGCACCCAACTACATCCCGCTTGGATACGACTGGTATAATGATGATGCCGATCCCATGGATGATAATGGACACGGAACCCATTGTGCTGGAATAATTGGGGCTGTGTTAAATAACACATTGGGTATTGCTGGAATCGCCAATGTTAGTTTAATGGCTGAAAAGGTCTTAAACATGATGGGTGGTGGCTTTGAAGATGATGTAGCAGCTGGAATTACACATGCAACGAATGCTGGCGCAAAAATAATAAGCATGAGTCTAGGCGGACCACACGGCGAAGTGATACACGAGGCGGTCAGATATGCTTATGAGAATGGAGTGCTGTTGATTGCAGCTGCTGGAAATGATGATACTAATAGCAAGTTGTATCCGGCAGGTTATGATGAAGTTGTCGCTGTTGCTGCCACAGACCAGAATGACAACAAGGCTGGGTTCTCAAACTGGGGCGACTGGATTGAATTGGCAGCTCCCGGGGTTGACATATACTCAACTACACTTTGGAATTACGAGTCTTGGAGCGGCACATCCATGGCGTGTCCCCACGTTGCAGGCGTGGCCGCGCTAGTTTGGAGTCAATATCTAGATATGACTAGAGACGAGGTAAGGTTATGGTTGCGTCATACTGCTGATGACCTTGGCGCTCCAGGATTCGACATGTTTTATGGATACGGCAGGATAAACGCCAGGAAAGCTGCAGGGGCAAAATTCGAGCATGAATTAATTGTTAACTTAAACGCATCCACTTATATTGAACCAAGCAAAAACATTAGTTTAAATGCAACAGTTCAAAATGACGGATTGTACGATGAAACGAACGTGGAGCTTCAGTTTTTCATTAATAACACCTTAGCCAACAGCACCGTAATACCTGAACTTACAGGCGGGGCATCGTTCACTTTGAACTACTTGTGGACACCTGATGCTAAGACATTCTATAATCTGACAGCTTATGCTTCACCTTTATTGAACGAGAATTTTACGTCGAACAACATAGAAACAAAAATTGTTTACGTGGATTATCCGCTGATTAAACCGCTTGAGGGTCAATATGTAAACTATACGTTCTATCACTACGATACTTCCGGAAATCTCTGGGGTGAAATTGGATACTACAATATTACTTACGAATGTTATGTTGAGCCATACAAAATACTTGCCACCGTACAAGGGAAAGACCCGTGGGGAGCACTTTACAGCTCTTGCGCAATTGTTAACACGATGACCAGACATATCGAGTGTGGTGACTTATACATGTGGTGGTTTATGGGGATAAGGCCTCCGTCTATTTCTTTTTACCCGTTTTGGATTGAAACTAATATAAGCTTAGGTTCAAGAATAAAATTATTTGGTGCTTACGATGCAGTTGTTTATGATAACGAAGTCCTCGTCTTTCCTGGGCCTCGTCCAGTTGATTGCTGGCTAACCTGGTGTTACGACCCGTACTTTTTATGGACTTGGTTTTCATGGTTTGATAAAACTTCTGGGATGATGACTAGAATGCGTTACATAGAGTACTTCTCTCACATTATAGAATATGTATTAGCTGATACAAACGTTCCGATAGAACACAGAGACGTTGCTGCAATAAATGTCACAACTTTCAAGACGACTATTGGTCAAGGCTACTCTACATCCGTTAACGTAACCGTTGAAAATCACGGAGTGTCCGCGGAAACGGTCAACGTTACCTTGTATGCTAACTCAACATACGTTACATCCCAAATTCTGGACCTAGCAGTCTTAGAATCAACCGCAATAACTTTCACATGGAACACTACTGACTTTGCTGGGGGCAATTACACAATAACCGCTTATGTCTTGCCTGTCCCGGATGAACTTGACATGAGCGACAACACTGTCTATAGTGATTCGCTGTTTGTGACGATTGCTGGTGACGTTACAGATGCTTCGGGTTCAGCAGATGGTATAGTTGACATGCGTGACATAGGTGCAATTTGCGGCAATTTCATGACCACGCCCTCAAGTCCAAACTGGAATCTAAACATGGACATAAACGACGACAGTGTAGTCGATATGCGTGACATTGGCATAGCGTGCAGCAATTTCATGAAAACATAAAAGCAAATTGCGCCACATATTAGCTTCTAATCAACTTTCTTAAGTTGGCTAAATCCCAAGATAAGCGATCATAACGTGTCCCATAAAACGGCACTGCGATTTTCCCTTTTGTCAATGCAGAGTGCAGCTCCTCCATGAAAATTCCAGAAACTTTCATGTTTAAGGTTTCGTTTACACCACAACTCGGGCTTCCGTCAACACCTAGCACAATTTTTAATCTTATTCTACTCTTCTCATATTCTTGAACTTGACTGGCGAGTTCTTCAGCGATTTTTTTACAGTGCATTCTAAAAGCTGTATTATCGTATTGTTCTCTAGTTTGATGTAATCTTGACACGCCAGCATAAGCGAGTTCTGGACATGGCATCTGGATAATGCCCAATTCGTTGCGTGCTAGAAATTCCACGATTTCAGTTATTACGCTTGATCTTTCTGCCAATCCTAGAGCACGGGAATTCTGATTTAAAATGCAATGGGCTACTAGAGCAAGTTTTCCGCTTCTCTTGTCTTTCGTCACACTTTTCATCTTCGATTCAGATTGTTTGGCTTTCGGAGATTAAAATTTGTTGTTGGATTATGAATCAGACTGTAAATGTTAAAAGCTTTTGTTTTCTCAATGGATAAAAAAAGAAAAAGGGGATTATATTTGCTTCATGAAGTTTACGCATGTGATACCTATGTCTATCAGGTCTACTTGGGAGTCATGGTTTATGTCTGTAAAGATGTCCCAATTGGCATCGTCCGGGTAGCTTCCAAAAGCGGCGCATACTCTGCCTATGTCTTTCATGTTAACTATTCTGTCATTGTTTACGTCGGCATACAATGTTCGGTTCACAAGCGGCAAATAGTCCGTGTTGTCTACATCAATGACATATGGTAAGTCCCAGATTCCATCGGGGCCAGCCTCATCTTGGTTTGGCCCGCTTTTCACATCGTTGCTTGTATATCCGCCCCAATAGTTTCCTCCGGCAGGATAACTGTCATTCCATGTGTTTACGGCTCCAAGAACATTATATATTAGTTGTGTGTTGTTGATGTAGAATTTGTTGTGGTGAATGAAGTTTCCAGAGCTTGGTTGTCCGTCAAACACTATGCCTTTACCATTGGAGTAAACATCATTCCAGACTATGCAGTTGCCAGTGCTTGAGTAAGTCGGATCAGCAACGATTGTTCCGTTATTGTTATGATGAACTTTGTTGCCAACTATGTAGTTGTTGGAAGACCCTTTTATAGCAATACCTTCAGTGCTGTAAGAGACATCATTGCCAACAACAATGCTGTTGTTACCAGTTGATGCAAGAAGGATTGCGGCTCCGTCAGCCTTAGAGACTTGATTGTTGTACACCCTATTGAAACTGCCACTGACGTTGATGCCGTTCGTCGCATCTATTACAATGTTTTCCCCAATATAGGTATAGTTACCGCCGACCTCAATAGTTGATTGGTTTGTTGTGCTGTACAGATAATTGAGGTCGATAGCATTATATTTGGAATTTTCGTCCATCCAAATTCTTCCGAAGTCAGTTGCCGTGTTGTTTACTATTCTTGTATTGGAAACTTCGTTGAGCAAGGCAAGTCCATAATTGTTCGTGCTGGTTATGTTCATCACCACTCCGTTCGTAACGTTTTGAAGCTTAACGGCCACAAAGTTACCAGTGTTTCCATCGTGAACTGTAAGGCTTCTTATGACGAAGTATGCAGTTGTATTCCCAATCTCTATGCCGTTTGCAGCTGAAGCATCAATATCCCAACCTTCGATAATGTACGGGTCTGCAGTCGTTCCAGAACCGCCAGTAACACCATTGGCAGGGGTAAACTCGGAGTCACTGCCAATGAGAATAGGTGAATGCGAAGCAAGAGCTCCCACTGGACCGATGTTCAGCGCCATTGTCAACATGCCCACTAACATCAACGTCAGCACTAAACAAGAAACTGTTTTCTTCATCTTCATATGTTTCCCTTTCCATTATTATTTTTGTGAAGAACAAAAATGTTTATATCAAGATATTAAGGTTTGTGGAATTCTTTTCTATAACAAGGTATACAAGAAAATTCTGTCTTGGATCGTGGGGCCGGGGCCGGGATTTGAACCCGGGCGCTAGGCTCCACAGGCCTATAGGCTTCCAAGCTACCTCACCCCGGCCGCTTTTCGACCAATTCATGAACATGTCCACCTATTTATTTACGTTTTCTGAGACAGAATCTCCTTCTAGTAAACTATAAATAGGTTGCTTCACTTAGAAGTATGCTTGGAATTTTGGGAGTGGTTAAATGAAAAAGTTGAAAGCGTTAATGTTATTGTTTGTGGCTCTGCTTCCAATATTTGCAATGGCAATGGCTGTTTCAGCCTTTGAGAACACAATTCACGAGGAGATTGTCGTAGTGTATGCGATTCCGCCGACAGACGACTCCATGACTAATCCACATTACCAATTGTTGTCGTTTCACTGGTATACAACAATTAACTACTGGATAAATCCGAAGAACAGGTATGGTTTCTCGACAACAGCCGTTGTGACAACTATTACCACTTCAGTCAATGCATGGGATAAAGAAACAAGCTTTCAAGTATTCAACTATAGAGGTACCACTAACAGGGGGGCTGGAAGATATGATGGCTACAGCGTTGTTTCCTGGGGTTATTACTACTATCCCGGCGTTATAGCCGTCACATACATTTGGTACAGTGGTTCCCAAATACTTGAAACCGACTGCCGAATGAACACATATTTCAGTTGGAGCCTATCCGGACAGGCTGGAAAAATGGACGTTCAAAACATCATGACTCACGAATTTGGACACTGGTGCGGCCTTGCCGACTTGTACAACGACGTCGACTACTGGTTGACAATGTACGGCTACGCAAACTATGGAGAAACATACAAGCGAACGCTTGGACTAGGCGACATTAGCGGATTACACGCAGTTTACGGAACATAAACGCATACTGCTCTCACCGTTTTTCTCTTTTTTCAATAACAAAGCTTGTGTAGGTTAATCGTTCTTAAAATTGCCCCGCAATTCCGAGTTTTAGCAGATTGAAAGTGTATCGATCGTCGGATAGAGAGACCGAAACAATTAAACGTTTTACGCAATAAAATGGTTCCAGCGGCTGGTGTTCAAAAAATGGAATGCGGCATTAAGATAGAATGCAAAAAGAGATTCGGTCAATTTCTAATAACTAACAAGCCATACTGCGTTATTGATGATGCTGAAACTAAAGAGTTGGAATGGAACGAAGAAATCTTTATTCCTCTACAGCCAAATCGTCCCTACAAAATAACTGTCCAATTTCCTTACATGAGTAGCAAGGCATGTGGTCCAGCAACAATTACAGCACAGCTGAATCCGAACGAAATTCAAGTCTATAAATATACTACCCCCTCTACAATGCTTTCTGCAGGCAAAATAGAACGCAAATCCTAGCATGCACGATTCTCGCACGGGCTATTCACTTATCCAAATTTTTCGTTCGTTTGCAATTTTTACCTTCAAATGTGGTCATACACGTTTGTGCGCAACCGAAAATGAACGAAGCTCATAAGAACGTAAAAGTCCACAGTCCGAAAAATGTTACTAGCAACATCTTGTCCGTGCAAAAATCAGCAGAACATTTGCTTTATCATGACGAGTAGAAAATATTCTCTGGAAATGTGTACGAAGATTTAGCGAATGAATACAATTTAAACAGAAAATGTCAAAAATCCCATGAGGCCGAAGCGAAGAAGCGTCAAAACTTTAAATCTAACCATAAACATGATCACTCGTAGAATAAACGAAATGCGAAGTAAAGATTTTTGAATACAGCTACATTGTTATAGCTCACCATAGGATAAACAAAAGGAATATTCTAGGCTCATGGCTTTTCTACAGCCTAAGGAGTTTGTCTCTCAAAGAGCCAAAGATTACCTCTGGTAAGCCAGCAATGAAGGATTATAAAATAAGCTAAAACTGCGGACCCATTATGCCTGCAGAATCAGCGTCTTGCGCGAATGCAGACCCGCCTAGAACGATTCTCTCTTTTTCTGCGTGCGATTCGTTTTGACATTTAAGAAATTTAAGTCAACATTGGCTTAGCTACAGTTCACCTACAACTTGGATGATAACTGTTCTTCTTCTTGGGTGTACATCTGTTTCCACAAAGATTAGTGATTGCCATGTTCCAAACTCTGTTCGGCCGTCAATGACTGGCAGGGTTTTGTCTGGTGGTAGAAGTACAGACCTTAGGTGAGCGTGGGCGTTGGAAGGATGACTATATGCACCGTGTTTTGGGATTAGTTTTTCAAGCAAAGTCTTAATGTCATTTAGTAGGCCGTGTTCGCTTTCTGTTAAAATCAGTATGCCTGTGGCGTGCGGCGCAAAAACATGGACTATCCCGTTCTTTATTCCCGATTTAGAAACTGCTTCTTGTACTTTGTCTGTTAGTTCTACGAATTCTATTTCGCCTTTTGTCTGGAAGCTGTGGCTTGTGTTAAAAACTTTGAAACTAGCCATAGTCCTCTACTCCAGCACCCTGGTCAGTATTATCTCGTCTATATACTTGCCTTCTTTGAACTGTTTTTTCGGAATACTGCCAGTCTTTACAAATCCAACTTTTTCATAAACATGAATTGCGCGTTTGTTGGTTGCGAAAGATGAAAGCGTCAAAACCTTCAAACTCATGTTCTGGGCTTGCTCCACTAAAGTTTTCATTATCTCGGTTCCAATGCCTAAATCCCTAAAACCTTTTCTAATGGCTATGCCTATAACGCCGACATGTTTCTCACAGCCGGTTCGTTTGCTGATTTGTGAAACTGCCTCAACTTTTCCGTCTACCTCGCCAACCAAGTAAAACATCTCATCCTTTTCCAAGCGACTAAGCACCCTAGACAAAAAGTCAATTTCTTCCTCCCTTGAAACCCTCTCAGTTCTGAGAATGTCCGCCCGCTCCTCCACAAGCGAATTGATAAGCTCCAGAAAATCGTCTAAGTCCTCCCACCTGGGCGTCCTCAAAACGACTTTATGTCCGTCCTTAGCTTCGAAATTCTTAATAACTTTCCCAGACTTCATAGCCCAATACTAACGCCATAGACACTTTAATACTTTTCAACCCCTCAGCCCAGCACAAGCCCTAAAACAGTGAATTGCGTTGATGCTTTTGTATACGACCGCTTAGCCTTGAGACTTCTGGAGAGCTCTGGTGAAACGTAAAAAGGTCGCGTAATACTAACCTCACTAAACTCACCAAAAAGTAAAAACCAAATCTCAGAAACCCAAAAATATTTGCCATTTAGCCTATAGTAAGCGAAACAACTTTACACATTCATAAGAAAAGAACGCGGAAAAAGCTCTGTTTGTAGACATCGAACTGCCCCCAACAACTCGGTGAAAGCCTTCAGCCGCGGAATCCGTATACAAAAGCATCAACAAAAGTCCCAAAGAAACCCTTTCGTCCAGTGAATACGAAACAAACCAGAAACATGAAAACGACTAGAGGAGCATGTTACCCTAACCATCTATGATATTCCAACTGAACTAATTCAGGAGTTCGGCCAGAAAGTTGTAAGGCAATACTATCTTGGCGGAATTAGTGATACTATTCGAGATTTAATGCGAAGAGCTATTCAACAATAAAAAGAAAGGAAGGAATAAAGGTTTTCGGAAAGAAAAAACGTTCATGCAAACAGTTTTCTAAAAATAAGCCTAAAGCTGGCTTATTCGCAGAAATTCTGTACACTTTCGAAAATTACCCACACAGGTTGGCATGGAGATTTTCGTCGGTTTTTATATGAGGCCACGGTAAAGTCCATGCGTCAGCCTAATCGGTAAAACTGAAAAAGCCAAAATAGGCTTCTTTCCCAGTTTAAAGCCTAAATGAGGCGTAAACGTTTTATGTTTTGGGCCAGAAGTTTTAGGGTCATGCCTTGTCGTGTTTTTCAGATTGGTTTCGTTTCTAGAACAAGAGCTTTTCTTTAAACAGGTTGTTTCTGGAAAGAATTTTTGAAAAGGCTTGATCGTCTAGCCGAAAACCTATGACCCATTTTTCCTAATTTCGGTTTTTTCTAATCGCTCATCGTTTAGTTTTGTTTGGATCTTTAATTTCGGAAACAGCTAGACGGTCTTCATCTAAAGTCTCAAATTGGGTGTGAAGTAACAAGTAATAGTCAAAAACCTTTTTCATTCGCCTCGGAGCAAGATCGCTGCTGAATATCTTATACATTCTGATAAGTTGCGGTTGAATACGCAGAATGTCTGTCAAAGTCACCAGACCAAGAAGCTTCCCTTCTTCGACTACTGGAAGCTTTTTGATCTTCTTCTGACACATGAGTTTAGCTGCTTCCTCAACTTCCATGTCGGGTGCTGCAGATATAAGGGGCGCTGACATTATTTCCATTACTTTCATGTTTCTGAGCTCTTTCGATTTTGCCAAGACTCTTTTCAAAAGATCTCTTTCTGTAATTATTCCGACAGGCGTCCCATTTTCTACTATAACCAAACATCCTATCTCGTGCCTGTTCATCAATTTAATAGCGTCTTCCACTGTTGCCTCTTTCTTCGTTGTTATTACTTCTTTTACCATAACATCATTGGTTTCAAGCGACATTAAGACTCCCAGAAGGTTAACTTTCGGTTAAAAAGATAAGCATTATGAAACTACAATCATTATTCAGTGTCCTAAACGCAAATCATCCCAGCAGAGTAAATACAGGAACATGTTATTGGTTTTTTCATATTGCCAATTTTGAAATAATCTCTATAATATTTCACGAGACGTGTTCTAGTAGAGAATACTGGAAGGCACAGTTTGGAGGTGTCACGTTTGCCCATTGACCCTTTTGGTGATGAGGTTGAGATACTTGAAAGAAATGTTAACGGCAGAAAGGTTAGGGTAAAGTGGGATTGGGGAAACTTTGAAAGCACCGAAGGCTTTCCAGTTGATGACAATCTTATAAACTGGGTTATTGGGCAGGAACAGGCCCTAAAAGAGTGCTTTTTATGTCTTGACGAGTGGGTGCACAAGCTAAAGTGGCTTGAAGAAACAAAATGGTACGAGAGTTGGAGCAACCCAGACAAGCTCAAACACTCGGCCAAAACAGTCATAAGCCCAGGACCATATCTACTCCTTTTAGGAGATCCTGGAACAGGGAAATCGTTAATTGGCAGAGCCTTGGCTGAAAAACTAACGCAGATTTACAAGGAAAACGGCATAAAACTCTTCGATGTTTTGTGTTGGAGAAACACTACACTTCCAAGCCAGCCCAAAATCTCAATTCATAAGACTGGCGACGGAAAAAAGGTCCAGCAAAACGAGCAACTCAAAGAGATCAAAAGAAAATTCATCACAAAAGTAGGGTTCAAAGCACTACAAATTTTTCTCATAGTATTGGGCTTATTTCTAATATCCCTAGGCTTCTATTTCTTGTACCAAGCTTGGCAGACTTGGAATGCAAACCCAATGTTTATGGGAGAACCTCTCCAACAATACTTTAATCACAACTTCTTAGACTATCTAGTCGGAAAATTTGTTGGTTTAGTACCATTAACTTTCATTCCCGGCGGCAGCCTAATATTCTTCGGCTTTTTCATTTGGTGGTTTTCCAAACTTAGCGGCTTAGGAAACCTAAGGGGCATCGCAGGCGCCCAGCAAACGGACGTTCCAAAACTAATAGTTGACAACATTTCTGGCCACGCACCGTTCGTGGACGCAACTGGACATAGAAGTGCTCAGCTTTTCGGTTCAATAGCTTGGGATCCATATCAGACTGGTGGCCTTGGCACTCCCGAACATCAGAGGGTTACCGCCGGCGACGCTCATAGAGCCTCTCTGGGCATTCTATACATAGATGAGATAAAGAATCTCGACCCTGAAGAGGCTGTGACACTTTTAACAGTGCTTGAAGATGGACAGTTACCCATAACTTTGAGGGGTAGGTGGCAAGGCGGAGACACAGCTGCAATGGCTGTTTCAACCGAACCAGTCCCAGCTATAACATTTCTTGTCGGCGCTGGAAACTTTGACAGCATAGGCCAAATTCACCCAGCCATGATGGACCGTATTTACGGTTACGGTAAAGTTGTTAGAATGAATAATGATATGCCTAACACATTGGAAAACAGGCGGAGGTACGTGCAATTTATAGCTCAGGAAGTTAAGCGCTTCAACCTCCTACCGTTCACCAAAGAGGCATGCGAAGAAATCGTAGAAGAGGGCAGGCGGAGAAGCGATAAAAAAGACGCTTTATCAACGAAATTCAGACCACTGATTTCAATTATTAAGACCGCTGCAACCCTTGCCATGAACGAAGGATGCAGAGTTGTTGAGAAGAAGCATGTACGAGAAGCCATAGAACACCACTGCAAAACAATCCAAAGGCAAATACTTGAACATGAAATCAGCGAGAGGGGTAAACTTTTAGAAATAAAGCCTAAAGGGGTTAAACTTGGACAAATATATGGCTTAGTTGTTGTCAGAGACCCATACAGCGGAGAAATGACTGGAAACGTCTTGTGCGTAAGAGCCCACATGGCTAAGAGAAGCGAACTTCCAAGAACATATCCATTCAAAGGCTACTATAAAGTGACTGGGGTAGCCAAAGGTCAAAGCTTCATTTCAGACAGCATAGCCAAAGTTAGAAGCGTCATCCTACAGAAATACGGGATCGATATAGCGCAAGACTACCTAACCCACATCGATTTCGCCCAATCCTATGGGGTCGATGGTCCATCAGCAGGCGTAACAATGGCCATACTTTTATGCTCACTCATTGAGGGTAACCCTGTAAGGCAGGATGTGGCCGTTACTGGTGAAATAAACTTGGGAGTTGGAGACTCCATACAAATCACGGCTGTCGGCGGACTTTATGAAAAGATTAAGGCTGCTGAGGCGTGGGGTTTCAAGAAAGTGGTGATTCCGCAGAAGAATTATGAATATTCTATTGACGTTAGGGACTATAAAATAGAGGTTGTGCCGGCTTCCACATTAGACGATTATTTGAAAGAGTGCTTAGTTGGGAAACAAGCGATTAAGGTCTGGGTTCGAAATCATAGGCGTAGAAAACTCTAAGAATTTTTTTGCCCTAGTAAGATATGGTTTCTAAGATTGAATTTGAAAGGGCTGCTTAGTAAAGAAGTGGTCGAATGGCTACTTGATGGTGAGCCTTGGGTAGTTTATCGTACACTTATTGCTCTTCTAGATGAGGATGAGAGAGATAAGGCAGTTGTAATAGCCAAAAAATCAATCCACAAAGTGGGGTCTGATTTTGACTTTGGACAAAAAGAGAAGCCTTCGAAGTGGATAACCCTTTTAGCTTTACGAATAATAAAGAGAATTTACAAATAGGAAAACGCGAATTAATTGTTAGTTGTTGAAAAGAATCTGGTAGAGGAAAGTGTTAATGGTTAGGGAAGTTGACAAGGATGAAATTCGAAGGTGGCGCAAAAGAGGCTTCTACAGCGAAAACGTCCTCGTAAAACTCCTGATGAAAAACGGATACCACGCAGTTCGGGTCCCGGTAAGCAACCCAAGCCTTAATCCACTGCCAGACGTTATTGGCAGAAGAGACTTGCACATTTACGCCTTTGAAGTTAAAAACGCTAGGTACTACGCTTACTTTCCAAGACAGCAAATTGAAAAACTTTTCAGATTTCTGAACGAACTCATTCCAATGGAAAAAGACCATAAACATCCTATTCTTGCCGCCCACTTGGGCAAAAAATGGGTTTTCAAAGAAATAGCTTGGAAGGATTGGGAAAGAAATAGGCTTCCTGAAAAGGCAAGAATCCTAAAGCGGGACAGGGGAAATTTCGACCTGACAAAAGGAAGTTGACAGTAATGAAAACTGGGAAACCGGTGGTTTTGGCCTCCAGTCTGTGCAAGACTTATGAGATAGGCGACGCCAAAGTCGAAGCCTTGAAAAATGTAGACCTTAAAATTGGAAAAGGCGAATTTACTGTCGTAAGCGGTCCCTCAGGTTCTGGAAAAACAACACTATTAAACATCATCGGCGGCATCGATAAACCCACAAGTGGAAAGATCATTGTTTTTGGCAGAGATCTAAACGTTAAAAGTGAGGATTTTTTGGCGAGTTTCCGATGCCGCAGAGTCGGCTTCGTTTTCCAGTCCTATAATCTTGTGTCAACTTTAACCCTGTCTGAAAATGTGGCTTTCCCAATGGAATGGGCTAGAAAATCTGAGGATCACATAAAGAAAAGGATTGAAGAACTATTGGAGACCGTAGGCTTGCAGCATAGAGCAGACCACTTTCCGTTCCAACTGAGCGGCGGAGAACAACAACGAGTAGCCTTTGCAAGAGCATTGGCTAATGATCCACCGCTGCTTCTCGTTGATGAACCGACTGGAAATTTGGACACAAAGACAAGCCTAAAAATTGTTCAAATACTTCAGGAACTGAAGGAAGACGGAAAAACTATCATTGTTGCAACGCATGACGAACGGATAAACCAATTAGCGTATCAAAAACTGTATTTGGAAGATGGAAAGCTGGTAATCCCAGATGAGTGAGACCTCTTTTCCAGTAAACGACTTGCTGCGCAGAAAACTTCAAACAAGCCTAATTGTCATCAGCCTAACGCTATGCGTTGCATCAACCCATTTTCTGCTTTTATTTGGCGAAAAAATAGGTTTTGGAATCTCGCTGATGGCTGAAGGGAAGCTCACAGCCAATTTTTCAACAATTTTTTCTCGCTTTATGATATTCCTTGGGATCTTGGTTTTAGTAGTTGGAGTGGTGATTGTATCTTTCATGATTTTTGTTATGATGTCTCAGCGAGTTAAGGATATTGGACTAATGAAGGCAGCTGGATGCCCAAACGACCTGATTTTCGGCTATTTCATGACTGAACTTCTAATAGTCGCATTTGTCGGCTGCTTCTTCGGAGTGATTTTGGGAATTCTCGCAGACTATGCCTCAACAATTCTTTTAAACAGTTTCGGTTTCCAAATTTCGCAAAAACCCATTGGTTTTTGGTCTGTTCTTCAAGTATTTTTGCTGTTTTTTATCCTTGCACTGATTTTCGGTGCGAAACCAATTCTTGATACAACCAAAGTTCAGCCAGCTAAAGCAATTTCGCCAACGTATTACTTCGGATTAAGAAAAGAACCTGGATTTAGGACAATTTCAAGATCAGGCTTTACAATTAAAATAGCTTTGAGAAGTTTGTTCCGCCGTAAATCGGCAACTATTCGAATCGTTTTATGCTTAACTGCCGTTTTCATCTTAGTAACAGTAGCGGTTGCAGGGGGAATCATCGCTGACCAAACTACTAAAAACTGGATTGAAAAAGCCGTCGGCAGAGACATAGTGTTGATAGCTCATCGTGAAATGTGTGACCAGTATAAGCTGTTGTTATCAAAATTCTATGAAGCGAGAGAGGATTCGCAGTTTGACTACACTAACGAAAAATATCTTGTACCTGAAAACCTTCTCAATCAGCTAAGTGTGATGCTTGGAAATACGAGTGTTGACGCACGCTTAGTTCTGTCTGGGCATGTTAAAGAGGTTTCAGGTTACATACTTGGACCGACAACAAGCGAAACTGTACCTGTAGGCGATAGCCGCGAAGGAGAATCTCTAGTAGTTGGAGTTGAGCCTCATAAAGTGTTGAGCGAATGGTTCTTGCAAGGAGAATTTCTGAAGAGAGACCAAGCTTTGGAAGCCGTAGTCGGAGATTCCTTGGCTCAGAAAATGTTTCAAGTGCCACTAAATCAAAGCATAAGATTGTTCAATGGATATTTGAATTTTGACATTGTTGGTGTTTGTTTGGACCCCATTAACAACGGAAACGTAACTTACGTTCCCCTGAAAACTTTGCAGAACATGACCGGCATTTCAGAACCAAACATTGTTATGGTTAAAGTTAGCTCGGCTAGTCGCACAGAAGTTTTGAAACAAATAGAGGCGAACGTTACTGCGATAAATTCGGAGTTTGTCGTTTTTGAACTTAATGAAATATTAGATAAAAATCTAAGTTTTCTCGGCTATATTTGGTCTGTAATAATGTTCTTGCCATTATTCTCTCTGGTTGCGGCGTCTCTATGTCTAATAGGCTACGTGATGCTCGCAATAACTGAGCAGCGTCAAGAATTTGGTGTTTTAAGGGCTTTAGGAGCTAAGCCTAAAACTGTTGTGAAGATAGTTTCGGGACAAAGTTTCATAGTTTTGTTATCGAGTTATGCGGTTGGAATCGCTTTGGGAATGATTATTACATTGTTGATTTTGGTTCCAGAGCCGTTTGTTACGAGTTATACTGTTATGGAAATAGCTGGGTGGCTGCTCGCAGCTTTGGCTGCAACATTTGTCTTCAGCTTATACCCAGCTGTAAAATTTGCAAGGAAACCCATCCTGGAAATCATGACTTAAACCGATCAAGTGCTAGGCTGGTTGACTAAGCGTTTTGTAAAATGTTTTAACAAGTTTGCGTATGCTGGCAGTTGACTTAGAAAATCTTGCAGCTGAAGCATAGCAATAATGGGCACACTGTCATAAAATTTGAATCTGTCTGTGACGAGCGATAAAACTGCTGGGACAAGCTTAACGCTATCCCATGAAGCGCATTCAATTTTGCCGACGAGGCTTGGTAGCGATTCAGCCAGGGCGAATGTTCTTTCCACCTGTTCCTCAGCGATTCTCTTCAATGCGGACGGGTGCATTCCATGGTGCCAATGTTTGCAGTCTATGCATATGGCTATGGGCTTTTTGCATCCAACAATATCTATTTCCCATCTCTTTCCAGCATGCTTAAACCTTACATTTCTTCCGATCTTGTAGCCGTTCCGTTCAAGGGCAACGGTAGCCATGTCTTCAAACTCTTTCCATTGGAGAAGACTGCTTACGCTTTCAATGTCGGCGCCTAACTGTATGGCATATACGGCCAATTTGAGGCGTTGCAGACTATTTGCTTCCACAACGTGTTTGTGCAAATAAATTAATCCTTCATTTTGCAATTTTCTAAGCAATTTTTCAACAATCTCTGACGCAATCTTTGCATCTTTTTTAACTAGTTCACATGAAACAAGTCCTTCTTTAGTCAATCTGAGAATAGAAATAACTAAATCTCTTTCAATATTCAATACAAGGATCTCCTGAATTATCACAAAAATGCCAAAAAATAATCGCTGCTGAGATGCACTTAAAAGTCTTTCTATAGAAAACTCTGTTAAAATCTTTTGTGCACGAAGTCCACTGGATCCCACAAATTGCCGTATTATTCCTCTCCGATAGTGTATCTCATAATCGGGCGAGTCTCTGAACGACGAAGAACCTCCACAAACCCGACCTTGTGGAATGTGGAAGCCAATCCAGTATAGGCAAAGACGTCGGGAATTTTGTCCTTTTTTGGCTCAACTGGGTATCCTTCGATGATCCTGCCGCCTTGATTGTGCACATAGTCTATGGCAGCACTTAACAATGCCGCGGTGACTCCTTTACCCCTAAACGGTTTTGCAACAAAAAAGCAGACGATAGACCAGACCGGTTTGTCATCAACCCGTTTGAGCAAACGAGACCGCTCCAAAGCAGGATAGGCTTCTCTCCGGGCAACCGAACACCATGCAACTGGTTTACCGCTTGCATAAGCAAGAATCCCAGGAGCTTCACCGGAATCTACTATTCGTTTCAAAGCCTTTTTGTTTCCGTCACCTTTTTGCCGCTCAAATTCGGAACGCTTCGATCTCCACCACATGCACCAACAGCCACCACAAGCTCCGCTTTCGCCAAACAACTTTTCGAGATCCACCCATCGGTTAGGGGTTAGCGGATGAAACTCTAAATCTGAAATGTCCACTTGCCCCGAAGACATTCTCTTTCTCCTTCACATCTCATATAACATTTTGGGGATAAAAGAAATTTGCGACACAAAATTGAAAGAATATTAGTAGAACGCTTTAAAAATAAATGACGGAAACGAAAATTATGATTACGGTGTGAATTGGGTGGTCAAAATAAAAGCGGTTTTGTTCGACTTGCATGGAACGCTTGTTTATGTAAAGGGCGACGTAACTGAAACGGAAATTTCAGAATACCTCTTTAGCAGGGGGTATGAGGTCTCAACGCAACAACTGAAAGTAGCATGGGCATTTGTCGCGTTCATAGACTATTCAAAATATGGGTACAGAACCTGGCGCTCCTATTTCTCACGGATTTTCCAGAGACTAAAAGTCAAAGTTGACAAGGACACACTAGACACGATTGTTAAACTTCTTGAAAGCAAGCCATATCAATTATACCCAGACGCTGCTGAAGCAGTAATAAAAGCAAAGCAAAGCGGATTTAAAACATCCACAGTCACGACAATTGCTTATTTCCAGTTCAAGAAGGCGTTCGAACCAATCAGGAAGTACTTTGACTTTATAATGACTGGTTATGAAGCTGGATGCGACAAGACAAATCCAAAAATGTACAGAAAAGTCCTAGAAATCCTGAACGTTAAGCCAGAGGAGGCCGTTATGATCGGGGATAATCCGCCGATAGACATACTCCTGCCTAAAAAATTGGGCATAAATGCCATACTTTTGGATAGAGAGAAGAAAAATGTGGAATGCCCACAAGCAGACGCTATTATACACAATTTAAATGAAGCTGTGGAAACAATAATAAGAAGATTCGGCAAAAACTGAAGAATCTGGACAGGGCTTCGAATGTTTGAAGAATATGTTTCGAAAACCCCGAAATCTAAGGTTTTGTACGAGCGGGCTAAAAAAGTTATTCCAGCCGGTGTTTCCTATGGAATAAGATACTTTGAGCCTTACCCATTTTACACTGCAAAAGCTAACGGAAGCAAACTTTACGATGTCGACGGAAACGAATACATCGACTTTTGGCTAGGACACACAGCGCTTATACTCGGCCACAGTCCACCCGCAGTTGTAAAAGCAGTTAATAGACAGCTTGAAAATGGAACCCACTACGGAACATCACACGAGCGGGAAATCGAGTTGGCTGAACAAGTTGCGAAAATGGTTCCAAGCGCAGAAATGGTGCGATTCACCAACTCAGGAACAGAAGCAAACATGTACGCCACACGAATAGCGCGCACATACAGAAGCAGAAGCAAAATCGCCAAGTTCGAGGGAGGATGGCACGGAGGTTATGATGCGCTTCACGTGAGCGTTAAATACCCCTTTAATATTCCAGAATCTGCTGGCTTGACAGCCGGAGCTCTCCAAGACACCATCGTTTTACCCTTCAACGACCTTGAAGGAGTTAAAGAAAAGCTGAAGAACGAAGAAGTCGCCTCCATTGTAATAGAGCCAGTTCTAGGTGCTGGCGGTGGCATCCCAGCAGAAAAAGAATTCCTAAAAGGACTGAGAGAGTTTTGCGATGAAAAGGAAATTCTCCTGATTTTCGATGAAGTGATCACTGGTTTTCGATTGGCTCCAGGCGGAGCCCAACAATATTACGGTGTAACTGCAGACATTACTGTTTTCGGAAAAATTTTGGGAGGAGGCTTCCCAATAGGCGCCTTCTGCGGACCCCGAAAAATCATGGAAAGACTAGATTCACACCTCTATGAACGCCCACATTACTCCTTTCACGGCGGAACTTTCACTGCAAACCCAATAGCAATGACAGCAGGCTTAGCAACACTAAAAATCCTGGAGGATGGACGGTTGATAAACAGTCTGACTAGGCTTGGAGACAGAATACGAGGACAGTTAAGAGAAATTTTTGAAGCGGATGACATGGATGTGCAGGTCGTGGGAGACAGCTCGCTTTTCAACATTCATTTCACAAAAGAAGACATGAAGGACGCTAATGCCGTCTTTAGGGCTGACAAAAAGAAACTTGTCGATTATAATTTAAAATTGATAACAAATGGAGTTTTCTTCCTACCGACACACACAGGAGCCCTAAGCACAGCCCACTCTGAAGCCGACATAGAGAAGCTGTTTTCAGAAACGGAAGAATATGCAAAACGTTGTGAAAAGTGATCACTTTATCCTCTTATGCTTTCAATGTGGGTTCAGCCTTTTCTAAATGTGTATGGAGACTCTCCCGCAAATTCTGTTAAATTGTTTTTTACATAAAGAGCTTTGAATTTGTTTAAATAGCTTATTCTTAAACCATTTATCAGGCACAAATCGTTTTTACAGTGGCATGAACATGGCTCTTATTTGCTGAATACCTCGCATTCCTCGAATTCTTCCTATTAGACCCAGTATTCTTTGATAATTTCCTTCAGCGATGAACACTTCTAAGCAATATTTTTCGCCAATGTGTCTGTGGACATTTTCCACTACAACGTCATCGAACTCGTGTCTAACTTCAGTTATTCTCAAGTCTACATCTTTCCTTGCGTAGTCGCATGTAGTCATTATTGTTGCAGCCACATTTTCCGTTTCTAATCTAGCGAGTTCAGATTCAGCGATGAGATTTCTTATAGCGTCGCGAAATGCTTCTGATCTGCTGAAATACCCTCTAGCCTTCATAAATTCATCAAACTTTTTAAGAAGTTCCCCAGGAAGTGTTACACTCACCACAGTCATCCAGAGTCACCATGTTCTCTATTAACAAAGAGACTAATTCTTATTAGCGTATTAATATTTTGCCCATACTTGTTAGCACTAATCTAATATAACTAATTCTTGACTTCTCGTATTGAGTCAGAAATGCCCAAAAGTAACGACAAAGATGAAGAATTCAAGGACAAGGAAAAGGCAATATGGATACATCTTGCCGTTGCTTTAGGGCTGACAATACTTTTTGCAGGGATACTTGACTGGCTCGCCCAAGGTGTTCCACTCGGATTCACAATACCCATTCTGAACGAACCGGCAACGGTGTCCAGAGTTGTCTATCGTATAAGTGTGATAGTGGCTGGAGTATACATTGGATTTCTTGGACTCAGAAAACTCATCTTCGAACAGAGATTTTCAGTCGAATTTCTAATGGCTGTCGCTGCATTGGGTGCGGCATATTTAGATTTCCTATTCGAAGGTGCAACTGTACTGTTACTATACTCACTTTCAGAATATTTTGAAGATTATATCCAGGATAGAGCCAGAAAAACTATAGCGAAACTTTCAGCATTCATGCCAGAGAAAGCAAAAGTGATAATCGAGAGTTCTGAAAAAAGCATGGACGTCAAAGAAGTTCTGCCGGGAATGACCATACTGATAAAGCCCAGTGAAAGGATACCTCTTGACGGCACGGTCATTGAGGGCTATTCGTACATCGACCAATCTCTTGTGACTGGCGAATCCATCCCCATTTTAAGAAAAAATGGCGACAACGTCTTCGCCGGCACGTTGAACACTAGTGGTGTTCTTAAAATAGCTGTAAGCAAAAAAGCTGGAGACACATTAGTTTCCAAAATTGTAAAACTTGTTATGGAATCAAGGAAGAGAAAAGCGTCTATTGAGAAGTTGGTTGACAAGTTTGCACGAGTTTATGTGCCAGCTGTTATATCGCTCGCTTTGTTTACTGCAATACTTGTGCCTAAAATTTTTGGCGGGTCACTCCAAACTTGGCTCTATAGGTCTATGATACTTCTTGTGATCTCTTGTCCAAGCGCCTTTGTAGTGTCGGTTCCTGCAACAGTCTTTACTGCAATAACCGCCGCTGCCAGAAAAGGAGTTATCATTAAAGGAGGGGTTTATCTTGAAAAAATGGACAAGGTCAAGGCAGTCTTATTTGACAAAACTGGAACACTAACCTTCGGCAAACTTACAGTACACGACGTTAAGACTATTGAGAAATCTGATGAAAAAATGTTGATGTACGCCGCCGCATTGGAACAATTCTCTAACCACCCAACTGCTCAAGCTATCGTGAGAAAGGTGTCTGAGAGAAAACTCGATTTCAGCAGGCTTAGGGTTAAGAACATTAAAGAAATCCCCGGCAAAGGCATGGTAGGTTATGTTAACGGAAATCATGTGGCTGTCGGAAATATGGAACTGATGAAACAATACGGTTGCAATTGCGAACAAATAAAGGAAGTTTACGAGAACGAAAAGCACACGGCTGTTTGCGTCTCAATAGAGAAGACTGGAATTGTTTCTATTTGCTTAATTGATGATCTTAGAAAAGATGCAATCGAAGCAGCAAAAGCCTTGAAAAAAGTGGGAATTTACACGGCCATGTTGACAGGAGACAAAGCAGATATTGCAAAAGAAATTGCTGAAAAATTGGGGGTTGACGAAGTGCACGCCGAACTCCTTCCGGAAGACAAATTAAAAATTGTGGACCAAATGAAATCACAGTATGGACTAATAGCAATGGTCGGAGATGGTGTCAACGACGCCCCAGCGCTTGCCGCTTCGGATGTAGGAATAGCCATGGGCGGAGGAGGGGTAGATGTCGCACTGGAAGAAGCTGACATCGTGCTGGTCAAAGATGAATTAATCCAAATTCCATACATAAAAAGACTAAGCAGTAAGACCGTAAAAATTGCAAAACAAAACATAGCAGCATCGTTAGCAGTCAAAATACTTCTTGGCGTATTAGGGCTGATGGGGCTTGTTCCACTTTGGTTAACTGTAGCATCAGGAGATGACGGTGTAACTATGCTGTTACTTCTCAACACCATACGTTTAACAAGAGTCAAAATCTAAAAGAGGCTTTCTCTTCTACTGCAAAGTTTAATCTCCCACAGACATGGAAGACATTAAACCTCTCAGAAAAAGGAAACAAATACCAAAAACATATTTGGATCCAAATAGAGGGGGTCTGCACCGTTGCACGCACACACACAAAAGAAACCCTACCTATTTAGACGTCTCAGCATAGACTCCGCCTTCCTCAAGTCCAAAGGCGCATTAACATTAAAAAACGTCCTAAGCTCCGGATCTAGTTGCTGCAAAACCAACGTAGAGACATATCGTACACTAATTAGCCTATCCACTATAGACCGCATATTCAACTCTCCTTCACTTAATGCATTTTTAACAGCCTCCAAGGCCGTTTTTGTGCGATAAACCGCATGTAAAGGCTCTATGTACCCGTTTGGCCAGCGTGGAATAACTGCAGTTCTATCTCTGCATAATTCACGCAGAAGCGAAAGAACATCCCTAGAAATGAAAGGTGTATCGCATGGAAGGAGAAGCGAATATTCTCCATGCGCCTCTTGGAAACCAGTTAAAGCACCTACCAAGGGGCCATGCATATCCTCGGTATCAACAAGAACTTTTACGTTTAAACCTATAACTCTGGCGTAATTTTCAGCCTGAACCTTGGAGCTAACAACAACCATCACTTCATCCACAGTAAAGCCAATCACATCTAAAATATGCTTTACAAGAGGCTTATTTGCCAATTGTACTAATCCTTTATCTTGTCCAAACCTGCTAGAAAAACCGCCTGCAAGGATAATTGCTGACGTATCCAATAACTTGTTATCTCCGCATTTTGTTGTAAAAGTATTAAGGACGTTTGCTTTTCTATAAGTCTTATGTATGAAATATTACGAAAGCGGAATAATGGTATATTACCGCATTTAAGACTATTCATTCATAGAGGAAAGGGTGACAGTGACGAACTCAGAAATTAAAGAATTAAACCGCATAGTATGCAGGGAATGCGATGAGAAAGATTATGAAAAGTGCAGAAACTGCAAAGTCTATCAATTGATAAATAAAATTGCAGAGCAATAGAAAATCATCGTATATTATCTATCTTGTTTGCAATTTCGTCTAAAATTTTTGTAAAAGGATGTTCCGGTTTTTCTTGAGTGAAAATAATGTTTCCTTCGGCTCTTAAAACATCACAGAAACACGGGATTACTCCCAATAGAGGAACCTGGTATATGTCCTTAATTTTGGTTTGCACCTCTTCTTTCTCCGATTTCGAAGAAATATCATGCAAAACTTTGTTCAGAATTATCTCAGTCTTCTTTTCGAATAAGTCGTAAAGTTCCCGTAGCATACGTTTTGTTCCATCGATATCGGATCTGTCAAATGTTGTTGCCACTATTATTAAATCAGCACTTACAATAGCGTTTATGGACGAGTATTGAAGTCCCGGACTTGTATCGAAAATCAAGTGGTCAAAGCCCTTGTCGTTTAGAAGAGAATTTCTAAGAGCCAAAAGTCTTCCCAGGGCTCGCATCTCCCATTTTCGATCCTTTGCAGACATGTCTCTGATAGCTTCTGTTTTCGGGTTGGCTAATCCAACAAATAGTTTACCCTGATTATGGATTTTGTCGCTTAAGTCTATCAAAACTTTATCAATTTCGCATGTGCCGTTCAAATAGTCATTTAGCCAGTGGTCTGCATTTTCAATTTTAAGAATCGTGGAAAGGCTTGGGGCTCTAAAGTCAAGGTCTAGCAAACACACTTTTTTGCCATGCTTAACAAAGGTTGAAGCTAGGTTCAACGAGAGAAGGGTTTTTCCTGTTCCGCCTTTGTACGAATGCACGGCTATGATCTTGCCCAACATTATCACCCTTGACTTTCTCTATCCACAAAGAAATAGGCTTTCCTTCCCTTCCTTTCCTTTTTCAAATATCCCATTATTACAAGCTGGTTTAGGTAGGCGCTTTCTACAGCTCGGGCTCTGCGTGTCTGTTGGGCAATCTCTTCGGCCGTGGCGCGGCCAAGTCTGCACACAGTCATTGCTGTTTTTCTAAGGTGGTCGGGCATGGAAAGCAACGTCATGACGTCCAGTGGAGCTTCTGGAAGTGGTTGAATGTCTTTTCTGCCGTGCTTCTGCAACTCTATCATTACTTCCATTTTTTCGTTCAGTTTCTCAAGGTTTTCTCTGATTTTCTCAAGTATTTGTAAGGGTTTCTTCCCTAAGACTTCTTGTTTGGCCACTATGGTTCCCCGTGGTGTTTTACGTGTGTACAATAGTGGTAAGAAAACTGCATTTATTAAGTCTTACGAAACTGATATAATGATTCATAAAATAAACGCTGACTACTTACGGTAAACACCCGTTTTGGCCCAGAAGATGCTGAGGAGCGCGATGAGTAGCATCATGAAGATGAATAGTGCTGCGGTGTATGCTGAGGTGAATATGGCTATTTGTTCGAACATTTTGATCATTAGAAGTAAGAGGATGTTTTATAATAAAAGATGTGCTTCAACAGTGAAAATGTTACGAGTTACGAAAGCTTGTCTTTGTTAAAAATTCTGGGATGGCTAGTATGGTACTGGGGCTCTGTTTCTTGCTTCTTCTATTATTGGCAGGACTTGTTTTAGTTCTCTGAAGTATTTGAGTACTGTGATGCCTCTTTGGGTTATTGCGTAGACGACTCTCCGTTTGCCAACTGTTCTTTCTTCGACTAGGTTTTGTTTTATTAAAAAGTCTAAGTATTGTTTTAGCACGCTGCAGTTGACGTTAGCCTTGTACATTATGTGAGTAAGTTTTAATGGACCGCGGTGAGCTAACACTTTAAGGATGTCTATATACATTTCGAGTTTGGAACGTCTCATCATCCAAACCTCTTGGGCATATTTTCAACCTTTTTATATAAAGCTTTTATGGATTCAAACTACGTCTTTTTTCTATTTAGTGTGTATTAGTAGCTCCTTTTCTTCTGTGCTCGCATTAACACGTTTATTCTATTTTGGAAGGCTGTGACTAAGTCGTCTAGTAATATTTTTTGCAATTCTGTCGAGAGTCCCTTAATGTTTTCTTTGAAAACTTTAGCCATTTTGGCTTCTATTCCTTTTCGTTGCTTAGGAGTCATGTTTTGCCTCAAGGATTTTCCTCCATTTTTATGTTGAGGAATAGGCTTTGGGTATTTAACTAACTTATGAACACGAGATATGAATTCAGAATACATGTTTAGGTTGGTCTTGTTGGATGGTTTGTGCGTGTTGAGGTGTGTCTTGTGTGTGCAACGGTTTCTAGGCCCTGTATTAGGATCCAAATATGTTTGTTGGTTGTTGATGGGTTTGTCTTTGTTTCTGAGAAGGAAGGTGGTGTCGTGTGAGAATGTTCTAGGTTGGCAACCGTGTTAACTAAGTTCAATAGGTTCGTGCAGAAACTGGGCATTGACAAGTCCAGTGGGCGCGCTGGAAAGCTGAAAAGGATCAGGATGCATGGGCTGCGCAAGTATTTCAGAGTAAACATGCGCTGAGACTGGTTCCCTGAGAAACTGGACCCCTATATATGGAAGCGGAAAGAAACCCCGAAAATATGAATCTAAGATTCAGAAAGGAAAAATGGAGAGAAGTCAGAGACAAGAACAGAGACCTAGATTGAAGAACAATTCCGTACCTTATCGAAAGTACTTCACTGGTAAAGCCCACAAAATAGAACGCAATGCTCAGGAACTTAGAGCGTTCTGTGGGTGGCTAGGCAAAGGTTCTAACTGAGTGGATTGACGACAAATATCCCTATGTCAAAAGGTGGGTCATGACAGATGAGGATAGCGAATATTCGGAATTGAAAGGAATTGAAAGGATTTGAAAGCTCTGCTGAAATGGATTTACAAGACGAAGAAGACAGATAAACCCTAAATCCTCTCTCCTTTTTTTAATCCTTATCTTCTTTTTACCTTGAAAGCGACAAGCCCAAAGACTCCAAAGACAGCAAGCCACAAAATGATAGAATAACCCGTAGCGTAATCAGAAGCCACTCCATTCCCTATGAAATACACAAATGCATAACTTGCTGCAGTCCAACCTACCAACACTCCGAGCAAAACTAAAATAATCTTCACGGCAACCCATTCTACTCTTCTAGACATTCAACCTACCATTCTCCACTATGAATGTGTGCATTAATGATTTAAGGAGAAAGGTTCTATACTATGAAGATTTGGGGGAAATTATGTCACTTGTACCAGAATTTGAGTTAGGCTTATGGAATGGTTGGATTTTCCTTATACCCTATATATTGATCTTCGGATCCTTCAATATTTTGCTTAAGAAATTGTCTTTGATTAAGAAAGAATCAAAAATCGGCGGTATATGTAGGCTTAGGCTTTTCGCATGGCATAGCGAATTTCGTGTTATGCAAGTCTGGTTTTGCGGAAAAGTTATAGCTAAATCCAAAGTAACTGTGTGGGTTGGTGATTTGAGTTGCTTGAAGGCAAACTTGTGAATTTGAGAAAGGTAGAGAGAGAGGACGTTGATTTTCTAGTTGGTCTTGATGACATAGATTTCTGGGCGGAATACAACAACCCTCCTCTCGGACATATGTCAAAGTCAGAATGGATGAAATGGTTTGACACTCCTTTTTCTAACTACCTAGAAAATCTGATTGATTGCCATCACAAGTTCATAATTCAGAAGAAGGACGGAACCAGAATAGGGTTTACTTGGCATTTTACTAATCAACCGTCTGGGCATATAGAAATTGCTTGCTTTTTGGTTCCTAGTGAAAGAGGGAAAGGATACGGGACTGAAGCAGTTCAGTTAATAGTTGATAATCTATTTATCTACAGAAACATCGTTTGCATACAAGCAAAAGCGAATGTGGAGAACAAGGCGGCACAGAGGGTTTTGGAGAAGGCAGGCTTTAAAGCAGAAGGAACTATCCGAAAACTAAGTTTCGTGAGAGGAGAATGGAGAGATAAAACCCTCTACGATATTCTCCTAGAAGAATGGAAAGAACCAAGAGTTCTGACAAAAACCAAATGAATTGCTGTTCTTCGCTTTCGACATATTCTTTAAGAGTCTCGGTTTTCTCGTGGTATTATTGGCGATATCTATGTCAGTCGGGAATACGGGAGAAATCTAAAGTAGAAAATTTTAATCAACTGCTTAAACTTCTCTCCGAAACTTCATGAAAAGAAGCCTAAATCAAGCTCCTCTGAAGTGGATTTTCGGAGTAATTCTCCGATTATATATAGATTGAACTTCGGCTTGAAAACAGTGATTGGGCGGAGAGCCACATTGAACAGCAATGTGATGCTTCATCATAGTGTCAGGTGAATTAAGTATGCTGTTGCCAGCAGCGCTCCACCTACTAACATTAGAATTACTCCGTCGGAAATCTGTCGTTTCCGGTATTCTTCACGTTGCGAAGACAGTTTCTCAGCCATGTAGCCAGTAGCGGCAGGATTAGCCTTCTGTATTACCACCATTTCTGAATATCCAGAAGCAATCCATGCGCCTACCCCAATAATCCCGGCTCCTTCTAAGAACAAGAGGGCTGCAAATGTTTCTTTGTTGTTGTTGCCAAAGACAAACTGTACATGAGAGCGAATGTAAGAGCCGAAGACAAATGTCAAAATGAGATTCAAGATTATGATAATTAGGATTGAAAGTAGGAGATTTTTCCATTCAGAAATTGTTTTGAAGATTCTTGACATAGTACTCTGTGAAAAGATTTTGTTTAGTCCGTTATTTTAGCCTTTTTGGTCTTTGACTAGACATAAAATCGAGTCTAAATACATGTTTTATCTGCGTTGAAGAACATTTTTATTTTGGGTTTTTCTATTGATTTCTTGCCGGATGATGAGAAGGCATTAGCTTGACAGTTAACGGATGAAATTTCAGAGTTACTCGGACGGCAACGGATGATAAATCGCTAAAACCAGATGATAAACCTTATATTTTACCATAGCCTACTTACTCATGGTTATCGTTATGAGGAAAGCAGCGAGAGAGTGGATAGAAAAGTATTCAAGCATAAGCAAGGTTCATGAGGCTATCACTGGACCGAGAAGAATGGGCCGTCCTGGAACAGTTGAGAACTACGTTAAAGGTGTCCAGAAATTCGTTGCCTTTGTCGGTTGCTCTGATCCTGAAGTGGCATTATCCAAGTTTCAAAGCGGAGAGCTGAACGCTTCTCAGAAAGTGGACCAGTACATTGATTTTGCCTTAAAGAAGTATGCTCACAAGACTGTGAGGAACCAGCTTTTCGGAATCAAGAAATGGCTTCAGCTCAACGAGGTTAAAGTGAACTGGGAAAGCATAGAGTTCCCTACAAGCGTAGAAGTGAGCGAGACAGACAAGGCTCCCTCAAAAGAAGAGATTAAAACGCTACTTACACATGCGAAGCGTGCCAGAGACCGAGCTGTAATACTGCTCGGCATAAGCAGCGGCCTACGATTGGGAACCCTTCTCAGCTTAACCATAGGTGATGTGGATCCAAACTATTCTGACGTTGCTCGCTTGAAGGTTGACAAGAAACCAGGACGCAAGTTCATGTCAAGAGGAAGCATGAGCAACGGAAGATTCTACTGCACATTCATAACTCCAGAAGCGAAACAAGTCTTGCTCCAATACTTCAAGGAAAGAGAAGCAGCCGGAGAAAAGCTAACTGGACAGTCTCCTTTAATCGGAGACGCATACAATCAAGGAAAGTTCATAACGGTTGAAGACTTTGAGCGTGTATGGCATAGGCTTCTTAAACGAGCCGGATTAGCGGATAAGAGCAAGAGATGGTACGTCTTGCACGTTCACACACTGAGGAAGTTCTTCAGAAGCAATTGTGTAGGAGTGAACCCAAGCTACAGAGAGTTTTGGATGGGCCATAAAGGCGGGTACCTGGACGAGAGCTACTTCAGAGCTGAAGAGGAGCTTCACTTAAACGAGTATAGGAAGACGATTCCCTACTTGACAATATACAGCATAACAGAGGGTTCAGGCTTCCAGGTTGACGCTTTGAGGATGACGATACTGCAAGACGTTCTGAAAGGGTTCGGAGCGTCAAGGGAAGAGCTGAAGCGTCTCACAGAAAATTATGAGAGAGCTAAGAACGTGGATGCTGTGATCGGCGAGTTCAAGCGTTTGATGGATGAGAAGAAGACGTTGCCTAACGGAAACGGACCAGAATACTTTGTAGCAAAGCATGAAGGTGAACTTGTTCAAAAGCTGAAGGAAGGCTGGAAGCTTGTGCGACCGCTAAACGGCAACAAGTATCTGCTTCAACATTCATGAGTGGCATAGTTTAACAGAAAAAGCCTACCCTAACAACACAAAAAAGTGAAGCTCTCTCATTGAGCCTAAGAAGGATACTCTTTTTCTTCTATTATATCTCCAGAAACCGTTATCAGAATGTTGTTTCCGTTCACTGAGACAACCCTATGCTTCCTATCCAAGTTGTAGAATCTCCAGAAAGCTTCTGGAATCTGCAAGACTAATCTTCCATCCTCTCTTTGAATGGCTACTGTTTCCAGAAAACATGAAGCCTCTTTCCATTCTGGAATCTCATAGCCTGAAACTCCGATTGTTGAGCTGTCAAGAGCGTGGAAATATGCGTAGTCGTTCCAGACTGGATTTCCTACTTTCAGCAATTCTGAGGGAACTTCCAGAAGGCTTGAAGGCTTCTGATCCTTCGGATAGATGAGGTTGACACGTCTTCCGTTTCTTTCCAGAACTCTAATGTAAATCCTATTCGATTTGAGAAGTCGCCTGATGGAGCCGTCAATATGTCCGGAATGCCAATTAAGCTTTCTCGCTAACTCGTACTGTGAGAGACCAGGGTTCTTCTCTATAGCCTCAAGCAGGAGATCGTCTGATTTCTTTCCAGCTTTGTTTCGGTTGCGATCCGTCATTTTCGTTACCTAATAGTTAGGTTGTTAGAGTCTTATTTATACTTTTGGAATATTCCAAAAACTACACACCATTAAATACCTAAAACTCGTTAGAAGAATCCATGTTCCGCTCTCAACCACAACGGAGAATCTACACAGGACCAATAGAGTTTGACAGTCAACCGCTCACCTGGATAAAGAAGCATAGGAGCTTCGCAAGCAAGGAATGGTTTCAGAGCCAAGTTCGATATGGTGAGTGGATACGAGAGCGGAACCGTCCGCATGACTTTCTGATTTATGCGACTAATGTTGATGGGATTAGGCAAGTCACGGTTCTGATCAAGATAAAGCGTTTAGAGACTCATGTTCTTGTCTGTCACGCTCATGTCTTGAGAAGAAAGTAGCTTCTGAAAAACGTAGGGGGGTATGAAAAACGATAGAGGGGTATCGTTCCCTGTGCAAGGTTAGGATTTGCTTTTGATGGTTACTCTACGATCTGGACAAGAGTCACAGTAGCCTTGAAGTGGAATACCGTTTCGGACTTCATTGACTATTGCGTATATTTTGCCTACGAGTAAATCTCTCAAATCCAGAAGCTCTTTCGCTCTTTTCCGTTCTTCTGGAGAACAAAGAGGCTTTTCCGGAAGACCTCTTTCCTTGAGATCAGATGAGTACATGTATTCGTCTCCAGCTATTTCACCTTCAACGTGTCTTTCTCGTTTTTCTTCATCTTGCAATAGAGCTACTTCGGCTACCATTTCCCAAGGAGAACGATGCGTAAACTCAAAATGTGAATGAAGCTTTGGGAAATGAGGATGTTCTGAATATCCTCTTGCGTCCATTATTTTTCGATATTTCTGTAAGAGTGAGTACACTTCATAATAGCCTGTTTTTATGTGTTGAAATAGACATTGATCGTCAACGTCTCTGTTCTCCTTGTCATGGTAAACGAGCAAATCTAAGGCTAAGTATGGGTTTGACTGATCCAGCCGTTGCTTGTCACTGGTTGAAAGCGTCAAGTATCTGGAATGCTTAAGTGCAATGTCATAGTCATGCTTGCTCTGGAAGACCTTCTTATTCTCATACCAAACCCAGTAAACGCCATCCTTCCATGCTAATCCAAAATATTCAAGATAATCTTTAAGGATTCTATCAAGCGTCTTTTCTGGTACACCGAGCTTCAAGAGTTCAGTGTATGTCTTATTTCCTTCTTTTAATGCTTGGATGACAGTCTTCATTCTTACACGTATTGGTAATTTCTTAGCCATTTCCGAACCCTATCTTGACGGAAAAAGGATTTCACTACCGTCAAGATATAAATTTTTTGTATAGGAGAATTAAAAATTGGTGAAGTTCCAAATCAAAGCGAACCCTTCGGGACAATATTACTTTCCCAAGGAAGTGCGAGCTGAACTTGGTGAGACATTAGCCTTAATCTGCAATGCGAAGACTGCTATTGTCTTTCCAGAGAATACACCTCTGAACGTTGTTCTCCAAAGCGTTGAGATCATAGTGAAGGACCTACAGCAACGTCTTCAGTTACAGAAAGAGGAGTCCAAGCATGAGTAGCGTTGAATTTCTTGTTAAGCTCCGAGACGCAGCTCACATGATAGCTGACGCTTGCGAGGAATACCTTGAAAGGCTTGCTCCATCCGAAGCAAAACAAGCCGTAGCCGTCAAAGAGGAAACCTTCAACATTCTCAAGTTTGAGAAGCAGCAAGGAGCCAAAATCGGAGAGTTTGAAGTCGCATACAAGGCTAACAATCTTCCTGACAAGTGGACCTCAGCCTTCAATGTTTTGCGTCAGAACAACGCAACCATAAACAGCCGGTATCATGGAGAAGGTTACGCTTTCAGTTATTGGCTTTATGGAGAAGACAAGATTTACCGACAAAAATTGAAGACGCAAGCTTGACTTCTGAGGCAAAACCATCATGACCACTGATAACTCTGAAAAAGAATACCAGAAGCATAAGTGTGGTGAATGTGCAAGGTTCAAGGTTCCTGATAGCGGATGCTGGAACAGCTACGACATTCAACAAGGAATACTCTTAGCTTCTGACCAAGCATGTGACCGTTTCTATCCAAGGTACGAGAAACAGAAGCAAAAGAAGACAAGGAAGCAGTTGAGGGATGCCGGTTTATGCGATGCCGGATATTTTGAAGCCATCTACCACAATGTCAAACCATGCTTTCTGGTTAAAGACGACGAGAACAGCTTCAACATTGCTGAGTCTCTTGAAATAGACGAAGAAACAGTCTATCCAAAAGACGCTAAACACATTCCCTATGAACCCTATGGCTATTTTGAAGGAGCAGTTCCAAATAGAGAAGAGCTTTTCTGGAAAGTCAACCGAGAATTTCAGACATTCGTTGACGTTGAAAACATCTGGAAGGATGTGTTGACTGCATGCGTTCTCTTAAGCTACCATCAAGAGAAGCTTCAGACAGTTCCCTACATTTACGTTTATGGAGACAACGAAAGCGGAAAAAGCACAGTTCTCCAGGTTCTAAAATTTCTCTGCTACCGGCCTATGTACGGAGTGACTGTTCCAGCAGCAGACATCTACGGCTTTTTGGAAGACTCAGACGCTATAGGCTGCATACTGGAAGATGAGGTTCAAGGAATCAGCAAGGACACGGACAAGATCAAGATTTACAAGGCTGGATACAAGCAGGGAGCCGTAGTTCCGAGAACCCTAATCACACAACACGACCGCATCATAAAGTACTATAACACTTTCTGCTTCAAGGCATGTGCAAGCGAGCAGATACCGCAAGTCAAAGGCTTCAATGAGCGATTTCTCTTTATTCCTATGGTTGAAGGCTCTCCAGAGAAAGAATGGGCCGACATAACAAGAGAAGACTTGGATAGGCTCCGTAACTTGCGGAACATGCTTCTGAAATGGCGATTACTAAGCAGAGACTGGAAACTTCCTGAAGTTGAAGTTTCTTGGAGAGGGCGATTAAAAGAGCTGTGGAAGCCTATCTTGCAGATCACACAAGGCTTGACGGTTTATGACGGCTTGTTTAAGTTTGTTGAGGACCAGAGGAAAGAGAGGCTGAGCAGCAAGCAAGATACGCTTGAAGGGAAAATTGTCAAGGTTGTGACTGAAATACTCAACGAAGCCAAAGGCGACTCGTACAACGTTCCTTTTCAGACTATCTGGAGCAGATTAGCGGAAGAACTGGACGGAAAGATAGACGATAAGAAGCCTCATGTCATGGAGACAAGCGAGTTCTTCACAGTGACCAAGAACAAAGTCGGCTATCGCTTAAGAGAGATTCTGAGCGGAAAAACCAAGGTTCTAAGAGAAAAAGACCCTTATGGTAATTGGCTTTCGCTAAAAGCCTATGAGTTTGATCCATTCAAGCTCAGAAAAGTCTCTAAGAAATATGGGTATGAACTCGTTACTAAGTTACAGAGTTTACCGAGTTCCGAGGCTCCGCAAGCACTTGAAAGCATGGAAAAACCAGAGGAAAACAATGTTGAAAAAGAGCCTCACACACCTCAGCAACTCAGTAAACTCAGTAACGTGGTAACGACTGAAGAACAGCCTTCAAGCCTACAGATAGAGCCTTCTTCTATATCTAAAAATGCTAAATACAAAAACACCGAAGGCAAAAAAGGCTCAAACTCGGTTACAAGCGTCCAGGAAGTTCTTGAGAGAGTCAGAGCTGTTTTTGTTGAGGGAACTGAAGAGGAATGGGTTAAGCATGCGGTTGAATATGGCTTGTCTGAAGGTGAGGCTTCCAGTCTTTTTGAGAGTTTGAAGGGTTCCGAGTTGTTCTGGTTTGAGCGTGATGGGCAGACTTTTTGGAGATGGGTTAGAGAATGAGTGAGGAAGAAGAGCATAAGAAGCTTGTCAGGCTGATCCGTAGAATCGCCAAAGACCTGTTTTACGAGCTGATGGATGAGCATCTCACAGACTACGAGCATAAAGAGAAGCCGGCTGAGGAAGTGCTGGACCATGAATGACGAGACCGTTCACTTCGTAGTCGGCTTGCTCCTTCTCGTTCTCACACTTGTGATCATGTACTTCAGGTTTTGGAGAAACCAGGTGGAAGTTGGAGTAGGAAGACCAAGCCATGAAGAACAGTCTTGAATTGAGAATGCAGCGTTGCCTTGACCGGTTAGCTGTTCCTCTCAAAGTCATGTGGATTCCTAAGCCAAACAGTTCAAAGCATGGCGAGATCAATTCGGACATGCTTTTCATTTATGACAAGGACCAGCGTGAGGCATGGTTGACTTTTGAACATGAAGTTTACGAGTATAAGTTCAAAGAAGTCACCTACGCTTACCGTACACTCGTAAACAGCTTGATTGAAGGTTTCGAGAAACTTGCCTATGAGAGAAAGGAAAGGTTCCTTGAGTTCTTGCCAAAAATCCAAGAAGCCATCTCTCAAGAGAAGGGAACTCAAACATGAAGAAAAAGAGATTACGTCTGAAGAGAAAACCAAGCTTAGAGATGGCGAACTACATTCTTTTGAAGGAAGAGCTTGAGCTGCATACGGCGATTGCTGAGTTGCAGATTGCCAGGCTCAACTTAAAGAGAATACGTCAAAGCGACCGACTGCAAAGGCTGATCCGCAAACGAGACGGTTCAAGGAGTTATGTTGTATGACCGAGGTTAAAACTGAACTGAAAGAGTTCAGAGTTAGATTGAACGAGAAAGAGCTTCAAGCTTTGTTAGAATCTATAGATTCTTACTGCAAGCAGCTCATAAGGAAGCGGTTGCTGAACAAGGAAGCGAATGAAGAGTTGCTTCATTCATGCAACTTCAAACATTGGGAAAACCCTGAAACCGATGCCAAATTTAAAACACTATGTCAAGAAAGCTCGGCCATTGACGCAAAAATAAGAAGCCTGGAAAGTGTGGAGAGACAGTTCAAGGACCTTCTGAAAGGCAAGACACGAGGTAGAAGAAGACGTCCGTCATTTTATTATGGTGAAGAGAGGCTCTGGAATCCGAGCGTTGAGAATGAAGTTCGTGAAGAGATCAAGAAGGAAAGGCTTGTTGAAAAACTGTTAAAGGAAGCTGAAGCAAGTGGAAGAATCTCGAGTACTTAGCCATCCTGAAAGGGCCGTCTGGAGTCAAAGGAAGTATCAGCGTCACAGCGTTGAACGTGACGTTCCTCACTTCTGCGGATGGCAACTCCTACTCAAGTGCATAGGCTACGCTCAGACAGAAGACGAGAAGAACCTAATCGCTTTTGCCTTTGAAACTGGCGGACGCATAAGCGAAGTCTTGCAGCTCCGCACAGACATGTTCACGGCCATGAAAGACGCTAAACCACCCATCCTCATAGTCAGAGGCATGCCACTTGTCAAGCAATACGAGAAGGAAAGCGAACATGTTGAATGCTTGAAGTGTCACACCTGGAACCCTAAGGGAACCTTGAACTGTCAACAATGCGGAGAGAACCTCTTAGCCAACGGAAAGAAACGCTTCAAGACAAGGCTGCTTCAGGAGACCAGAAACGAGTTTGTGATTAGGACAGATGAGCCTCTCGCTAAGGTCATGCTCAGTGCCTTAGTCAAACACATTGAAGACAAGCAGCCTCTGATCTTCCTCAGTCCTTACACTGGAAAGCCTCGAAGCAGAAGATGGGCCTACAAGGTATTGCGTAGAATAGGAGACAAAGCTGGAACCTACCTCTATCCTCACAGACTACGCTCAGAACGAGCTTGCCACCTTGGACAGAGCCTCAAAGCAGAGAGCCTACTTGAATGGTTCACTTGGGAACACTGGAGTACAGCTAAACGCTACAGCAAGAAAGGAGCCTTAGGCTTAGCTCAAGAGCTTGGAGTAGAAGTCAAACAGACACCTCAAGCATCCTAAGCTTCTGACTTATCCTCTTCTGAATTTTGACCCCTAACATATCTTAATCATATATATAGACTTATTTGGGTTTAATTAACGTAAAATCTACTTGTTTTTAGTTTCTTTCTTCTCTGGAGTGTCCTTACATCTCTAACGACTCCAAACCATGAGTTCTCGTAAAAAGAAGCTCAATCTTAGTCTCTTTCTTCTACCCTATTATATAGATAACCCGAAGAATTTTGGAAATATCTAAAATCCGTCTGGAGTGCTTACCACGCTCCGAGCCTCGCTTCTCCGAATTTCTAAGGCTCAGATTTTGGCGATATATGTAGGCTCGGTTCCCTCGCATGGCATGCCGAATTTCATGTTATGCGAGTCGAATGATGCGGAAAAGTTATAGCTGAACCGAAACAAAACTACTTTCATAGGTGTTAGGAATGGTTGACATTATCGAGATTTCAGCAATGGTAACAGCTGCTGGTGTGCTGGTCGGTGTTGTCTATTATATTCTGGATATTAGACACAGCAGGAAGGCAAGAGAGATGGAGATATCCCGAGTGGCATTTTCGGACTACATTTCGGAACAAGCCCTTAAGAGGTGGGCTACCATGTTGAGCATGCAGTGGAAAGACAATAAGGATTTCATGGAGAAGTATGGTCATTCAAACCCCGAAATGTTTGGCAAATGGACTTCATGGTTCTTCGCTTGGGAGATGGCGGGGATTCTCCTGAAAAACAAAGTTATTAAAGCCGAAGAAGTGCATGACCTCGGTGGCTACAGTGCCATATTTGCATGGGAGAAATTCAAGGACATCATTCAGGGATTCAGAGACAATAGATGGGGTCAAGATTTCTTGAGTAACGCCGAATGGTTTGCCCAAGAGATGTTGAAAATCAAGATGAAAAAAGATGCTACCTTCAAAGACAAGCTGGAAGCCTACAGAAAGACATTGAAAGCCTGACCATTCAGACCAACAAATC
>Ga0315308_1000052_pt1 | contig 55576 bp, 57 predicted proteins | sample TDP3_MG_FD_203078 | JGI IMG/M metagenome (GOLD analysis project Ga0315308, IMG submission 203078) | Freshwater sediment microbial communities from Lake Towuti, South Sulawesi, Indonesia - TDP3 | ecosystem: Environmental > Aquatic > Freshwater > Lake > Sediment | place: Indonesia: South Sulawesi...
TGCTGTCATAAGGGTCTTGCGTGAAGATGAGAAGAAGGTTGTCGAACTCTTAATAAACGCTGGAGGAACAATGCTTCAACGCGACATTGCAAGGAAAGCAGGTTTCTCAAGGGTAAAGACCCACCGAATCTTGTATCGACTCTCGACGCGTGGGATATTGACGGCTAAAAAATATTACAACACATATCAGATCACTCTCGCAGAGTGGTTGCGCTAACAAATGCAATAATGATTATGTTTAATATTCTGAAGTTGACTTAAAATATGTATCTAACGATAACAGACTTAATATTCACGATGTTCTTTTCCTATAGCCGAGGAGTAAGCAACAGTTCTCCTAAGAAAATATGTTTGAGGTCTATTGGAGGTGAGCCAAACTGAATGTGAAACAATCCCAGAGGACCTTCGTTAGCGTGACATTGTTAACTGTCTTAAGTATAGCCATAGTGATAGTTGTGTACGCTGCTATGCTAGGAGGACCATATCCAGGTGGCGAAGTAAAAGTCGGTGGGGTGACACTCATTGCAGGCACTCCTGAGTACAGTCTAGTCAACCAAACGGGAGCATGGAGCCCCACGCTGGATGTCGCCACAACAGGCACTTCATGGTTCGCGAGAATTAACACGACAGGCAACGAATACGTTGGACCTGTAAGGATCACTTGGCATTTGGAAAAATTGATGGCAGGCCCGACCTGGACCGATGTTTCTGGAATTTCACCACACACTACAGATATTAACTTAATAGCTAACTCACAGACAATTTATTGTTCGAGCAACGGTGACATCACAACAAACAACGATTGGAAAAATGATATATCAGCGGCAAGTTCAGGAGCAGGTTCATACAGAGTCGTAGTGACGATCGAAAGCAGAACATCCTAAGAATCCTAAGTGAAGGAAAAAATCATGACGCCGGATCAGTTCGAGGTAGTCACAGCGCTAACCATAGGTAGCATCGCCACCATCATCCTACTTTATTTAATCGTCCTCAAAAAGAAAGGCTGGTTAACAGAAGAAAAACCTTCTGGAACCTCCTATCTTTGCCCCAACCAGGAATGCAGAAAGATATTCGAAAAACCCATCACACTAACCGACCTATCCACAAACCCCCCACGAGGCTACCTTGCCTGCCCCCACTGCGGACTCGACCTACAGAAAATCTCAACGATCAGGCCAGAAAAATCTAAAACAGAACATAATATCTTGCCGTCAAAAATGCTACAGAAGACCAGTGAGAGTCTTGCAGTGAGAACCGAAAGCTCAAAACTCGAAACGCCTACAGGAATGAAAACTACCAAAAAACAAGAAGACGTAAAGCCCGCTTTTCCTGCTGAGGCTCCTAAAGGACTGACAAAACCAACTGAGTCCCCAGAGTCAAAATCGTTGGTACAAGCTTCTTCAAAACCAGCAGACACTTCCAAAAAGTCTGTCGAAGCGAAAGTCTCTGAGCGTCCTCGCGCTTGTCCACATTATTTTGGATATGTAAAAACGTTGCCGAAGAACAGTTCCATCCCAGACGAGTGTTTATGGTGCCCCATGATTGTGAAGTGTTTAACAGGCACCGAGAAAATTGAAGCATAACAATCTCATGTTTAACTTTTTTCATACGAGGCACCCTTGACTTCTCATAGAGCAGTTTAGATAGTTGGCTTTCATACCTTGAAATAGAACTTAGTTCCGTAAAGCCTTTACAAAGGTTCAATAGCATCCTAGTGATAGGGTGCGCGTGCAACTACACTTAAAAAACAATATAGTTGCTGAGAGAGAAAGGAGATCTCAGGCGCGCTCCCATCACCAATGATTTTTCCTTGAGGGTAACAAGTATTTAAAGTTATGTTACTGTTGTATCACAGTCACATATACTTAAAAGTATACACTTCAAGATTAGAAAGTCGCGCGCAATCAGATAATTGGATGCGGTAAACGTGGAAAGAGGTAAGTTTTACGTTTTACCAAAACTGCCCTACGACTACAAGGATTTAGAGTCATACTACATCGATTACAAGAACGCAAGAGCCAAATTTGTCGACGCATTTTGGAACATTGTTAACTGGGATGAAGAAAACAAAAGGCTCGAAGAATTATCGAAGTACCATGTTTCAGCGTTCATGTTCTGTGGTGATCTTATGCAAGGGCGCCCCCGAACAAGACCGCGCAAGACAATTTTGATGGAGGTAAAAAGAATGGTGTTGAGAAACGTTGTTAAAGTAGATGAAGAAAAACCACTATTTCAACTGTTCTTCTTGAAAGAAAACGAAGATCGAAGTGTTGAGGTTGAAGAGGTTGAAGAGATCGACTTTGAAGAAGTCAAAAAACGTCTTGAGCAGGGAGAATCAGTTTTCATCACGCGTAAACGTAAGCAGAAACTGATCACGCATAAACGTAAGCAGAAATTGAACATGACTTTGGTTGCTAGGGAAGATGCAGCAGAACTCTGGTACTTTTCTCGCATCTGAGGAAGCAGATGAGAGGCGAAGGATGGATGGAGAAAACCCCTCTGGTGATGTGAATGGAGAAGAGAACTAACCTCGAAATCATAGCAGAAATATTGAGTTTGTGCAGTCAGCCGCAAACAAAGACGAGAGTGATGTACAAGACGAACCTATCGTGGCGAATGCTCGAGAAGTATCTTCATCAGACGCGATCACTGGGGCTCTTGGAAGTTCACCCCCATAGCTTAAACAAGTACTTAACAACCCCAAAAGGGTTCAAGTTTCTCGAGAAATGGAGAGAGTTTGTAGACCTTCTTTACTCAGAGCACAAGCGTCTTTATTGAGTGTTGTGTTACTTTTTGATTGCTTTCTTAACTTTTTTCATAACGTCAGGCGCATTGTTTTCATGTTTTGTGCTTCGCGAGCATGTTCTGCTATTTTCTTCATAAGTTCGTCTTCGGTTTTGCTGTTGCTCCAAATCCGCAACTCATACCTACGTCCATACAACTAAAAGACGACATAGTTTCTTTCATCTCCTTTTCGTATATTGCGCGCGCTTTACGTCCGATATTCATTCTTCAACAACGATGATTTTCTCTACAGCCAACCAGGGTATCCTCGCGATGCCTTCCTCAAGCGCTTTTTGAATTTCAGTTTTAAGCTCCCTACTGGTTTTCTTTTCTGCCTCATGCAATAGGCTGATGAGAACCACTATCGCGGCTTTCTTAACCGTTTTCTGCGCGTGCTCATCTTCTGACATGGCTTCTCACCCTACGTGCACGACCCTCAAGCACATAATTGAGCCAAGCGAAAGCCTTCGGAAAGCGGTCCCTTCCTTGTTGTCATATATCTATCTAAATTATGCGCAAACAGATTTCGCCACGCAAGAAGTGTCAGGTAGGTCTTAAACTGTTGATGACCGAAGTTGGTTCCGTACACGATGCTGGGTTTTCGCCCCGTTCGTGTATAGAACGCCAAAATTTGAGCCATGATCTCGATTCGTTGCCTCTTCATCTTGGACACAAGCCTTGTATTCCAGCGTGCACAGATTCTTAGGATTTGGAAGTGGAAACTTTTAAATGTATGTTACTGTTATACAACAGTAACAGTAACTTCCAAACAGGAGTAAGGTATTTTGATGTCTTTAGACAAGAACGCTGAGATGTTATCTGATTTCGGGCTCACCCGTAATCAGGCAAAGGTGTACATAGCCGTAGCTCAATTGGGCATGGCTTCAGTCAGCCAAGTTTCAAAAGTGTCAAAAGTGCGTCGAGAAGACGTCTACAGAACATTGCCGAAGCTTGAAAAAATGGGCTTGCTAGAAAAAGTATTAAGCACACCAGCCAAAGTCAGAGCTATCCCCGTGGAAGAGGCACTTCATGTTCTGGTCGAACGTGAACAAGAAATCGCCAACAAAAGATTGAGTGCACTGATGACTAAAAAAGACACTTTTTTGAAACATTACAAGCCATCTAGAATAAAAACAACAGAAGAAGTCCATTTCGGCCTGATCTTACACAGGGAAGGGATAATGGGTAAGGAACTGAGTATGGTTAAAAACGCTAAGAGCGCAATTAACGTTGTCACATCCAGAGAAAAGTTTTTCCAAATTTTTAGTAATTACGATGAGGCACTTAAGAAAGCCATAAATAGAGGGATACAGGTTCGGATGATTCTAAACGTAACCGAGCATGATGACTCGATTCTGAGGACTTTGAAAGAATACGAATCAGCTCGAACTCCCGTTGAACTAAAGTATACGGATCAGCGATCAACTCATTGCATGATTGTGGACTACAAAGAAGCATTAGTCGCGACTTCAACAGACCCAACCTTAAGGGAAACTGCTCACCTATGGACTGATGATAGTAGCCTTGTCGGGCTACTGCAAAAAAATTTCGAAGGGTTATGGCACGCTTCCGTGGAACTAAGAACCATTGAAACGGAAGGTGTTACTGAAAAGTTGATACACATTCTTGAGGACTTGAGACCCACGAACCACGCAATAGTTTTGTACGAATCCTTGGAAGCTAAGTACAATGTTCTTTTTAACTACCTTAAACTCGGGTTAGAAAATGGCGAAGCTGGAGTTTATGTAACTTCTGAGGAGAATCCACGCCAAATAAGAGAGGTTATGGAAAAGTTTGGCATCCATGTGGAAAAATACGAAAAAACAGGCGCTTTGGGCATCTATAGATACGAGGACATCTACTTTGTAGGCGAAGAATTTGATCTAGCCACCACGATGAAATCCTGGAGCGAATTTTACAATAGAGCGTTAAGAAATGGCTTCAAGGGATTAAGAGTCGCTGGAGAAACTACATGGTTCTTCAAACGCAAATTAATCCCAGAACTAATAGAATATGAAAGATTATTACACACGACTATGGTCATCCCAATGATTGCCATCTGCGCCTACAACACCAACATGGTAATCGAAGCTAGCAATCCAATGGACCTTTACAACGAATTACTTAAGGCTCACGGCACGGTTCTATTCTCAGGACTGAACAAAGAGATGGGAAAAATCGAAATTCGACAAGCCTAGGCTCTTGGGCGTTCAGCATACAAACGTCAAGTAACTTGAATAAACATAAATACAACGTTTTTGTCATTCATAGGGACAAAACATATATTCACAAAGGCTTGAACTTTATTATGCCCTGATTAAATGTTTAAATGCAAAGACTGTATGTTCTGCAACTACTTCGTCTTACAGGACAAGTATTGGTGTCACCAAAAGAAAATGTATGTAAACCCTGAACAATCTCAATGTGAAAAGTTTAAACTCCACATTTAAACAGGCGCGCGCTTCAGCCGTGACCGGGCTATTCTGTTCTAAGGGCAATTATCGAGGCGATTCCACCAGCGACAGTAAGAATGGTTGCAAAGGCAATCAGGTAAGTCAGATCGAACATGATTAAAGATAGATTGACGCTACCCTGCACTATTAGAGCCCTCGTCACATCCGCTGCTTTGGAGATCGGGTTTACCTTGGCTATCGCTTGTAACCAATCTGGCATTGAGGTTACAGGGAGCAGAGCGCTGCTCGAGAATAGTAATGGAAGGTTGAGTAGATTAACCACAGCCACCAGACTTTCCCATTTTGTCATCCTCATCGCGATCGCTGTAAAAAGACTTGAGAAACCGAGCGATAAAAGGAACAGCGTAAGGAACATCAATAAACCGTCCAATAGAGTAAAGCCTGGATTAAGCTTTAGACCATCCGGGATAGATAGCGCCACAAAGAACACAATTAAGGATGGAATCATTCCTTTAATCACTGTTGCAAAGACTCTTGAGAGGAAAATGGATGCTCTCGATATTGGGGAGGCCAACAACTTGTTCAGATACCCAAATCGGCGATCAAGAACTAGAGAGCCGCCGCTGAAAGCTGAGGTAAAGAGCAAAAGCAAACAAAGTCTTTATTTAATTCGATCGTTACTACTTCTCCTCCCAGAATCTCTTTGAGCTCCTCCGGGGAACCCCGCGCTCCTATCTTTCCACGGTCGATGATGGCAGCTACGTCGCAGAGAGCGTCTGCTTCTTCAAGATAGTGTGTGGTCATGAATATTGTTACTTTTTTCTCTTTGTTCAATTTCCTAATGTAATCCCAAATGATTTTCCTTGTGTTTACGTCAAGTCCGAGAGTCGGCTCATCCATGAAGAGTACTTTAGGCTCATGTACAAGTCCAACTATCAACTCAAGCCGTTTTCTCATTCCCCCTGAATATGTTGAAACAAGCCTATTAGCTGCGTCAGTGAGCCCAACTAACTCGAGTAAATCTTCCACCTGCTTTTTGGCTACATGATTCGGGACATGGTATAGTTTAGCCGCCAGCATTACGTTTTCAATACCCTTCAGATCGTTATCAATCGTAAGATCTTGCGGAACAATTCCAATAGACTTCCTTACCATTTTAGGTTGCTTACTAACATCATATCCAAGAACTGTGGCCTTACCACTGGTGATTGAGGCGAGGGTCGTTAGCAACTTTATTGTAGTTGTCTTCCCAGCGCCATTCGGGCCTAGAAAACCGAAAAGTGCTCCCTCATCCACATCAAACGATATACCATCAACCGCCTTGATATTCCCCTTATATATTTTTGTTAGATTTTCCACTTCTATAACTTTAGTCACTGAAGCCCTCCCAAACGCACGTGCATTTTGATATGAATCGTAACTCGTAACGCTTAAATATGTGTGACTGTGATACAACAGCCACATAACTTTAAATAGTCATACCTAAATAAATTTGGTTGGTATCCTTTGTCAACTTGTGGAGGTGAAATTGGGATAAAATGTAGACTACGTCCCTAGTCTACATAGCGCTAATGATAATCAAGAACAGGAAATTGAATGCGCAGGTCATAGATATAGTTGAAGTTTTGTTGTCATGATATATGGTTGTAATCGAGTTGAACAATATGCCATGGAAATTAATACGAGTTAGGAACTCAGGTCGCAAGCCCTCAAATGGTCGGCGATGCAAGATTTGCGAACGTGAAATTGTTGACGAGAAAGCTTGGACGAACCGAAATAAACATCGTTCCAAATATATTTGCAAATTTTGCTTCCCAAAAATATGGATTAAAGCATAAGTCAAACACTAGCAGAAGCCCTCAATCTGATTTGTGATATCAACTTTTTCTTCCGTTCTATATCATGTACTTCGCATCTTGTAAGATTCTATGGAAGATAGTTCTAGTTGCACACAACAACTTAAAATGCTGGATTTGTTGGTTAACAAACTATGAGAATGTGGATGGTTGAACCTAGAATAATGTGTAGACAGCATTTACTAGGGGAACATGCAGAAATTCATATGTTTATCGGAACTATCAGTCGTGGGAATTCTGTTAAAGGCTATTTAGAGAAACGACTACTTGAAGTTCATAGTTTGTACAACCGTCACGATGAGCTAGTTAGGGAGATGAAACGCAGAAACTACAGACATGACTCCGAAATAAGTAAGAAATGGAAACAAGCCAGAGTGTTAGGTTCTATAGAAAAAGACAAGAATCTTAAACAACTTATCAGTCGTTGCTTAAGATGTAAAGAAAGATATGAACGCATGTTTACTAAGGTGTAATTAACTCGAGAAAGGATTATTCTTGCGACCAAAAATCTTAGTATAAAAGCTTAGCATTAAATCAAGGAGATTTCAAGCCTATTTCTTGAAACCGTGAGCAGCGAGGAAGTTTTGGGAGAGTTTTTGTTCCCTTCCTTCAGCCATGCTTCTTATGACCATGGGTTCGCGTTTATCCTTATAAGAATTTACTGGTAGATTGGTGCTCCGGCCGGGATTTGAACCCGGGTCGGTGGCTCGAGAGGCCACTATACTTAACCGGACTATACTACCGGAGCCCTGGATTATACTACTTCTGCTGATGTTACTTTCGCTTGCGGTAGATCGCAACGCTGTCCTTCTCGCTGTACTGCACATATTCAAAGCCCGCCTCAATTAATTTGCTTTCCTCTTCGAGGTTTCTCGCGTAGGCTACGTGCCATTCACCGCTCTCAAAGTATATCAACTGGGCGTCATCTTGCAGAACTTTGCGCTGACGACAATTGAACTGAAAGCAGAATTGAACGATTTTGCGTGGTTCAAATGTCACGAAATGGTGCCACAGACATTTGAAATCGATTGAAAAGGGCTCTGAATAGCAAAAAGGCTTTAATTCTTGGCTTATTCAAATGTTGACGGAAACAGATTCAGCGATCCGACGACATTTAAAGCGTGTTCGGCTTCCCTTGGTTTTCATGAATCGTGGACCTTTTACGCTGGCGACGATTGATGCCAAATGATTCGCACTGAAACTTGTCTGACCCTACTCTACTGAGACCCCTACCCCCTATCGTTTTCTCAGAAGTTTGTCTGTTCTTCTCATCCTTTGGTTCGCTTTTTTCTCCAGTGGAAACCAAACGTCAAGGAAAGATATGTTGTATGATGTTTTAGAGGGACCCGTGCGTCAGGAAGTAATCAATTTTTGAACGTAAGACGTACAGAAAGAGACTAGATGTTTCATAAAAAATGGGAGGAAAGAGGGGTTGGTTAGTATTCTTCTTCCATGCCTTCGCCTAGTTTCCCTGGTCCCTTCTCTTCTTTTGGCTTTGTCGATGCAATGACATCGTCTATGCGCAGTATCATGGAAGCAGCCTCAGCCGCCGACTTCACGGCTTGCTCCTTAACCCGCAATGGTTCAATCACTCCTTCGCCGTACATGTCCATTATCTTGCCCGTGAAAACGTTGACGCCCTTGGCTGCACTACGTGCCTTCTCGTGTGCCGATCTTAATCCAACTAAGATGTCAATGGGTTCAAGCCCTGCGTTTTCAGCAAGCGTTTTCGGCACGATTTCCAGGGATTCAGCAAAGGCTTCGATTGCCAATTGTTCTCGTCCACCAACATCTGTGGCATAGCCTCGTAGTTTCCTGGCTATCTCAGATTCGATGGCGCCTCCGCCGGGCACAATCTTGTTGTATTCGATTACGTCCGAGACCACTGAGAGGGCGTCGTTCATGGCTCGTTCGGCTTCGTCCACCATGCGTTCCAGTCCAGCACGAATCAAAATGGCGACTGACCGTGGGTGCTTGCAGTTTTCAACGAACACCATTTTGTCTTCACCTACCTTGCGCTCCTCAACCAAGCCTGCCTTACCCAAGTCTTGAGCCTTCAAATCGTCTAGATTGCTGACTATTCTGCCACCCGTAGCCCTAGAGAGCTTCTCCATGTCAGACTGCTTGGCTCGGCGCGCGGCCAGAATACCCTCTTTGGCTAGAAAGTGTTGAGCCATGTCGTCGATGCCTTTCTGACAGAACATGACGTTAGCGCCTGATGCCTTTATTTTGTCCACCATTTCCTTCAGCATGCGGGTTTCTTGGTCTAGGAACGCCTTCATCTGAGTTGGGTCGCGTATCCTGATCTCAGCGTTGAATTCTGTCTTCTCAACCTCGAGAGCTACGTCTAACAGGCCTATCTTTGCGTTTTCGATGCGCTTGGGCATGCCTGGGTGCACCACTTCTTTGTCAACTATGATGCCCTTCACCAACTCCGTGTCGAAGAGGCTCTTGCCCTCTTTCTTTATGATTTGAACCTGGTCAATGTCGGCAACCATCTTGTCTCCGCGTTGTTCAGCAATTTGCTTCACCGCATCGATGGCGATTTCAGCTAAATGCTCCTTCGCTACTCCCACAGCCTTACTAGCCATCGAAGTCATTGCAACCTTTTTTAGAGTAGGTCTGTCGTTGATGTCCACTGGGTTTCCCAGCTTGTCTAATGTTTCCACTGCCATTTGGGCTGCTTTTCGGTAGCCGCTCACTATCACTGTTGGGTGAATGTTTTGGTCGAGCAGTTCCTCAGCCCTGCGCAAGAGCTCGCCTGCCAAGACCACGGCGGTTGTGGTTCCGTCGCCCACCATGTCGTCTTGGGTCTTAGCAACCTCAACCATCATTTTGGCGGCTGGGTGCTCAACTTCAACCTCGTCGAGTATAGCAGCGCCGTCGTTTGTGATAGTGATGTCTCCTAAACTGTCGATGAGCATCTTGTCCATGCCACGAGGCCCAAGTGTTGAGCGCAGGACCTCGGCGATTATGCGCGCTGCCATGATGTTGTTTCTCTGCGCCTCTCGACCTCTCCGACGCGCTGTCCCCTCCTTCAAGATCAGCACGGGTTGTCCAGCCTGCGTTGTTAGATAAGCCATTTTTCAAACTCCTCCGAAACCAACTTGATTTCTTGTGAATCTACCTACTGCAATTTTCCACAAAAATATAAACTTTACCACAGTAGAAGCAAGGATCGGTATAAGAGAATGGAAAAACTAAATCTGTAGAGTAGTTGGCTGAGAAAAGCATAAAATCTGTTTGATTCTACTCTGTTGTTTTGAGGTGGGGTTGTTGTTCTTGAGAGTCTGCGTCTCTGTTGTTTTGAAGAGGAGTTTGCTTCTTGTGGTTTTGAATTGGTTGTTTTTTGGTGCTTTGTTTGTTGGTGCATTGCTTGGGCAGGCTGGGTTCTTAGGCATTCATATGTGGCCTCTTGAAGAGGAGGTTTTCACCGCTGAAGCGAGTGACGCAGTGTCCATCTTTGCGACTATCTTCTTGTTTAACTTAGTTCTGAGTGGATTTTTGATGGTGACGCTAACTGGATTAGCCTTCTTTGTCTTGCCTGTTGGTTTTCTTTTGCTTAGAGCCTTTTTGTGGGGAGTGTTTCTCAACGGGTTGCCTACACAGTTGTTTTTGGCTAGTTTTCCAACGCTGGTTTTGGAGGGTGAGGGCTATGTTTTGGCTTCTTTGGCTGGTGTTAATCTGGGTTTGTCTTGGCTCAAGCCGGAATGGGCGTATAAGGGAGAAAAACTGCCTCGTTCTGAATCGGTTAAGCAGGCTTTCAAGGATTGCGCACGCATTTACGTTTTTGTGGCGCTACTTTTACTCTTAGGAGCTGTTGTGGAAACAATAACTCTAGTTTCTTTATACTAGAAGTTTCATATAGAATGTACATTCATAAGGCTTTAATTTCTATTTAACCAATAGATTTATAAATTTATAGCAAAAATAAAAGAGTTGACTTGAGATTGAAGAGGTGGCAATCTAGTTTTGGCATTTAGAAGGCTTAATGAAAAGAAATTAAAGGCTCTTTTTGTATTGTCCATTGTCGCTCCCTTAAGTCTCTTAACAACACTCAGACTAGCAGGCATACTACAAGGACCAATAACAATCACAGAAACCACAACTCTAGAACCAATCAAATGGGAGTTTCAAAGACCAAACCAATCTATTGACATATTGAATGAACTGGGCGCTACATCTGCCAGTGATGAACTCTCAGCGAACATGTATATTTTGATACTGTCTTATCACAATAACTCACAATTTAATGACGATAATGACTATCTCCGCATGCTAATAAAGGCAAATTCAACCGTAGCCAACTCTCATGGTTTTATCGAGAGTGTTCGTGTTGTCTTTCGTAAAGATTCTCAAGCATCTCTGGTAGACTGGCTTGGTACGTCCTTTAACTTTGAAAACCTCTCACTTGTCAGCTTCTCCAGTGGTTGGACGCATGGAGAGCGCTATGAAACAGCGTATGTTGCATTGACAAGTGCAAATCATACAAGGAGAATCAACTTTTCGGCAATAGTGGAATGGAGTCTTCTAACACCCAAAAACCAAACCCACCAAATGGAAGTAGACTACGAATTCATATATTTTAATGCAACAGCGTACAAGAAAATAATTCAGCCGTTCCAACTCAAGATTATTGGGAGATGAAGAAAATGCGAAAGTTGAATGGTCGAGATTTGAAGGCTTTATTCATTTTGTCTATTGTGGCTCCCGTTGGCATTTTGGCGTCGCTAAGGCTTACGGGCATCCTTCAGGAGCCAAAAACAATATCAGAAACCGTAACTTTAGAATCGATTAACTGGGAGTTTCAAAGACCGAATAATGATGTTTACATCGACAAGAAATTGGATGCTACATATGTTAACAGTGAGTTCAAGGCAACAATGCTTATTTGGATAGGGGCTTATCATGAGAATGACCCAATAATATTTGATCATTTATCTTTAGGAATAATTATAAACTCATCCACAACTAACCCAGACGGCTTCATAGAAAACATTTATGTTGTGCTTCGTGAAAACTACCAGGCGTCTAAAGTATCCTGGGTTCGTACAGACTTTCTACTTGAAAATCTTTCTATTGTTGATCTAAAAGAGTTACCTGAAGAAAATTCTGTTAAGGCTTATGCCAGATTTGTTGGATTAAACCATTCAAACCGTGCAAACCTGCAGGCAGCAATTCTCTGGAAACTCTGGAGCTCCAACGCCCAAAGCCATCAAATGGAAATATCATGTGAACTCATATATTACAACGGAACAGCACACAAAAAGATGGCTCAACCATTCCAACTTAGAATTCTTGGGAGATCATAAATGGGCAAGGTTCGCATTTATGGAAAAAAGGTTCGAGCAAGTATATTGATCCCTATTCTGTTGTTGTCGGTTTGGATTGTTTTTCCAGTATCGGCATCAAGTTCATGGTCTAAACCGAGACCATCAAGTCCAACTCCTTATGATGAAGTAATCGGGAATGCTTATACTGATGGTATAGCTTCGATAGGTGTGGGTGTTCACATCGGCACGTATTATGAAAATGATCCTATTTTGGGGGACTTCCTCACTGTAAAAGTTAGCGCCTCCGCTAATAGTAGAAAAGGTATTCAGTATAGTTGCCAGTGGCCATCGACTTACAACTGGTATGACGTTTCTGACCCTACAGGCATCACTGAGGATAATAGTGGTGTCAATTTAACTCTTCCATTTCCCGTTCTTCTCTACGGTGTTGAATACTTCCGTGTCTGGGTTTGCGATAACGGCTTTCTGAGCTTTGACTCGCAATTTACAAATTCAACCCCTGCAAATATTCCCAACACTGACCGCCAAATTCGCTTGTTGCGCCATTTTGGAGAGACCTCAACCCAGCCGCAGGGGGCTCAATCACCTGCGGCTATATCAATCAACACCCGTACTCATTTGTCATAAGCTGGAACAACGTTCCAAACAAAGGCAACGGTGCTCTTCAAACCTTCCAAGTAGTCATACGCGAACGCCCTGGAGGATCCGAATTCCACAACACGATTTTCTTTCAATACAAAAGCATCACAAAAGATTACCCAACAACCGTGGGAGTTGAAGATCAAGTCGGCGATAAAGGCACCTCTTTCGACTATAACAACCTTTACAACGAGTCATGTCTCGAATGTTACGTTGGCGGCCAAGGATGCAGACTAGAACAGTTACAAATAAGACTGGTTAAAATTGACACTGATGCGAAGATAGAAATTTTAGAGAACGATGTAGGAGGGTATAACGTCGTTTTAAAAAGCTCTACAAACCCCCATGGGAGTACATACGCAGCTGCCATCAAGTTTGCGGCTGGCCAGCTTATCTCTAAGGTGTTTGGTGGCTGCGCGGGTATCATGTTCGGAATCCTTTTGATAGTTGGTGATTATTCAGGTATCTTATCCGCTAATCTTTCAGAGCCAGATTTAACACCAGAAGACGCCGACGAATGGGAGATTCTGGCTTATGTTACTGGTATAGCTCGCGATGAGTTGTATTCGCAACCACCCTTTGACAGTACTTTGGCAGCTAACGTTTTATGGAAATTCCTCGACCCAAATGATGAAGACCATTTTGTAATCATCTATGCAGACGCGTGGTATCGAAACCTTGACACTGGCATCCCATATGCAATATCCACTTCAGTAACACTAAACATGTATATTAATCAACCGCCAGCAATTCCATCTGCACCATCAGGACCCACATCCGGTTACGTGTCCACAACATACACCTACTCAACTAGCACAACAGACCCGGAAGGCGACTCAATCCAATACCGGTTCGATTGGGGCGATGGCACAGATACAACCACAGGATCGTATCCTTCAGATTCGACCGCAACCGCGTCACATTCATGGATCTCAGCCGGAACATACTATATTAAAGCTAGAGCAAAAGATGATTACGGGGCCTGGAGCGATTGGTCTCCCTCACTCGCAATTATCATTCGATGTAGCTTGACCGTTGAAACTCACACAATATCGGGCTATCAAATCCGCGACGTAAAGGTCTGGGTGGACGGCGGGCTCTATTATTCTCCAATTGCAGTAGCTGTTGATGGAGGAACCCACACTGTTGAGGCGGAGTCAGACTTTGTCAGAGGCGCCTTCTGGTACACATTCGACCATTGGGAAAACGGATCCACAAGCAACCCGAGAAGCGTGAACGCCCTCACCGACATGACAGTCACAGCCTACTACAACAAAGAGATGTGTCCAACACTGTTTGTTTGGAACGGCACAGAATACATCTATGAAACCTTATTGAACATCCATGCCGAATCAGACGTAACCGTTCAGCATCAAATCCAGCAACCACTCGCGCTAGACGGCTTATTCTACAAGCTTCAACTCCGAGAGCTCGACAACTACACAAGCCACATCGACCAAGTTAAGCTCTACGCCGTAGACAACGGTGGAGAATGGCACCTTTGCCCGCTGACAAGCGCAAAGCTCGAAGACGCCTACGTAACCCGCAAACTACTCTTCGACGACAACAAAAGAGTAGACTTGACTCCATCGGAAACCATAAACCTGAAATTCCTACCCTCAATCCCATACAACCAAACAGCTTACTTCATATTCGAGATAAACGGATACAACAAAAAAGACCTCTAAACGAAAAAAGCAAAAGATTATGTTACTTGCTTAAGACTTTTCTTGCAGCGATTTCTACGTCTTCGGCTTTAATGGTTTTTCTTCCGGCGTGCATGGCGTAGTCCATGGCTTCCCTAGCGATTTTCACGCCGACTTCGTCGAGGACCTTGGCCAACGCCTTCGCCGCGCTCTCGCTTACTCTGTCTGCTCCCGCTTTCTTGCAGATTCTGTGCATCGGAGCCACAGCTAATTCTGGACCGGCCATTTTAACCATCCCGCAAGCCTCTTTTTCTCTTTCAGCCACTATTTAACCTTTTTGAGTGAAAAGTTTTTGGGCATTTAGACGTCTTACTCGCAGTCCAAGCCAAATCAACCCAAAAGCAAAAGCCAAACCGACGAAACCCATACCAGCAGTGATGTCTATTCTGCTCTTGTCAAGCTCCTGCAACGGCGCAAACACAAGGAAAAACGTTAACGCTCCGCTGCACAAAGCGAAAACATGCATGTCACTTGTCTTTTCACGCCAATTGAAACGTTTGAGAAACTTGACCATCATGAAGATGAGGAGTGGACCATACAGCATTGCAACGGGCCAAGGAAACAGATAAGGTGATGAGTAGAAGCCGAGAAAAAAGGCAAACCCAGCTATTGTGGAGACAATCCACAAAACTACAGGTTTAGCCAAGGTCCTTTGCCCATACTTCCCCCAATCCGCTGGAAGTTTACGAGCCAAGTATACGAAGAGAATCATGAGCGCGATGCCGAAAAGGTATTGAGGCGCAGGTGTCCAATAGTTCATCATGCTTGAGAACAGGAAGAACCCGAAAACGGTGACAGCGAGCAGCACGACAAGAAGCGCCTTAAAAAGCTTGCTGCCTATCCAACTATCACTTTTGCGCTGTGGATAAGCCAACTCCATGAAGACGATAGGAATGGTTGTGCTGAAAACCGCATGATAGATAGTTAACATTTCAGCCCAAACCCAGTTAACACCGAGCCAACGACCATAAACTCCCAGTGCCTGCAGGTCTGGCCAGTTAGGGCTGAAGAAGCTTGTCACCAATAATCCTTCTCCGACAACGCCATAAGCCGCGCCTAACAAGAGGACGGAACCTATGCCCTTTTTCCATCGAACCTTCAATTCACGCACTATAACCGCGCCGCTACCATATAGAGAAACAATCATGACAAAACCAAACGGACTGAAAAATTCGGCTGGAGGAGCAGAACCAGACAAAAGTTCACCGATAACTGGCGATAAAAGAAAAAGCATAAGAGCTGGAGGAAATCGAAGCCTTTTTTCGTTGATATTATTCACTTTACGAGCCACGCAATTCTGTTTACCGGGGGCAATGACTTTTCCCTCTTACTCTATAGAGGCTTTATTAATTGGTAATTCAGTTTCTGTTGGAAAGGTCGAAATCGCTATGAAGTTCGTGGATGCTCACATCCACCTCTCAGATCCCGAATACAATGGAAAAGTCAAAGAAATAGTTGAAAACGTCAAACAGATAGGCGTCGTCGCCATAGTTTCAAACAGCATAAGTCTAGAAACCAGCAAATCGAGCCTCAAATTAGCTGAAGAACATGCAGGTCTGATCTATGCTGCTTTAGGAATTCACCCATGGAACGTTAACCAACTGGCTCCAAACGAGCTTGAACAAACCAAAGACTTCATCCTGCAAAAAGGAGCAAACAATGAAAATGTAGTTGCCATTGGCGAGGTAGGTTTAGACCCACAATACGCCAAACGCAAGGCGCAGAAAGACCTACAGACTAAGATTTTTCACGAAATGCTCCGTTTAGCTGAGAACCTAAACCTGCCAGTCATTATTCATTCAAGGTGGAGCGCACCAAAGGTAATCGAAATCCTGCCTTCATATAGCTTACCCACTGTTATGTGGCACTGGTTCAGCAGCCCGATAGATATGTTGCCCAAAATCGTTGGACGTGGCGACTACGTTTCTGCGGGACCGCCAGCCGCCTTTTCAACAAGAATTCAAGAGGTTGTCAGACTTGTTCCATTAGAGAATCTGTTAACTGAAACCGACGGACCTTTTCATTTTTATGGTCCTTTCAAGGATAGATTCACCACACCTGCCTTCATTCCAGAGGTGGTCAAAGCCATAGCCGAGATCAGGGAGATTAAAGAAAACGATGTTGCAGTACAGATTCTACAAAACTTCGAGAACCTTTTCAAGATGAAGCTTTAAAAAGGATGATGCCTCCATAAAACTTCTCTTTTTTCATGTGTTGATAACGCCTCTCGCATGCCTATACATTTATCTGGACGTAAACCAAAGACCTTGTTGATGACAATGAGCCCACCACTTGAGTTGATGGTCCTTAGCATTGCAGTTTATTACGCTGGTCCGTTCGTTTGGGGCTGGATTTGTGGTAAATTTCGCCTCTTTGGGCTGTTGCTTCTTCTTTTACCTCCTATCATTTTGATAGCAATCTGGCCTGGTTTGCTGCATCCCGCAGCACTGCCCTTTTTCGTAACCTACGGACTCACAGCATCCATAGGCTACGTTGTGGAGTTCTTTTGGCATAGGCGAAACAAAAGATAACAAGGATAAAAGCGCGCTACCTTTTTAAGGTAAACACATGTTTAGGTAAGCAATAAAAAGGCGTGTAAACACGCAAAAACACTCATCGGCAAACAGAGGTTGATCAACAATTTGGGCAAAGTGCGTCCAGAACGAGTGAAAAAAATCGCTAGGGAACTGGTTAAGCGTTATCCAGACAGGTTTTCCACAGACTTTGAAGGAAACAAGAAACTTCTTGACTCTGTCGCCACCATTTACTCGCCTAAGCTAAGAAACCGAATCGCAGGCTACATAACTAGACTTGTCGCAATCTCGAAGGCAGCTGAAGCAGAGGAAACCACCGAAGAAGGCGTCGAAGAAGAGAAAAAAGAAACTGAATAATATCCTTTATGTCGACATTTTTGACGTAATAAATTTTTAAGTAAAACGGTCACCTACGTTAATTAGGTAACACACCAAATCCGTAAACAATGTTCGGAAGGAATAGGAGGAAGAAAATATGACACATTTGAGTCCAAAGCAGTTAACAAAAGGTTCAAAAAAGAGGGGGGGTGGTGCTTGCTATAATTGACCAATTTAATACGGAATTGGTCTAAGCAGTCTAGGTAATTTTACTGAGATGCATGACGTTGGATGTTTTGGCGAAACCTCAGCGATTTTCTCAACCAGCACTTTAAACCTCATGTTCAACCCTCGCGGTCCACATATATAAATGCCTAGACTATATAAAATCATTCATCTGAAGTGTATAATTTGATAAAAGGTTTGATATATTATGTATATGATCTTCATTGTGAGCTCTACAGACCTGAGTCCTTCAGTTGTGATCTATCTAAGTAATGGAATTGGAAAAGCCTTCGGAGCACCCAAAGGACAGGAAACACTGATAACAACAGACATGCAAGAAGGCGCTCTAATGATTCGCAAGGCTTGAGAGACTCTCTATCAGTCCACTTTTGTAGGGTCAGTATCCTTTATAATACTCACCTTACTTATTCTGCTTCACAAACAATGCCAAAATTGCTAAGTTGAAAGGTGGCACAGTGAAATGCCCTTGATAAACAATTATCGGAAGGGATGGGCGCTACGCTACCTGCGCGAAGCGAGAGCAGAATTGACCGCTGCCCAAAAGACGCCCTACATGGCGCCTGTATTGATTCTTGAAGCCATGCGAAAGGCTCAAGCCGCAATATATTACAGCTTGGGCGATCCGCCTTCGATTGAAGGCATTGTAAGGCAGGTTGTGTTCAAAAAAGAGATTGTGAAAGACCCTGTTTTGCGCTGTCTAGCTGAGATTGAGAGAACAGTTCAAGAGGTAGCGCAGGTGCCCGTCTCAGACCAAGAAAGAGCGATGAAACAAGCCGATGTCATCATTCAAATCGCTTCGGATGTCGTGAAGCTTTTCACAGGCGAAAAAGCGGATTAAATGCCCTCACCTCTACTAGGTGAAGTCCCCTTTTGTCTGAGTCTGTTGTCTACGTTATCAAGAACAAACGATTAGACCTCTACATGACCATACTTGATACTGATTTGCTTCACTTGCATGAAGAAACCATTCCAGAATTGTTGGAACAGTTGGTGTTCTCTATTAGAGCAGACGGCTTTATTAAGCATCCAATCATCGCGGACAAAGAGTCGTTAATTGTTTTGGACGGAGTGCATAGAATCATAGCCTTAGAAAAATTGAGCATCCGAAGGGTTCCTGCGTGTCTTGTTAACTACAATAGCCCACACATCGAAGTGTGCAGCTGGTACAGAACCATAACTGACGCTTCAAATCCTGCACGCATTGCTGTACAAGTGGACCAGCAGCACTATAAAAAAATTGAGGAATTTGACGAAAACAGCATTGGTGTTTCTCCAACAGTCGCAGCCATAAGGTTTGTGAATCAGACATTCCTTGTCAGCTCTCCTTTTCAAGACCAGAGAGAGAAGCATACGACATCATCGTGCGCATTGAGGAACACTTGAAAGCAGGTGGGCTTATCGTAAAACATGAAACCGAGCGTGATGCACTTCAGAGCTTGCGAGCAAGGAGGGTTTATGCAGTGATTTGCACACCAAAGCTGAGCAAAAAAGAAATCGCTGAAGCGGTCATCTCTGGTCAGGTTTTTGCTTACAAGTCAACAAGGCACATAATCCCCGCTCGACCTCTACATCTAAATACGCCTCTAAGCCTTCTTAGAAACGAGAAAAGACCGCTCGCGGAAGTCAATAAAGAATTGAAACGCATGCTACAAAAGAGACACATAAAAAGAGTACCATCTGGCAGCATATTAGACGGCAGAAGATACGAGGAAGAACTCTACATTTTCGAGGAATAACCGTTGAGAGTCAATGTGAAAGTTAGGCTGCTGGGAACTTTTCGAGGATCTAATGGCAAGAGCCTACTGTCATTAAAACTAGAACAGCCTACGATCAGAAAAGTCATTCAAACCGTAGCTGAGTCACTTTCAACAGAGGCGAAAAGATTGTTGATTGGCCCTGAGTTAAACGACACACGACCTAATGCTCTCATTCTTTTGAACGGTAAGGAAATCAGTGTTTTGAAGGGCTTAGAAACTGAGGTTGAGGAAGGCGACGAGGTAACGTTTATTCCGGTTTCGCATGGTGGCTAACGGTCGATTTGTGGTCCTCTTTCTATTGGTATGGCTGGGTCCTCAGACTTAACCACTATTTCCCTTGATTCGCCTTCGCTCGTGCTAGACACCTTCAGTTCAGGCAGAGTGTTAAGATCAAAAATCTTCTTGACTTCCCCACACTCTTGACATTCATAAACCAAAACCAAGGCTGACAACGGGTTGTTTGAAAAATCTATCAGCATGTGGGCTGTCTGTTTTCCACACCTTTTGCAGAACAAGCGAACACTAGGATTATAGGGAGTGTGAACCATCATGCATCAAGTGACCCAAAAGGTTTAGTATTCTTTAAAAAGTTATGAATCCCAAATATGAAGCGTCAAACTACGCGATATTTTGACCTTGCTCAGTCTCTAATTCCATCTATCCATGATTGACGTTCACTGTTTTTCTTTCATCTTCTTTTTAATTCCTGCGTCTTCGAGTCTATTCTCCTACGCTTTGGCGATGTCTGGTGGAATCTCCTTTTCAAACGGTAATTCAAGAAAGCAATTTAATGTTTCCAATCCTCACATTTTTTAGATGCCTCTTTGCGGCTTTGTAGCAACGATTGGCTTGTTCACGGCTGGTTGTTGGCAAATCGTTCACGACGTATTGTGGATAGAAGGCGAGCAGTGTATAAGGGATTTCTGGGTCGATTTCAGCTATGTAACCTGCTAGACTGACTACTTCTTCAGCATCCACATATCCTGGCACTAACAAGGTGCTTGCGGTCAGGATAGGCAGTTCAGGTCGCTGCTTAAAGAATTTTTCACCGATCATCTTGAAGGTTTTAAGGGTCGGCTTGTTTGAAACTCCGCACAAAGCGATGTTGAGGTTTTCGTTCCATGTTTTGAGGTCGAACTTGAGGTTCCCACCGCTTTGGAGTGAGGTTTCTGCGGCTTTGAGAGCCAATTCCTCCTTCTCGTAGCCGTTTGTTTCCCAGCAGATACGGAGAATTCGCTTTTCTCTCTGGGCGTTTTTTAGGGCGATTTGACTTGTTTTTAAGGCGTGGAGCATCTGAACCGATGGGTCGCCTCCAAAATAGCAGATGCATGAAACGTGTCTGTCAGTTCTTCGAGCCAAACTCTCAGCCGTCATCGAAGGCTGTAGCTTGCTGGCTAGGCTTCTATAGTGCCAGTTTTGACAGAAGAGGCAGTCGTAGCTGCAGGCGCCATAAAACACGGCGAGGTTGGAGTAACCCGTTTCAGCAGCAGACTTGTAAGCATATTTTGGATAGCCTGCACCCGTGCAGCCTGGACAGAACCACCAAGCCACACAGTTGGTGGGCAACGGGTCATAGTACCACTCTAAAATGCCTTTTTCGGGAGTGCCGCCCATGCGAACAAGCTTGCCTTCAATGTTGTGAACAAGTCCACAGAAGCCTCTCTTACCGACGCCGATCTTGCAGTCGTTGGCGCACATGCCACAAGAAATCCCGTCTGGGTTACGCGGTGGTGTGGATGGTAAACCAAACTTTCTTCTGCTTTCAGTGTGCACGCCATCCGTCATTTTTAGGGCTGGTTCAGGCGTTTCTCGGATGCAGTTTAGACACACACCTAGTCGACTGGAGATCAGTGATGAGCGTTCGCCGCAGAGTTGGCATTGGCCCAAGTCGTGCACCAAAAGAAAAGATGTCTTTGATGTGTTTTAACTTGTTGTTTTTTATGGTAGCTTCTTGAAGGGATTGCCCCTGTTGAGCCTTTTTCCGATGAAATAGGCTGGCAAAATCATGATTAAGCCGATTTCCAGAATAAGAGACCAGTCCAGAGAATTCAAAAATGGATTTGGAACACTCACGAAGGGAAAGCCGAGGTTGATGTCTTCGTGCATCGTAAGGTCCCAGCCTAAATGTAGAAATGCATCAAACAGCGCCGAGAGATATGTTTGTTTCCAAGAATAATTAATCCACTCAACTCCTGAAAGAATCTTAAGCAACAAGCCTTGCCCAGCAAATTCAACCAGTTTAGTCAATAAAAGCATGGCTGGAGCAACTAGGATAACTATGGTGAACGGGTTGTGCGTAATCATATGATAGCCCAGACGAGCAAAACCGCCAAAAAGCAAGGAGATTTGCGGATAACCAACGCCGAAGAACATATACAAAATAGGCTCTATGTCAATCAATAGAGTTCCAAAGAAAAACGCCAACCCATTCAAGCGACGAAAAAACAACAAATAAACAGAAGCTGCTGGGAGCACATGAAAAGGAGTTAAGGGCATAAGGGTTCGCTCTGGTCACTGAAAGGGAAGCTTACGAGTCATCAAGGCGGCGTCTTCTCCATCAGCGTAATACCCACGCATGATCTTTGAGGTTTCAAAACCCAGTTTCTTGTATAGGCTGATGGCATGCTCGTTGCTGACACGCACCTCAAGATAGCATTCTTTTGCTTTCTGCAATCGCATGCCCTTCATGGCTTCTTGCATTAAGGCTTGTCCGATGCCTTTCCGCTGGTATTCGGGCAGAACAGCAATAGAAATCACGTGTCCGCGTTTGGCTATTCCGAGTAAGCCAAAGTCGGGCAGTCCGGTTTCGATTCGGCACATAATATAGCCTACAAGCTCAAAGTAGACCTCAGCCACAATGAAGGTCTCAGGAAAACGCTCGTATAAATCCATGAAAAAATAGCTTGAGTAGTTTTCAGGTAAGCAAACTTGATTAATGCTCATAACCTTCTCCAAGTCATCGTGTTGAAAATGCCTGAGTGTAAACGTTGTTTGAACCATCTAGGCGCCAACTTTCCACGAAGATTAAACATAACACTGAGTTAAGCGTTTTGCATCTTCCATTCAGATATTTGAAATAATTTTATAATGTATCAGCAAACATTTCTAGTGTGCCTCTAAACCGCTCGGTATTTGTGGGGAAACTTGGCTGCAACACGAGGCTCTGATTGTTCTATATCGAAGATTGTTCCGCAAAGTAAATGCTGATTGCATCTATTTATTTAATTTATTTTTCTCTTCCTATAGAAAAGCTTTTAAATAAAACAATAATATACCAGATTTTTTGCACAAAATAAAAAACCAAAGGAGAGATAACAATTGAGAAAACAAGTTTTGATGATTTTTCTAGTGTTGGTAGCTAGTGTCGCTGTAAATACTGCTAGGCCACAATCTACGACAGAATTTGTCCCTAATGAAATGATTGTCGGCTTTGAGAACATCAATAGTCAAGTTCTGCTCTACGTTGAAGAAAATGGCGGAGCTATCCTAGAGCAAATTTCAGCCTTAAGTGCAGCACGGGTCTACGTCTCGTCTACATTGGAAGATGCTTTCATCACTGCGATGCAGAGCAACCCAGGCGTGAGATACGTCGAGCGGAATGGCATATTCAGAGCAGTTTACACTCCTAACGATCCATACTGGAGTAATCAATGGGGCATGGTGATCATTCATGCTGATGATGCATGGGACATTCATAAAGGTTCAACCTCTGTGATCGTAGCTATTGTCGATACGGGAATTGACTATATACATAACGATCTTTCCGGACACTATTTGGCTTTAGGGTATGATTGGGTAAATGGAGATAACGATCCTAAAGACGACCATTGGCACGGAACACACTGCGCAGGCATAGCAGCAGCAATAATGGACAACGGAATAGGCGTTACAGGCGTTGCACAAGTCTCCCTTATGGCTGAAAAAGTTCTTGATGCTGGTGGTTCAGGAACATGGGAAAACGTCGCTAGTGGTATAACACACGCTGCAGACGCAGGTGCAGATATTATAAGCATGAGTCTAGGAGGAACTGGGTATTCCAGCGTAGTGGAGGATGCATGTCAATATGCATGGAACAAGGGATGCATCATAGTTGCGGCGGCTGGAAACAGTAACACAAACACGCCTTTTTATCCTGCTGCTTATGCCACTGTTATCTCTGTAGCTGCCACAAGCCGATATGACACGAAAGCATCCTATAGCAACTGGGGAGACTGGATTGAGCTCTCAGCTCCAGGGGGCGACGGATCCAGCTCAAGCGACTGGATCTTTTCGACCTACCTGAACAACGGATACGCTTGGGCTAGGGGCACTTCAATGGCTTGTCCACATGTGTCGGGTTTGGCTGCTCTAGTGTGGTCATATGATCCCAGCCTAACAAACCAGCAGCTACGAGACCATCTTCATAATACCGCTGATGACCTTGGAGATCCGGGAAAAGATCAGTATTATGGCTATGGCAGAGTCAATGCTTACAGAGCGCTAACCGAATTAGGACCAGCCCCAAAAATGCACGTTGGCGACATTTCGATGTGGTATACAAAAAAGGGGGCATGGTACACAGTTTACACAAAGATCCCAATCTTGAATGAGGGCGGGTTAGCGGTTTCTGGCGCTACGGTATACCTCGAGACAACTCTGCCAAGTGGCTCTGTTCAAAGCTTCAGTGGAACAACGCTTGCAGACGGAACAGTAACATTCAAGTTGAAATCAAAACTCACTGGTACCTACGTTTCCAAAGTTACAAATGTAGTTAAACAAGGATGGATCTACGATCCAGCAAGCAACATTGAAACAAGCCAATCGTTAGCCGTACCCTGATTCAGAACAGTGTGAAAAGCCATCGACACCATTTTTTCATAACCCATTTTTTTTAAATCGAAAATAGCATTTATTACAACCATCTTGTTTCTTTTATTTGGGTCTACACCTTTCTATTGTTTTCAACGAACGCTACAAAGGATTTCATTGAGGAAGATAGCCAAACTCGCAAAATGGGTTTCTGCATCGCCAGACAGACGGTATACTGATTTTTCATCGAGAATGGGGTTCTGCAGAGGTTAGGAAAAGCAGATTTCGCTCTTCACGAGCCAAACGTAAAAGTTCCTTATTCAGGTGAGTGAATAACTGGCAAGGTGATGTTTCCGTGGGGTATGACCCAGACTTTGCTGTCTTTGCCTGTGATGTCAAAGGCGTCTCTTAAGGCGTCGTTTAAGGCTCGGGCGGTTCGCAGCCGAAAGGTGCCGACAGCATGATAATCGGGCAGAGTCGAAACGAGGACAATCTGAACCTTTTGTTGAGTCCTTGCCAAATAGTACGCTTTATGTCCACCCAAGCGGAAGTTTCGTTTGATTTCGGTTTCCATCTCCCTCAAGTCTTTGAACTTGGTCATCCAGTCGCAGAAAACTTCGTTTCCGTGTCCTTCTGGGCATTCAGCTGCCCAAATTATGACGCCGCCTCGCTTCACCGCATCCAGTGCATTGTCTACTCCTTTGTACGCTTGGTAAAGGTTAATGTCAAAGGGATACCCGCCTGGACTCACGATAACTATGTCAGCTCTGCGCTCGATGGGCACTTTAAACATTTCGTCTACGAGTTTGACGCCTTCGTTAAACGCCTGTTCCAAGTCGCCAGCGTAGGCTTTTACCAGTTCCCTTTTGCGGTTGGTCACGATATTTACGATAAAATTGACTTTTGCCAATCTCGCTGCTTCAACCATGTCTTCATGGACTGGATTCCCCTCCAACACGCCTGTTCGTGCTTTTGGGTGCAAAATCATGGCATGATTGTGTTGAATTGTTTCTTCTCCAGAAATTGCTGGCAGCACGCTTTTTCTTCCGCCACCATAACCCGCATAATAATGCAATCCTATGTCGCCAGTTAAGATGCGTATGTTGGCCTCTGAGAAGACCTTGTTTACGTAGACCTTGGTTAACGTTTTAGTCCTGCCTAAGTAAACTAGGTCTCTGGCTTCGTAATCATGGCTTATTGCCTTTATTCTCTGAAGGGTTTCTTCGCCTAGGAGAGCCTTCATCTCTTCGCATGTGGTGGCGCGGTGGGTTCCGCATCCGATTATTATTGTTATGTCGGTGTCGTTGACTCCAGCTCTGTTCAACTCGTCCAAAATTGTGGGCACGATTAGGTAACTGGGCGTAGATCGAGTATGGTCGTCTACTACTATGGCGATTTTATCGCCGGGTTTAGCCAATTCGCCTAGGCGTTTGGTTCCGATGGGCTCGTTTAAAGCTCGTTCAATTTCCGCCCTCGGGTCTTTCACGCCCTCTTTTCCCTTTGGTTCAATGCTGCCAAGATAATTTCGAGTTGGGACGCGGGCGCAGACTTCGGTTTTGCCGTATGGTATCCATGCATCGACCAATAGTGCTTCCTTCTGCCAAGATGCATTATCAAGGTATAGCGAATTCATTTAAGCATAACGCAATCCCAGAAAAAAGAGAAGAATACTCAGTTCGGTTGAAACGATTTTCGTCAGCTTACTTTGTAGACAGTGTCTTTCTCTCGAACGCGATCGTTGACCTTTAACCCGATGCTCTGACCCTTCTTGGCGGTTTGCACGTTCTCATGCTCAATCTGCATGGACTGCACTGTCTGTTCAAAGTCGGTGGTTGGACCCTGAATGCGGATTTTGTCACCTACGGAGAGGGGCTCATTCAACTCGACAACAGCCACGCTTATTTTGGAGAAGAAATGCGTTATCTCGCCAATCTTTTGAAGCTTTTCTTCCATTCCCAACTTGAATTTCACCCTTTCAACTAATAAGAAACAAGTGCAACACATATAACACTTGTCAAAAAAGCTTGGATAGGCAGGGATGAGAATATGGTGTTGACTCTGCAGGATGCCCAGTATGCCTCGTGGAAGATATTTAGGAAGATAAACGCCCAACTGGACGCGGAGAGAGGCAGGGGATGGGACCCGTTTGTTATAGTGACAGACATATTAGAGGAGGCAGGCGAAGTGGCTTCTGTTGTCAAGGGTCTAGAAGGCTTCAAGCCTCCAGACAAGCCGAAAACCAAAGAGATGCTCGCCAAAGAGCTTTCTGACATGCTCTACGGGATATTTGTCTTAGCAGAACACTACGGCATTAATCTAGAGGAGACTTTTCTCGAACACGTAAACGACTACACGCTCCGATTCATAGTTTAAGGGACTTTTTTGTTGTATCCGTTGATTTCGAATATGAAGTGTGCTATTTGGCTTTGTGGGATTGAGGAGGGTAGGAACTTCAGGTCTATGATCTCCGATGGAGCCAAGTCTACCCGCCAGTCGTCGTCGAAGAGCAGTTTTAGGGTTATGTAGGTTTGGTTGAGCCTTGCGTATACTAGGGGGGATAGGTGCCATTCTCCGTTTTGGTCTACTGCGTAGAGCTTGACCTGATCGATGTGGCTTGTGAAGTTATCTAATTCCCGCAGCTGAAGCTTATAGGATAAACCGCCCAACATGAGTAGCTGCTGGATTGGATATTGAACCGTTACGTCTGATTCTGCGTGGATGTCTAGTAGTGTTTCATAAACGTATTGGGAGCCGTTCCAAACAAACAGTGTGGGGCACAGATAGTCTACTGTGTAATAGGCTGTTAGAGTCATGTCTCTGTCTACCAGTATGTTTCTGGGATTGTCTTGGACACCGTCGTTCCAGTGGTCAAACGTGTAGCACCACCACTCGTTTCTCCAAAATTCCGAGTCAGCCTGAACTGTGTGCGTTCCTGCGTTTACATTTAGGGTCACTGGGGAGTAATAAGGAGGAGGACCATCTATCCAGACCTTTACATTAGAGATTGCTTGACCTGTGGTCCTACAGGTCTTGACAGCCAAGGCACATATTGGTGGCTTGAACTGAACGTCAAGCGAATAAACCCCTGAGCCTGAAACCTTGTATACTTTGACCCATACGACTTCGCCCTCGATTACAATAAATGTGATCTGGTCGGTTGTTCCTGGTCCGTTCTGCGATCTGTAAGTGGCGCCCCTAAAGTTTGAACTTCTAAGTCAAAGTTTACGTATGGTGGCGGGGTCATCGAAACAACCACCTTCTGAGTAGAAAGCACAGAAGACATGTAGCAGTCTACAGCGTCCGCTCCGTCGATATACCCGTGGTATGAGCCGGGAAAATAGATAGCCCTTGCAGATGAGTAATCATCACCCGCGTCGCCCTCTATACCAGCGTCCTTTTGTCCTCCTCCGTCAAACCATATTGCAATTTCAAGGGTGTTGCTGGTTTCTAGCCACCCTGGGGTACCCCAATACCAGTTAGGCATAGCCTTTATGCGATAGGACAGAGGTAGGATTTGCCAACCAGCAGGCTTTCCACTCATAGGGATTTTAAGCTCAACCCTTGTAAAGGTCATAAACGCCCAATACATTTTGCCATCAGACCTAGTGTAGGTCTGTTTTGGGATGTACTTGAACTCAATATAGGGATCAAAAGTGTTAACGCCCGAAACGGACATAGAGCAACCTTGGTTTATCCATTGTGCGAGTAGCTTTATTCCTCCCATCCCAAAGAGAATGAATTTAGCAATTGAATCCCCTGCCAACACTTCTGGTCCTCCCAGCATCCACATGGCACCGCTTACAAGTAAACCGAATACAGCATGATCTTCATCATAGAGCCCACTTAACATTAATCCATCTCCATAAGCTTCTCTAGAATAGCCTAGATCAACCCTCATCGTGACATCAGACCAAACGCTGCCAAGAACTTCATCTATTATAAAGTACACGCATTCAAAATCAAATACTCCTGCACTTTCATAGCCTTGTGTCACGCCATAAATGTCAAGATTAATCGCTACGATTAAGTCATCTCCACTCACATGGATACCGGAGACTGAGGGCTGAACCAAAAGGGTTGCGTTCTCGCTAACAGGGGCAGTTGACTGCTTTGCATCTAACTCTGCTTTAAATCCCATGCATTCAGCCCACAAAGCAGCAGCTGTGCCAATAAAACCCCGGACAAAATCGGCGTCTAATTCAATTCCATCTATGTCATAAAACCGTCGCGCACCAATGTGCACATAGGCTCCAGCGCCACATCCTGTGATATACCTTGCCCCAGCCTTAACAAAAGCAATGACAGCCCCAGCGTAATAGTCTGGATACCTAAACAAAGGCAATATAAGATGTTCCTTAAAGTCATCGATTTTTAATGGTCTTCCAAGAGTTGCGTAATGAATTTCGGTAATAGGACCTTTAACTTGGCTACTTTGATTAAAGTACCAGCTTAAGCCTATTTGTTGATCGCCAAGTTGCATAGTCGCCCACTCGTCTTCCCATCCATCAGGGGGCCAGCAATGAACGTTATCTTTATTTATGTGATTCATAAGTTGCCTGAACCCAGCACCAATTGTCATGTCATCTACTTCTTCTGTCCATTCTTCCCCCGTTTCTGTTTGTTGATACCAGACTCTGTAAAATGGATAACCGCCCACATGAACCCATGTTTGCCTCCGTTTCAACATGCTGCTTGCTATCTCATCAACCCATCCTGTTTTGTTGTTGTGGTAATCGGATGGAATTGGTAAATACTCACCGTGGGTGTTCACAACGATTACTCCGCTGTAACTTTTGACTATAATTTCATATTGAGACCAGCTAGTTACCACATACGCTGTTGCATCGTAGTAAGGTGGGTAATCTACGCTTCTCTTAGGATGTGCTCTAGGCATATTTCCCTCTATATACTTGCCTTTTAGCATGCAAGCATCTATTACTCCATCCTTTACACGTGTACAGTTGTCGACCCAGTGACCTGGAACGCCATTTAAGCAGATTATGTAAACCTTTGCCTCGCCTAATGACGCCTCAGCTTTTTTAATGAACAGAAGAGATGATGTTAGTAGTAATGTTATTGCTAGGGCTGTCTTCATTTTACGCATTTTAGCCTGACTCTTCCTTTTTGTTCTTATTGTTTTTGATCTTGTAGTATGTGCCTACACCTGCGGAGGCAATTACAATTGCAATAAGGGCTATTGTTTGTGGTAGTGCACTCTGCACTGTTGCTTTTTCAGCTGTCTCTTTGGCTTGCATTGCATAGGTTGCTGCTAGCTTATAATTTCCATCTGCAAAAGCGTCTAAAGAATTTTGAAATAGGCTTTTTGCTTCGGCTAACTTAGCCGTTCTTCCTTCTTTTTCAGCTTTCTGAATGGCTTCTGATGCGCTGTCACCTGCCCTACCGTATAGATTACAGGCTGAGTAGCTAAACTCTTCATATATTGCTGCTGCAGTTGAAATAAAGCCCATGACGGGTTCTGAAGGTAACTTTATTCCATCTATATCATAGAATTGCCAAGCGCTCATGTGGATATATATACCGAAGTAGAAGGCTGACTGGTTGTAGCTGTAACGGATTATGCTCCCTGGCATATAATCCCTATAAGAATAAATACGACCTAAAAATTGACCTTTAAAATCTTCATAGTTTATTGGAAAGCTTTGATCTGCGTAATGGAAATAACCAATATTGTGTCCATAGAGATACCAGTTTATGCCAAGGTTTTGAGCTGCCCAATCGGCCAATGTCGCCGGATCGTCGGGGCGCCAGGATGGTGGTGGGTAGCATGTTACGTTTCCCTTCCCTATATAACCCATCAAGTGTTTGAACCCATTTTCTAGCCATTCTTCTTGTGTTCGGTTCTGGTACCATACGCGATAGAATGGGTAACCGCCTGCATGAACCCATGTTCCCCAGCGATTAAGCATAAAATCGGCAATCTTGTCCATCCATTCCTCTTTTCTGAAGCCATCTGGAACGGGTAGGTACTCGTCGTGTGTGTTCACTATTATGGTGTTATTGCCCGTCTCGACAAGTGTCTTATATGTTTCCCAGTCTTCAACAAGATGGAGAGATATACTCACGTTTAACTTCATGATTAAGTTGAACCATAAAGGTATAACTAGTTCTTTTACGTCGGCATCTCCAAGATAAATCTTGGTTGTCTTTCTTACCCCCTCAACAACAGCAGAACGATTAGATACACGATAGTTACCAACATCAGGCAAACTTACAGCATAAACTTCCAACGGAAAAATCTTATCACTGACGATGCAGTAGCCGCCCCAAGCACCTAGAACACCTAAGGTATCGTCCCAAACAAACTTAAACAATTCGTTGTCAAGCGTGTCTTCAGAGGCAACACAAAACCCAGCGGAAGAACCCACAGATACACCCATTAAAATGACAATTAAAAGAATTACAATTGCTTTCTTCATTTGAGTGAATCCCAAGATGCAACACCCAATATAAATCAAGATTTACAAATATAAGATTTATCTTCTTTCAGATTAATCTTACGAGAATAATTTTATAGAAGATAAAGAATCTTCTTCTATGCTGTTCAATTCGTCAACGCGCACTCGTTAATTGTTGCATACAATGTACTCGCCCGAAACAAGACCTGTTTTTCGAATAAAGATTGCGGCTTCATAAAAATAAAAAAATACGCTCACACAAAAAAGTGACACAGAAAACTCTCGCGTTGCGTTAACTTTCAAACACACAGAATATTTGGAGGGTTCGATCAGATGAGGGTTGATTTAAACAGGCGTGAACTCCATTTAATCAGGTTGTGGTGGCTGAGCTGCGAAGACATAATGATCCCTGAGGGCACATGCACACGGTGCGAACTGAGAGACGAGTGTGAGGTTGTGCGAAAGAAGCTCTACGGCAAGAACGGCGGCATAAAAAGCAGAATGCAACTTGGCACTAACAACAAGGTGGCCAGCCCAGCCGCTGCAGAGGAAGAGTTCATACCCACCTGAAAAGATATTTTTGAAATCTTTAATTATTCGACAAGAGTTACACGTGTTGAGCTGTTACCCTTCTTTCAACGCTCTTGAATGTCTCGACAGAACCGACGCAATCTCACGAGCTTCCTCAACTACTGGCAAAGAATCCCTAAGCTTTTCCAGATACTTTAACGCCCGAAGCGTCTTGAATACCATCAGGCCTCGCTCAGTGAGAGCGTAAACATTCTGCTTTGCACGCAACCTTCGCTTTTCAACAACACCATTCGACACTAAGAAAACCATATGGCGCTTTAACACATTCTGTTCCAAACGAGCCCTTCTTGAAATCTGCTCCATTCTCTGCGGTCGACCAACAAGGACTCCAAGAATGTTCAGGTATCTATCCAGTTTTGAAGGCGGCATTTCACATTACACTAATTCTATTGTTCAGCCGAAATCAGGATAAATCATTTAAGAATTCAAAATAAGAATCAAAGCTACAGAAAAAAATAGTTGCACGAACTGACTCAAATAAAAAATAGAAAGGGGCTGGTTGCATAACCTTGTTTGTTATGGTGTCCAGTATTCAATGTAGACTGTGACGAAGTAAACAATGTCATCGTAGTCTATGTCACAGTCGCCGTCAAAATCGCAAGCTGGATCCTTTCCCTGACCCGACCAGTACTTGATGTAGGCTGTGACGAAGTAGACGATGTCATCATAATCGACGTCATAGTCTCGATCAAAGTCGCCCACAGGTGGAACACTAACAACACGCACTGTCCTGCTCACATAATTGTTCACCGTGTCATTCTCACCAGACAAGGCAGGCGCGTACGCGGTCACGTTATAGACACCAGTAATTGTCGGCGTCCACTGATAGCTGAGGGTGCAATTAAAACGAACAAGCAGCTCAGGAATCACCGTGGAATCAACAACACTACTGTTAATCAATATCGACAGCTGCACATTTGTCTCATTGCTCAACCCACGGTTATAGACCGTGGCATTCAATAAGATGGAGCTATTAACAGGAACGTATGCAGGAGCCTCCAATTTCACCGAGATTTCATGCATGAAATACGCAGGTGTTGCAAGCCATTCAATCATATTGTTAGCAAGGCGCAAGTTATCAGCCGAACGAATGCCAAAGTCCCACAGAGAATTCTCATCAGCGAAACCAATCACCTTTCCAAACGGCTGAACCGACGCAGCCAACATGATTTCTCCTTCTTCGTGTCTCACAATGTCCTGAGCAGCATCACTTACATTCATCTCGACCAAAGGCGAGATTAAATAAACAGAAGACACTTCGGCAGTTATGGGATGAGGCGTCATATCAGTGGTGACTCCACTCGCTTCGCCACTTGTCCAAGTTATCCCAGCAAAACTCGTAAGGTTCGTGTAAATCGAAGGATTGTTGTCGCCTATAACGAGTAGCCCGCCACCATCAAAAACAAAGTTCTGTATTGCAGATACCTCAGAAGACAAGTAGGCGCTGTCGGCTTGGGGAATGACGAACACATCATAATCCTCTAGTTTGTCAAGCGTGATCTCACCGGTGGAGTGAACGTGAATCTCAAACCCTCTTTTGCGGAGTGCTGTAACCCAGATGCTGTAACAAGCGATGTTGTCAGTTCCATGAGTCTGATCAAAAAGAATATGCTTAATCTGCCTTACAATAACAGTCTCTGATGCTTCATTGTTGACAACGACTTTTTCTTCAATTAAAGGCGGAGCGTATGATGTAACATTGTATATTCCTTCTTCAGTCGGTGTCCAGAGGTAGTTAAGCTTGTAGAAGGCACCTGATGACAGTTCTGGAATTACCACAGAGTCAACAATGCCGTCATTAATTAGGACACGCAAATCCACGTTTGTTTCATTACTCAATCCATAGTTTATGACCGTGGCATTGAGAATTGATGAATTACCAGGGACAAGGAAGATTGGTGCCTCTAGAAACACAGCCAGTTCGTGTTCAAATTGGTGAACCGAGTAGAGTAAACTGTTTTCTAGCATGTCTGAATGGCTGCCCCCATACGCCCATTCAAGCGTCTGTCCCGAAGCCACAATCAGTCCAGCTTCATAATGGAACTCCAAGAGTACTGGGCGTTCAGAGCCATCAACGATAACAACACGAGAATTGCTTGGATAAGCCGAGAAGTAGCCATGAATTGACCACCACCATCCCTCCAATTCCTTGTCTGTGATTAAGTGGGGGGTGTTCATTACTGGGTGAGTGCAGTTAACAACATTGACATAATTAGTTTCATGTTCTTCCCACTGCAATCCGCCAGGGAGAAGCCCAACCCATTGACCACTGTGCCAGCCCAAATCAGCTGCGTGAATCTCTAACACCCCACCATTCCTCACGTAGTCCTCAAACCACCACCTCGAGGCATTCATAGCATCATAGAAGACCTGGTCTTGGTCTGAGGCTATAACCACCTTTACAAATCTGCTTAGGTTGATAGCCTCAAAATCCTTTGAACTAAACGTGGCAAAAGGAATATCATACAGGTCGAGTGCTTCTTGGTTCGATGAATGGCCCCATGGGTCAACATTCTGGAAAATGGCTACCTTGGGTCGGCAAACTCTTACTTTAACTGATTTCCAGTTGTTTGATATGTTCTCTTCTCCTATTACAGGAACCACATAAGATGTAATGTTGTACTTTCCCTCAACCGTCGGATACCAAGAAAAATTGATCGTTGTTACCTCACCACTTGCTAAAAAGTCAACAATTGCCGAGTCTACAACACTTCCGTTAGCAAACAACTGCACTGTCAAGTTAGTCTCGTTGCTTTTTCCAAAGTTGAATACGGTAACACTGAAGTTTCCAACACTTCCAGGCTCAATGTATTGAGGTGCTTCCAAATCCCATGCAAGCAGGTCATGTTCTGGAGGTTCCCCAACTGCTTTTTCGGCATCAACCCTTCCATATCCGTAATAAACATCAAACCCTAGGTCTCCCAAGTCATCGGCGGTGTAACGCAACCAAAGTCGCACCCAATCCCGCGTTGCGTTTGAGAATTGGCTCCAGACGAGGGCAGCAACACCCGAAACGTGTGGGCAGGCCATGGAAGTGCCACTCATATAAGCATAATTGTCATCATAGACCGTTGAGTAGATGTGAACGCCTGGTGCTGCCAACTCGACCCAGTTTCCAAAATTTGTGAAAGAGGCTGGATTGTCAGACTCATTGGTTGCCGTAACTGCTATGACTTCATCATAACCTGCTGGGAATGCCTTAATGTTCCACGCATTATTTCCTGCAGCTGCCACTATTAACGCGCCCTTTTCATAGGCATACTTCACTACCTCATGAAGCAGGGCGCTTTCTTCGTAGGCGCCCCAGCTGTTGCTGAGTATATTTGCTCCTTGATCAACTGCGTGAATAATTGCGTTGGCGAGGTCATCTTCGTAACCCTTGCCGTTTTCATCCAAAGCCTTTTCAGCCATTATTCGAACTTGCGCTAATCCAGCTATGCCGATGCTGTTGTTTATTGTGGCAGCTATGATGCCGGCGCAGTGGGTTCCATGACCGTGGTCGTCCATGGGATCGGTGTCGTTGTTCACCCAATCATAACCAAAAGCAACGTAGTTAGCAGCCAAGTCAGGGTGGTTCCAGTCAATACCTGTGTCAATCACGGCTACAATTACCGAGCTGTTGCCTAGTTGTCTGTCCCAAGCGCGATCCGCACCTATTTTTGTGGGTCCCCATTGTTGGTTCCAATAAGGATCATTTGGAATGAATTCGGCTTCAAACTGGAGATTAGGCTCAATGTATGTTGAGAGATCGGTTGTGTTCATCTCTGTAATAAAAGTCGACATAGATGTTACAGGGATGTCAACGATGACGGCTTCGATTTTACTGCTAATCAAAACCTTGTTAACAACGTTTCCTTTGTTTGCGCCGACAATCTTCTTTAGTTCACTGAAGTCATTTGTGTGGGGGTGGCTGACACCAATTATCAATTCAGCCGAATCATCATCAACCTTGGCGAATTCTGCCCATCCGCTTACATTACTGAAGTCAATGTTTCTTTTGAAAGAAGAGGCATGTTCAGATTTCTTTTCACTTGAGGTAAGCTGGTCCTCTTGATTGTCGAGTTGATGAGGCATGGATTTCTGAGAGATACTTGCTTCAGCCTTCTTTGACTGAGAAAAACATCTCTGGGCGTCCAAAAGAGGTACACTTCCTAAAATAAGACAAGAGCAGAAAGCCATAGTCAGTATCAACTTTGAAATTGACTTCGATCTAGTTTTGGGCTCTCTTCTTTTAGACATTTGTCTTTCCATACACCTTAAATTTTGTTCAAATTAAGACTAATCAGTATTGTCCTTATCTCTCCCTATTTTATTATTATAAAGAATAGAACAATAAATAACATTCTGTTACAGCATTGACTTTTCCAGTGTGGATATGGCTTTTAAGGCTGCTGCAGAGGCGCTCATGACAGCCTCATTCGTTCTCATTGGTTGCTGCACCGCGCCTGCGAGAAATACGCCTTTAATCATTGTTTCGTTCGCATTAAGTTGTGGATTCTTCTCCGTTACGAAGCCATCTTGGGTGAGTGTTAACCCAATTTTTTCTGCCATGTCGACTTGTGGTGGTAGTCCCATCTCGAGCACAACCAAGTCGGCGGTTATGGATAGCAACTTCGATGTTGCCTGGTCATATACGTCTAGGGTTAACGTGCCGTCTGGCGCTTCTCGAACCTCAGATGGTTCCCCGTGAACAAACTCCACTTCTTCAGCTCTAACCAAGTTGTAAAATTGCTCACCTTGTTTTGTAACCGCTCGCACATCGGTGTAGCAAACGTATGCGTCTACTTCTTTGCCGTATTGCTCGCGGAGAAGGTGTGCGTGTTTGATGGCGTTTAAGCATCCTAGGTTGCAGCAATAGCGGAGATGTTTCTCGTCTCGTGACCCGACGCATAAGACGTAGACCACACTTCTTGGTTTTTGACCGTTGTCTGGACGCATTATCTTCCCCCTTGTTGGTCCACTGGACTTGCACATTTCTTCGTATTCTAAGCCTGTGACGACGTTTCGATACTGCCCATATCTGTATTGACCAACTTTTTGGGCGTCGTATTGACGAAATCCAGTTGCCACAATAATTACCTCCGCTCTGACATCCTCATTCAACAGCGGTGCATCTGAGCCTTTTATACGTCCTACTTTCGCCTCAAAACTCCCAAGCGAGCCTTCGACGCTTTGAACTTCTGCTTGAGTGAAGATTTTGATGTTGCGATTGGTAACAGCCTCATCAATTATTGGTTTGATCGTCTCTTCAGCGTCTTGAAGTGTCGGAAACAATTTGCTGAGTTTTTTGATGGTGCCGCCTAGATTTGGTTGCTTCTCGACGAGGTAAACTTTGAATCCATGTTGCGCCAGGTCAAGGCTGGCTTGTAGCCCAGCTATTCCCCCGCCAACAACCAAGGCTGAATGCTGTTTTGCCATCTTCGATTCCAACGTTGACTGAACATCTTGAGGCATAAGGTTACAGATGCCCCAAAGAAAAGCATTGTGATGTATTAACTGATTCGACGGTGACAAATCATAATGCCTATAAGGTGTGGTTTGCTCTTTGATTAATTTCTATGACCATCACAGACCAGATGACCTCAAAAAAACCCGATGCTGGCTTGAGGCTTAGAGTCTTGGGCAAGATTGGCGAGCATAGGCCATACAATTGTTATCAATGCATCAAATGTACGAGCGGTTGCCCATCCATGAAGATGCTGGAGTTGAAGCCACATGAAGTTGTGGCGTTGACGAGAGCAGGCTTCATAGAGGAACTCGTTAACTCCGGCATCATCTGGACATGCGCCACGTGTCTGAAGTGTAAGGAACGATGCCCCCAAGCTGTGGCACCAGTCGACCTAATCTTAGCCTTGAGGAATCTAGCCGTCGAACAAGAAGCAAAAGTGCCAGAGAGTTTTCTTCACTCATTGAGTATGATTCTCGAATGCGGACACATATCTCGCCCCCAGCCCACGATAACTCGCAAACTAGAGAAAATTGACCGTGAAAAACTCGGCTTACCAAAGTTTCGTGAACCCGATGAACGATTTAAGGCGGCGTTAATGAAGGCTTTGGAGAAGACCTCTTAGGAGAGTGTGCCTAAGCCTTGAAGATGCCGGTTTATTGGGGCTGCGTCATCCCCACGATGCAGTATGCCTATGAAATGTCTGTGAGAGAGATAATGCCTCGCTTAGGCGTTGAGCTTGTAGACTTAGATAACGCGTCTTGTTGTGGGATACAGATCCAGAGCGTCAACATGCATGCTGCGGTTTACCTGGCAGCCCGCAACATAGCCATCGCCCAAAAAATGGGCTTCACCAACCTTGTGGCTGTTTGTAACGGTTGTCACCTCTCATTGTATGAAGCCGCTCACTTCCTGAATCACGATGAAAAACTACGGGAAGAAATCAACACGCTCCTAAAAGAGGAAGAACTACATTATTCTAGCAAAGCAAAAGTCTGGCACACCATCGACTTTCTCCACGATGTGGTTGGAGAAGCCACGATAAAGAAGGCGGTAACTCATCCTTTGAACGGTTTGAAGTTAGCCGTGCACTATGGCTGCCACATACTCCGCCCCAGCAGCGTTGGCACGGTTGATGATCCAGAAAACCCACAGAAACTCGACCAACTCATCGAATGGCTAGGCGGCAAAAGTATTCAATATCCAGAAAAGCTGGACTGCTGCGGCGCCATGCTCATGCTTTCGCATCATGACGCTGCATTTACGTTTTCGGGATTGAAACTCAAGGCTGTGGAAGACTTGGGGGTAGACGCCCTAGTGGACTCTTGCCCATCTTGCCAAAACATGTTTGATGTAAGACAGAAGAGTGCAGCGGCGACCTTAGGCGCCAAGCTCAACCTGCCCATTATATATTACACACAATTGTTGGGTTTGACCATGGGAATCCCCAAAGAAAAACTGGGACTAAACCTAAACCGAAGCCCCCTAGAGGAATTGTTCCAGAAGATTACCTGACTTTGTTCGTCATCCGCAAGTAGTAAGCAAACCTAATAATTCTTCGAAGATACTTTTAGGTCTTAAGGGTGAAAACGAATGAGCAAAAATCTAGGAGACCTAAAGAATATTTTTTACTTTAACGTGTGCGGTCAAGTTAACACTGAAAAAACGTTAGAACTTGCTATCCAAAGAGCACGTGAACTGAACATAAAGAAGCTGGTCGTTGCTTCGGAAACTGGTCTAAGCGGTCTCAAAGCAGCTTACATGCTTCGCGGTTCTGGAATAAAGCTCATTGTTGTTACTTCAGCCGCCGGCACAAAGGTCGAGAACACCGTGATTGGTGATTTAAGGATAGGCATTCCAGACAAAAGAATCCTAGGTCAGCTACAGAAAAGTGGCGCTAAAATCGTGAGAGCAACCGACCCACTATACAACATCGGAGCTGTCCTAGAACACCATCGAGTCCCTACGTTGGCAACGCTGATCCGCATGTGCTTTGGAATGATCAGCTCAGGAACTGCGGTTTGTGTGTCGGCTTTATTGATGGCTACAGACAATGGTCTATTAAAAGAAGGAGAAGAAATAGTAGCTGTTGCAGGCTCGTGGGTCGGCTTGGACACGGCACTCGTTTTACGAGCTGCAAATTCGGTGAATCTTTTGAAAGCGGGAGCCATGCAGATAAAAGAGATCATATGCAAACCGAGAAATCCCGCATACAGTTGGCCAATCAACCAAAAAGACTGGATTGGCGACTTAAAACCTTATGGAAAGTTTAGTGAACGATAAACGTATTCAGAAACGAGTTCTTTTGAGAATTGTAAAAAAAGAATCATTGAAACTTTGACTCGTCTTACCAGAGTTTATTCTAACACTTTAAGCTTGTACTTATGCTGGTCGGCGACAAAATTAAATATTCTTCCAAACTAGTGGTTATGGATGATGTTTGTGGAAAACGTGACATTATATGTAAAGTCGAAAAAAATCTCCATGGGCGGAAGCTCCATCGTTGTCGGTCCCCACGGCGACTTTTACGGGAGTTCGGGAACAACTCAAACAATCGTTGACTATCTACCAGAAGATCAAGAAGCCATAAACCTTCTTAAACAAACCGAAGTAACATATGAACTCGTAGATTTAACCATCTGCTCATTCACAACGCGTTTGAAGGCAAGAATAAACGGAATAAAGACGCCTACACTAGTCTTGAATGGCAGAAAGATAATTGGAATACAGAACATCAAGCAAGCGTTGAAAGACATCGAAACCTAATTGGTTAGTCATTAGCCCGTAAAATATAGTTGCAAATCATTAAAGAGAGGTTCAGCTAGAAAAATGGATCTCTTGTTATTGAAATCACCTCGATTGATTAAAGATGGGTTGATATATCAAAATTATATATGAAAAAGATAGGGTGTTTAAAGCGTGTTTCATCCTAGGTTGAGTGGTACATACTATAACATGGGTTTTCAATACGGAACCATCCTGCTTAGGTACGGGTTTAAACTCCAAAAACAGCCCAATGAAAAACTTGCTTTTGCTCGAGAATGTGAAATTGAAGTTAAGAGAGTGTTTCCAGAGGTCCTTGAGGAAATCCATGGATTTGCCGAAGCTTGCCACTTTTCTTATGAGCAGTCGTCGGCTCTCATTCTAAGTGTTGGCGCTTTCAAGGTGCCCAGTGCTTGCAGCGTTTTTGCAGCTTCTGCGGGTTCAGATTTTTTGTTTGGACGCAACTACGATTTTTATTATAGGTTTAAGGAGCATAGCGAGAGCTATCTAACCCAACCCTCGAACGGCTATTGTAGTGTAGGTAATACAGACATATTCGTGGGGAGAGAAGACGGGGTAAACGAGAAGGGCTTAGCCATCGGTATGACAGCGGTTCGACCAGTAGATGTCAGACCTGGCATCAGCTTCGCTCTGCTAGTAAGATGTATTTTGGACAAGTGCGTCAATACTCAAGAAGCGACAAAGGTGTTAACCTCTGCGCATCATGTTACAGCCAACAATTACCTTGTCGCTGACAGAGAAGGCAACTTGGCTGTTGTTGAGGCTTGTCCAAGCCGATGGAGGGTGAGAAAGCCAGCGGAAGAAAGCAGTTTCCTATTATGCACTAATCATTTCATCCACTCTGACATGCACGACATGGAAAACCAAAGAGAAAGACCGCCAGATTCAGTGCAGAGATACACAGCCATCTACAAGAAGCTGCAACAACGCAACCGAAAACTCACGGTTAAGGACGCTCAGAACATTCTGTCCGACCACGAGGGACTAGTTTGTTCGCATATAGAAGAGATACAGCTGGGCACATTGTGGTCCATCATCGCAACACTAAACAAACCATTAGTCTATATGGCAGAGGGGCACCCATGCCGAACAAAGTACAAGCTCGATGTTCGTTTAAGCAAGGCTCTGCAAAGACGTTTAAAAACACCCAAGGACGCAAAAATTACTTAACAAGAAGTGCTTTCGGAAGTTTTGCAACAACCGTGAACAAGGGATCAACAATTTGGGCTAGTCGAACCTTAGCTGTTATGCTAAGAAGCATGTAGGCATCATAGCGTTCAAAACCATAGTCATTTTCCAGCCACTTAATCAGTTCTAGAAAAGCAAGTCTGGCAGCGTCTTCCAAAGGTCTGGCACTTGAAATGGTCATAATTTCATCAGAGGATTCGACCCGAGGCCAATCAATGTTTTTATCCTTTATTATATCAACCCTCATCTTCACTCTTGAAGGAATTTCAATGGCTGTTCCACAGATCTCTCCATCTCCCTGAACAGCGTGAACATCGCCCAGCCCGAGTAGGGCTCCTTTCACAGCCACAGGAAGATAGAGCCTATTCCCTTGGCAGACTTCAGGCGCATCCATATTGCCACCATGCTTTCCAGGTACAACCGTAGATATGGCCTCTGATGCTGGTGAGACTCCTATTGTCCCTATAAATGGCTTTGCGGGAATCTTAATTTCCCTCCCATCGTTCAGTTGATAGATGACATTCCGGTTTTTTATTTTGGAAAACTTTGTTAAAGGAGGGGACGCTTGCAACCATCCTTCTAGTCCGCCAAATCCTGGCACAACTGCAGTCACACCCATATTTGGAATTGATATGTCTATTATTTCAATGGTCAGTGTATCTCCAGGCTCTGCGCCCTCAATGTATAAGGGGCCTGTAACTGGGTTGTCATAAGGGCGTGGCCCACTTTCAAGAATATCCTTAGGTGTTTGATTGGGCTTAACTAGGTTGGCGAAGCAATCCCATGTTTCAACTTCAACTACTTCACAAGGATGAACGGTCGCCACTGGTTTGTTTAATGGTCCAAAGGTGCAGTTATTAATTAAGGATAAGTCTTCAAAAGGTGTCTTTTTTATTCTTCTTATCGTAGTCTCGACCTCCATGTATTTCGCTGTCCTCTGGTTTGTATATTTTTAGCTCTTTAAAATGATTCCATCTCAACGCGTGCATATCACATTCCTTTAATAGGAAGACGCATTTCTATCATACACTGAATCTAAAAGGTCCGCAGCAATGTCGTTTCAAGAGGTCATACTTGAAAACCTCATGTCCTACGAATACGCCCGCATACCTTTCAAACCAGGCGTAAACATAGTCTGCGGACCAAACGGCGCCGGCAAATCATCCATTTTGCTAGGCATATCAGTAGCGCTTGGTCAGTCATACACCGAACGCTCCAAGAAACTCAGCGACCTGATACGATGGGGAAAAGACCAAGCCAGAGTGACGCTTATCCTTGACAATTCACGCAAGGCTGGACACCGACCAATTCCAAAAATTGATAAGGACCAAATATTTCTCACCCGTGTTCTCCGTCGAGACGGAAAATACTGGTTTGAACTCGACAACAAGGCGGCAACAAAACAAGATGTTGAAAGACTACTTTCTAGACTAGGCGTTGACCCCGACAACATGCTCATTCTGATGCATCAAAATATGGTTGAAGAATTCACAGTCTTGCCGCCGCAAGAAAAACTGCGCATGGTAGAGGCAGCCGTCGGCTTCGAATCCTACAGACGCAACGTTTTAGAAGCCCAGCGCAAGCTGAGCCGAGTTCTGAGCGAAGAAGAATCTGTGGGTAAGCTGCTCGAATCGGCTGAGCAGACACTGTCCTATTGGCGGGAACAATACGATAGATATCAGCAGAAAAAGCAGTTAATTATGAAACGACGATTCCTTGAACGAGAACTCGCTTGGGCACAGGTTGCAAAAAGAGAAAGTGTTGTCAACGACTTCAAAGATGAGATTCAAAGAGAGCAAAGAGAAATTGGTAGACTCGAAAATGAAGCCCAATTGGTCGAAGACAATTTAACCAAGGTGCAGGTGGCGTTCAACCAAGCTAAGGGAGAATGGAACAAACTCTTTGAAGAGCGGCTCAGTCTAGAGCGGGCGAGAGCCAAACACGAATCAGAACTGACGCTGTCTGACCAAACACTCAAGGAGACACAATCTTGGTCAGAGTCCCGGCGAGTTGCAATGAAAGACTACCTTTACAAATTAGAAAATCTGCAAAGCAGTGTCCTGCCAGACACAAACCCAACCGACTTGCGCACTCAACTCACTGAAATAAGAAAAGTCTATGAACAGAACGAGGAAGAATGGCTTCAGCACCTCAACAGCAAGAGTGAAAGTCTCAAACAACACATAGAAACGTCGAATCAACAACTAACGACGCTTGAAAGCAAGATTACTGAGACAGACGCTCGAATGACCAAGTTAGATAATGAAATGGTAAAAACCAATCAAACATTACTTGACAACAAGATTCGTTTGGCTCTACTACAACATCAAAAACAAAGTCTGCAAAAAACCGTGGAAAAACTTAACAATGAACTACAATCCGCAACAATCGAACTAAACAACGAAGTTAAACGAGCTGAGGAGACAGGCCCTCAAATCGCAGCGTTAAAAAGCATAGAAGAGATTTTGGATGAAATCCGCCTCACCGATGGACACATAGCAGCCTTGGCTGATGTTTCAGAAGACATCGAACGAATGTATGAATCTTACTCCAAACTCTACTTGGAGCTCAAAGAAAAGGCTCAGTTGGTGGCTGAAAACCGAGAGAAAGCTCTGGCTGAGGTTAAAACCCGCATGGAAGCGTGGCACAATGTCATCCAAACCCTTCTCGACCACGCCAATGTTCAATACCAAACGATGCTAGACAACGCACAGGCACAGGGTGAAGTACGTTTATTGAACGAGCACGACATAGAAGTGGCTGGGCTGCAGATATTTGTAGGGTTTAAAGGCTCAAAACCCTTGCCTTTGGACACGTACACTCAGAGCGGTGGAGAGAGAAGCACGGCTACAATGATGTTCCTCCTAGCCCTTCAGCAACACGTTCGCTCTCCCTTCCGAGCTGTTGACGAATTCGACATTCATATGGACCCGAAAAACAGGGAAATAATCGCACAAATGATAGTTTCCTCAATAAGTGGCTCAGAAGCCCAATACCTAGTCATAACTCCCAGTCAGGTCACTTCTGCCCAAGAAGACGTTCATATAATAACGGTTCAAAACATCGAAGGAACCTCAATCGTAAAAGAGGTCCATTAAAAAGCGGTAGTGTTAATCGTCTAATTCTACTCGGTTTGATGTTGTTTTGAGGAAGGTTTATAAGATTCTAATTGATATTGATATCGACATTGATATCGATGGTGATATAAATGTTTCCGTTCAAACGCTGGATGAAACACATGGCAATGGTTCCAAAGGGCTTCCTCCGTTACCAAGTGCTAAAACTACTCAATGAAAAGCCCATGTCGGGTTCAGAAATAATGAGTGAAATCGAGAAACAAACCAATGGGAACTGGAAACCAAGCCCAGGCTCAATCTATCCATTACTAGCTTGGCTGCAAGACAAAGGCTACATTAAAGAAGCCGCGGAACAAGAAGCGGGAACAAAGCGTTACACGTTAACAGAGCTAGGCAAAACCTTCTTAGAAGAACAGATCAAGACACGTGAAGAACTACGCAAACGCTTCGAACGTTTAGGACCTAGACATGGACCTGGACTTGGACCGGGTTTTAAAGGGCTTGGACCCTGGTCTTGGGATTGGTCGGCTTTCGGGTTTCCACCTGGCTTTCCCTTTTTTGAGTTCTACCCAGAGAAAGCAAAAGAACTTCGAAAAGCCACAAAAGACCTCGCCATAGCGGTGTGGAACCTGCGCGACAGACTGAGACAAGAATATTCGGAAGAAGTTACCGAGGAAGCGCGGAAGGTTTTAGAGCAAGCTGCTAGACGGATTAAGGACATAACAAAGGAATCACGGAAGTGAAATGCAAATTGGCTGGAGACGCGTTAATAGTTAGCGGACTAACCAAAGTCTTCAACAAAAATCTGGTTGCTGTGGACCACGTCGACTTCACAGTTAAGGAAGGTGAAATCTTTGGGTTCCTCGGACCGAACGGTGCAGGTAAAACTACGACTATCAACATGCTCATTACTGTCTTGAGACCCACTAACGGAAGCGCTGTTGTTTGCGGCCATGATATAGAGAAAGACGCTAGCGGGGTTAGAAACTGCATAGGCGTTGTTCCACAAGAGTACACTGCAGACGAGGATCTAACAGGGTTTGAAAACGTGATTCTATGCGCTGATCTTTACGGCATTCCACGGGATGAATCAAAGAAGCGTGCTGCAGAACTCCTTGAGTTGGTTGAACTAACTAAATTTAAAGACAAACAAGTGGCAACCTATTCAGGGGGCATGAGAAGAAGACTTGAGCTTGCCTGCGGTTTAATAAATAGACCTCATGTGTTCTTTCTCGACGAACCTACGTTGGGACTGGATGTTCAAACACGAGCAGCCACATGGAACTATATCAAACTGCTCAAGAAAGAATACGGCATGACCATATTCATGACGACTCACTACCTTGAAGAAGCCGACATGCTCTGCGACCGAATCGCAATCATTGACTATGGAAAAATAATCACGATGGGCGCACCTAACGATTTGAAGGAAGGACTCGGTGGAGACATCATGACACTCAGCATCCAGGACAGCAAAGCGGACATCTCCGACATTATCAAAAAGGTTCCGAGGGTTAAAGAGGTCAAAAAGCAGGAGGGCACGTACAGAATTAAACTAGTAGACGGAGAAGAAACTGCTCCAACCATAATAGATGCAGTTCGAGCAGAAGGGTACAAGGTCACAAGGCTTGCATTAATGAAGCCAACTCTAGATGAAGTTTACCTTGAATACACGGGCAGATCGATACGTGAAGAAGAGGAATCCAGAGAGGACTTTAGGGCTCAAAGAATCACAATGCGAAGAGCCAGAGGCGAACGCACCTGGAGGGGACACTGATGACCAAAAACAACAATTCAAAGAACCCGCTTCATGGTCTCTGGGCGCTGACAAACCGAGACTTGAAGAAATGGTACAAGAACCCTGTCATTCTCTTACTGGGCATAATTCAACCCATAATATGGATGAGTCTCCTTGGCAAAGCCATGAACCTAGGCGACATGTTCAAAAGTTTCCCCTTGCCCTCAAACATTCAACTCAGTCCAGAGGCAATGTCCGAACTTTCAAAGCAAGCGATGACCCAGATTTTCGGAACTGGAGACTACTTCTCATACATGGCTGTTGGCATGATGTCTTTCGTAGTGATGTTCACAGCAATGTTCAGTGGCATGTCAATGGTTTTTGATAGACGCTTAGGATTCTTAAACAAGGTTCTCAGCACTCCAGTTGCACGGGGCTCGATACTCATGGCAAAGATCTTCTCAGCTGTGATAAGGGCTCTTGTTCAAGCGACCATAGTTCTCGGAATCGCCTACGCGTTAGGACTATCGGTAGGTGCAGACTTCACTCTACTCAACCTGATAGGAGTCTACGTAGCTCTGTTCCTAATCAGCATGGGGTTGTCCTCAATCTTCATCTTGATTGCAATACGCTCAACAAGGCAAGAAACCCAAATGGCCGTGGTAAACCTGTTGAACCTACCTCTTATGTTTGCCAGCAATGCATTGTTCCCAGCATCGCTAATGCCCGACTGGCTGCAAGCGATAACTAAAATAAACCCTGTGACATATGCAACTGATGCGACGAGGCAGCTACTACTTTACACAATAGACATGCATCAGCTAGCCATTGATTTCTTATTCTTGGGCGCGTTCGCTGTTATCTCCTCAACCATAGGCATACTGCTGTCATGGAGATACCTAAGCAGATAAAACCTCTTAGTATTCAATTCCAGTCCTTGGAGGCAGACCCTTCGCATAGGGATGCTTAACCTCTTTCATCTCCGTGACAAGATCGGCAACAGCTATAATTTGCTCTGGGGCATATCGTCCCGTTAGAATTAACTCAACATGCTTGGGCTTGTTCCTAATCAGGTCTAAAACTTCGTCAGTTTTTATCATTTTTAGATTGAGCACCACGTTGATTTCGTCCAGAACAACGATGTCGTATTCGCCTCTTTGGACCACTTTCTCCGCTAGTTCAAAGCCCTCTCTAGCAAGTTTAACGTCCTCGTCGGAAGGGGGAACCTGCGTTATGAAACTGCCTCGTCCAAAGGCTGCTAGTTTCAGGTTGGGAAGCTTGTCCACGATGTGCAACTCGCCGTAGTCGAATCCTCCTTTAATAAACTGAATTATGTAAACTTGTAGCCCCCTTCCAATTGCGCGCAATGCCAGTCCAAACGCAGCTGAGGTTTTGCCCTTACCGTTTCCAGTGTAAACCTGAACCAACCCTTTTTTTAGTCTGTGTTCTGGCATGTTTTTCGCCTTGAGAGTTATATTTTAGCAGAGGTTTTTAGTCGCTGTTTGAGTAATGTGTCTGCGGCTGAGTAGGGGTCTGTTTCTCGCGCCGATATCTTTTCAGTGATCCTCATCCACTCGCCTTTTTGGCGTAGGTCATGGACGATTGATTCTGTGATTTTTTGTTTTAGTGCTTCTATGAGTTCGATTTCTGCGCGGGCTCTTCGTAGCTGGTTTAACGCGCCCATTTCTACATAGGCTCGATGTTTTTCAAGGCTTTCTATTAGGTCTGCTATCCCCTCGCCTGTCAACGCTGAAGTTTTGACCACTGAGGCTTTCCAGCCTCTTTCTTCTATGTTCATTTCCAGCATGGCTTTTATGTCGCTCACAGCTTTGTTGGCGTTTTCCCTATCTCCCTTGTTCACGACGAAGATGTCGCCTATCTCCATCTGCCCGGCCTTGATTGCCTGGATGTCGTCTCCCAAGCCCGGAGCCAAAACCACAACCACAGTATGCGCCACTTTAATAACTTCTACCTCAGATTGTCCAGCGCCCACGGTTTCTACAATGATTACGTCTTTGCCAGAGGCATCCAAAACGTGGGCGGTGTCTTTGGTTGCCTTCGCCAATCCGCCGAGACTATTACGTGTCGCCATACTTCTTATGTAGACGCCTTCGTCGGTGCTGAGGTCTTGCATTCGAACTCTATCACCCAAGAAAGCGCCTCCAGTGAACGGGCTCGTGGGGTCCACGGCGACTACGCCCACTGTTTTTCCTCTGTTCCGCAGCTCCTTGACCAGTTTCTCAATGAGCGTGCTCTTTCCTGCGCCTGGTGGTCCAGTTATGCCAACGATATGAGCCCTACCAGTTTTTGGATAAATTAGGGAGATTATTTTTTGGGCTTCAGGTTCATTGTTTTCGATTATGCTGATGGTTCGGGCTATGGCTCTTTTTTCTCCATGCAGCACTCCTCTGACAAGTTGTTGAACATTAGGTGCTTGAGTCAAGGGGTTTGCACCAAATTACCTGCCCTACCTTGTTTTTGACACACTTTTTTGGACGAATTCAATCAATGTTGAAGTTGGGGTTCCAGGTCCAAATACTTCTTTTATGCCTATCCTCTTCAGCATCGGAACGTCTTCTTGGGGTATGATGCCACCAGCAAAAACGAGCACATCTGTTAAGCCCTTCTTTTTGAGCAACTCCATTGTTTTTGGGAACAATGTGGTGTGGGCGCCGCTTAAAATGCTCAAGCCGATTACGTCAACGTCCTCTTGCAATGCGGTTTCTACGATTTGCTCGGGTGTTTGTCTTAATCCGGTGTAGATGACTTCCATTCCGGCGTCTCTCAGTGCTCTCGCGACGACTTTGGCGCCTCTGTCGTGGCTGTCCAACCCGGGCTTAGCGATTAACACTCGGATTTTTCTCTCTTTTTTGCTCATTTTCCCTAACTCCTATACTACAATTAATTCGCGGTATTCTCCAAATGCTGAGCGTAACACGTCTGTTATTTCTCCTAACGTCGCGTATGCCTTTACAGCTTCGATTATTGTTGGCATTAGGTTTTTGTTTTTGTCGGCTTCGTCGTGCAGTTTGCCCAAGACTTGTTTCACCTTCTTCTTGTTGCGCTCTCTCCTAACCCTTTGCAATCTGACTAGCTGCTTTTTTTCTATGTGTGGCGGAATTCGTAGGAGTTTCATGGGTACCCAGTCTTCCTCTGCCGTGTAGTCGCTGACGCCGACGATTATGCGTTCTTTGCGTTCAACTTCCTTTTGATGCTTGTAGGCGCTGTCAGCTATTTCCTTTTGGAAGAAGCCGTTCTCAATACCACCTATGACCCCGCCCATAGAATCGATTTTGTCTATGTAGCTCATTGCTCTTTCTTCCATCTCGTTGGTTAACGCTTCCAAGTAGTAAGACCCAGCCAACGGGTCAATTGTGTCGGCAACACCACTTTCATGGGCAATAAGCTGCTGAGTTCGCAGGGCAACCGTTACAGCTTCTTCAGTTGGCAGGCACAGAGCTTCATCAAACGAGTTAGTGTGCAACGATTGAGTGCCGCCTAAAACTGCTGATAAAGCCTGAAAGGCGGTGCGCACGATGTTGTTGGCGGGTTGTTGTGATGTTAAGGTGCATCCAGATGTCTGAACGTGCATGCGCATCCACATTGAACGCGGATTCTTCGCCTTGAATCGTTCACGCATAATTCGCGCCCATAATCGGCGTGCAGCCCGAAACTTGGCGATTTCCTCGAAGAAGTTGCTGTGAGCCGCGAAGAAGAAGGATAAGCGGCCTGCGAATTCGTCTACCTTCAAGCCTCTTTCTAAGGTTGATTCTACGTAGGCTATGCCGTCTGCTAGTGTGAAGGCCAACTCTTGCACTGCGTTGGAGCCAGCCTCACGGATGTGATACCCGCTTATGCTTACTGGATTCCAATTAGGCAGGTGGCGGGCACAATACTCAATGATGTCGGTTGACAACCTCAACGAAGGCTTAGGTGGGAAGATACACAGTTTTTGTGCGAAAAATTCCTTCAGGTTGTCGTTTTGTGTGGTACCGCCTATCTTTGGGCGTGGAACGCCCTGCATGTCGCCTACAGCTACGTACATGCTCAGAAGCATAGAGGCTGGACCATTAATAGTCATGCTTGTGGTTACCTTGTCTAATGGAATACCATCTAAGAGGACTTCCATGTCTTTTAGGCTTGAAACCGCCACGCCGCACTGTCCAACCTCGCCAATTGACATGGCGTGATCGGAGTCATATCCCATGATGGTTGGATAGTCAAAGGCTACGCTTAACCCTGTTTCGCCCTCTTTTAGAAGATATTTAAAGCGTTGATTTGTCTGCTCAGCTGTGCCAAATCCTGAAAACATTCGCATGGTCCAAAAGCGACCTCGATACATCGTGGCGTGTAAGCCACGGGTGAAGGGCGGCTCACCTGGAAAACCTAAGTCCTTCGAATAGTCTAGATCCTTGACATCTTCGGGCGTGCACAACCGTTTAACTGGGATACCTGAAACCGTTGAAAAGTCGTTTTTGCGCTCGGGATAACGATGAATCCAATCGGGCACAGTGGTTTTTTCCCAACGTCGTCGTCCTTTCTGGGTTTCAGTGAACTTTTGTTTATCAAACAATCAGTAGAGCCTCCAAACAGAGTAGGTTACATATCAACAAATAGCCTAAAAAGTTATTGTTAGTCAAATTTTTCTGTTTAGATTGTTTCCGACTTTTGTTTCTGTTTTTTCTACGTTAAACCTGTCTTAGTTTTATGAGTTGCCCAAATTAGGAAAGGGATTAAAAAGAGAAGGTTAGCTTTATAACTGAAATAAATTAATTTAGAAAGAGAAGGTAATCGCTATGGCAAAAAATTTAAAGACTACTTCAGCCCTAGTGGCTTTCTGCATTCTGTTCGGACTCAGCATCTTGGCAAACCCTGTTTCTGCTCGACCGACTGAACCTCCAAGCGCTGACTACGCTGAATTTAAATATGACCCTTATCCTATTGGGCCAAACACCATAACCATTTTTTTCCAACATGCCTCCTACTGTAACTTGTACATCTACCTTTGGAGGTTTGACTCAAGAGTTAAACAATGGATCGTTGATCGATACACTCGTTCAGGATTTTTAACCTACTCAGCAAATGTGGATGGTGTATGGCGTCTCGAATGTTATATGAGTGGATACAGCTACTACTTTACAGATGAGACTAAAGATACTTTCGGTATCCCTGATCCAGAACCTAGTCAAAATAACCTAGCGTCGGACTGGGCTCGACACCCTCAAAATTGGGACATATATAAAAAAGCTCTCGAAATTATTAATCCAGCAACTTCTTCATACGATGCCGCACGCAACATATACTATCATGTTGTTAACTACTTCCCACACCACCGAACAGACTTTACTTTTAGAAGCGATCTGGCGCTGTTGAATGACTTGAACACGTACGGGCATTATGACGGAGTCTGCCGCTCGGACGCCGTTATACTGACATCCTATGCTCGCGCCCTGGGAATTCCAGCTCGAATCATTCATCTTAAGGCGCACTGGGAACCTAGTCCTAACATACCTCGTGAAGCTCCTTTGGAGCTTCGCGAACCTTATGACGACCCACATTATTTCGCAGAATTCTATGTTTCGTGTAGTGGTCAGTATCAATGGGTTCCTGTCGATGGCGATCAAATATATAATTGGTTTGGAATAACAGAAGCCAATCAAAAAATTAGTCTTTGGTGGCCAGATGAATTATGGTATGACGGCAGATTATATGGATGGTTTACAATAAGCATACGCACAATCACTGGAATTCCTTCGGGCGGCATCGTAGACTCCGGTTATACAACTGCGAGTTATCTGAACCATCCCTATCGAAACAATCTATAGTTTTCTCGAGTCCCCTCTCTTTTATCTAAAAATCATTATTTCCTCACCACAGCTTCACGAGTATTTTTCCAAAGGGATATTTGCAACTGCCCATGTTAGTGAAAGTTTCATAAGCAAAGCGTCGATATTTGGCTCATTTGTTACAGTGACGTTGATTGTATGACAAATAAACATGAAAGATTATGGACCCAATAAAAGACTCTTTGAAGAAGCATACATCAATATCTGGAGTCTTTAAGGTCAAACAACCCATAAAGGTACAGTTTACAGTTTAAAGTTTGTAGTCTTAGTTTCACGCCATATTATGCTATCGCGTCATGATTCTCATCAGTATTTGTGACCCCAACAGCATTGTTACAAAAGTGTAAATAAGAAGCACTATCGAGTCGCCCAAGACTGTGAATGTATTTCCTGTTTGGATTGCTCCTAAGGCTTCGGTTGCGTATGTCAACGGCAGAACACGGGCAACGTAGGGAAGCGGAGTGGGCATATCCTGTACTCGGAAGAATACGCCGCCAAAGAACATCATTGGAAACCTGAGCAGATTTGAGAGCATCATGGCTTCTCTTGGCTCAGAGGCTAAACCCGAGATTATGGTTCCGATGCCAGTGAAAGAGAAACTCGCGAGCAAGACTATCAAGAGGACGGCAACTATGTTGGTGAATGAGACGCCGAAAAGTGTACTTCCAATTACGAGGAGCACGAGTGCGCTTATGACGCCCATAACTGCGCCTGACATTGTTTTTCCGACTATTATTGATGTGGATGAGACTGGCGCTGCTAATATTCTGTCGAATACTCCTAGGGATTTATCCCACACTATGCTCATGGTTTCGTTGATGCTTCCGAACATTGCGGTCATGCCAATAATGCCAGGTATGAGAACGGTTTTAATGTATTCAATGTTTACTTCTCCAGAGACGCCATACCTGAAGCTGAAGGTGAACATCATGAAGATTGGGAACAGAAGGCTCCAGATCACGTGGCGTGCTGACTTGAATGATTGACGCAGATCGTTTTCCGCAATATAGATTGAGTGCATCAGCGATGTTAAAGGCTTGACCGTGTTCATCTCATTCCACTCCGAGCTAGTCTTCTCTTGAGATAATCTTCCTTCGACATCGGTTCTTCTCGAATGCTTTTTCCTGTCAGATTGATAAAGGCGTCTTCTAGAGTTGGTTGTGCAACCGAAATGTTTTCAATTCTTCCGCCGTGCTTGTCCACGAGGTTCACAACGGTTCGAATCACCTGCGACAAGTCTTTGGAGAGGATTCTTATTTTTCCCTCTGTCAATGTGGCGTTGTCCACTCCTTCTGCGTCGCGTATGATAGGAAGCCATTTTTGCTGGTCTACGCCATTCATGATTTTGATTTCTAGGGCGCGCATGCCCTGGGTGCTGTTTTTGATTTGCTCCGGCGTGTCGAGCGTTATGAGTTTGCCGTGGTCGATGATGCCTACTCTGTGAACCAGTCTGTCTGCCTCTTCAATCTGATGTGTAGTCATGAGAATGGTTCTGCCCTCCTTGTTGAGGTCGACTATGATATCTCTCACTAAGCGTGCTGTCTGGGCGTCTAAGCCGCTTGTAGGTTCGTCCATTATCAGAATTTCAGGTTGATGAATGAGCGCCGCTGCAATGGTTAAGCGTCGATGCATGCCCTTGCTGTAATACTTAACCAAGTCGTTTTGTCGTTCCTTTAATTGAAAAAGACCCAGAACTTCGTCGATGCGTTCTCGCCGTGTCTTCTTATCTAAGCCGTATAGTTTTCCCATGAACTCCAAGTTGACTTTGGCGCTCAACTCTCCGAAAAGGTTTGAAATGTCGGGAACCAAGCCTATTCGATGCTTTACCTCTTGTGGCTTTTGAGAGACATCGAAGCCAGCGATGACTACTGTTCCATCTGTCGGTCTAAGCATGCCACAGATCATGCGTATGGTTGTTGTCTTCCCAGCACCGTTGGGACCCAACAAACCGAAGATTTCTTTTCGCCTAACCTCAAAACTGATATGGTCGACTGCAAGTAGACTACCGTAGAATTTGGTTAATTCCTTGACTTCGATTTCGTTTTCCAAAGTCTTCCCTTGTCCAGACGACTAACGAAGAATGCAGATAAAAGGATAACTAGTCAATGGTTGATTAGTGTGTCCATGGTGGAGTGGCGTTGATTGTGAGACAGATGAGTGAGAAAGACTACGCACCATATAAAAAAACTCTTTAAAGAGGCTTATAGCGAGTATTTGGAGTTTTCTTAGACAAAACAACCTGCAACAGCAGCCTCCTAGAAAACTCTCTCATTATTCCATGTCACATTATGCAGACAGAGACAATGGATATTTTGTGGAGTATCCTTGGTTGACAACCTTCTTTTGAAATCACCTACATCCCAACAATGAATTCAATAACATAAGGGTCACTTTTAGCAACATTAAAAATGCCCCTCGGCAACATTGAAAGTGCGCTAAACCAGCCTCAAACCCAACTCGAAAGAAACGCTATCACAAGAACAAAATCTAAAATACAGACAGAAACCCGCCCCAACTCAACCCCAACTCAACCCCAACTCAACCAACAATTCCCCAAACCATACTAACAGATCGATACAAATTATCAAAAACAACAAAAAGTCACTAAGAGCCACAGAAAACAACTAAAAACAACCAAATTCATCATCAAAGCCCTCCTTCATCAACAGTATACAAAAACATGTCAAAACCCAACATTAACCAAAGAACATAAAAAGGTCACAAAAGTGGCTTAGATGTGCGCAACGTTTATATCCCTAAAACATGCCTCACACTATTTTGCGGCGATAAAAATGACGCCACAATAACTCCATCCAAACGAGATGCAACCCAAGACCAAACAATCTTTGGGTGAAGGGTGGAGTGAGCTTTTCTCTGGCTCACAATGAACACCATGCAGACACCATTTAACCGTTAACTGTAGCCCACAACATCCTCGAAACGTCAAACAGACGCCTAAAATCCATGGCAAAAAGTAGGCTCGACACGCTACGCCGTCTGGAGGATGGCTCGGCTTGAGACGCCGAAGAAGGGCGCGGCAAGCGGCGAAACGCCTCGGGTAAGCGCACGCTGCTGTAGAACCGAGGATGCCTGAATGAGACTTCTTGCTGCGAGTTCTTCGGAACTCGTGGCGCTCCGTAGGGAGCGGGAACCCGCCGAACTGAAACATCTTAGTAAGCGGAGGAAAAGAAAACAAACGTGATTCCCCTAGTAGCAGCGAGCGAAAAGGGAAAAGTCCAAACCAAATCCAAGTGGGAAACCACTTGGAGATGTAGTGTGGTGGACCCAGCCTCCTCTTCGCTGGTTAAGTTGAAGTGGCCTGAAACGGCCTGCCAAAGAGGGTGAAAGCCCCGTAAACATAAGCTGGAAAGAGCTGGGCTGGTGTTCCTGAGTATCATACCCTGGTATGGGTTTGAGAAACCGGAAGTCATCAACTTCCAAGACTAAAAACGTCTCAAGACCGATAGCGCACTAGTACGGCGACGGAAAACCGAAAAGCACCCCGGAAGGGGGGTGAAAAGAGCCTAAAACCAGACGGTAACCGACGTGTGCAGCCCAGAAGGGTAGACTCCTCTCAAAGGAACCCGTGGTAACACGGCAGTACGAGAGAGGACGACCAGGGTTGCACGCTCCGTCTAGAATCACGGGCCGGGGAGTTCACGGTTGTGGCAAGCTTAAAGGCTCTAAACAGCCTGCAAGCAGAGGGAAACCAAAAGGCGCGCAGCAGGCTTAGGCTTGTGAGGCGCTGGGTCTGAAAGGGCCCGAAGTCACAACAGTGAAACTAGAAACCGGGCGATCTAGCCCTGGGCAGGTCGAAGCCAGGCGAAAGCTTGGTGGAGGACCGATAGGGTGCTGATGTGCAATTCGCTCCGTTGACCTGGGGCTAGGGGCTAAAGACCAATCTAGCCCGGTTATAGCTAGTTCCCTCCGAAGTGGGTCGCAGCCCAGCCTCAAGCAAGGCTGTAGATGGGGTAGAGCACTGATTGAAAAGTAAGGGATCGAAAGGTCCCGCTTTTCTCTCAAACTCCGAATCCATCTTCGCCTTAGACCTTGGGAGACGGGCCACAGGGGGTAAGCTTCTGTGCCGAGAGGGGAACAACCCAGACTGGGGTTAAGGCCCCAAAGTGCTGGCTAAACGTCAAACTGAAAGGCGT
>Ga0315308_1000054_pt1 | contig 54887 bp, 56 predicted proteins | sample TDP3_MG_FD_203078 | JGI IMG/M metagenome (GOLD analysis project Ga0315308, IMG submission 203078) | Freshwater sediment microbial communities from Lake Towuti, South Sulawesi, Indonesia - TDP3 | ecosystem: Environmental > Aquatic > Freshwater > Lake > Sediment | place: Indonesia: South Sulawesi...
CGTATTTCTATGAACTTAGCCGACTGAGGATTAACAAAGCTAAATTTGATGCTGTGGCGCCACCAAACCGCAAAGCTATAGGAAGCGACACGTGGATCTACGCCGTTTCTGAGGAAATCTACGGTTGGGACGAACTAAACATATTGACCTACACCGAAGACCTAATACATCAGATGATCAAAGACAAATGTTACACCCTCACGCGTGAGGATATTGATGGACGCACTGGGAAATTTTATATCAAACCCCAGATAGCTGCTGCTGATCCAACGTGGTTGCCTGGGCCATATGGGCCAAATACAGTTGCTAGAGTGCCAATCAGGCATGGCATTACATGGTCTGACGGCGTCAAGTTCAACGCAACAGATGTAGCATTCACCTTTAACCTTATCAACGATGGACGCGCTGGCGGCCCCTCGGACATTCGCTTGATACTGGAAGAGGCTGTGATCGTCGACGAGTATACAGTTGACTTCGTCCTCAATGCACCGCGCTACGACTTTACAACTCTCTGGGCAGACGAATGGGGAGCAGAAATATTACCATGGCACCAGTTGAAAGACATAAGTCCACCTCAGATCAAAAATTCACCGTTGATGGCCGACTGGAAACCAGTGAGCATGGGTGGGCAAGGACTAGAAGGCACCGGGCCCTACGTGATCACGGGTTATCAGCCTAATGTTGAAGTAGTATTGGAGAAGAGATCCGACTACTGGGGATACGCTCTTGGTTGGGGAACCCAACTGCCACAAAGAATCATCCTATCCTTCAAACCTGACGCTGAGAGCAGACTTATAGCCCTTCAAAACTTGGAGGTTGATTGCGGAGATTACTCAACTGCGCCAGTAGAAACATGGGAAAACATGATGACTTGGCCAACACACACTGTATACAGCTACCTATATCCTGGGAGCAATCCTCTGTATATGAATGGCTTGAACCCAATCTTGAGCAACAGATACGTGAGGTTAGCCATAGCCAACGCCATTCCATGGAAGAAAATACGCGACCAGATCTTGCCAGGCTGGGGTTACAAAAGCTCGTTTTACGGAGGAACCTTCATCCTTCCACAAACGGATTCCTTCAACAAGGAACTTGGTGACTACGCCAACTGGAACACCCCACTTGGAAACGACATCCCCAAGGCGCAAATGTACATGAACATGTGGAGGTATTCCCAAGTTGGCACAGACTCCACAAAGGGACCCATAGGTGACCACGACTTCAACGGCTTGGTTGAAATGACTGACTTCCCAATATGGGCAAAAAACATCGGAACCCACTCCACAGACTGGGTTCACGTTCCAACTAAACCCATAGACCCAGACAATGACAACAACGACAACGTTGACATGAGCGACTTCGCACTGTGGGCAAACCGCTTTGGAACCTACTACCCATACCGAGGAGCATGGTAACCGAAACACGACCTAGACAGGAGATGAAGAAATCATGCAGAAAAAGATAGTCTCACTAACCGTGCCGCTACTAATCTTGCTCAGCGCATTCAGCGTTATCAGTGTGCTCAGCGCAAACAAAGTTGTGGTTAACGCCGCTCCCACATCTCCATACATCGCGGTTACACCCGCGAAAACAATGGATCCAACACTAGTACTAGGCAAAAACTACACGGTTTCAATTTACACAGATTACAGTGGAAACGACGTTTGGTGCTGGCAGTTTGAATTGTTCTACAATCCTAATGTTCTGGAGGGTGTTGAGGTTGTTAATGGCGACCTGATCACAACAGCCAAAGACCCAAGCGCTAGATTCATAGCGGGAAAATTCAACAACACATTGGGAGTATTATCGATGACATCGGCCTATTTCTTCTACACCCCTCCAAGCACGCCAAAGGTAACGTCTGGACCTGGAACACTAGCCAAAGTAACATTCAGAGTGAAGACCATTGGAGTTTCTAACATAATCCTTGGAGAAAACTCCCAACTCCTAGACGCTGGAGAAAACAAAATCATAGACGCCTATTTTCAACCTGACCAAATAGGTCACGGCTACTTCCACAATATCCGCGGTGACCTTGACGGCGACCTCTATGTTGGTCCCATCGACCTCAACATGTTTGCAGCCGCTTACGGAAAAAGCAAAGGACAATCCGGCTACAACCCGCTGGCCGACCTCGACGGCGACGGTTACGTTGGTCCCGTCGACCTCAACATATTTGCAGCAGCCTACGGAAAAAGATATAAACCTTAAAATCCCCTTTTTTATTTTTAATAAGTCTTTAAAGAAAATCATAAAGTTTCTAGGAGAAAATGAAAAAGAAATCTTCTTAAGCATCTTTAACACATGTAATAAAACTTCATATGGTGAATGCATTGAAAAAAAACCTCTTATGGATAACTTCCATGGTATTACTTAGCTTCAGCGTGCTCAACATAGCTATGACAGGGACCGCGATAGCACAAGCGAATCACGATATAGCCGTCACTAGTGTCACACCATCTGCGACCTTTGTGAAGTCAGGTGAACTTGTAAACATCACTGTTGCCACTAAAAACAAAGGAACAGAGACTGAAACTTTCAACGTTACCCTATATTACGACACAACTGCTATCGAAATGAAAAACGTATCAAATCTAGCGGCAGGCCTAAGCAAATCGTTGGTATTCACTTGGGATACGACAAATTTGAGAGAGGAAATTTACGCCACGACTGAAAAGGAGAAAACCTACAACGTAACGGCTGTAGCGAGCACTCTACCCGGTGAAACAAATACTGTTGACAATACACTTACCTCACCCAACAAGATAAGAGTCATATTGCAGTACATCGCTGTTATCCCTCAGAATACCGTGGACCTAACATTAACGCCTGGCAAAAACTACACAATTTCAATTTACACAGATTACAATGGGAGTGACGTTTGGTGTTGGCAGTTCGCACTATCCTACAACCCCAATGTTCTGGAGGGTGTTGAGGTTGTTAATGGCGACCTGATCACAACAGCCAAAGATTCCAGCGCTAGTTTTTTCAAAGGAACATTTAACAACACCGAGGGCACGTTGTCTCTGACAGCTGCCTACTTTTACTATATTCCTCCAGCAGAGCCTTATGTAACTTCTGGGCCTGGAACCCTTGCCTATATAACCTTCAGGGTGAAGGCCACGGGAGAATCCAATATAATCCTTAGTGATAAGAGTAAACTCCAAGGACCCGAAGCAGAATATGAAATCATAAATTATTATTTACCGGCAGCTGACCATATAGTAAAGGGAAAATTCCGCAACATTGAGATAGCAATTCACGATATAGCCATTGCCAGTGTCAAACCATCGCCTACTTCAGTGGTTGCAGGTGAACTGGTAAGCATCGCCGTTGTAGTGGAAAACCAAGGAACAGTAGCTGAAACATTTGATGTCAAAGTCCACAACAAATACGACCCAACGTTTCCGCATTCAGACATCATCCAAACAAAAACAGTGAAGAATCTGGCAGCAGGTTCAAGCGAAACCTTAACCTTCAGTTGGAACACAACAGATGCGAAAGCAGACAGCTATAGAATTACAGCTATAGCTAGCCAAGTAACAGACGAAACGGATACAGATGACAATATGCTCCAGAGCAGTGAAACGATTATAGTAAAAGCGCGTGAAGCACGTGCTCTGCCCATTACTGAAATACTCATCGGCATCGTAGTGATAGTTGTTCCTATTGCAGTGATTGTTTTCGCTCTTAGACGGAGAAAGAGGCAGGCACCCGAATAAGCTTGCATCAACTTCCCTTTTGTGCGCTTTATAATTACTAGATGAAAACAACTTATTCATGAGAGATGCAAACCAAACTAAGATAAGACTCTTCACCATTGCAAATGAAAAACTATAATAATCTGGTTTTGACTATAAACCTAATTCTAATTCGGTCATTATGAGGAGTCGTTCTCATGGGGTTGAGAGATTACGTAATTAGAAGATTAATTTTGATTGTTCCCACTTTCTTCCTGATTTCACTGATTTGGTTTGCGTTAATTCATCTTGCTCCCGGTGATCCTGTTCAAGCAATGGTGGCTGGGCACCCAGTGGATCGAGAGTTGATGGAACAATTGAGACGTGAACTAGGTCTTGATCAACCACTTCCTGTTCAATATGGAATTTGGGTATCTAGATTACTGACAGGTAACCTAGGATACTCGTATATCTCCAAGGAGACGGTGTGGAATCTGATAAGTTATAGAATCCCTTACACGTTGGAAGTTATGTTGGTCGGCGAATTTTTGTCATTGATAATCGCGATTGTCTTGGGAGTCATCGCCGCTGTTAAAAATGGTTCATTAGTTGATGCTTCTTGTTCAGTAGGAGCGATCTTTGGTTATTCACTGCCCAACTTTTGGGCAGCACTAATGGCATTGATGATTTTTTCACGGTGGCTAGGATGGCTTCCATCATCCGGACCTCAAACCCCAGGTATGGAGTTTTCTTCACCTTTCGCTGCATTAGCCGATCACTTGCAACATCTTATACTTCCCATTTCGATCATTCTTCTTACGTGGACGGCTTATCTTTTCCGAATTGTGAGATCGAGCATGCTGGACGTTTTGAGGCAAGACTACGTCACCACTGCTAGGGCAAAAGGCCTAAGGGAAAGAATTGTCATTTACAAACATGCCCTGCGGAATGCTCTACTTCCAGTGGTGACGTATGAAGGTTACGCCTTGGGTTTCATGCTAGGCGGCGAAGCTGTCCTTGAATCGATATTTGCATGGCCTGGCTTAGGTTCATTTATGGTTGACAGTGCAAGAAATAGGGATTATACTTCACTTATGGGCCTCGGCTCTATCATAGCTATCATAGTTCTTGTCGCCAACTTGTCTGCAGACATAGCATACGCTTTAGTTGACCCACGAATAAGATATGACTAAAATATCTGCATTCCTAAGAGGGTGATGATTCATGGAACGCCAATCTCAAGCGAACTCGGAAAGAAAAACTGAAGAAGAATTCTTTAAACCGTCAAGAGCTACTCGGGTCTTCATCATATGGAGAAAACTTCGAAAGAGTAAATTGGCAGTCGCTGGACTTGGCATAGTTTTATTCATGTCTGCAATTGCTCTTCTGGCTCCTATAATTGCTCCGTATGGTCCTGAATGGAGTGGTGCACCCTCGCGTGCGCCTCCATCCATGGACTATATTTTTGGAACGGACGCAGCCGGTAGAGACATGTTAAGTTTGGTCATGTACGGAGCTAGAAACTCTCTGCTTGTAGGGTTCGGCGCCGTCTTTATAGAAATCGTCATTGCTACGAGTTTGGGAATGACTGCAGGCTATTTCGGAGGATTGCTTGATGAGATAATAATGAGAATAACAGATGTTTTTCTAACCTTACCTACTACCCCGCTTTTGATCGTGGCGATCTGCATGTTCTCAGCACGTGGTATATTTGTAATGATATTCTTGATGGGCGTATTGGGTTGGCCTTTCATGTGCCGCGTTGTGCGAAGTGAGTTTTTGTCTCTTAGAGAGTCCACTTATGTTGAGGCGGCAAGATCATTGGGAGCCACTCGTTTGCGCATTATAGTACGTCACATTTTGCCCAATATTTTGTCAGTCATCATAGTCCTCGCAACTATGGATATACCCTGGTACATTTTTTACGAAGCAACTTTGACCTACCTAGGGTTTGGCGACCCTCGTTCAGCCTCTTGGGGTGTGCTTCTAGAAAAGGGATATCTCTACATGCAATCTGCTTGGTGGATGATAACTTTTCCTGGACTAGCTCTACTCTTCACTTCATTAGGATTCAACATATTTGGAGATGGGCTCAGAGACGCCTTAGATGTGAAAGCGAGATAATTATGGAGGAATCAATGTATGAATGAACCTATTCTAGAAATCAGTGATCTAAAAGTGTACTATTACATAGCGGAAGGAGTGGTGAAAGCCGTTGATGGAGTTGGTCTGAAGATAGGCAAAGAAGAGGCTCTTGGACTTGTGGGTGAGTCTGGATGCGGAAAAAGCACCGTAGCGCTTTCGCTTTTGAGGTTAATTCGAGAGCCAGGCAAAATAACTGAAGGCAAAATTTACTTTGATGGCGAAGATCTGTTAAGAAAAAGTGAGGGAGAAATGAGAGAGATAAGAGGTGGAAAAATATCAATGATCTTCCAGAATCCATGGTCGGCTATGAATCCCCTCTTCACTGTAGGATCTCAAATTTCTGAGGCAATAAGGCTACATCAAAAAGTGAAACTAAAGTCTGAGATTGGGAAGAAAGTTGAGGAAATAATGTTTAAGGTTGGCATCCCCAGTCCCGAGGAAAGAAGGAAAGACTATCCCCACGAATACAGTGGAGGTATGCTGCAACGAGCCATGATCGCCATGGCGCTTTCATGTAATCCGAAGTTGCTCATCGCCGACGAGCCGACCACAAGCTTAGATGTCACAATACAAGCGCAAATCTTAGATTTGATGGAAAAGTTGAGAAAAGACTTCGGCGCCTCCATACTACTTATAGGGCATGACCTTGGAGTTATAAGTGAACTGTGCGACAAAATTGCAGTAATGTACGCTGGAAAGCTTGTAGAATATGCTGATATGACAACAATCTTTGAAAAACCCGAACATCCCTACACTCAGGCGCTGTTTGAATCCATTCCCAGAATCGACACAAAAACAGAGAGACTTCGCACTATTCGAGGCACAGTGCCTCGTCTCATTAACCCGCCCCCAGGATGCAGGTTCCACCCTAGATGCGAACACGTCATGAAAATTTGTAGCCAACAAGACCCTCAGCTTACAGAAATCGGGCAAGGCCACGAAGTAGCTTGCTTCTTATACAACTCAACACATGGAGCATGATCGCCAAAAGAGATGACGTGAAATGTCGGAGAATATTCTCGAAGTTGAAAATCTAAGGAAATATTTCCCCATTAGGGGAGGAATACTCCTACGGCAGGTGGCAGCCGTACACGCGGTTGACGACGTCAGCCTCAACGTAAAGCAAGGAGAAATCTTAGGAATAGTGGGTGAAAGCGGATGCGGAAAAACAACTCTGGCCAGAACGATTTTGCGACTCATTGAACCAACAGCTGGCACAGTCCGCTACATGGGACGCAACATCTTCAAATTAAAGGAAAAGGAGATGCGAAAACTAAGACTGGAAATGGCTATGATATTTCAGGATCCATACTCGTCGCTTAACCCCAGAATGACCGTTGCCGATATTGTTGGCGAACCGCTTGATATCCATGCCCTAGCCAAAGGAGCGGAGAAAGAAAAGCGTATCATGGAATTACTGCGAAAAGTAGGGCTAGCTCCATTCCACCTGTATAGGTATCCGCACGAGTTCAGTGGGGGAGAGAAACAAAGAATCGGAATTGCTAGAGCACTTGCTGGCAACCCCAAGTTACTCGTAGCCGATGAACCAGTATCCTCACTAGACGTATCTGTTCGAGCCGCAATACTCAACCTGCTCAACGACTTACAGGACGAGTATGGGTTCACTCTTCTCTATGTCTCACACGATTTAAGTACAGTTAAACACATGTGCGACAGAGTTGCAGTAATGTACTTAGGAAAGTTAGCTGAACTAGGTCCAATTGAAGACGTTTTTAATAATCCACTTCATCCCTACACAGAAGCGTTGATGTCTGCTATCCCAATCCCAGGTAAAAAACGTAAAGATCGAATTATCCTAAAGGGAAGCGTGCCAACTCCGATCAATCCTCCACCAGGCTGCAGATTCAATCCCAGATGCCAATACAGTGAACCCGATTGTGGGAAGGACACCCCTGAACTTATCGAAGCAAAGACGGGACACTTTGTAGCCTGCTTTTTAAGAGGATAACAATCTTCTAAGCCGACTTTCCTAAAGTCTAGGTGCAAGCCATTAGATGCAACTGTTTCTTAATCATGCTTATGTCTTCTCAACTTGATTATGATTCTTGCATTACCGTGCCAGCGATAACCTCTTTACACATAGTATTCTCGTTGCATAGTTCTGTGAGTGCCCCATCGTAACTCAATTGTTTACGGATCAACCCATCCTTAACAAGTTTTACTATGAGGTATCTGTCAGTTCCATTTTCCTTGTGTTTCAACGCAATCACCAAAGTTGGGTAATAGAAAACATCGTGACCTGTAACTTTCATTGAGCTTATATCGTCGTTCGTGTTCAAACACAGGCTTAAGATATTTTTTGTGGCTTCGAGTTTTGCAACTTTTTCAGAAAGCGTTTTTTCCTTTTCTCTGCTGTCCTTCATTGGGGGCAATATTGCAGAATATTTTCTCATGTTTGCGCGAATCTTGTTTAATTCTCGCCTTTGGGCGCTAAGTTCATCTTTAACCTCGTTAAGACGTTTTAGAAAGTTTCCAAGGGTTTCCTCAAAATTAATGGGGACAATCGAACCCACAATCTCTTTAGGTTGCGGGGAATGCCTGAATATTTTGTATTTCAAATAGTTTGGCCTGAATAACATGAAAAGTTCTTTTTCACTTTTAACACATCTATAAAACATACCGTTTAGCGCTGTTTCGCCATACCTTTGAATCGAGTCTTTTTCAGAATGTGCATAGTCAAATTGTACTCTATAGTAGGGCATCCAGACCATACTTTTGCGCGTAATTTCCTCAAGCAGATTCTTTCTAAAGAAGCCTTCTCTCTTTGTAATTTTACCTACAAGTTGCTCGATGTGTTTTTCTTCGAACTCTGAGGGAGGGATAACAGATAGCAAGTATTAAGTCCTCACTTCTATTCTGTGGGTAACGCTGTTTAAAGAGTATTTCCTCTACTCCAATTGATATTAAAAAAAGCACGGTCAACAACCAGCCTAGACAATAAACTTCGCTTAAAACAAAATCGGGAGTGTTCTGAGTCTTGGTGAGGAAATGTAGTATGCCTCAACAGCTAGCACACTAGGATAATCTTCTTCTAAAGGCCTAGCATTTTAGATCGATATTTGCATGTGGCCCAGGCATATTTCACAATCTTCATTGCCTGTTATCCTTCAACATTAATTTCAGAAGACAACTCTTATCTATACCGTCACACGTAGGCTTTAGAACCAAAGAATGTGAATAGCCGAATGAGTGCGTCAGTCGCTACAAAACGCACTTCGCTTGAGAGATTTCGACTCAAAAAGGCATTGGCGACTCTGGCTAAGAAAGAGGGGCGCGGAACCGAACTCGTATCGCTGTATGTGCCGCCTGGGCGTCAAATAGGTGAGGTTATGGCCATGCTCAGGCAGGAATATGGCACCGCGGCAAACATCAAATCGGATACCACACGCAAAAACGTTCAAGACGCTATCGTAAAGGTGCAGCAACGCCTAAAACTCTTCAAAGAGGTGCCAAAGAATGGTTTGGTTATATTCGCCGGAGCCATACCCCAAAATGGGCCAGGAAGCGAACGCATGGAAACCTATGTTGTAACGCCGCCTGAACCAATAAACATCTATCTCTACCGTTGCGACCCAAAGTTTCACCTTGAATACTTGGAAGAGCAACTGCGTGAAAAAGAAACCTACGGAATTTTGGTCATAGACTCCAGCGCCACAACCCTCGCCACTTTGGAGGGCAACCACCTACAGATACTGCGTGAAGAAACCTCAGGCGTGCCAGGCAAACACCGAGCTGGCGGTCAATCAGCGCGCCGATTTGAACGGCTCAGGGAAGCTAACATTCTCAGTTACTTTAAGCGTGTTGGTGGACATGCCAACGAAACCTTTCTGTCCATACCTACGCTGAAGGGCTTGATAATTGGTGGGCCTGGGCCAACTAAATACGATTTTGAAAAGGGTGACTTCCTTAACTATATGTTGAAAGAAAAAATCCTTGATACCGTTGACACGGCTTACACTGGTGAGCAAGGCGTAGAGGAAGTTGTGGAACGCGCACCCGAGATTTTGAAGCAAGTTCGCTACGTTGAGGAGAAGAAAATAGTGCAACGATTTCTCTACGAAATCGGACACGACACAGGTTTGGTTACATATGGTGAGAATGAGGTCAAAAAAGCGTTAGAATCGGGCGCTGTTGACACGTTGCTCCTATCCGAGGGCCTCAACATAGTGCGTGTAACAGTGAAATGCAACAACTGCGGCTATGAGCGACAAGAAACAATGCGCGAGCAGGCTCTTCCACCCTTTGAACAGAGTTTGGTTGGGCAATCGTGTCCTAAGTGCACTGCGCCTTCGTTGGCAGTGGCTGAGGCAAAAGATATAATCGACGACTTCGCTGAATTAGCCGAAAAAGTTGGAGCCAACGTGGAAATTGTATCCACAGAAACAGAAGAAGGACAAATGCTCAAAAACTCGTTTGGCGGAATTGCCGCCATTCTCAGATTCAAGCTTACGAGTTAAGAGTCTTAGCTTGCGTGTTTTTGTGGCTTAACCCTATACGCACAACAACTGATGAGGTAGAGATATCGCTCGCAAACTCGTTTTGGTTTGTGATGTAAGGTGTGCTTAATTTTGAAGCTTGTTCTTTACGATGAAACCTTAATTTTAAACAAAGCTGCACGCGTTCCCAAAGGGATTTGAAATAGAGGAATACCAGCCCAAGAGTTGTGAGAACAACCATTGTGTAAAATGCGGGGTCAGGTATGCCCATTTTTCTGGCTCCTATAAGAGGTTCAGGCCCACGTCCGCCCAAAAAGATCCAATGTTGAAGTCCTATTTGGGGGAAAATAACATAGAAGGGAAGGTCGAAGATGCCGAAGAGGCCCAAAATCTTTAGTGCTACTTGCGTTTTGTGTTCAAACTTCACTCTCAGCAGAAGTAGGGCTAACAACCATGCAACAATGTTGGTTGTCAATGAACCGCCTAGATTCATGAGGCCGGATGCAAGCTCTGTTTTTAGTCCCTCAACTTCGACAAATCCTAAAATAAATGTTGAGGTTAGTGTAAGCTTAGGGTAGATTTCAAAATAGGCTATCTTCATATAGGCAAGATTGCCTCCAGAAGCTATCCCCCAAATTGCGTGACCAAACTCATGCACAAAATCCATTATGAGACCAAGTGGGATGAACAGGACCAGGGGCAAAAAGAGAGCCTTATAATTAACACTTATTCCAAATTTAGGAAACACAATTTTTTCTAGGGTAATTAAGGCTAATAAAGAAATGGAGATCCAAAATGCAGCGTCTACAGCCAAGTTAATGAAAATAAACTCCGTGGGCTGGAGAGTTGCAGTCACACGCCAGACCAACGGATAACCGTAATATTTGTTTTCAGGTATGCCGATTTTGGGGCCATTCTCAAAGAGTCCTGTAGCCAATGAAACGATAATCCCGCAAAATATGGCTGCGAATAAAGATTTTAACCTTAAAGTTTGCGAAAACAACTTTCCTGCACCTCTATACGAAAATAAGCCTCAATGTTGATAATGCTACTTTTTAGAACACACTGTTCTAAAGGTAAAACACTAGTGGTTTTGCATTCTTTCTTCTCAAGAAATTCCATACTTGCATTCTATATTAATTCAGTGAGCTTTATAATAGCCATTTGTGGGGCTGTGAGAGAACACACAAAGAAAACGGCAAACGTTGGCACGCTAATGGCAACTAAGTAAAGTGCCTGAGAGGCTCAGATCAAAGTAGTAGTGAACAAATCAGTAAAGAGCAACAACCATAAATTTTAGAGCGTCAATCCGCAACGTTTAAATCATTCTGAAAGAATTTTGACTGGACTTTGAGGCGTTGAGAGATGACCGCCTGCCAAGTCGAATAGGTCTGCCACAAATTCTTTTAAGTCCATTAATCTACAACATTCAAGCCGGTATCATCGTCGATTTCCATTGTCTTTGCAGGAGAAGAAAAGCATGACGGAGCAAACTAGAAGCGAGCAGGTCTTTAAACCAAAAATAAAGGCGCCAAGGTGGAACATAGAGCGCGAAGAAGAACAGACTCAACTCTGGGAAAAAGAAAACACATACCAATTCAACAAGGCTTCAAGGAAACCCATATTCTCTATTGATACGCCTCCACCCTATGCGTCTGGACCTTGGCACGTTGCTGGAGCAGCACACTACGCTCAAATAGACATGGTTGCCCGCTACTTCCGCATGAACAACCATGAAGTTTTGTTTCCCTTCGGCATTGACAGAAACGGCTTGCCGGTTGAGGTGCAAGTTGAAAAAGAGTTAAACATTCACGCTTATGAAACTCCACGAGAAGAATTCATCAGAATCTGCTCAGAATTCCTCGACAAAGTTGAAATCGAAATTCTTCAAATCGCCCGCAAAACGGGGATGAGTTGCGACCTAACCAACCATTACAGAACCGACAGCCCAGAATACCGCATGGCAACTCAAGCCTCATTCATAGAATTATGGAAGAAAGGCTCGATCTACGAAGACAAACGCCCAACAAATTGGTGCCCAGTGTGTAGGACAACAATAGCCGACGCAGAAATCGACTATGCAGAAATCGAGACTTACCTAAACTATATGAAATTCAAGGTTAAAGAAACAGGCGAAACAATAGTAATTGCCACAACACGGCCAGAGCTCCTCTGCACGTGCGCCGCCGTTCTCTTTCACCCAGAAGATTCAAGATACCAGCATTTGAAAGGAAAAACAGCTATCGTGCCCATTTTCAAGCAAGATGTGCCAATTCTCGCGCATACTTATGCGAAGCCAGAATTTGGAACAGGCCTCATGATGGCGTGTTCCTACGGCGACTACTCCGACCTGCGATTATTCAGAGAACTCAACCTCAAGGGTGTGATAGCCATAGACCAAATCGGCAAAATGAATGAGGCGGCTGGTCCATATAAGGGATTAACCGTAGAGGAAGCGAGGCAAAAAATAGTTGAAGACCTCAAAATCCATGACTTAGTCGCTAAGCAGGAAAAAATTGTGCATCGCACGCCCATATGTTGGAGGTCGGAAGACCCAATTGAGCTCATAGAGATGCCTGAATACTACCTTAAACAACTCCAGTTTCTAGATGACGTAAGGCTCATTGTAGAAAAGATGCGCTTCTATCCAGAAGAATCTAGGCAGATACTGATCAACTGGATTGATTCAATCACAATTGACTGGCCAATTTCCCGCAGGCGCTTCTATGGAACAGAAATACCCATATGGTACTGCAAAAAATGTGGCAGAGCACACTTACCAAAGCCTGGAAAATATTACCAGCCTTGGAAAGAAAAAGCGCCATTTGAGCGCTGCGATTGCGGGTCTAAGGAGTTTGTTGGAGAGCAGCGAACCTTTGACACATGGTTTGATTCGAGCATATCTGGGCTCTTCATCATCGGTTACTTCAGAGACGAAGAGCTTTTCCACAGAGCGTTTCCACCGTCGTTAAGACCGCAAGGCATAGACATTGTGCGAAACTGGCTCTACTATTCCACACTGCGAACGTATCTGCTCTTCAAAGAGCCTGCCTTTCGCATGGTTAGGTTATCGGGCATGGGACTGGATGAAAAAGGCGAGGCTATGTCCAAGTCTAAGGGCAACATTGTTCATCCGGCAGGTATGTTTCAGAAATATGGCGCCGACGCTTTCAGGTTCTGGAGCGCCTCCGAAGCCAAACTGGGTTCAAACTACCGATTCTCTGAAGCCCGTGTAAAAGCGGCAGCTTTGTTCATAACCAAACTGTGGAACATAGCCAGATTCATCTCCTCGTTTCCGGTCGTTAATGAAAATTTTGAGTTGGCCGCCCTCGACAGAATGATACTCGCTCAACTCAATGACCTAATAAAAGAGTGCAAACGCGGCTATGACGAACTGGACGTTTATGTTCCAGCCAACGCTGTCAGAACCTTTGCCTGGAACGTTTTCGCCGACCACTACGTTGAAGCGGTAAAGTCGCGAGCCTACAACCAGCACAAAGAATTTGACGAAAAACTTCAGCGAGGAGCGTGGTACACACTTCACACATGCTTAAACACCATTTTGAGGCTCCTAGCCCCAATCTGCCCCTTCGCAACTGAGGCTCTCTGGCGAGAACTCTATTCAAATGAAAGCATACACCTTCAACCCTTTCCTCAGGAAAAAGAGGAGTTAGAAAGCGACTTGAAAGCGCTATCGACACAGTTTATGCGTTTCAACACCGCAGTTTGGAAATACAAGAAAGAGAAGAGCATGGCTCTTAGTCAAGAAGTAGTCGCCACATTTTACGGACCGAGGAAATTGAAGGTTTTTGAAGCCGATCTGAAAGCCATGCACAAAATTAAAGAACTTCGATATACACGGCCGCCAGAGAAAGTTGAAAAGAGGGCGCGTGCGTTAGACATCGATATATTTGTTGTTGAGTAGGAGAATATTCAGCGGAGGTTGAAGCCTCTAAGTTTCCACAAACTCGTTTAAGCCTCTTTGTTTGCGCGGCGTTTGCACCTGGATTTTTTCGTTCACAAGTATGTGCATGCCGTCTGAAGCAGCTATTGTTGGGATTCCCGTTTTCTCTTGTATCAGTCGGGCTTCGTTTGCTGGCCCCCTGAATATCATCTGCATTCCAAAATGGGTTAAAACTGTCATTTCAGGTTTGGCTTCTTGCAGAATTTGGATGGCGTCGTCTGTGGTCATGTGTCCTTTCCACGGGCTTCCTGACGGTCTCATGACGCAGAGCACGAGAAGCCTGAGGCCCTGATATGGTTTGCCTATGCCCTCGAAGTATTCGCTGTCTGATGTGTAGGCGATGTCGCCTAGGTCGGGTGTTTCAAATCGAAATCCAACAGCGTCTGGGTCGGTGTGTCTGGCTTGGGTGACCAATACACGCATGTTGTCTATGTTGAAGGTTTCGCTTGGTTTAGCGTCTATCACCTGTTGCGGCATCTTTTGATGATATTTAGAAATTGACGGCTGGCATTGTTGGTTGCCATACAGAACGCTGTGCGCCGCTGCGAGCATACCTCTTTTCCTCGTCATGCCATGGGTCATGGCTTCTACGAAAACTTCAGCGTCGTTGTAGTGATCCGGATGGCAGTGTGAAATTAGAAGAGTATTTATTTTTTGCGGGTTTAATCCTGCCTCTAAGGAGTAGACGAGGGCGCCTGGTCCCGGATCTAAGTGAATGTTGAGTTTTTGATGTAAGATGCGGATTCCGCCTGTTCGGCGTTTTTGGGTGATTGTGGCGAATCTTCCGCCGCCTGTTCCGAGAAAAATGAGTTCAAGTGGGGAAATGGGCGAGGTCATGTTTGTTTTTCGCCTAACCATAAGGTTTACGTGTGGAAGCTAATTTATTTCCCTTAGTGTTTTATATGCTACTTTGCCACTGGCGAGACATAAAGAGTTGTGGGTGAATGCAAGTTTTATTTTGATTGCGAGCTAACTTAGATTTGTTTAGGACGGTGTTTGAGTGAAGCTGGTTATTCGTGTTGGTGGTTCGGTTGTGGCTTCGCCGTTCAATCCAGTGCTCATGAATAAGTATGTGGATTTGCTGTTGGATTTGAAGCGTCAGAACCATGTGGTTGCAGTTGTGGTGGGCGGCGGTTCACTTTCTCGAGAGTTGATACGAACAGCCAAGGCTATGGGCTTGAGTGAACCCTACCAGGATGAGGTGGCGATTTCGGTTTCGCGGCTAATAGCCCAACTCTTTATCTTAAAACTCAGTAAGTCTGGCACCTTAACCGTTCCAGCAACCCTTGAAGACGCGGCAGAGCTGCTGAACAGAGGCAAAATCGTGGTTATGGGCGGCTTAAAGCCTGGTATGACAACCGATGCCGTGGCAGCGTTGTTAGCTGACCGCGTAAAAGCAGATTTATTGGTGAAGGCAACTGATCAGGAAGGAATTTACACTCGTGATCCTAGAAAGTTTCCAGATGCAAGGAAGTTAGATTCGCTCGATTTCGATGATTTGTCTAAATTGTTTGAAGTCGACAAGCACAGGGCTGGAATCCATCAGATTTTAGATCCAGAAGCCGTGCGCTTGTTGCAAAAACGAAAAATCAAAACCGTTCTTGTGAATGGATTCAAGCCTGAGAACATTGTGTTGGCGGTCAAGGGTGAAAAGGTTGGAACAGTGATTGATTAAGTTCGTGAAAAGAGTTTAGGTCAAAAGCGAAGTATAGGCTTACTTAGTATGAGTTTGTTAAAATTTTTTGTCCAGTTCAGTTTGCGGGTTGTTTGTGTTTTCTGGCTGTGTTTGAGTTGGGTTTAGCGTGATTTATTGGTTATTTCCATGTTGTTTAGGGTGATTTGATGAGCGATTTTTGATTCGTCTCAGTAAATCGCTTTATGAGCTCTGCAGTCTCTATATCTAGAACTTCTTTTGGCAGATGATAGGTAATATGCCTACTTTTGCCCATTTTTGATAAATCAACCATTTTTTAGCCACTTTTTGATTGTAGTGCTTTCTTTTGAGCGTCTTTCTTTTTAGTAATACTTAATTATTCTTTATGCAAATTTAAGTCCTTGGTCGGCGGCGGTCGCCAAGCCAGGTCAATGTCGCAAAAAGACCTAAAGAGGCGGAGGACTCAAGCCTTGATGGAGAAATCCTCTCCCGTAGGGGTTCGCAGGTTCGAATCCTGCCCGCCGCACCATAAACAGTAGGGTTACAATTTCGCCAGTCTTCTCACGCCTTCAATGTGTTCTCTAAAGTCTTAACTATTGGAAGACAAATTGAGATACTGAGTTGAAAACTACAGAATAGGTGACGTCATGCGAGCCAAGCTTTACATCTACCCTTATCGCATAACCCAACGCAAGCCTCATCCCATTCTTTGGGGTTTTGATACAGAAGCGCTTAACGAAATCGCGAAGAATTTTAAGAACAAATCAGTATTCAATGTTGAGATAAAGGAAAAAACACTTATTTTAAGGTTAATTGAAGAGCCTGCTTCATAGAGTTCGCCGGTTCAAATTTCTACCCTGCCCACCGCACCATTTTTGTAGTTTGGCATGGTGATTATATACGACTTAAGACATTAACTATTAATGGAAATGATGAAGTTTGGGTCACACCATAGCTAAGGTTACGCTTCACAGCCCAGACATGTCTACTTCTGAGCAGATCGAGCTTCTAGTTGACGCAGGATCACTTTTCTTTTATGAAAATTGTTTCTTCTACTCCTCGAAAATGTTCGTCTCCGGTGATAACTTTTCCTTTCGCATTTCTTGCTGTGCATAGAATTATGGAATCTGCCAGTCCCCAGCCCTTCACCTTCTTTTTCATGTCTAGGTCGATTTCGCCCGCCTCAGACGCAATTTCAAAATCTAAATCAACTATTTGACTCGTCGCCCTTATGAACTCCAGACGCTTCAATCTCCCTGCTCGAGTCTCATTTCCAAGCTCTATTTCTCTCAAAAGCCTTCTGCTAATTTCCGAAACAACTATCGTTGGAGTCGCTGAATCCTCACTTTCTATGTATCTTTTGGCAACTTCTCCAAATTTGGAAGCTCTAAAATACTCTATCCAAGCATAGGCATCAATAACATACCTATAACTCATGAAATTCGGCCTCGTCTTCCTTTGAAAAAGGTTTCAATTTACGATTTGACCCGAACATCGAGCGGGGAATTTTCTTCCTCTCGGAAATTAATGTCTTAATAACCTCGTCATGACTCCTCGCTCTCATCTCTTCTTTCAGCTTGTTAAGCATCTGAAGAGTCTTTTCATCAATTTGAACCGTTGTAGGCACAATCACCACCATTGGCTATAATTATAGTTATGGAATATAAGATTTCCTTCCTCGACTCTAATCCACAAAGGGTTCACAGGTTCAAATCCTGCCCGTTGCGCATCATTCCCAAAGCTTTCAAAGCAGGTACAGTTCTGCAGGCTTCAGCTTTCCCGTGGTTGGGTCTACCTGTAACCCAAGCAATTCGAGTGTTGTAACACCCAGCAGAGAGGGCACGCCTTCAGAACCGTAAAGAACCAGGCTGGTAACACCTGTACCCTCAATCTCAATATAGGCTTCACCAACAGGAAACTCCTTTCTCTCACCGCTGGCGATAATAAAACTCCTCTTCCCCTTGGGAATTATCTCCAATTGCTTGAGCAGGCTCTCAGGCAACGATGTATACATGGCGCCCGTATCAGCTAGAAACTCCAGTTCAAGACGTTTATCTCTGTTAAAAGGATTAGCTATGAGACCCTTAACCTTAACGTAACCCATCGCATCCACCACATTAAACTTCTCATACAGCCTTAAATCCTTAATTGCCTGGCACACCTTTAAAAGCGCATTATCCTGTGTAGGGGTTTGCAGATTCAGATTCTGCCCGCTGCACCCTCATTGCGATGATTTTAGAATCTGATTTGCTCAAGCGTGGCGTAAGCAACCCTAATATCTTGGATTGAGTATTTTTTCATAATTCTCATACCACGATAGAGGAGTATTGAATACCATTGAAGAAACTAGAAAAATATGTTCGCATGGCTCTCAAAATGGGTGCAAAAGATGCAAAGATCATTTCTGCAGAAGACCTAGTTTTCGACCCTAGAACACTTCTTAAATGCATGTACGGATGCGACGATTGGGGAAAGAACTGGACCTGCCCATCCGCGCCAAATGCTCTGAAACCCTGGGAAGCAGAAAAATTGCTGAACAAGTACAAGCATGGCATATTGATACACGCAAGAGACTTCAAGCTTTCACAAGACATATCCTTCCAAATAGAAACCCAAGCCTTCTTTGACGGCTACCACCTTGCCTTTTCCATGTCAGACTGCGCCTTATGCGAGAACTGCTCCTTTCCAAATCCATGCAGATTTCCTCATAAGGCTAGACCCTCCATGCAGGCTTTGGGCATAGATGTATTTGCCACGGTGAAAAAATCAGGGTTGCCCTTAAAAACCCTTAAAACCAAAGATGAGATTCCGAACTGTTACTCACTGGTGCTACTAGAATAATCCCTAAGGCGATTATATTTCCATATCGTATTGGCGCATCAGCGCCTTACCCATTTTATCAAAGCCCGTAGAAACCACAGAAACAAAATTTCAAGAATAGCAAGAACAATGGCGATTGCTGCATCCGCCGTGTTTCGTGTATAATAAAATTGAACAAAATAGTTTACGTCGATGAAAATTAGAAAAACAAAAAAGAACAACAGAAGGGGAATGGAAAGAAAAGAAAGCGCAACAATGACAAGTGCAAGAATTTTTTCAAGATCTTCAGATACCACTTTCCCCTTCCCCACTAAACCTTACACAATTAATTCTCGCTGAAGCTTTTATCTATTTATTTGGGCATTTCCTTCTTTTAACCTGAGAATTTTTTTATTAGGAAAAGGTATCTTAAAATGATATCCAAACTGAGGAAGAAAATTTGGTCAGAAATTTGAGAAGAAAAGAATGCAATTTTTAAAAGTTTAATACATCTTAGCTAAATTATTCGTGGAGACCTACAATGCAGAAAAAGCTGTCCTCAAAAGAAAGGATGCTCAAAGCCATTAACCTTGAAGAACCCGACGTAATACCAGTGGCTCCATATATGGGCTTTTGGTATGCTCCAAAACTTTTGGGACTCAAGATTTCAGATTACTACTTGGGAAGCAACAAGCTACAGGCCAAGATCCTTCTAGCAGCGCAGAAAAGACACGGCTATGATTGGATACTGGCTGGAGGTGGGCACCCCCGCGACTGGAGGAAAAAAGTCAATGTCAAGGATATGGGAGACAGATACATTGTTACAGATAAAGAGCCCAGTTGGCGTTTTGGGAGATGGCATTACAGCAAAGAGATAGTTCCAAAAGACGATGCGCCCTTCTATGAAACCGGATACATTCCAAAGGTTGAAGATTTATTGGATCTTGAGGTAAGCGATTCTGAAAGCATTCTTCGCAGTGGAGAACTTAAGCCGGTGGAAATAATATCCAAACGCGTAGGAGACAAGGTGCTAATAGCTAGCAATCTTGGAGTTCCATTCGGAGACGCCGCATGCATGGTAGGGCTTCAAGAATGGATTTTAACGCTCTATCGAAAACCTCAACTCGCGGAAAAAGCCATGGAATTCTGTCTTTTACAAGACCTTGAATACGCCAAAGCACTCGTCGAAGCTGGCACAGAAGCTTTATACATGGAAGAAGTGTGGGCTTCAACAGATATAATCTCCCCCAGCCTCTATGAAAGGTTTGCTTTTCCCTACGAACGTTTGCACATAGAAAAGTTGAGAAAACTCGGTGTCCCGCTGATACTCTCTTTTTGCGGAAATGCCATGCCAATTCTTAACAAACTCATAGAAACAAAACCACACGCCCACCACTTTGAAGAGAGCAAGAAAGGCTTCATAATTAACATCTTTGAGATAAGGGAAAAATTGAGGGGTAAGGCATGCTTCTTCGAACCATTCGACGCCATAGTGCTGCTCCCCAGTGGAGACTTAGAAGCAATCCGAAAGAAAGTGATTGAAATCGTTACCAAAACAGCTGCAGGAGGAGGCGTCGTTCTAGGCACAGGATGCCCAATCATGAAAGACACTTCACCGGAGAGCCTTGACACGATGATAAGCACTGCTAGAGCTGTGGGCAAATATCCTATCCGAGCTTGAGCTGAACGAGAACTAAACAATAAAAGGAATAGAAATTGCAGCAAGAACTGGATTCATTGCAAAGTGTACTTGTAGTATTCGTTTTCGCAAGGGTTCCCGAAGGACATCCACATCTCCCGTTTTCCAGGCACCATAACAGATGCGCTTTCTGTAACACCAGCCGGAGAGTGTCTACAAATTGACTTGGGATAATTTGCGTGATCCTTCTGGAAATCCATCGCTGCTTGCAGGTCTATGCTACCACACTTGTCATTTATAAGTTTCATCATTCGGTTATGCCGAATCACCGTGTTGGCATCCCATAAGAGAATAAGGTCCTTTTCAAACTTGAGTTTGTTTGATACAAAGTGATTAGCATGAACTATTGTTTTTTCACAGTAGGAGAGATCCCAATCGTATGGTGTGGCTTCAAAATTGTAAGCTTCCCCGTATTTGTCGGCTATGATGAAATTTAGGGATTCAGCTCTCTTTGTTTTGATCAGCATGTCTATCACTTCGCTGAGTAGTTTCTGATGCAATGCCTCTCTTACGATGAGATATGCTGGCACTCCCAACTGTGATTTCTCGCAATGCACCGAGTTCCAGGCTACTGCAATGCCCTCGGAGTTCATTCCATATCCCGCTGGGAGACCAGCATTAGTATATGTTAGTACGTTTGGTCCCGAATTCCTTTTTACGTAAAGCATGGTTGCCGGAACCCGTTTTGAACCATCCCAATTTTGCCCGACGTAAGCTTCTCCATCAGCAGTGGCTCCCTTCGTAACTCCGAAACATGTGCAAGTAGAGGTAGAGTCGTAGGTCCCTTCGCCAAGCTCGTAATAGGCACACAGTGTCACTAGCTCGTCGTATCCTCTCCCCACGCCCTCCGCAATGCCCTTGATCTCATCTGCAATTTCTGGTATGTACTCTTCAATGAAAGGTATGTATTTTCTTCCTTCTCTCAACAACTTATCTTTTTGCCACTTCAGGTCACGTTGGAAAGATGTATAAAGATTATCTAATTCCTGCTCAATTTGACTTTTGAACTTCTCTCCATATTGATATCCTCTGTCGTGTGGGTTACCTGAAACTTCCGTTACCTCCAGTCTGGTAGACTTCATATTGTTCATCTCACCTTTTACATATCACCATAGGCATTATCGAGGTTTTAGAATTTATTTTCTTTGCTTCCAGACGTGCTGCCAACATTGTAAAGACTTATATCTCATCCTAGTAAAGTATCAACTTCACCTAAATAAGTCGTCAACGATAGACGCCGGCGATGAAAATGAGCAAAGAAGAAGTCTTGAACAGGTTAAGAGAGTGCATCTTTAAATTAGACATCGAAGGAATACGGCAAGCTTGCCAAGACGCCTTGGCTGCTGGCATTTCCCCGACTGTGGCTGTTACCGAGGGCATGGCAAAAGGTATGGACATAGTTGGAAAAAAGTATGAGGCTGGAGAATACTTCCTTTCGGAGCTCATTATGGCTGGCGAAACAATGAAAGAAGGCATGAAAATCCTGGAGCCACATTTAAAGGAGGATAAAATTCCAAGGTTAGGAAAGGTTGTTCTAGCCACGGTTCAGGGTGATCTCCACGATATTGGAAAAAATGTATGCGCAACGCTATTAAGTGCAGCTGGTTTTAAGGTAATTGACCTAGGCGTGGATGTGCCGACGCAGAGAATCTTGGAAACAGTGCGCTTGCAGAAGCCAGATATTCTTGGAATGTCATCCCTGCTCACAGTTACTATGTCGGAGATGGAAAATGTAATAAAAGAACTCGAGGAAGTCGGGCTGAGAGATAAAGTCAAAGTGATCGTAGGGGGCGCCCCGCTCTCGGATAGCTATGCCAAAGAAATAGGAGCAGACGCTTATGCCTCAGACGCAGTGTCAGGTGTCAACGTCTGCAAAGAATGGATTTCTCAAAGAACTTCCAAACCTTAGACGCGGTACAACGTCGCTTAATAACAGCTTTTTGCTGAGTCATCTTTCAAAAAGGCAGCTTACGCCTCAACTGAAATGCTTATCTGTTTTCCTTCTGCAACGCTCACAGCTGCCAGCTTATCAATTGTAGAATACGGTTTGATGTGTTGATTTATGGATCAGATTTCGCTCTGTATTAGATATTATTAATTTGAAGTTGTATTTTGGTTTCATAACCTATTTTTAACGGCGCAGATAAAAACAACCACGAGATGGTTCTAATGCAAAGGGCGCGAAACCAGCTTGACCTAACTTTTCCAAAGCACTATCTGCAGAAATTTGAGCAAGTTTACGGAGGTTACTACAAGCAGGAGACTGAGAGAAAAAAGATAAAGAAATCCTCTGATCGTCAGTCTGAACTCACTAATCACTGTAAACAAGCCATGCCAATGGCGAACAAGGTTTATTGCTGTGCGTTAAGAGAAGAAATAGACGCTAGGTTTTGCAAATGTTGTCCACACTATGATCCAGAACCACTAGAATACGCTCTTTTTAGAAGAGGGTGAAAACGAAATGAAATGTCCAAATAAAGAGTGCAAAAGTTTTATTGATACGCCGGAAAACATGGAGGCTAACTTCGACTACTGCAAAGAGTGCGGAACCATAGTTTATCGGTTTAAAAGGAAAAAGTGACGCCTCAAAACCGCTTCCGTTGTTATTACCAAAAACTTTAGAAGGTTAAATGCAGCAACCTCTTTCTGACCGTGCATGTTGCAAGGTTTTCCGCCGTTTGGCATGTTCTTTACTTTATTTACTGTTGTGTTTGTGATTGTACTGATTGTTATTGTTTTATCTGTTGTAGCCAATTTTGTTCGAGTTTTTCGTAAACCGTCTGTGATGGCGCCAGTGAGTGAGGAGACGCCTGTGGTTAGAGAAAGGGAGATAATTAAGGAGATAGTCAAGATTCGTTGTTCCTATTGCAGCAATCTTTATGACGAAAAATACGACAAGTGTCCCTATTGTGGAGGCAAAAGAAAACCCTGAAATTCTCTGAAGTGTAGTAAACCATTTATCATGAAATGCCCAGAACAATTTGAAGGAGGTCTAACAAAACATGAAAACCTATCTGACAGTGTGGTTTAGCAGCGAGGGCGCCGAGCCCACCTTTGTGGTGCAGAAACTTCAGTCTATGGGCTTTAAGCCGATAAAGGGACATTATGACCATGTGTACGATTGGAAACGAGATGCAAACCTCGAAGAAGTGCTGCAATTGTGCAACAACGTGCATCAGACACTCAAGGGATTAAAGGTACTATACAAAATAGAAACAGTATGACTCAGCTTTTTTGCATGTAACCGTTCGAAATATTTGGTTGCCATACCTCCTGAGAAAGAGCATCTCGGACAATGCATGAGTCTATTGAAAAATTCTCTAGATTCATGTGAAGAAATTGGAATGCTGCATTAACTGAAATAGAGTTGAACCAAAACCTATTTGTCATGGTTTATGCCCCTTATCACGCAGAGAAAAGGCGAAAAACTAACATGCCGTACTGTCCAGAATGCGGTGGCGAAATGTACTATACTCCGGCGACAAAACGCTACACGTGCAAGAGCTGCGGCTTGTCGCTCACCCACCAGGAACTAATCGAATTGAGGGATCAACTGCGTCCTTCGGCGGAAACGGAAGAGGAGAAACGCTTGAAAGAGCGCAGAGAATACCTTAAATGGTGGCTGAGCAGCAAGAAAAAGTAGTCTTTAGATACTGTAGCGTCAAACGGTTCCTTAGGTAACACGCTTTGCTTCTTTAACAACATTCCATCCGTCCATAAGAAACAGCAGCCTCATCGAAAAGGGAGAAGGCTACAAAAATAAATAAAACAATATAGCTGTATTACCAAACAACATGATAATCAAATCGGCGTTGAGAAGCCGGAATCGGCAATGACAAAATCAATCGAAATCATGTGTGTTGGAAACGAGCTTCTCATAGGCAAAGTGGTCAACACAAACGCGCATTGGCTTACAAAGCGCATAACGACCTTGGGCTTGAAAGTCAATCGTATAACAGTTGTTGGTGACGATGTAAACGAAATCTCAACCGCCATTAAAGAAGCCTTAAAGCGCAAACCAAAATTCATTATAACAACAGGCGGATTGGGCCCAACATTTGACGACAAAACATTACAGGGAATAGCCGAAGCATTAAATCGTCCACTTGAAACCAACCCTAAAGCGCTCAAAATGATCGAAGAAAGATACCAAAAATACATGGAAGAAGGCAAAATTGGGAAAAAAATCGAGTTGACACCTCCGAGAGTGAAGATGGCAACGCTTCCAAAAAATGCTGAGCCTCTGCCAAATCCGGTTGGAACTGCACCTGGAGTAATTATAAAGCAAGACGACACCACCACAATTGTTGCGTTGCCAGGTGTTCCACCGGAAATGGAAGCCATATTTGATGGGTCGGTTACACCTATGCTAAAACAAGTGGCGGGCAACGTTACATTTTATGAGACAACAATCATGGTTGATGGAATCATGGAATCGGATATAGCACCCCTAATCGACAAGACCATGCACGACAACCCATATGTTTACATAAAATCCCATCCAGGTCGAGCAAGTGAAGGCAAACCGCATCTAAAACTTCACCTTTCAACGACCTCACCAGACTCAAACACAGCAAAAAGCAGAGTCACCAAAGCCCTCATCCAAATCACCGAACTAGCACAGGCAAAAGGTGGAAAAACCAAACCTGTTAAATCGGAAAACGCTCTCGAAAACCTTAAGAAAAAACCAGCTTAAGATGCGAATGTGAGTATGTTGAGCGATCAAAAAACACCGTTTTTTCCATTCGAGGAACTTGAACCAGTTTATGACGCAATTATAATAGGTGCAGGGCCAGCTGGACTCGCTGGTTCCATTTATCTCTCTAGGGCAGATCTAAAAACTCTGGTCTTGGAAGCTGAAAAACCAGGTGGTAGACTAAACGGCGTCAAACTTATCCAAAACTATCCTGGGCTCCCATCGATTTCAGGATCAGAGCTTGCCGAGCAAATGATAAGGCAGGCTGAGACATCGGGAGCAAAAATTGTTTATCCAGTCCGCGCCGTACGCTTTCAGTTTTCATCGGATCCCAAGCTGATATGGACAAGAGACAAACAATACCGTGCAAAGGCTGTTGTCTTAGCTATTGGTGTTCAGAGGAAACGAGTGGAAATTCCAGGCGCGAGGGAACTGCTAGGCATGGGTGTATCTTACTGCCCTATATGCGACGGAACTCTGTTCAGAGGCAGGGACGTCGCTTTAACTGGAGAGGACGAAGAGACAATATTAGACGGGCTTTACCTTTCCGAATTAGTCAACAAAATCCATTTCATACCTAGTAGCTTAGATCCTCACTACCAAAAAGAAAGCCTCAATAAACTGCTTTCTAGGAGAAACGTGCAATTTTGGCCGAATCATGAACTGATTGAGATAATTGGCGGACAGACTGTTGAGAAAGTGAAAACTAGAACACTCAACACCAAAGAAGTGCAAGAATTAAATGTTGCCGGAGTCTTCATTTCCGGAGAAAAGACACCAGTCACTCAGATGTTAGCAGAGGCGGGTGTAAAAACTGATCCAATGGGTTGTATAATGGCTGACGCCCAGATGCAAACAAACATAGAGGGCGTCTATGCGGCTGGAGACGCGACCTGCGGAAGAAAATATCAGATAGCCGTGAGCGTTGGTCAAGGCGTCACAGCGGCCCTCAACATAATACAGAAACACATAGAAACAGCCAGGAGATAAATTAAAAATCGACGCTTATGTAGGAATGAATAGATTTGAAAAAGTTTTTGGAGAGTCTGTTGGAGGAAAAGGCTCCTGGGCCTTATCCCTCTTTCTCGGTTTTTCACGTTGTCAAATCTTTAGAATTGATTGCTGAGGAAGGTTCCATAGGTAGGGGTCTTCTTTCATCTAGGTTGGAAACAGGTGAAGGTGCTATTCGCACTCTTGTCAATCGCCTAAAGAGCTATGGTTTAATCGTGGTGTCAAAGAAGGGTTGCTCGCTTACGAAGGAAGGAGAGAAAATTTGGAGTGAGTTTCAGTCGCTTTTTCCACGTAAGGTTAATTTAGAAAGAAATGAGTTGTCGTTGGCTGCATGTGATGTTGCGGTTCAGGTAAGAAGGGGAGCTGGCAGAGTTCGCGCAGGCGTTGAACAGCGCGACGCAGCGATTATTGCGGGAGCCAGGAGTGCAGTTACCCTCGTGTTTAAAAATGGAAGATTGCGTTTGCCAGGCATGAGTGAAGATGTCTCTCGTGACTATCCAATTGCTTTTCGTCAGATCAATCAACAATTCGACTTGACGGAAAATGATGTGATTGTTATTGGAAGCGCAGAGGCTTGGATCAAGGCTGAGGAAGGCGCTTTGGCAGCTGCTTGGACTTTAATAGAAAATGATGGGTTTAGAGGGTGAATTTTTCTCCACCAGATAATATGCGTTCTAATGTGGTGTTGAGGTTGATGAACCCATCGTTGGTTTTTGCAGACACTGGTATGAGGAGAAATTTTAAACCTAAGCGGTGAATCGTGCGCATCATGTTGCGGCTTAGTAGACGTCGGGTTCCCTCCAATTTTTCTTCTATGGCGATTTCTAAAGCATTTGGGTTGGCTGACCAATCTACTATGCGGTTCATGTCTTCTTGCGGGAGCAGGTCACTTTTAGACAATACGTGCACTTGAGGTAGAAAGAAGCGGCTGTAAACCGCGGTTGAGAGGAAGAGGTTTGAGACGTAGTTGAGAGGATCAGAGCAAAAAACAGAGTCAAAAAGATATATGAGTACTTTCGGCTCTTTTGTGAGTTCGTTTGCAATGTATGGTCCGCTGGCTCTGAAGGCAAAGAGCTCCATTTGGCCCGGTGTGTCTATCAAGACAATGTCGGGATTGAACGTTTCAATTTCTTGCCCAAGTCTGGGAGTTTCTTCGGCGATTAGGTCGGCTGCCATGATCAGGGCGCCGTTTGGTCCGAGTTCGTATTGCTCCATCAATTGTTCGATTTTGATGTAATCTCTTATGTCGATTTCTGGCGTGTATGGCAAGGTTAAGACGCCTGGGTCTAAATTGACCGTGATAACGTTTTGTTTGCTGAGTTTGAGCCACTCGTTGAATGCGGCTGTTAAGAGAGATTTTCCTGAACCTGCTGTTCCGATAATGAACACAAGGGACATTGAATTGTGTCGCCTCTTTGTTCGAACTAATGTTTTGGCTACGTAAATTCGCTGTTTCACCCTTATTTATATTTAATTTGGTTGCTTGGGCACCCGGATCTTCAATCATCTCTAATCAGTGTCTAGCCTGCATAATTTTCCCTCATCGCAACCAAAAGTGAATCTAGCGTTTTGGGGTTGAAATGGTTTTCGATGAACCAATGTTGGACAGGTCTTTTTGGCGCGTGTAAATTGTTTAGTTGCTGCTCTCTGTTGTTAGGTGTTTGAGGAAGGCTTCTGGCGTATACTGGAACATGTTTCTGGCTTGGTACGCAAAGGAACGTGCAACCATAACCTTGAGGATTCGTTGAGGATGAAGTCGTTGTTCGAGCAGGAGTTCCAGAGCGTGTGTGTAGTTGCGGTTGAGTTCCCTAACCGCCAAGCGTTGCTGTTTCTGCGATAAATCATAATCCTTACATTCAACTAGGTAGGCTAATGCCATATCGGGCTTAACAGCCAAAACGTCACAGTGATTGCGCCGCGTAAACACAATGTAACCTATTTTCTCAAAGGCTTGCGCCACCAAATCCTCCAGCAACGTGCCGCTCAATGAGGGTCCCACTTCTTCATTTACTGATCAAATGTGTGATTTAAGTTTCATGAAAATGGGTTCATAAAGTTGCTGGAGAAAACGTTTTTAAAACTCGTTTAACGTTTTTCCATATGCGGAAGATGTGCATGCTGAGTGAAATGTTGTGACACAGACTAAACACATAATTCGTTGTCCAAGCTGCAGCTTCACCTTTGACATTAGTTACGGTAGAACCTTCGCTTGCGGAGGTTGCCCGTCGCTGGTTCAGTGTGGCATGGCTAAGTGCCCCAAGTGTGGACACGAGTTTCCACTGCCTGGCGAATACGGTGAAGCCTACAGAAAATATCTTCCAAAAACTTAGTTAGCATACAAGTATTTTAAGAGCTCAATGCTGGAAATGTCTGCAACTTCCTTTTGAGGCTAGCTTTGAGGCGGAATTTGGTTTAGGATTCGATTTACTGAAGCATATTTGGAGCCTATTTGGATCACATATTGAACCCGAGGGATAGGCTGTGAGAGAACAAACACACAAAGAAACCAGATGGGCTTGCAAACCTTGACAAGTCGATGGCAACTGAACAGGGCATTCTGACAGACTCGATCAAATACGCCATTCTTTTTTGGTTTTAAAACTATCAATGCTTTTGAGTTTAAACATAACTAATCTGAGTGTGAAGTGACTGTTTATGGCGCTCAAATCACGGGTCATTGTGGACGAGCGTGAAAGGGATTCAAGCGTTCCCGATATGCTGCGGAGCTTGGGGTTGCAGATCGATTACCGCGTGCTCAATGTTGGAGACTATGTGGTTTCGTCTGAATGTGCCGTGGAAAGAAAAGCTGGACAAGACTTTATCAAGTCGTTGTATTCGGGCAGACTCTTTGATCAAGCACAACGCCTACGCGAACAATACCGACATCCAATTTTGATCGCTGAAGGCGACCTGCCGCTCATAATTGATGAGAAGGCTAAACCAAGAGCCTTTTGGGGAGCCCTGACCACATTAGCTCTTCAATTCGGCATGAACGTGTTCTTCACAGCCGACGCCAAACAAACCGCCGACCTGATTTACACCTTAACCCAACGTACGGGCTTAAAACAACCCAGAGGCCCATGGATTCGAAAAAAGCCAAGAACAGAAGACTTAGAAAAGACTCAGTTGACGCTTATCGCCAGCTTACCCGGCATCGGTCCCAAACTGGCTGAACGCGTTCTGAGACGTTTCAGAACCGTTCGCAAAGTGTTTTCGGCATCTATAGCCGAACTCGCCTTGGTTAAAGGCTTAGGAAGAGTTAGAGCCGAGAGAATAGCAAGAGTTTTAGATTCTCCTTACGGTCCTTCTCCAAGACCTAAGGAGCATATTACGCTTGACACAACATAGTCAATATAGCATTTTCGCTTAGGAGTTCCCTCACCTAAACTTTGTCTAGTTTGAATTCTTCGTGAATTGTGCGAACGGTGTCCTCTCCATCAGTTTCCTTAACCACGAAGGAAATATTTAGTTCAGAGGAACCTTGAGCGATCATGCGGATGTTTATTCCTCTGCGGGCAACAGCGCCGAATACTCTAGAAGCCACTCCAGGCGTGCCCTTCATACCTGCGCCTACCACAGCGACAACACAAACATCATCTTCCGCCGTTACTTCACGAATCAAACCCTTACCTAAAAGCGCTATCTCCAACGTGCTAATAGCTCTCTCCAACAAACTTCTCGGAATCACCAACGAAATGTTTGCTTCTGAAACGCTCTGTGAAATCATCAAAATGTTAATGTTCTCTCTCCCAAGAACATCGAAAACTTTTGCAGCTGTCCCTGGAGTGCCAACCATACCCGCTCCGCTGACATTGACCAACGCCACATTTTTAACCAGAGTCACAGCTTTAACAGCATCTCTAAGCTTAATTTTCTGCGTCTTCACTATGCGAGTTCCCGTATTTTCTGGATTGAACACATTCCTTATCCTAACTGGTGTATTCTCTTCGATGGCCGGTTCCAACGCTCTCGGATGCATAGCTTTCGCCCCGAAGACAGCCATTTCCACAGCCTCTTGAAAGGAAAGCTCAGGCAAAGTTTTTGCCGAAGGAACAATTTTAGGGTCAGAAGTCATTAACCCGTCTACATCTGTCCATATCCAAACTTCATCGGCAGCTAATGACGCCCCTATAATAGTGGCTGTGTAATCAGATCCGCCTCGACCAAGAGTTGTGGTTACGCCATCTTGAGTTGCAGCTATGAAACCAGTCACCACCGGGACAATTCTCTTCTCCAACAATTGCTCAATTTTTTCCCTAACCTGATGTTTAGTTACGTTCATGAGAGGCTTGGCTTCGGTAAAGTTGGAGTCGGTCACGATTCCTATTTCTCCTCCAGTGAAGTATTGAGCGCTAAGTTTTAAGTCTCGAAGGGCGCCCCACACAATAGGCGTTGACAATCTTTCTCCGAAGGATAGAACATAATCTTTCGACTTTGGAGTTAGCTCGCCAACGTAAATGATTCCTGTCAGAACTTTCTCAAGCTCATCGATAGTTGTTTTTACGATCTGTTCCACTTCTTCTCGAATGCGTTTATCTTCAATGGCTTTTCTAACAGCTGTTAAATGTTTTTCAAAGATTTCTTGTTTAAACTCGTAAACGTAGTCTCTGTTTCCCTTTTTCGCTTGCTCAGTTGCTTCAATCAGTTTTTCTGTAATCCCTTCTAAAGCCGAAATAACGGCAACAACCCTATAGCCTTTGTCAACGTGGTTAGCAATCAAATTGGCAGCGTGTCGAATTTTTTCGCCATTCGCCACCGATGTGCCTCCAAACTTCATCACTATTTTCTTCAAGCCATCCACTCTCCGATGCGTCAAGCTAGTTTAGTTGCTAAGTTTTGTTTTATATCCAACAGGTCCCTTAAAATGGCGCTGGCGGTTTCCATTCCACCTGCTCCCCGCCCTATGATGGTCTCTTCACCCGCAAACTCGGAGACAAAGGTTACGGCGTTGAGGACGCCTCCAACAGATAGGGGATCACGCCTAGATATCTCGGTAGGCTGAACCTTCAAGTTGTCATTAATGGATCCTATAAGCTTGATTGTGCACCCTCTTACAGCAGCTTCTTCTAGGGCTTCCGTTGTAACGTTGCGAACGCCCTGAACGCTCACATCCTTTAAGGTAACTTTTCTGTTCATTATCCAATTCGCCATGATGACCATTTTGCAGGCTGCATCTATTCCATCGACATCCATTACGGGGTCAGCTTCAGCGTACCCAAGCTTTTGGGCGTTCTCGAGAGCCTGTTGAAACGTGATGCGTTTCTCATCCATTTCTGTCAGAATATAATTTGTTGTTCCGTTCAATATCCCTCTGATAGATACTATTCTGTCACCGAACAGACATTTTCTGGCGAATTCCAAAATTGGAGTTCCAGCCCCAACGGTTCCGCTGAATCTCAAAAACACTTTGTTGTAGTCAGCTAACTCGGTTAGGGCTGGCAGGGCTAGGGCAAGAGGTCCCTTGTTCGTGGTAACAACGTGTTTTCCAGTTTTAAATGCGGCTTTTATGTGGGATAAACTTGGTTCTCCGTCTTTAATGTTGGTGGGTGTTGCCTCAACCATCACCTCAGCTTCAACAGACTCTATCACATCAAATGCTGACACTGAGAGATGACCGTATTCACGGCTTTCTGCCACCGTGCCCTTTTCAGTTTTGATGAATAACATTTTCTCCAAGTCTAGTCCCTTTGGGTTTATGGCAGCTCCTCCCTTGTCTGCAATAGCCACAATCCTTGGGTGAAAACCAAAATTTTTGACAAGCTCCGCTTCTCGGTGCATGAGGATTCGTGCCAAGCTTTGACCAACAACTCCGCAACCTATCAAGATTATTCTCATTACTGATCGCCTGAAGCCACGATGACAGGTATCAGATCGTTTAGCCTATGACTCGTGGTCACACAAATTCTCAACATCGTCTTTATCAATTTTTCTTTGCTTCGATTGGAATGCGAGTAAAGAATAGACGGGAATGAACAGGAATGAACAAGTTGCTGGAAGGATTCAACATAACCCCAATGGTGACGCAACATAGCTTACTCAATTTTATTTGACTCTTTCAACTTTTTCCATTTGCATAAGTGCTACCGCAAGATTTTTAGCACTTAAAGGAATACTCCTACACGTGGCGAAGAACCTTGAAATGGCTAAAGGCGGCGGCAGAAGAGATCCTCGAGGGTGCTCAAAAAGCAATAAAGGAATTGGATGCTGAGCAGGTAGAGAAACTGATTCAAATGATTTTAGGCGCGCAAAACAGAAAGATTTTCGTTGTAGGCATGGGCAGAAGTGGATTTGTGGGTCGCGCCTTCGCTCTCCGCCTTATGAACTTGGGATTCAACGTGTATTTTCTCGGCGAAACCATTACTCCCGCGGCTGGCAAAGACGACTTGGTAATTGCGATATCCGGAACTGGCATGACTAAAATGGTTTTAAGCGCCACAACCGCGGCGAAAGAAATAGGCGCTAAAGTTGTAGCCATTACTTCTTACAAAGATTCACCTCTCGGCCAAACCGCTGATCATATAGTTATGATCGGAGGAAGAACCAAGATGGGTTGGCCCAGAGAAGAAGACTACATGGTCCGGCAGATTTTGGGCGAACGCGAACCCCTAAGCCCCTTAGGAAGCATATTCGAAAACAACTGCATGGTCTTCCTTGACGGCTTAATCGTGGAGCTCATGTATAGACTGAAGAAAAATGAAAACGACCTGAAAATACGTCATGCAACAATCGAGTAAGCCTTAAAAGCAAATATTTCGATTAATCTGCGTAAAACAGAGTTCATATACCAAGGAGACAACAAAAATCAGAGCAAAATGGAAAAAAAAGCGCATGCGCCGAGAGAAACGCAAGCGCAAAAAGAGACGCGAAAGATACAAATAAATCTCCAAACCGTTTACTTTCAAACTTGATTTTTATTAGGTATCCGGTCAAGTGTTGGATGTCATGAAAAACAAAAGACCTATGGTTTTCTTGTCTGGTCCGATTCAGGGAATGGAACGAAACCAGTCTTACAGAGATGTTTTAGGAAACATTTCAAATCGTTGTGGTTTTGAGGTTATTGATCCGTGGCTACGTGAAAAAGTTGTCTACAAAGGGTATGAAAATGGCTGGTGGAATAGGGTTCCACCATTAGACTTTATCAAAAGGGATTTGGAAGATATCGACAGATGCGACATACTTGTGGCCTACATACCAAAACTTTCGGCGGGAACGTGCATGGAACTATTTTACGCCAAGCTGAAGGGCAAAATGACCATAACCATATGTAAGCTAAAAAACCCAAGCCCATGGATAACAGCTCACACAGACATAATGATAAACAAAATGGAAGATCTTGAAAAGGCGCTGAAGAGAACGAAATCTTCTGTCTAATAGGTTAGTAAGGCTAAGTTTCAAAGCCTAACTATCGGTAACTCTTCTGATCACGAGCCCTAGCGCCCGGACCACCAAACTTCTTAGGCTCACGCCGACGGGGATCACCCGCAACAAGCGTACGGTCATACTCAGTATATAGAGACTGCAAATGTGCACTTCTCGTCCAACGAGCTAGGGCGCGGGCCAAAGCCGTGCGCGTAGCCTCGGTTTGACCCATAAAGCCGCCGCCTGAAACCTTAATGTCGATGTCCAACTGCTTCCAAACAGTGTCGCTAGCCAGCAGCAGGGGCTCCGAAATCTTGTCACGTAAAATCTTAGGCTCCAAAATCTCAACTGGAACGTTGTTAACTTTAACCCTACCCTTACCAGCTTTCACCGTGGCTCGCGCAATCGCCGTCTTACGTTTGCCGCTTGTCAACACAACCCTAGGCGCACTCGACAATCTTATTCACCACCTTGACCGTATCCAATTTCTTTAGCGAGCTCTCCAACCGTAACATAAGGGCACTTCAACTTGCTCGCATCAGCTTCTGGAACAGTTTGAAAAGTAGCGTTCTTTAAGTCGGCGGGCACGCCTAGAAAAACTCTCAAACGCTTAAACGCCATCCGCCCTTTTGGCAATCTATGAGGAAGCATGCCCCTTATGGTTCGTCGAATGATTTGGTCTGGACGGCGAGGATGAAAAGGGCCCATCTTAGGATGGCCAATCTCAAGAAAAGCCCTCGCCTCCTTCACTCTGCTCAGCCTCTTCCCAGACAAAACCGCCTTTTCACCATTTACAATGACAATGGATTCACCAGAGAGTAAACGCTTTGCTACAACGCTCGCCAAGCGCCCAAGAACCAGACCAGAAGCGTCGATAACTGTCCACGACTGCTCCTCTGCTAACTTTGCCAACGAACATTCACTCCATTATCTTAACATTGCTGCCCTTCGGGTTGTCCTTCAACAAATCCAGAATGGATAAGCATTTTCCCTTAGCTGCAGAGATTTTCAATCTCGCCTGACGAGAAAAAGAAAGAGCAGCCACAAAAAAAGGATGATCAATTTTGCCAGCGCCCAAAACCTTGCCAGGAACAACCACGGTTTCTTTTTCTTTGGTGTAACGATTCAAAAGGCTAACGTTCACAGCCACACGTCTCCGTCTAGAGGAAGACAAGCGATCAGCTACGTCGCGCCAAATGACTGCGTCGTTCTCCTGAGCCTTCTTCCTCAGAAAACGAATAGTACTCAGCAACTCAGGATTCGTCGACTTGAGTTCTCTCATCCTTTTTCACCGACAACTGATCTAGGAAAGTTGCAGCCTTGTCGTCTAGAATTTTAAGTCCTTCCAGCAAGATGCGCTCAACTGGAAGCGCACCTGTTGATTCTATGTCAAAGACGAACGCGTCTTTATCCCACGAAACTGTAACAGCTGGTGGGCTCTGAGGACAGACGTCCATGCAGTCTTGGCAAAGAGTGCAGTCGATAACATTGCGAAGATCCAGTTTCTTTCCAGTTTCTGAGGTATTGAGCACTCGTTTTGGACAGACGTCCACACATTTGCCGCACGAGTCGCATTTTTTCGGATCTATTTTGACTTTTGGAAATTGTTTGTAGACGCACACTGAAACAGGCTGCCACTTGGCGTGTTTTTCTCCTTTGCCAAGTCTTGCGTAAGCTTCGAGTTTTATTCTCTGGCCTGGCGCCAACTTTACGATGGGAACTTTGTCACTCACGGGTTTAATGTCTGGGTTTTCCGACTTCAAATCTCCTGAATAAACCGTTCTAACCGCGTCGTTTGCCTCCACATCTAGGGCTAAAGAAACACGGCAGAGGTTGCATCCCAATTCGCTCTTACAAGTACACTTTTCAGGCAGATTATAGGAATTCAAGTCGGTTTTTAATGGAATCAGCCCCATTCTGTGGGCTAAAATCTCGTCGTGAAGCATAGAGGAATTCTCGATAACAACCACCTCATCGATAGCCATTGCTGGAACCTCGCTCAGCATGATTCGACGCAGCGAGTTCATGAAGGCGGCATTAACTCCTTCTACCGTCAAACGCGCAGTGTAATCGTTTTTCTCAACAATTTTGATTTCCATAAGTCATAAGACTCCTCAGACTCGGCGTCCTCGGCGTCCACCTTTCCTTCTCGTTCCATCGTGAGGTATTGGTGTAACTTCCTCTATACGTCCAATGCGGAAACCTGCCCTAGCCAGTGCACGTATGGCTGCTTGGGCACCTGGACCAGGTGTCCTTGGACCGGAGCCCCCTGGAGCTCGAACTTTTATGTGGATAGCGGTTATGCCCTTGTCTTTGGCTATTTGTGCTGCGTGTGAAGCGCATCTCATGGCTGCGTAAGGGGAGGATTCAAGTCTGTCAGCCTTGACGAACATGCCGCCACTGGCGCGGACTATTGTTTCAGCTCCAGAGAGGTCAGTCACGTGCACTAAAGTGTTGTTATATGAGCTGTAAATGTGAACAATTGCCCATTTCTCGGCTTTTTTGCTCATATGCTCATATCTCCTCCTTTTCTTCCTTTTCAATCTTAGGTTCTGGCACCAGTCGGCACTTCCGCAGTTTGTATAGACTCGCGCAGGGGATGCTTTGGATCACTAATATTGCTAGTTGGAGCGTACGTTAAGTTGGCTTCCTCGTCTCTCAAAACTAGATAACTAGGTGAAGGAACACGTTGTCCAGATATGGCTATGTGCCCGTGTGCAATTAGTTGGCGGGCTTGATGAATGGATTTGGCTAGACCCTTACGGAAAACTATGGTTTGAAGTCTTCTCTCCAAAATGTCCTCAATTGATAGGTCTAGAACGTCGTCTAAGGCGGCTGTTTCAGGTAACATGCCCAAACGGTTAAGTCTGTTCAGGAGTTGTCTTTCTAGTTTTTGGCGTTCTTCTGTTGGCATACCTAAGAGCGAACGAGCCATTTCTCGGAACCTTGAAAGCATAGTTTCGTGCCGCCATAGTTCTCGTTTGTTTCGCAGCCCATATTGACCCAAAATTTTTAGTTCAGACTGCAGAACGTCGGTTCGCCAAGGGAATCGCGGGGTCTCGTATTTTCTGCGCTGCCTTTTGGGATCGCCCATTTTATGTGACTACCTCTCTTCTGATCTCTTGCTTCTTTACACCCATGGCTTTTCCTGTTCTGCCCGTTGTTCGTGTGCGTTGGCCTCTAGCGCGGAGCCCATATGCGTGACGGTATCCGCGCCATGATTTCAGGGTTTTCATTCCTTCAACGTCTGTCTTGATTCGCAGCGTTAAGTCAGCGCCGATTTGGTGTGTGTCCTTTCCGGTTTCTAGGTCTTTTTGGCGGTTAAGCATCCATTGGGGGATGCCATATTTTGTTGGATTTGCAATGACATCTTCAAGTTTCTGTCTGTCGATTTCGTTTAGGAATCCTATTCTTGCTTGCGGGTTAAGGTTGGCTTTTCTTGTGATTGCGTTGGCTAATGGTATACCTATTCCTTTGATTTTTGTTAGGGCGTAGTTTACTTTAAGGGTTCCATCTATGTCGGTTCCGGCTATCCTCATTATGTGGTGGAATTCTTTTGGCATTGACATAGCTTTTAGCTTTCCATGTTGTGATTCAGGCTATCAAGTGAGTGAATGGTTTTTTATTTAAATGTTGCTTTTCTAACTTAACCTTACACTTTGACCCGGGTTCATTTCCGCTTACGGAGCTTCGTTGTGTGTTTGTTCTCTCACTGCCTACCCCTCGGGTTCCATACATGATCCAAATAGGCTCCAAATTTGCTCTTAGCGCCGGGTCTTATTCTTAAAATATCTTAATCGCTGTCGTGATCATGTCTTGCAGGTGAGCCTCAAAACCTAGAAAGAAGTTATTATTACTGATTCTGCAGCCGAGTTAATAACTTCAGAAAAAAATCGCGGGGACATCGCCATGCTCTGAGATTTTTTATTTAAATGTTGCTTTTCTATTTCAACTTTACACTTTTGCCTTTTACTTGCGTTTCCTAAACAGCATTTACCCTAGCAGATGCATATGTATCCGCAGTCGGCTTCTATTAGTTCACGCACTTCTTCAACAGAATAGACGAAGGCTGAATGAATCCACTGTTCCCTTCGACGAAAGATGTTTCAATTGGATGTAAACTTTAATGCCTTCTCGAAGCTAAATCGTGACCTCCAACGTCTGCTCATCAAGAATTGACAGCGCCCCACGACGTTTACCCATTTCAATATGTTGAGTCGCCACACTTACCTCATAGGTTCCAAACTTAACGTCAAAAAATACGTGTTGTACATAACCGCCAGACTGAATATGCAAGGGAATGCTAGACCAATAATAGATTGAGTTGCCATTGAGGTTAATGGTGAAAATTTCATATCTGGGCTCTATATCAAAATTGGGCTCGGTGTATTCGAAAGCGAGAACCGTGCTCTCATTTGTGTGAGAGTAAGTTGCTTCCACATCCACGTTAATGAAACGAACACTGTTGTCAAAGTGAATAGTCACAGATATGGATGTATATTTACGGGCAACGATTAACTGGCTTAAGTAGAAATATATGGCTAGGAGCAATATTGCGAAGAGAAGAAGCACCTGATTCAGACGTTTGTAATCCACAAAACCAATGAATGCACCCTTCAATATAAAGCTATAAAATATGATAAAGTGGTAAAATATGAAATGCTGAGAATGGACAGACTTATTAATGCAAACGTAGCAACCCAATGGGTATATTTTGAAGCACGGTCTGTTGGTCACAACAACTTTTCATTCCACTTTAACGCATTGGAAGCTAATTTGAGGAATGTGTGAGAAACAAGCAGCGCGTAGCCCGTCACAATGGCCAAAGCAATTATTAACTGTGCTGGTTTACGTAGGGAAAAGGAAATTCCAAGCGGCACAACCGCTATTAAAGCTGTTGTGAGCACCAGTGAAGAAAGGATTTGAACTAGGGAAAACGACTGTTCTCTAGAGGTGACCGGGTGTCTAGCGCCGATATAAATTCCAGCGGCGTTTGAGATTAAGAGCACGTGAGGAGTTGTCCAAATTATAGGGGTTAAAAAAAGGAAACCCATATAGACCAATAAGGGCGCAACTGTGAACACTGAGATGAAGAGCGCGCAGAGATACTTTCCATAAACGATCTTTGCTGGAGGTACCGGTGAAGTCTTTAGAATCCATATGTTACCAGGCTCTTGAGTAAAGGATTCTAAAGAGGGGGAAAATAACGCCGTCAAAGGAAAAACAAAGATAATAACAAGGGCTCTGATAAACGGTACATCCAAGGCGAGGCGGAGAAGAGCGAATTCTTGCGTGGACCCAAACTCCAGCAACATCATTATGCTAAGCATGCCACTTGTAGCAATGACGTTTATCAGAAAATCCTGCCTCAGATTAACCCAAAAGTCCTTTAATGCTATTGTCAACGCAGGGTCATGCCAAAACCGTAGATGCCAGAGAGATCGTCCCCTCAGAAGTCTCCGCAGCGTCGGTTGTCGCTGTTCATCGTACTTAGCAACTTTGTCGTACCATTCAGACACAACCAAGGTAAGCGTTAGCAATCCTATGTAGCCAATTATAAGCGCCGTAAACGGAGTCAAGAAAGACTCAAGTTTCTGCTGACTGGCAGCCGAAGCCAAAATGATTTCTGTCACTAACCTACTTGGCAACGCCCTAACAAGCATTCCATGAAAAACTTCTCCCCTAAGCACAAACGCTATTGTGAGAAAAACTGTTAAGATCAAAATTACTGCTATTCTCTTAGCTTTCAGGGTACCAAGAAGAGTTCGTGTTAAAAAGAATGTAAGGTTCTCTAAAGCTTTTAGCAACCCGAAAAAGATGAGAATGATGGAGAACATCAACATTTTTTCAGCAAACGTCAACTGAAGGTAGTCCATTATTGGCAAAGCCACTACGAATGAGAGGATTATGATGGGCGTGTATTTCACCAAGGCACGAACATGCTTAGCTAAATACATCTCTAAGGATCTGACAGGCGCGGGGCGTAAAATCCTTAGGTCTACAGGGTCAAACATGAAGGCTAGACTAAACCTGTAGAGACCTAGACCAAGGACCATTAAAATGGTTACAGATAAAAGGTTGAATAATATGTCGTAAACGGTTGATGAAGTTTCGCCGACAATAACGCTTAAAACGCTTTCTCTGATTTCAGGCGAAGTTTCAAAGAGAAAGAATCTAATGAGTTGGCTATATATGATGACAGCAACTGAGAACACGATAACACTCAATAAAGTGATCAACTTTTTGATCTGAATCTTAAAGTTGTTCCACATTGCTTTGACTAGAAACTTAATCAACGTCAAAGTCTTTTTCAAAAACCGTTGATCCCCTCAGTCAGCTTTAGAAACGCTTCTTCAAGGGAGAAATTTGACCCAGCATTCTTCCTTAAATCTTGAGTTGGTCCTTCTGCAACTTTCTTCCCTTTGTTCATGATTGTGATGCCATCACAAAGTTCCTCCACCACGCCGAGCGCATGCGTACAAATAAGGACAGTCTTTCCATTCTCGCGCATCTCTCTTAATAATCGTTTAAACTGCCAGCTGCTATAGGGATCCAGCCCATAAAATGGCTCATCTAATAAGAAGACTTGAGGCTCCCTTATCATAATGGAGCATATAATCGTGCGCTGCAGGAAACCCTTAGACAGTGAGCCAATGTATTCGCCTTTATAGGCTTCTAAGTTAAATAATTCAATGTATTTTTGTTTCTTTTTTTGCAGCTCGTCGCCTAGAATCAAGTAGAGTGCACCTATAAAATTTAGGAACTCGTCTACTGTCAGGGTTTCGTAAGCCATTGGGTTCTCCGGTATGTAGCCTACTTGAGCCTTAGCTTTTTCAGGTTCATCTCTAACGTTAAAACCGAGTATGTACGCTTCACCAAGAGCAGGGTTTGTGACTCCGCACAGCATTTTGATAACAGTTGTCTTACCAGCACCGTTAGGACCTATTAGACCATGGATTGTTCCCCTGGAAACCTTAAGGTCCAAATGGTCAACGGCGCATATATTTCCATAATACTTCGTGAGCTTAGACGTCTCTATCGCAATTTCAGTTTCTGCCGTCCTTTCCTTTACATACATTTTAGTTATCCCTTCAGACAAGTCTGTACACATGTGCGTACATCTTCATATGCACATTTTAACATAGAGCTTTAAGAGATATGTATACTTTTGTTAAAGATAAAGCGAGAGATTTTGGTAATGTGGAAGACTGCCCCAAAATGCCACTTGGCAGAAAAATGTTTAGAAAAGTCAAATTCACGTCCTACTGCCTAGAAGGTTTATTCCACAACACCTAACCAGTAACAACTAACAAACCAAAACTCACTTTGTAGTGGCACCAGAGATTCTTCCATGCATTGATTAGCTATAACTAAACAATGTTTTAACATGGTCTCCACTAACATATATTTCCAATTTCTTGGCATCAACACCAAAAGCATTTAGCTTGTCAATGATCTCGTCGCAAACATTGCTTGGAACCAGAAGACAACCCTCATTGAGTTTGATTCCCCCAGCCTCAGTAACGGCGCCAACACTGCCTTTCTTGAAAAGAAAATAAACAATCCTCATTTTATCCTTGTAGCTCAAACCACTCATATCATAAACGATTAGACAAAAGGGTTCCAATCTCAACGGTTTTGAAAAAACTTCCAAAGGTAACCTAGCAAAAAGAACCTTGCCATGTTTTAACAAATCATCTAAAAACACAGGATTAGCATTCTTAAATTCTTCAAGAGTCTCAGGAATCACGTGCAAGTTCATTCTAAGACTGCCAACAGCTTTGAACAGTTCATCCCAATTTTGCCACATCAGGGACGCATCCTCAAAAATAACAAGCAAATCATAATCGGAATACTCATCATAATCTCCTCGAGCTAGACTTCCAAAAAGAAAAACGCCTACCACACCCTGAATTTTCGAAACAACTTCAACGATGTTACTTAAATCTAACATGTGCTTCTCTTTCAATCTCAATCAAAACACGCTCCATGGCATCAATTGCCTTCTTAGCCCTTTCGCCATTGATTCCCTCATATCCAAGCGCGCCATAAGCGCCCCACAACTCATCCACATCCTTAGATAACGACGGAAACTTCTCTTTAAACCACCGTATTCTGTTGATATGTGCACTCTTGGGGTGCAAGTGAAAATGCTTCCCCTCCAACGCAGCCAAGGCCTCAATCGCTTGCTCAACAGTCTTTATTGCCAAATCGCCAACAACCATAAACCTCTTTTTCTGATACTCCTCTAGAGCCGCCAACCTCTTTTCACGAACAGCTCTAACGTGAATCTCAGCATCACTCGTAAGTATCAGCTCCCTATTCGTATGCATAATATTTTTCTTACATATAAGAATTTCCAAGCCCTGTACAAAATCCAAACACCCGTCGAACAAACAAACGCCTAACAAGCTACGAATAAATGACCATTAATTCACCTTAAAATAAAGTCAAACACAACTCAAAACAGCAACTTCAACCAAAGCAAGACTCAAAAACTCCAATAGCCAAAAATTACGACCAAACAAAATTTCGCAATGCAGAAGGAAACCTTTAACACAAAACTAACGGAAACAAGTAGAATAAACAGTCATTTTTCAGCCAGTTTATACGTGCGGCTTCGAATGTCACAGTCAACCCTGCCTTCTTCAAACAGTTTCCGCAAAGGACCAAACATCTTCTTAGGTGGTTTACCAACTTGTTCAGCAATTTCCACAAGAGTTAAAGGCTTCTCGGATCTTTGCAACACTTCAACGATTTGATCCTCAACTTTCCCCATGAACTCCACCGGCTATTCAAATTGAACAGATATCCCAAGAATTTGGATAATCTTCTTCTTATAATTTTTCTAGGTTGTGATCCTTGCTCCTTGTATGTTACTGGCTGTGAGAATTGAATAGTTCAGAATCGGCAGCGTAAGGTTAAATAGAATTTGTAGATAATGCCGTTGATAAAAGCAGGGGAATAGCATTTGTCAGAGATTCGTATTGCAATTGCGGGCGTCGGAAATTGTGCATCAGCGCTGGTTCAAGGTGTAGAATATTACAGGAACGCGAAGGAAAAGGAAATTGTTCCAGGTTTGATGCACGTCAAATTTGGCGATTATCATGTTCGAGATGTCAAGTTTGTGGCCGCCTTTGATGTGAATAAGGGCAAGATCGGCAAGGACTTGGCTGAAGCCATTTGGGCTGAACCTAATTGCTGTGCCAAATTTGCCGAAGTGTCTAAAATTGGTGTAGAGGTTTTACCTGGCCCAATTCTAGATGGTGTTGCGTCTCACATGAGGGAGTCGTTTCATACCTATGAAGAAAAGAAAATGAAGCCTGTAGATGTGGCTGAAGCTCTGCGAGAGGCTGAAGCAGACGTGCTCGTAAACTTCATTCCAGTTGGAAGCAACAGAGCGACTCAAGCTTATGCCGAAGCTTGTTTGAAGGCTAAGTGTGCCCTAGCTAACTGCATTCCAGAGTTCATTGCTTCCGATCCTGCTTGGGCTAAGAGATTTGAAAAGGCTGGTTTGCCTGTGGCAGGTGATGACATAAAGAGTCAGTTGGGCGCCACAATTATGCACCGTAACCTGATTAAATTGTGTGTAGACAGAGGCGTCGAGATCGACGAAACATATCAACTCAACCTAGGTGGCAACACAGACTTCCTCAACATGACGGTTGAAGAAAGATTACATACTAAACGAATAAGTAAGACTGAGGCGGTTACGAGTCTCGTGCCCTACAAAGTTCCGACTAGAATCGGGCCTTCAGACTATGTGCCTTTTCTAGGCGACAAAAAAATTTGTTATGTGTTTATCAAAGGGCGAAAATTTGGCAATCTGCCCGTAGTGGTTACAGCCAAACTTGAAGTGGAAGACTCACCCAACAGCGCCGGTGTGGTCATAGACGTTGTACGAGCCATAAAAATAGCATTGGACAGAGGAATAGGCGGCGCGTTGATAGGCATATCAGCCTATGCCTTCAAACATCCACCAGTACAAGTGCCAGACGACCAAGCCAAACAGTGGGTAGAAGACTACATAGAAGGAAAACGAAAAAATAGTGGCCACTTAATTTGGCAAAGCCTTTGCTGGGATACCTAGCCTTTTCTCGATCTCACGAGCCAGCACTTTGGCACTGCCTACACGATAATTATCCGTAATAACCAGCTTCGGCTTGCTTTCCTGCACATAGTTAAGCAAACCCTTAAAATCTGAGTGGTCGCTCAACGCAATCACGTGTTCATTGTCGGCAATTTGTCTGCGTGGACCGCTGAACTCCCATCCACTGACACGAATGCACAATGCATCTTTGCCCACGTATCGTCGAGAGTTCATGTGATAAAAAGCAACGTAGGGTTCACGTCTCTCCATAATCACTTTTGCCTCGTCTTCAGTCGACAATAAGTACTTCCCCAATCTCAAGCCGTAGCGTTCACAAATCCTGGAAACTTGAAAAACCTTTTCGGGGACGATAAAGGGCACCTTCACTCCGTCGTCGTGGAGAATTTGCATCACCTCTTGTAGTTTGCCATGATAGCCAAAAACATAGATTGGACCACTTTTCAAACCTGACTCGACCAATGAAACGAAGGCGTTTTCAACAATCTTCTCGAAGGGTCGAACTTGAAGCGGATTCCCATAGGTTGCTTCAATGACCAACACGTCAGCTTCGAGTACAGGCGTCTCAGAAGATAAGCGGAAGTCACCCGTGTAAACGCATCTTGTTCCATCTTTGGCTTCAACCAGAACCTGAGCGGAACCCAAAATGTGACCGGACGGATGGAGGGTCAAACGCTCGCCGTTAGATGACAATGTCTCTACATAATTCAGCGTCTTAACGTTACTCCCACTCAGAAATAGCTGCCCATGCAACGCCTCAAGCAAATCCTTTGTAGCAGGTGTCATGGCCACAGCCTCACATTTTCGCAAGCTTTGCTTCAAACCAATCAAGTGATCGTAATGAGCGTGTGTGACAGCTCTCAAAGGGCGAGCGGCATCAAAAGAATCGCAGGCAACGTGCTCGCCTAAGAGAATGGCTCCATTCTCCGTTACTGACGCCTTTGCTGACATGACTAGCACTTCGCTGCCGCAATGTTTGTGCGCTTTCAAAAAATAAGATTTAATGTTATGAATGTATACATCTGACAAATATGATTGTGAATAGCTAACATGGGACTTCTCCTTGGCTCTGAAGCAGCTGAGAAAGTAGCATTTTGCTGTTTCAAATAGGCTTATGCCCCGTGTTCGTTCATCAATTTGAACGCGAGAAACTTTATAGTGGGCAAGGAACCACTAAGATTGGAAGGCGAAGCCAATTTGATCGAAGAAAGCGATATTGTTGGTTTCTTAAAAGACCGTCGGGGACAAGCCACACTTGAAGATATTGCTGAGGGCTTAGGCGTTCCCAAGTATGGACCCAACTCCGCCTACGCTTTACTTCAGTCATTGAGGTCCAAAGGAACAGTGGACCGTCGAGGCGAAATGTGGGTGCTTATCGTTCCAGAAACCGCCATATCCAAAGCGGCTGCTCCCGCGGCGGAGAAAGCCGAGGTTTCCGCAGTTGCTCAAGCGCCCGATGTGGAAAAACTGATGAAGGCAATGGCTAAAACGCTCGCCGAAGCCGTAAAAGGCGCTAGGGCACCAGCAGACGAGTGGGAACTCGCTGTTAAGCCAATGAAAACAGAAATAGAGAGGAAAGAGGAAAAACTGAGCGCGCTAGTCTTGCGCCCAGATATGGCTGCAGAAGCCAAGAAACCGCTCATGGGTTTTCCAACAGGCACATTTTTAGACTATATGTTTCTCACACCAGAGGGAAAATCGTTAAATGGCATCCCGATTTGCGGACAGTTTGCCCTAACAGGTTTACCCGGCGCAGGCAAGTCTATTCTGGTTGAGGAAATAGCGGTCAAGGTGGCAGCGTCTGGTCGCAGAGCGCTCTTCGCCACAGCTGAGGACACTTGGAAAAGTGTCACGCCAAGATTTGACCTACAATCTCGCATGAAGCAGAAAGCTGAAATTCTTGGATTAGATTGGAGTAATGTAATGGAAAACTTGTTCGTTTTAGATACTGTTGTTTTTCCAGAGTTGCGCGATTGGAACACTTTCGCCGAAACTTATCGCTATGTAGTGGAAAGGGAGAAAATTGAGTTAGCAATTATTGATTCTGTGACCGTTCTAGAAGCATACAGGGGTGCATTAAAATACAGGGTTATGGAGATAGCCCGATACAATCAACTGCACGGTGTAACCGGGCTATACGTAAATCAACGCAGCGCCGAAATGTGGGACACCTACGAAATGGCAGGCGGCATCGGACTAGCCCACAATTTGGACGGAACCATTTTGGTTGATTATGGACGTGTTTACTGGCAAGACCAACAAGTGGATTTAGAAGCAAAGAGAGGCGAGTTTGTCCGCATCGCCAGAGTGCTAGACTGCCGCATATGCAATTTTGAACGAAGACGCATCCGTATCGACATCACCCCAGAAGGATTCATTAAATCCTTAGAGCCCATTCCAAAACCACCAGAATGAGAATGATCTTGGGAAAACTTTATGACGATTGTTAAACCGCCTTCTTTCGACGAGCTTATCCGCATGTATGGCAGTCGTCAGGCAGCGGTGCAACATCTTCTCGAATCGGGTTTCAAGCCTGAAGATATCGAGTGGAAGATTGGCGTCCCCTACTATTTGATACGGTTGTTCATGGCTGGAATCGAACTCACAAATCCAACAATGTTTTCAAGCGTTGTGAATGTGTATGAACGCTTGGCTTTGCTGCGCAGCAAGAAGGGCAAAGAAACCGAACTTAGTAATTTCTTCAAACGCGAAGACTTAAACCTTGAAATTAAGACTCGACTGGCGCTGGGGGCAGTCATGGATGAAAACTTGAAAGTTGGTCCAGGCATGATCGAGAGAGCCGTCAGTTTGGCTACTGGAACCGCTATAAACGAGGTTAGGCGACTCCTAATCGATTACGGAGAACATGGTGAAGTTGCCTTCCTGCTAAAGAAGCCAAAAAACGCCGAGTTGACTGTGCAAGAAGTTTACGAGGCTATTAGGCTTCTGCCAAAAATTGCGAAATTGAGAGAACGCGAACTAATAGTTTCCAGCCTGCTCAGAGTTGGTACACCAGAAGAAGTCAAATACATTGTTCGTCTCATACTGGGCGATTTGAAACTCGGTTATTACCAGAGCACAGTCATTCGGGCTACGGCAAAAGCCTACAGCGTTCCGCCTGAATTGATTGAAAGTGCAACAGCCATACTGGGCATAACCGAAGGCATAATGTTGGCACCTGAAGGACAGCTTATACTCTCCGAAGTAAAACTGCGTCCCGGACAGTTTCTAAAGCCTCAATTGGCGCATCTGTACGAGCCAGACAAGGTGACGTATCCAGTTCACGCCGAATACAAGTATGATGGCAGTCGTCTCCAGATTCACAAATGGGGCACACAAATCTGGCTGTTTTCCAGACGCGCTCTTGAAAAGTCTCAGACCCTGCCTGAAGTCGTTGAAATTGCAGGAGGGTTTAATGCGCAGAGTTGCATCGTTGACAGTGAAGTTGTCGCCATAGATAAAAAGGGTGTTTTCCAACCGTTTCAATCGTTGCTGGAAAGAACCGTGCCTAGGGAGTTGCCTCCTGAAGAACTGGCTCGTAGAAAAGAGAAAATCGGCGTAACCATTCGCGCCTTTGACATCCTGTTCTTGAATGGAAGAGAACTTACAAATCTCCCGTTTGCCGAGAGAAAAAAGTATCTATTGGAAGCTGTTCCCGCTGAGTATTTAGCTGAGGGCCGAGACTGCAAGAACGAGGTTGAGCTGATGAGGTTTTATGAAGAATCCTTGCACGCTGGATTAGAAGGCATCATTGTAAAAAGTCTTTCTTCAATTTATGCTGTAGGAGAGCGAACCTATACTTGGTTGAAGCTGAAGCCCGAACGTGATACAATCGACTGCACAATCGTAAAGGCATTGTTTGGCAAGGGAAAAAGAGCCGGCTTATACTCCTCGTTCCTTCTGGCAGTTCGTGATCCATCTGAGAAAAAGCTGTACACAATAGGCAAGGTCTCAAACCTTTCAGAGGAGAATATGGAAGCACTTCGAGACATAGTTGAACGAACAAGGGTCGACGAGGACAACGAGGGTGTTTTCGTAAAGCCCACGGTTGTGGCGGAAGCAACCTATCAAGAGATTCAGGAAACCGAAGACTCTACGAGTGGATATGCTCTGCGCGTGCCTAAAATTGTGCGTTTTCGATTGGACAAAACGGTTGAAGAAGTCGACAACTTAGAAAAACTAAAGAAATTGTTTGAATTGCAGTATGAGCGCTATCCAATTCAGACGATATAATATTTCTCGTCTGGTAAATTTAACTCCATCTAACGTTTGGTTGTCCCTTAAATCAATTTCCAAGGCGGAGGCAGCAACCTGAATGTTGAATAGAACTGCTTTTTTCTTTTGCCTAAAGCGAGGTCGACGAACTCAGCCAGCGTTGTGTTCATGAATACTTTTGTAGGCGTGCCCCATCTTAGCCCCATACAAGATGGGTCAACATAGATGTAGAGTTTTCTTTCTTCAATGTTGTAAACTGCCTCATTTGCCCTACCATACTTGGGTTTGTCCGAGACCTTGAAGGGCCAGAGTTTGCACGCCAAGGGTTTCATGTTTTGCAAGCTGCAGAGCCACTTTCCATAAAAGTTGTAGAGGAAGACGCATGTGCCGTCACTCTTTCTCTTGAGATAGAACCTGCTTATGCCTGGCTCTGTGAACTCAACTCCATAAGTCTTGACTACGTTTATCCATTCAGGGAAGTCTAAAACTACATCGAAGCCTTTGCAACACACGCCGCATACTGTGCAGTTCCAATCTTGCACATATCTCCATGGAATGGGCAGCATAGAGCAGATCAGGTAGAATTTTCAGCGATCAGTCTTTTATAAGCATTAACCCATTTAGAAAACAACACCTAACAGGAATCTTATGGAAACTGGAGAAAAAGAGGATCGTCTGAGCCCTAAAAATACATACTTTGCATTCACAAACACCAAATATTTGAGAAATTTCATAGTTGACAAGGAGAGCAGGATGCCCAAATTATTTCCCATAAACTCTCTGCGAGACAGGCTGAAACGTTCTATTTCATCTGATCTTTTGAAGGCTGGTTCTGTTCTCAACATTAGGGAAGGAGAGCAAGCTGTTCTAACCTACACGCCTGCCACAGATAAGATGAAGGTGTTCTCAGCATTCATACGTGAAGGCCTTGAAAATGGCGACGCAGTGCTTTATAGTTACCCAGAGGAAGAAAATGAAACCGTTAGAGCTGAGCTTAGGAAATACGGAATTGATGTGGGGAAATATGAAAAAAATGCCACTCTGCGCATGGTGAGACTAAGTGAATATTTCGTATCGAATGGCAAATTGGACTATGAAAAGGCAGTCATCAATGGTCTAAACTGGTGGGATGCAGCGAAGAAGAAAGGATACAAACACTTAAGAGACATCCATGACGTTGGAAACTTTTCTTTTGTTGGTGGGCAATGGCAGAAATACGTTACAGATTTTTGGTTAGATCCCAGATGGGACGATCCGGATGTCTCAGAGTGGGTAGAGTCTAAGGAACAAGTGGGAGTAGTTTACAAACCCTTCATTATGGCAGTCATTGCCATCAATGTGGAACGCATGACAGAGAAAGAAGTTACTGAACTCTTGAAGGCCTTAGGCAAAGGAAAGCTGGTGCCGGCAAGGTTCATTGACCTACTTGAGAACATGAGTTTATTCTCGAGATCAATAGGCTTAGATCATGAAAAGCTGGTTGGTCGTAAGATTCTGTTGGAATCTGACCCTGCCTCTGACTACGAGAAGCTTGTTGATGACTTGGCGAAGGAAAGCATGGCCAACGTTGAGCCCACTTTTGTTTTTACCTCTCGTAGAAGCTCTGTCCACGCGAGTCTAGCTAAACAGCCTGCGATCAAATTTTTTCTAACTTCAGTTTCAACTTCCATTCTGGAGTCAGTTTCTGAAAACGAGGTGCTCTTACCTGCTAAAAACACGTCACTAGTCCTAGACGCTCTCAGTAAGTTGTTGGAAACCTATGTTGATGCAAACGTCTGTTTTGTCTTCGACATCCTATCAGAACTATTAACAGTGTCTGAGCTGGAGAAAGTTTTCATCTTTCTGCGTTACGCGTTGGATATGTTGTCTTCAAAAAAGACAACTGGTCTCTTCCTGCTTAACGGGGGCACTCTTGAACCCGCAGTGGTTTCTCGAGTAAGAGAGCTATTTTCCAACCAACTAACCTACAATAAAGATGGATTAAAAATAGTAAAGATTTCCTAAATTTCCAGAGAAGTCTTATAGAGTGACTGAATGACTTCTGGCTGCAAACTTTGGTCACGTAATCGGAAAAAATGATATCATGATTTTCAGAAAGCACGAAGATTTAACGCTTAAACCGAATGTTATCATTTGGAAACGGGAATTATCGTTTGTAAACATAGATGGTGTGCGAAGGATATCCTAACCTTGGGTTTTCGCAGAAGTTGTAGATTTTGACTGGTCGCCAACCTAGAATCTCATAGTCGTGTGACACAATGCGGGCGCCCTGCTTGAGTTCAGCCTCAAGTTTGGGTTTGACCTTGTCATTGGCGCTGGTTGTCAAATACAGTGTCACGACGTCTGCTGGGCTTATGTCCACCTTAAATAGGTCGCTGTGAACGATTTTCACTTTTCCATCCAAACCGAGTTCTGAAACCTTATTCAGCGCCTGTTTGACCAAGTCTTCGCGCATCTCGACGCCTATGGCTTGGGCTCCAAACTCCTGAACGGCTGTAATGACAACTCTGCCGTCGCCGCAACCCAGATCGTATATGAGTTCGCCTGGTTTCAACTCAGCCAAAGTGAGCATCTGTCTCACTACGGGTAGGGGTGTGGCAACAAAAGGTGCAATGAACAAGTTGCTTTGGCTCCTCCATTAGTTTTCAGTCTTGCCTATGTGTTTATGCTTCACGCTTATTTCCTTTTCGAATTCAGAATAGACCAAAGCAAAAATCGTCTGCTTTTGAAGGGTAAAGCCTTAATCAGTTAACAATCAGGCTACGTAGTTCGTGGGTTTCTTGGGCGCGGGTCTGCGTGACTCACCGCACTTCATGCAACTCTGTTGGCAGAGGTCTAAGTATTTCTCTTCGCTTGTCAAGGCGGCTTCGGCTGCTTTGCCGCAGAGGTCGCTTTGCTCCTCGCAGCCGGCTTCCTTGCACAGTTGAGAAATAAAATTACAGCATTCATAGGCATCTTTGAGGTCGAATGCAACTCGGTTGGTGCGCACTAAAAGGCAGAGTTCCCTAGCTAATATACATGTTTTTACGTACTTGAATCGGCTAAGCGCTTGTTCCCGCAGTTGTTGACGGCTTAATTCCATGCTCATTTCTTTAACCCTTAAGTGGGAGAAGACTAATGCTCATAGGGTCTTTTATATTTTTGGAATCCGGCATTACGACTAAAGATTCATTTCGCAACGATCAGCTTACCAGAATCGACGTTTTAATGCGTCACGTTCGGCTTCGATGACCAATTCGAAAAAGTTGTCTGAGAGTTTGTGCTCTTTTCTCATAACTTCTAAGGCGTCTGATGTTCGAACTCGCCTACCGGCCAAGGCTACAGCCGCTGGTTTTCCATATTTCGACACTAGTTCTGCTGTTTCCAAGGCTTGCTCTAGTAGCTTCTGCTCATTTTTTGTAAGTTTCTCACCTCGTTTTTCAACCAATGACCTAATCTGCTCCTCTTCTTTGCTGAAAACTCCGAGGGCTGTTGATCCGCATTTCGGACACTTAGGCTTGTCTGGAAGGTCGTTAATTCGTATCATTTCTAGATAGTCCCAGTTTTGTGTGCAAGCAAATGTGCGTGTTTCGTTTAGCAAACGAGCCTTAGCTGACTCGATTAGGATTAGTTTCATTCTCTCACCTGGAATCAAATCAGTCTTCATACTAACCCGTTCTATGCCCACACGAGCAATTGGCGTGGCAGCGCCGCCTGTCTCCAATTTTGTGACTTCTATTTTGCCCGTTTTGATGCCTCTAAGGACTTGGAGCAGGTGCTGTAGATCCAAGTCTCTCGTGAAAACTTCTTTCAGTGCCTCTTCATATATCGCTGTACCTTCAAAGCTTTTCATGAGACTGCGCAGGCTGACTGTGCTGAAGTCAGCCCATTTTTTGAGGGCTCCAAACCGTCGGGCTACGTGTATCATTCTTCGCTTGAACAAGCCGGTTTTCACTGTTGCCTTTGTGAGCAGGTCTTGAATTGTGGCCTCTGGCTTCTTTTTCAAGTTGTCAAAGAGCGAGATTATGCTCTCGGCGTTAGCTGTGCCCATAGTTTGCACAAAAATGCGGTAGGGGTCGTGTTGAACCGCCACTGTGTAGCCAGTTTGCTCCGACAAAACGTGACCTAGCAACTGTGCTAGTGCACGATTAGTTAGGGAGCCGAAGTTGGCGTGTATGATAACGAATTCTTCCCAGTTTTCAATTACTATTCGCTTGTCAGTTGGAACACGCATGCTCTTCTGCACGTGTTCAACTGTTTCTAAAAGAGCTCGAGAAACTGTTTCGCTGTCCGCTGGATACCTTTTAGCGAGTTGAGTTGCTATTTCCTCCAGTTTGACGCTTCTCTTTATTTGTTGTTCAACGAAGCCTCTTATCCAGCCTACCTCTTGAACTACTTCAAACGGAACTGGGATTTCCTCTCCAATCCAGCTTGGGATGGCGCCTGTCGGATCATCTACAGACTTCACGTAGATTTTGTCGCCGTATACATGTGTGATCTTCCAAGGACTGCCTCGAATGATGAATTTGACGCCTGGTTTGCCGTATTCCGCCATAAAGGCTTCGTCGAGCACGCCTACGGCTGAATCTGAAGACTCGTCAACCACAAGGTATTGTTTCTCGTCTGGTATCATGGATAGGTTTTCAAAGTAATATTCGTACAACGCTTTTGTTCGACGCGGTTTGATGGCTAACTGGTCTTCGAAGGAAACCCAAGCTAACCTTGGATAACGTGAATGCATGTATGTTAGGACTTTCTGTATATCTTCAATGGTGAGGTCTTTGTAAGGATAGGCATTCTTGAAAAGGTCATAGATTTCATAGAAGTACCAGCGTTTTTTCTTCATCAACAAGCCTATGGTTTGATGGGCTAAAGCGTCGTAGGGCTTGTACGGAATATCTACAGGCTCTAATTGTTCTTTGTACGCCATGCGGGCGATGACCATAGCTTCTAAGGTGTCGTCTGAATCCATGGTTATTATGATACCGTTGGCTATACGGCCTATTCGGTGTCCGCTTCTACCCACACGCTGAATGAGACGGGTCACTTGTCTTGGGCTCATGTACTGAATGACCATGTCAATGCGTCCAATGTCTATGCCCAACTCTAACGAACTCGTGGCAACAAGCCCCTTCAAAGCACCCTCTTTGAGCCCTTTCTCAGCGGCTATTCTTGAGGGTTTAGCCAGTGAACCGTGGTGAATAGAAACTGGAAAGTTTACATCCCAAACCTTGAATCTGCTGGCCAAAACCTCAGAGATGGCGCGGGTGTTTGTGAACAAGAGCACAGACTTTTGTTTTTCTATCAGTTGCCGTATGATTCGCAACCTGGCGGCAACTTCTGGGTGGGTGAACAGTGTGGAAGCTAATTCTATGTCTTCGGGTGTGGGTTGTGGAAAAAGAATTTTCAATCGCATTTGGCGTGCAACGGGCACCTTAACGATTTCTATATTGCGACTATTGCCCACCAAAAACTGTCCAACTCTTTCTGGGCTGCCTATGGTAGCAGACAAGCCTATGAGTTGGAATTCTCTGCCAGTTATCCATCGTAGGCGCTCCAAAGCCAAAGCCAACTGGCTGCCTCTTTTGCTGTCAGACATCTCGTGCACTTCGTCCACAATTACCCATCTAACTTGTTGAAGGTGTTGCCGCATTACCCAACCTGGCATGATAGCCTGTAACGTTTCTGGAGTGGTTATCAAAATGTCTGGTGGGCTACGCGCCTGTCGAGACCTCTCATTTGTTTCTGTGTCGCCGTGTCTTACAGCCAACTTGACATCGAGGTTGTTGCACCACCACTCGAGACGCTCAAGCAAGTCGCGGTTCAGGGCTCGAAGAGGCGTGATGTAGAGGATTTTGATTCCAGGTGGACGCTCAGGCGTTGTAATGAGCATGTTGAGAATTGGTAGAACAGCAGCTTCAGTTTTGCCCGTGGCGGTAGGTGAAATGAGTAGAACATTCTTTCCCTCAAGTATTTTGGGCATGGTTTTCTCCTGCGGTTCGGTTGGCGTAGAGAACTCCCTCTGCTCAATCAATCGGCGGATGGGTTTCACGAGCAGACCGAAGACGTTCTTTGACTGTTCTACTTGTTCCATAAAGGGTCAGCTTGTTCTCAGAGCACAGAAAATACTGCTGAAAACTCTAGTAAAAGTATTGTGGAAACAAGGCTTACAAAGTTTTTCCGTTTGTCTGGTTTCTCTTGCAAGCTGTTCTATTTAATGTTTAGAACTCAAATTTTTTGTCTTTTGTGGCAAAAACTGCTATTCTAACCCATGTTGCCAACGTTTCTTCGCCATGTTTTCAATGAATATGTTTATCATAATTTTCCATGGGAGAATTGTTGCTTTGTTCTCAGTTATTGAAAAATTAAAATGTTATTACACATCAGCCATGTTAACAGTTTACATATATATGTTGAGATTTTCTGTAGGTCGCAACGTACCGATAATCTTTTATTCATTAACCATAAGATCATCATATCCGCTTATCATGGAGGGAATATCATGGCTAAGTGTCCAAAGTGCGGAACCGAAGTGAGTTCTCCAAAGAAGAAATGGACAATGGCCGGTCGACCAGACAAAACTGGCAAGAAGATGCAGTTGGAGATCGGTCTCTTCGACTGTCCAAAGTGCCATAAACCCTTTAGGGTTGTCCTGAGCAAGCGGAAGATTTAGGACGCAGAAAACGCTAGGCGAAGAAAACATGCCGAAAAAGCTTACACAAACACAAGAGAGAAAGATGCGAAAAACAGTGGTTATCTTCGGCATGTTTAAACGTCCATTCTGTGGCCAGAACTTTAGAGGGTTTGTTGGCAAAGCGAAATATAAGACATAATTCTGCAATCCATCTCCCTTCTTATTTTTTGTTTCCTTGTTCGCGAAGCGTTAAGTTTTTAACGCAAAGTAAGCATTCATTTTGGCAACCACGTGCGATGCTTAAAAGCTGGCAAGTTGGAGAAAAGTTGGCTCAATCGAAGTTGTCGAGGATGCTTAAGAACGACTATGTGAAGACCGCTATTTTAGGAGTAATTATCATAGGCGGAGTGTTCGCCTTTTGGTTTGGTTTGAGAGTTGCGTTGAGAACAGAGTATCCACTCTTGGCGGTAGCGTCGCCTAGCAT